>Ga0315902_10005641_pt1 | contig 17563 bp, 14 predicted proteins | sample LakEriMetagenome_9_FD_203523 | JGI IMG/M metagenome (GOLD analysis project Ga0315902, IMG submission 203523) | Freshwater fungal communities from buoy surface, Lake Erie, Ohio, United States - Buoy 12 MA117 | ecosystem: Environmental > Aquatic > Freshwater > Lake > Lake biofilm | place: USA...
CTCCCCCAAGGGGGAGCTGTCGGCAAAGCCGACTGAGGGGGTCAATCCCCGCCTCAGCAGACCCCCTCCGTCCCGCTACGCGGCCCACCTCCCCCTGGAAGGTGGAGGAATTCCAGGCCCCGCCTTCCCCCACGTCGCCCCACCCCGCCGCTTGACGACCGTGCCCCCCGCGCCCATCAAGCGGGGCGATGACCCTCGCCTCCCTTGCAGACGCACCCGCCGCCGCCGAATGGCGCAGCCTGGTCGAGAAGACCCTCAAGGGCCAGCCCCTCGACACCCTGGTCTCGGCCACGGCCGAGGGCCTGCCCATCGCCCCGCTCTACCTGCCGGGTGAGGGCCCGCGCACCGTCCTGGGCCTGCCCGCCCGGGACGCCGAGCGGCCCTGGGACCTGCGGGCCGCCGTCGCCCATCCCGACCCGGCCCGGGCCAACGCCGACCTCCTGGCCGACCTCAAGGGCGGGGCCGCCTCGGGCCTGGTCCGCATTGACCCGACGGGCGCCGCGGGCGTCGCCATCGGCTCCGCCGCCGGCCTGGAGGCCGCGCTGAAGGACATCATCCTGGAGATCGCCCCCGTCGCCCTCGACGCCGGCTTCCTCGGGCCCCAGGCCGCCGACTGGCTGGCCGGGGTCGCCCGCGGCTCCCCCTCCGCCAGGCTCAACTTCCACATGGATCCCCTGGGCGCCCTGGCCGCCGCCGGCGCCAGCCCGGGACCGGTGGAATCCCACCTGGTTTCCGCCGCCACGGTCGCCGCGCGCCTCGCGGCCCGGCACCCGCAGGCCGGCCTCTTCCTGGCCTCGGGCCGCATCGTCCACGAGGCGGGTGGCGGCGAGGCCGCAGAGCTGGCCTTCGCCGCGGCCAGCGCCCTCGCCTACGCGCGCGCCGCCGTCCGCGCGGGCCTGTCCATGGAGGAGGCCTGGGGCGGGACCTGGCTGGGCCTGTCCGCCGACGCCGACTACTTCGTCACCCTCGCCAAGATGCGGGCGGCCCGCGCCGTCTGGGCCCGGCTCACCGGCGCCTGCGGGGTCTCCGTCCCCGCCCGGATCGAGGCCCGCTCGTCCGGCCGCATGCTGGCGGCGAAGGACGCCTGGACCAACATGCTGCGCCTGGGCGCCGCCTGCGCCGGGGCCGCCATGGGAGGGGCCGACGCCATTGTCCTCGGGACCTTCACCGACCCCCTGGGCCTGCCCACCGCCTTCGCCCGCCGCCAGAGCCGCAACACCCAGCTGGTCCTGATGGAAGAGGCCCACATCGGGCGGGTCGCCGACCCGGCAGCCGGGTCGGGCTATACCGAGGCCCTGACCGACGCCATGGCCCGCGCCGCCTGGGCCCGCTTCCAGGCCCTCGAGGCCGCCGGGGGCGTGATCGCCGCCCTGGAGTCGGGTCTCGTCCTGCGCCAGGCCGAGGAGGCCGCCGAGGCCCGCGCCGCCGCCGGCGAGCCCCGCATCGTCGGCGTCACCGCCTTCCCGCCCGAGGCCGAGGCCCCCATCGAGGTGGAGCCCGCGCCCGCCGTCCCCGCCGCCGCCGCTCCCGATCCGCGCCTGCCGGGGCCGGACACCCGGTGCCCGCCCCTCGTCCCCGTCCGCCTGTCCCAGGCCTGGGAGTCCCGCTGATGACCCGCGCCTTCCCCGACTTCGCCGCCCTGGACTACGCCCCGCCGGCCGACGCCGCCCCGGCCTCCGGCGGCGCCTGGACCACGCCGGAGGGCATTGACGTGGCGCCCGCCTACGGCCCCGCCGATGTGGCCGGGCTGGCCGATCCCGGCTATCCGGGCCTCGCCCCCTTCACCCGGGGCCCCTACCCGACCATGTATCTCACCAACCCGTGGACCATCCGCCAGTATGCGGGTTTCTCCACGGCCGAGGACTCCAACGCCTTCTACCGCCGCAACCTGGCGGCCGGTCAGATGGGCCTGTCCATCGCCTTCGACCTGGCCACCCACCGGGGCTACGATTCCGACCATCCGCGGGTGAAGGGCGATGTCGGCATGGCCGGCGTGGCCATCGATTCCATCCTCGACATGCGCACCCTCTTCGACGGCATCCCGCTGGACAAGATGAGCGTGTCCATGACGATGAACGGCGCGGTCCTGCCGATCCTGGCCCTCTACATCGTCGCCGCCGAGGAACAGGGCGTCGCCCACGCCCAGCTGTCGGGCACCATCCAGAACGACATCCTCAAGGAGTTCCTGGTCCGGAACACCTACATCTATCCACCCGGACCTTCGATGCGGATTATTTCCGACATCTTTTCATACACTTCGCGCGAGATGCCGAAGTTCAATTCCATCTCGATCTCAGGCTATCACATCCAGGAGGCCGGGGCGACGCTGGACCTGGAGCTGGCCTACACCCTGGCCGACGGCATCGACTATGTCCGCGCCGGCGTGGCCGCGGGCATGACGGTGGATCAGTTCGCCCCGCGCCTGTCCTTCTTCTGGAACGCGGGCATGAACGCCTTCATGGAGATCGCCAAGCAGCGGGCCGGACGCCTGCTGTGGGCCAAGCTCATGAAGGAGAACTTCGACCCGAAGGACGCCCGGTCCCTGGCCCTGCGCGCCCACACCCAGACCTCCGGCTGGAGCCTCGCCGCCGCTGACGTCTACAACAATGTGCCGCGCACCCTGATCGAGGCCATGGCCGCGACCGGGGGCCAGACCCAGAGCCTGCACACCAACTCGCTGGACGAGGCCCTGGCCCTGCCCACCGACTTCTCGGCCCGCATCGCCCGCAACACCCAGCTCTTCCTGCAGCTGGAGAGCGGCCAGAACCGGGTGATCGACCCCTGGGGCGGCGCCTATTATGTCGAGCGCCTCACCGCCGAGCTGGCGGAGCGGGCGCTTGCGCACATCGCCGAGGTCGAGGCCCTGGGTGGCATGGCCCGGGCCATCGAGGACGGCCTGCCCAAGCGGCGGATCGAGGAGGCCTCGGCCCGCACCCAGGCCATGATCGACTCCGGCCGCCAGAGCGTGGTCGGCGTCAACCGCTACCGGCCCGAGACCGCCGACGTCATCCCCGTGCTCAAGGTCGACAACACCGCCGTACGCGAGCGCCAGCTGGAGAAGCTGGCCCGGCTGAAGGCCGAGCGCGATCCCGCCGCCGTCGAGGCGGCCCTCCACGCCCTGACCGAGGGCGCCCGGGGCGGCGCCAACCTCCTGGAGCTGTCCGTCGAGGCCGCCCGCGCCAAGGCCACGGTGGGCGAGATCTCCCTGGCCCTTGAAAAGGTCTTCGGCCGCCACAAGGCGAAGGCCGACGCCGTCCAGGGGGTCTACCTCAAGGCCGCCGGCGACACGCCGGCCAGCGTCCGCGCCCGCGCCCTCACCGCCGGCTTCGTGGAAGCCGACGGCCGCAAGCCGCGAATCCTCGTCGCCAAGATGGGCCAGGACGGCCACGACCGCGGCCAGAAGGTCATCGCCTCCGGCTTCACCGACCTGGGCTTCGACGTCGACATCGGCGACCTCTTCCAGACCCCGGCCGAGGCCGCGGAGCTGGCCGTGCAGAACAATGTCCACATGGTCGGCGCCAGCTCCCTGGCCGCCGGCCACCTGACCCTGGTGCCCGAGCTCAAGGCCGAGCTGGCCCGCCTGGGCCGCCCGGACATCCTGGTGGTGGTGGGCGGCGTCATCCCGCCCGAAGACTTCGACGCCCTCCGCGAAGCCGGCGTGGCCGCCATCTTCACCCCCGGAACCGTGGTGCCCGAAGCCGCCATCGAGGTCATGGACCGCCTGAACGAAGCCCTCGGCTACGCCCAGCTCAAGGGGTGAACCCAATGGGCGCCATGGAGCGATGACCGCCAGCAAGCGAGTTCGCGCTTGCACCCTGGGCGTCAATGACGTACTCGCATCGCGTGAAAACGATCCCGATCACCGTCGCCGAGACCCAGGTTTTCGCGCGTTCGGCGGAAAGGATTTGGAACGAAGCAGAGCGCGCTCAACTCGTCGACTTTATCGCTCTCAATCCCGAGGCCGGTGACGTTGTCATCGGGACAGGCGGAGTGAGGAAGTTGCGTTGGGTCGCGCGCAGGCGGTGGCCGCTTTCGCGGCGAGGATCAAGGCTGCTGCGGACGGAAGATAGGGAGGATGGCGATGTCGAGCCTTGGCAAGGACCTCATCGAGGCGATGGAAGAGGCCGCTGCGCATGCCGAGGGCAAGGGCGGGACGGCGCGCGTCCATACGATCGAGGTTCCCGACGTACGGGCGATCCGCGAGGTGCTGGGGCTCTCCCAGCAAGCGTTCGCCCGCGCCTACCGGATTCCGCTTGCAACGCTGAAGGGCTGGGAGCAGGGCCGCCGCCACCCCGACGCCACCGCCAGCGCCTATCTGTCGGTGATCGCCCATCTGCCCCGCGAGGCTCGCGAGGCGCTGAGCGCGGCGTGAGCGCTCAGGCCTGTTTCAAGGTCGACAGAGGCCCTGCCCTCGAAACTCGGACCTGGGCGCCCGTGTTCCTCGGCTCAGGCGGATTAATCGTTTGTCGTCGGCAGGCTTGTCGGCGCAACACCCTGAACGGAGCCCCCAATGCCCACCTTGCAGTTGCCCCGCCACAACCTGACCATTGGGGGCGCTGACCTCTGTGTCATCGCTGGATTGAATGTTCTTGAGGACGAAGGACTTGCCCTCGAGGTCGCCGGCCACCTGAAATCGGTGACGGAAGCGCTGGGTCTGCCCTTCGTGTTCAAAGCGAGCTTCGACAAGGCCAATCGATCCTCGCTCGACAGCTATCGTGGACCGGGACTGGATCCGGGGCTGAGGATGCTGACCGCCGTGAAGGCGAAGCACGACCTGCCCATTGCATCTGACATCCATGAGCCCGGGCAGGCCGAACGCGCGTCGGAGGTGATCGACGTTCTCCAGATTCCGGCTTTCCTTTGCCGTCAGACCGATCTCATCGTATCGGCGGCGAAGGCTGCAAAGGCCTCAGATGGCTGGCTTCACGTCAAGAAAGGTCAGTTTCTCGCGCCCCTGGACTGCGGGAATATCGTCGCCAAGGCGCGCGACGCCATCGGGGAGGATCGGGTCGTGCTTTGCGAGAGGGGTGTGTCCTTCGGCTACAACAATCTCGTCGTCGACATGCTGGGCATTGAGCAGATGCGCGGACTGGGCTGCCCCGTGACGATCGACGCCACACACTCCGTTCAGCTGCCGGGCGCAGACCCGAGAACCGGCGGGAAGTCGACAGGGGGGCGCCGGAACGGAGTCGCGACCATCGCCTGCGCCGCGGTGGCGGCTGGCGTCGATGGGGTGTTCCTCGAATTCCACCCCGATCCCGACAAGGCGCTCTGTGATGGCCCGAGTTGCCTTCCCTTAAGCTCCGCCGAGGCGCTCCTGGCAAAACTGAAGGCGTTCCACAGGGTCGCTCGTCAGTAGTCACCACACCGACCCGATACGCTGCGAGGCCAACCTCTCCGCCCCGCCTACAGTCCGAACGCGGCGCGGAACTCCGGCTTCACGGCCTCCAGCACAGCCGCAGTCACCGGCAGGGTGACCTCGTAGGCGCCCTCCACATAGGGCCCTCGGCATAGGGCGCGACCAGGATCCCGATCCGGTCAAGGGGCCGCCGGAAGGCGACGCCTCATCCCGGGGCGAAGAAAAATCCGTTCCGCTGTCGATTTGACGCCGGATTAACGATGGCCTGACGCCCGGGGAGACGTCCCCAGCTCAAGACGGTCCTGCGAGCCGGCCAACGCCCTTCAGCGCGTCGGCCGGCACAGTTTGAAACTCGAAACCAGGACCATCGTCATGAAAAAGCACTCCCTCACCCTCCTCGCCATCGGCCTTCTCGCCCTGTCGGGCGGCGCCGCGTCAGCCCAGTCCAGCCTCGACGGAGTCTCGGTCAAGGTGTCCCGCGCCGGCCTCGACCTCAACACGGAGGCCGGCGCCAGGACTCTCCTGAAGCGCATCGAGCATGCGGCCGCCGAGGTGTGCGGCGGCGAGCCTAACAACCGGCTGGATCGCTTCCAGAAGTTCCGCCCCTGCACGCGGGAAGTCGTCCAGCGCACCGTTTCGGGGATCAACTCGCCGACCCTGACCGCGGTGTACGGCGGCAGCGCAACCCTGGTCGTGGCCCGGCAGCAGACAGGCCAGTAACCCCGCGCCGCCGGCCGGCGCCTGCGCTCCGGCCGGCTCCGGGTCTTCCCCCCGGTTCGCGCGCGCGCCTGAGGCACTGGCCTTCACCACCCGAGCCCATATACTCCCGCCCGATCTCAGTCATCCAGGTCAGGGAAGGGGGCGGGGGAGTTGGAGTCCGGTCCGTCGGCGCGCGTCAGGCTTCTCGGGGGCTTCGAGCTCTTCGACCTTGATGGGGAGCCGATCCGCATCACCGGTCGCAGGGCCCGGGGGCTCATGGCGATGCTGTGCCTGGAAGGCCGCGGCGGCCTTCTCAGGGACCGGATCTGCGGGCTCCTCTGGGGAGACCGGCCCGACGAGCAGGCGCGCGGCAGCCTGCGCCAATGCCTGTTCGAACTTCGGACTGCGCTGGGTTCACGAGCCGACGCCCTTCTGGAGGTGGGACGGGAACGGGTGGCGATCCGCCCGGGCAGCCTCCTGACCGACATCGACACGCTCAGGGCCGGCCTTCAATCGGACGATCAGGACATGCTGGCCGGAACCGCCTCTCAACTCGCCTCAGGACCCTTGCTTGAGGGCATGGACCTGCCCGGCCCCTTCCAGGACTGGCTGGATCAGGCGCGCGGAGCCTGGGAGTCAGGGCTTCTTGATGAACTTTCCCGCAGGCTCGCCGTCCTTGAGGCGGAGGGACGCTGGGAGGCGGTGCGCCTTCTGTCCGAGGGATATCTCCGGCGGGATCCTCTCCAGGAGTCCGTCGCTGCGGCGGCGATTCGATCGGATGTCGCCAGCGGCCGGGCGGCTGCAGCCCAGCGCCGCTACCTCGCCATCCGGCAGGCCCTTTCGGAGGACCTCGGCGTCGCGCCGGGGCCGGAGCTGGAGCGCGCGATCGGGGCCGGGGCCCAGGATGCGCCGCCGCCCGCCCTCGCCACACCCCCTGCGGCCGGGCGCCCCGCGATGGCGCCCCAGCCCGCTGAACCGACCCTGGCGGTGCTCGCCTTCGAGAACCAGTCCGGCGATCCGGGCTTCCTCTACTTCTCCGACGGGATCTCGGAGGAGATCCTGCACGCCGTCTCCCAGACCACCCCGCTGAAGATCATCGGCCGGTCGTCGAGCTTCCTGCTGCGCGGCGCCGAGAAGTCGGCCGCCAATGTGGCCGCAAGGCTCGGGGCGACCCATCTGCTCGACGGCTCCGTCCGGCGAAGCGGCGAGCGCGTGCGCATCACCGCCCAGCTTGTCGAGTGCGCCAGCCAGACCGTGCTCTGGAGCGACCGCTTCGATCGCGAACTCTCCGACGTCTTCGCCCTCCACGACGACATCGCCCAGGCGGTGGCGGGCGCGCTGAAGAGCCGGTTCGCCCCCCGCGGCATCGGGGCCGTCGATCCGGTCGCCCTGGATCTCTACCTGCGGGCCCGCGAACTCAGGCCCGATCGGCTGGGATACGACTCCGCCCTGCTCGTCCAGGCCCTGGAGCGGGTTCCCGACTTCGCCTCCGGATGGGAGGCCCTCGCCTACAGCGAGGCGGTCGAGGCCCGCTACGGGTTCGATCCGGCGCGCTTCGGCGACCATCTGGCGAGGATGGAGGCCGCGGCGGAGCGGGCCCTCGCCCTGGATCCGGAAACCGTCACGCCGTTTCGCGCGCGTGCAATGACCGCGCCCCTCTGCGGCGCCTACGCCGAGAGCGAGCGCCTGATCAACCTTTGCCTGGCGCGTCGGGCGAATGATCCACTGGACCTGATCCACGCTGGCGGCATTGCGGCCTCCGTGGGCCGCAACCGGTTGGCGCTGGCCTATGCCGAGTTGGCCTGCGAACTCGACCCTCTGGATCAAGTCACCTTCAGCGTCCACGCGATCTACCTCGTGGCGGCCGGGCGATGGAGCGAGGCGCGGCGACAGTTCGATCTCGGCATCCGCCGCTGGCCCGACGGGGGCTTTCTGCGCTCAAGCGCCATCGTCAGCGCCATCCAGACCGAGGACTGGGACCAGTTGGATCTTTGGACCCGGGCGTCCGGCGACGCCGGGATCTACGCCGGATGGATCGAGTCCCTGGCCGCCCACGCCCGGGAGGCCCGCGTGTCGAACCCGGCGCTCGGCGCACAGTTCCTCGCCGGACAGAAGGCCCTGCTGGAGTCCACGGGCCTGGTCGCCCTGTCCCACCTGGGCCGCCTCTGCCAGTACGGCCTGGCGGATGAGGCCTTCGCCCTGGTCGAGGCCGCAGACTTCAGCCCCTACTTCCTGCGGGGGACCCGATGCGCACCGCCGGACGTGAGTCTCTCCGCCCTCTTCTGCTTCGACCAGAAGGCGCTCCGCGCCGACCCCAGATTCCTGCGCCTGTGCGCCAAGCTGGGACTTTGCGAGTACTGGGCGACGTCCGGCAAGTGGCCGGACTGCGCCGATGAGGTGGACTACGATTTTCGCACCCTGGCGAAATCCCTGGCGTCGCTTTGAGCGCCACGGGCCGCCGTCACAAGAGAGAAGGATCGACCGTGACCAAGATGACCCCCGCCGAGGCGATGACCGCCATGCTCGAGGCGCTCGCCCCCAGTCAGCGGCCCTTTGGCTATGGACAGTTGCTCGAGGCCGCCCAGTCCCTGACATCCGGCTCGGCGACCCAGGCGGCCCTGATCCTGGGCGTCCTCGGCACATCCCAGTTCGCGCGCATCGCCACCCCGCCGCCGGTCGGCGTCCCGCTCAGCTTCCCGGCCGACCATAGGGTCCACCTGGAGAACAGCGAGGAATGGTACTGGATCAGCGCCAATCTGACCGCCAGCGACGGCGTGACCAAGCTTGGCGTGCTGACAACCACCCAAAGCACGCGGCTGGTGCCCCAGGACATCCAGGCCAGCGCCGGATGGAGCGACGCTGAGTCCCATGTCGCCTACAGCGCGACCACTGTCGCGGTGAATGATGGAACCCGCAGCTTCCTGGTTCGCCGCAAGCCGAACGTGAAGTGGCGGATCGGGGGCGACGACGTGGTCTTCCCGTCTGTGGACCAGCCGCTCTATCGTTGCGGTGACGACGTCATGACCTGGGGAAGCGAACAGGTGCTGCCCCTGCGGGTCCAGTCGGGCGACGAGGACATGTCCATCGATCTGACCCTGTCCACGGACATGCCCCTTGAAAGCGCATGGTTCCTCCAGGCGCTGGCCGGTCGCTCGCCGCCGCCGCGGCCGGGCATCTATTACAGCTGGCCGCAACTGAAGGTGACCGGAACGGTCACGCTGGGCGGGAAGGTCTATGAGGTTTCCGGAACCGGCTGGATTGACCACCAGTTGATGATGGCGACGCCCCCTGACCCCATCCATCCGCCGCCGCCCATTCTCCCGCCGACCATCGACAGCCTCGATCGCGGCTATAGCGGCTGGCAATGGTGCCAGTTCAACTTCGAGAATGGGGACGCCTACACCGGCGCAACCTTCCAGGACGGTCCGTTCCGGACAAACCTGAAGTCGACCTTCAGCGGATACATCACCAAGGTGGACGGCGCCTGGGTCACGCAGGTGGTCGATGCGGAATGGCGCCTCGACGCCCTCATCAACACCCTGTTCGATGTCCTTCAACCGACCGAGTGGACCTATCAGCTCAATGGAGCCCAGGGGGCGGGATCGGGCGCAGCCGCAACGGCCGGGACGATCGTCGCCACGCCGCTGCATGCTGACGGGTCCTTCCTCAGCGATGGCCTGGGGGTCCTTTCAGAGGTGGCCGCCACTGTGATCCTGACACGCAGCCCTGAAGGGGGGCCAGCCACCACCCTGGCGGGCGCCGGGTATTGCGAGACCGTCGACGCGGAACCCCGGGCCTTCTACGTGAAGCGGGCGCTCGCCATCCTGGCGGGCGAAGCGGAGCTCCCGCCACCCTGAGAGGCCGTCAGAGGAACAGACGCCCGTCGCGGCCCGGCCCGGACCGGCAAACTGCGCCCGGGTCGCTCACGGCCCGAAGGCTGCCCGGAACTCCGGCTTCACGGCCTCCAGCACCGCCGCGGTCACCGGCAGGGTGACCTCGTAGGCGCCCTCGACATAGGGCCCTGCGGCATAGGGGGCGACGAGGATGCCGATGCGGTTGAAGCGCTTCCGGTCGGTGGATCCCAGGACCACCGCCTGCCCGGAGGGGCGGATGCAGGCGTCGAACTCATCGCCGCTGGCGCGGTCCACGGGGGCGCCCCGGCGCGCCGCCCGCTCGCGGTCGAGGGCGTCACAGAAGGGCGCGCGGATCGCAGCGTCCAGCGCCTCGGGCGAGGTGAACAGGTCCAGGGGAGGCCGTTCGACCCCCGTCCTCCGGTCCCAGACCAGGGAGTCAAAGCCCGTGTTCGGGTGGGCGCCGCCCTCGAAGACACTGAGGCTCTGGGACAGGCTCAGCCAGGCCGGCAAGGCCGCGGCCACCTTCCACTCCACCGAAAGCTCATGAGGGAGGAAGGGGCGGCCCGGTTCGGCGGCGGCCTCCTGCCGGGCCTGGCCGGCCGCCTCGGCGAAGGCGCGCCGGACCGCGTCCTGGTCCTTCGCCAGGCGCGCGCGCAGGGCCGGGACAGCCTCCACCGCCGCAGGCCAGCGATAGGTGAAGACATAGTCCGCCGTCCGGACCTCCACCCCGCTGGATCCGGGCGCCGGACCGGCCGCCGCCAGCAGGAGCGCGAGCCCGGCGAGGAAGACCCTGCGGGGCGTGCGGCGGCTCAAACGATGTCGCCAGCCGCCGCCTCGGCCAGCAGGTAGAGCCGCCCGGCCTCGGTGGACAAGAGGGCGCCGACCTCCCGTCCCGAGCGGTCGCGGCGGGTCGCCGTCTCGATCTCGGTCTGGTAGCGGGCGAGGAAGTCCATGACCGAGCGGCGCATGCGCGGCTCCTCCAGCAGGCGGCGCGACAGCTTGCGGGTGGCGGCGGGGGCGAGGCGGCGCACCGTCTCCCGGGCCAGGTCCCCCTGCCCGTCGGAGATCATGGTCGACAGCTCATCCACCCGGGTGATGGGCAGGAGCACGGTGGGATCGATGCCCAGGGCGCGGATCTCGTCGGCCAGGAAGTCCATGGACTCCGAATCCGGTCCCGTCCTCTGGCCGTTCGCGTCGACGGTCGAAAGCAGGTCCCGCCAGGTCCAGCCGCCTGCAGCGGGGGGTGTGCGGCCCGAAGTCGGAGCGGCGGGCCGGGCCGGGGCGGGCGCCGGCGCCTCGGGGCGGAGCCCCCCCAGGGCCTCGGGAGGACCGCCGGCCGCCTCGAAGATCTCCGAGAAGGTCTCGTCGCTGACCGGCCTGGCCGGGGTGAGGCGCAGGCGGCGCCGGGGCGTTTCGTCCTCAGCTTCCGGGGCGGCGGCAGGAGTTGGAGCGGGCGGGCTCAGGGCGGCGGACCTCAGCGGGGCCGGCGTTGGCGCGGGGGCCGGAGCCAGGGTCTGGGCGCCGCCGGCGACGGCCACCGAGCCCATCATCTTCACCGCCTCGCTGAGCATGTCGAAGTTCCGCCGGACCCGGTCCTGGAAGGCGGCGTCGATGGCCTGGGTCTCCTCGGCGGTGCGGCGGGCCTGGTCGAGCAGGCCGTCCATGCTCTCTGTCACCGCCTCGCGGACCTGCTCGGCCTGGGAGCGGGCCTTCTCGGGAAGGCTGGCCACACGGTCCTCGATCCGGCCCAGCATGCCGGCCAGTTCGTCCAGGGTGCGGCGGGCGGCGGAGGCGCCCTGCTCCAGCCGGCGGGCGGTGGCGTCCCCGGCCTCCTCCACCATCTGGGCGGAGCGGGCGATCAGGCTGCGGGCCTCCTCCAGCCGGGACTCAAACACCTGGTTGGCCTTCTGGCCGGCCGAGAAAGCGGCCTCTGCCAGCTGGTCCACCTGGGCCCGGGCGGCGTCGGCGTTCCGGTCGGCGGCCTTGCGGGTCTCCTCGGCGGCGGCGCTGAGGGCCTCGATGGCGGCGCGGGTCTGGGTCTCCAGGCGCTGGCGCTCCTCGGCGGCGGTCCGGGCTACGGCCTCCAGGGCGTGGCGGGTGGACTGGCCGAACTCGTCGCGCTCGGCGCGGGCGGCGTCGGCGAACTCGCGGAACTGGCCGGCCGCCTCCTGGATCAGGGTGGCGAGGGCCTCGCCGCCCTTGATCGCGGAATCGCGCATGTCGGCGGCGGACAGCCGGGCCTGGCCGCCCACCTCGGCCAGCCGGGCCAGGTGCGCCTCGCCCTGCGCGGCCAGGCCTTCCTGCTCAGCCTTGAGGGCGACCGCCGCGGCCAGGAGGGCGTTGCGGCGGGTATCGAGGGTGGTCTCCACCCCCTGCATGTGGTCGGCGAGGCTGGAGCCGGCGCCCTCCAGGCGCAGGGCCTGCTGGCCCAGGGCCTCACTCGCCGCCCGGGCGGCCTCCGCCAGGTGGCCCGCCGCCTCGGTGAAGCCGGTGGAGCGGGCGGTGAAGGAGGCTTCGGCCTCGCGCAGCTGGGTCTCGGCCAGGTCCGAGACCTCTCCCACCAGCCGGGCCTGTCGGGCGATGGCGTCGGTGACGGCGCTGGTGCGGGCGTCGAGCCCGGAGGCAAGGCCCTCAAGCCGCTCCCGCTCCCGGCCCAGCCCGGCGGCCATCTCCCCGGCGGTGGTCCCGGCGGTGCGGGCCGCTGCGTCCAGCCGGCCCGCCTCCGCCTCCATGGCGGAGCGCAGGCCCTCAAGCCGCTGCGCCATGCGCTCGGCGGCCTCGCCAGCCCGGGCGACCTCCGCCTGCAGGCCGGTGGCGATCTCCCCGGCGCTGATCCCCGCGGCCACGGCCGGGGCGACCATCTCGTCGGCCAGTCGAGCGGCCCGCCCGCTCTCCCGGCGCAGGCGGCGGCCCTCCACGAAGAGGCTGGCGGCCACCCAGACCAGGCCCGCCGGGCCAATGGCCATGGCCCCCAGGACCATGAGGACGAAGGGGTCATAGTCAAACGGCGCCTTGCCCTGCCGGTAGCCCAGGGCGAAGGCGATCGGCGCAAAGGCCCAGAGCACCGAGACGAAGGCGGCGGCCAGCCAGACCGGGGCGTCCGAGGGGGGCTTCGGGGCCCGGCGCCGGGGCGCAACCGGCGCCGTCAGGAAGGCGGGCGGGGCCGGGGACTCCGCCGGCGCGGGCGGATCCGCCGCCTCAGTCGCCTCGGGCGCGTCCGCAGCGGCGGTCTCCGGGAGGGTCGGCTCCGGGTCGACGGCCTCGGGCCGGTCAGCAGCGGGATGGGACATGGGGCGGAGCTTCCGGAAGGCGGCGCGAATGCTTCAGCCGGCGCCGAATTCATCCGCTACGGAAAGGACTTAACCACGAAGCTGCGTCCTGAGGAAGCCGAAGTCGCACCCCTCCCCGGCAGGCCGCCCCGCCCGCCGCCGACATCACTTGAGAAGTCCCTTACAAGACTTTGAAAACAATCCGATTCTCGTCGTGATCTCCGGGGACTGGGCGCCCTCCCGCGCCTGGGCGCGGGCCGGCCATGGTTAGCCCCCGAAGGTCAGGACGATCTTGCCGAAGTGCTCGCCGGCCTGCATGGCGCGGAAGGCCTCGCGCACCTCGGTGAAGGGGAAGACCTTGTCCACCACCGGCCGGATCTGGTGCAGGGCTATGGCCCGGCACATGGCCTCGAACATCTCGCGGGAGCCCACCGACAGGCCCTGGAGCCTGGCGTTATTGCCGATCAGGACTCCTGGATTGACCCCCTCGCCCGCCCCGGCCACCACGCCGATGATGGCGATGTGGCCGCCGATCCGCACGGCCCGCAGGCTCTGCTGGATGGTGCCGGCGCCGCCCACCTCCATGATGAAGTCCGCCCCGACCCCGCCCGTGGCCTCGCGTACGGGCCGCGACCATTCCGGCGTCGCCCGATAGTTGACCAGGTGGTCGGCGCCCAGCAGGCGGGCCCGCTCGAGCTTGGCGTCCGAGGACGAGGTGACGATGGTCCGCAGGCCCGCCGCGTGGGCGAACTGCAGGCCGAAGATCGAGACCCCGCCCGTCCCCTGCAGCACCACCGTGTCGCCAGGCTCCAGCCGGGCGTCCTCGAACAGGCCTCGCCAGGCGGTCAGGCCGGCGCAGGCCAGGGTCGAGACCTCTTGGTCGGTCAGGAAGTCCGGGACCTTCGAGACCCCCTCCTGGCTGAACACCTGCAGTTCGGCGCCGGCGCCCGGGATGGGGCTGCCGAGGGCGCTGGTCAGCTTCTCCACCGTCGCCCGGCCGGAAGTCCAGTTCTGGAAGAAGAGGGTCGAGACCCGGTCGCCGGGCTTCACCCGCGTGACGCCCTCGCCCACCGCCTCGACCACGCCGCAGCCGTCGGAAAACGGGGTGATGGTCCCGGCCATGGCCGGTCCGCGGCTGTAGACCCCTCCGACCATGAGCAGGTCGCGGTAGTTCAGCGACACGGCGCGCATGCGCACCAGCACCTGGCCGTGGCCGGGCTTTGGCTCGGGCCGCTCGACCACCTCGACGCGATCGACGCCCCATGGCTCGGAAACCTGAATGGCGCGCATGACGATTCCTCCCGGGAGACTGTTGATTGGCGGCCATAGTCCCCGAAGGGCGGTCGGACGCAAGGGGCGAGGCCCCCGGTCCTCCAGCAGACCCCCTCAGCCGGCCCAGCCGACCGCCCCCCAATTCCTCCCCCCAGGGGGAGGTGGACCGCGAAGCGGGACGGAGGGGGTCTGCTGAGCCGCCGTTGACCCCCTCACCCGGCTTCGCCGGGAGCTCCCCCTTGGGGGAGCAATTGGTTCTTGAGTTTCTCCCCATCAGGGGGGTCTGGGGACTCACGGGCGCCTGCAGCCGCGGCTCAGTCCTGTAGCCGGCGGACCCGGTAGAGGCCGAGGGCGCCGACGAGGCCCGCGGCCGCCATGCCGGTCATGGCGAGGTAGCCATGGGCCCCGACGGCGTCGAACAGGGGCCCCGAGGCCAGGGTGGCCAGGCCGCTCAGGATCCCGCCCTGCAGGGCGGCGTTGATCAGCTGGGCCGCAGAGGCCGTCTGCGGGCCCGACAGCCGGGCCGCCAGCTGGATCGAGGCCAGGAAGACCGCGCTGTAGGTCAGGGCGTGCAGGGCCTGGAGCGGGACCAGGGCCCAGAGAGGGGGCGAAAGGGCGAGGAGGCTCCATCGCAGGACGCCGGCGAGGCCGCCGATGATCAGCAGGTTCCGGGGCCCCAGCCGCCGCTGGAGCCGGGCGCCGAACCACAGGAAGGCGACCTCCACCGCCACCCCGACGCCCCAGAGCAGGCCGGTCAGGTTCTCGGGCAGGCCCTGCGCCTTCCAGGCCAGGGCCGAGAAGGCGTAGTAGAAGGCGTGGGCGGACTGGATCAGGCCCGCCGAGCCCACGGCGAGGAGGAAGACCGGATCCCGCACCAGGGTCTTCAGTCCCTCCAGGCCGCCGCCCTCGCTGCGACCCGCTGCGGCCGGGCCGGGCGCCGGATCCGGCGGCAGAAGGAACCGCGCGCAGAGCGCCGTCAGGCCGGCGGCGAAGATCATCCAGCCCAGGGCGAGGTCCACGGAGACGGCGGTGACAAGGGCGCCGGTCGCAATGGCCGCGCCGATATAGGCCGCCGAGCCCATTCCCCTGGGCAGGCCGTAGTTGAAGCCCTCCGCCTGGGCGCGCGACAGGGCGATGACGTCGATCAGGGGCGGCAGGGCGAGGTAGAGGCTGGCCGCCAGCAGCCAGGCCAGGGCGAGGGCGGGCAGGCCTTCCAGTCCGGCGAGGGCGAGGTAGGCTGCGCAGGTCCCGGCCGCCAGCCAGGCGATGGGCGTGCGGCGCAGCCGGAACCGGTCGGCCCACAGGGCCAGGGCCGGAGAGGTCAGGATCTGGAACAGCATGGGCAGGGACAGGACCAGCCCCACCTGGGCGCCCGTCAGTCCCTTCTCACTCAGCCAGACCGGCATGAAGGGCGTGCTGGCGGCGCTGCCCACATAGAGAGCGGCGTAGACCAGGCCGAGGCGCAGGGTGGTGGGCATGACCTCCGCTAGCGCGAGTCGTGCGCAGGCAGGGGCATGTCTTGCCGCCGGGGCCTTGCGGCACCAGATTGGCCGCCTATCAGGAGAGTTCATGTCCCGGTCCAGCCCCGCCCGCCCCGCCGCACTATTGCCCGCCGCTTTGGCCCTCGCCTTCTGGTCTGGGCCGGCCCTGGCTGACCCCTCCCTGCCGCCGCCCGCCGCCATGGCCCTGCCCGCCGGCGACCTTGTCGTCGATCTTGGGGTCGCCGCGCGCCTCCTGCCCCGATACCCGGGGGCGGACGAGACGGCCCTGCGCGCCCGGCCCCTTTTCGGCCTCGAGCGGCTGAAGCTCCCGGGGGTGGGCGTCATCGGCAACGGGCCGGCGGAGGGCGTGATTGTCTATCCCTCCGTCCGGTTCGAGGGCGAGCGGAAGGCCTCCGACCAGGCGGACCTCACCGGCATGCGCGACCTCGACTGGACCCTCGGCCTGGGGCTCGGCGCCGGCGTGAACCGCAAGTCCTGGCGCGCCTTCGCCGAGGTCAGGGCGGGCGTGAAGGGCTATAGCGGCCTGACCGCCCGCGCCGGGGCGGACCTTCTCTGGGCGCCGTCGTCGAAGACTGTCCTGGCCGTGGGTCCGCGGATCGACCTGGCGGGCCGGGACTATGCGCGGACCTGGTTCGGCGTAACTCCCGCCGAAGCCGCCGCCTCCGGCGGGAAACTGGCCGCCTACGCACCGGACGGGGGACTGGCCAGCGCAGGGCTCGCCGCCAGCTGGGGCCGGGCGCTCAATGACCGGGCCATGCTCCAGGTCGAAGCCGGCTGGGACCGCCGGCTGGGGGAGATCGCCGACAGCCCCCTCGTCCGGAAGGGCTCCCGTGACGCCGTCACAGTCTCCACCGGCCTGACCTGGCGCTTCGGCTTCGGCGGGTCCTGATCCGGGCCGAAACGGACTTGGCCCCGGCGCCGGGGTCTGTTGAGGATGGGGCTCCGCTTCCGGGGATCCCATATGACCGACCTCAACACCCGCATCCACGACGCTGAAAGCCGCCTGCTCGAGGAACTGCGTCGCCAGCGCCGACGCCTGAGGGAGACGACCCAGGACGGCGCGGGCGTCTCCATCGGTCAGAAGGTGGCTGACGCCGTAGCGGCCACCATCGGTTCCTGGCCCTTCATCATCATCCAGTCCTGCCTGCTGGCGGGCTGGGTCACCCTCAACGTGATCGCCTGGATCCAGCATTGGGACCCCTACCCCTTCATCCTCCTGAACCTGGCCCTGTCCTTCCAGGCCGCCTATGCCGGGCCCTTCATCCTGATGAGCCAGAACCGGCAGCAGGACATTGACCGCCGCAAGGCCGAGACCGACTACCAGGTCAATGTGAAGGCCGAGCTGGAGATCGAACTTCTGCACACCAAGATCGACGCCCTCAAGGAACAGGAACTGGCCGACCTCGCCCGCGCGGTCCGGAGTCTCACCGAAGCCCTGGAGACCCGGCGCACCTGAACCAGGGCGGCGGCTCAGCTGACCCCCTCACCCGCCTCCGGCGGGAGCTCCCCCTTGGGGGAGCAATTGGCTCTCTCATTCCTCCCCCCAGGGGGAGGTGGACCGGGGCGCAAGCCCCGGGACGGAGGGGGTCAACGGCCGGCGCGCTTGCG
>Ga0315902_10005642_pt1 | contig 17556 bp, 13 predicted proteins | sample LakEriMetagenome_9_FD_203523 | JGI IMG/M metagenome (GOLD analysis project Ga0315902, IMG submission 203523) | Freshwater fungal communities from buoy surface, Lake Erie, Ohio, United States - Buoy 12 MA117 | ecosystem: Environmental > Aquatic > Freshwater > Lake > Lake biofilm | place: USA...
TCCGGCGACGGGATATGGGGAGCCCGAAGCCGGCGCGGCCGCAAGGACGGCAAGCGGGACGCTTGCCCCACATGGCCCGCAAAGTTTGCGGGACCGGAGGAGCGACTGTGACGGGTGTCACTAGAACCCCTCAGCCTGAGGGCTGAAAACACTCTGCCGATCGCGAAACAGGCCGAAACTTCCGATTGTCTGGTGCTCGCGACTAGAATGCGGGGCCCGGCCTGGAATCAGCCGAATTGCATGAAGTTGCAGGTTTCGGCTGCCTCAGGGCGGCCGGGGGCGGGTGGAGGCTGCCGACGACGTGATTCCCAATCCCTACACCGAAGGCTCGTTCGCGGAGACGATCGTCGATCTCCTGCGGCAGCGGGCCGCTTATCGCCCCCACGATCGGGCGTTCACGTTCCTCGTCGACGGCGAAAACGAGGAACTGAACATCACGTATGCCGAGCTCGACCGGAAGGCCCGGGCGCTCGGGGCGTGGCTGATGGCGTCTGGGATGCAGGGGAAGCGGGTGTTGCTGCTCTATCCCTCCGGGCTCGACTTCATCGCGGCCTTCATGGGCTGTCTCTACGGCGGGGCGATCGCCGTGCCGGCCTATCCGCCGCGGAAGAATCGCTCCGTGGAGCGGATCGAGGCGATCGCGGCCGATGCCAGGGCGTCGGTCGCGCTCACGACGCGCGACGTGCTCGACCGGTTCGACACCCTGCGGGCCGCGGCGCCGAGCCTCGAGAAGCTGCTTTGGAAGGTCGACGCCGAGCTCGAACTCGACTGGGCAGACCGCTGGAGCCGCCCCGACGTCAGCGGCGACACGCTCGCCTTCCTGCAATACACGAGCGGCTCCACCGGCACGCCCAAGGGCGTGATGCTGTCGCACGAGAATCTGCTCCACAACTCGCTGCGGATCATGCAGGCCTTCGAGATCACGCGCAGCCAGTCGGGCGTGTTCTGGCTGCCGAGCTTCCACGACATGGGCCTCATCGGCGGCATCCTCGTGCCGCTCTACGGCGGCAAGTTCAACGTGCTCATGTCGCCCGTGGCCTTCCTGCAGAAGCCGCTGCGGTGGCTGCAGGCGATCTCGAAGTATCGGGCCACGATCAGCGGGGGGCCGAATTTCGCCTACGAACTGTGCGTGCGGAAGACGACGCCCGAACAGCGGGCGAGCCTCGATCTCTCCAGCTGGTCGCTGGCCTTCAACGGCGCGGAGCCGGTGCGTCCGGAGACGATCGACGCCTTCGCCGAGGCGTTTGCCGTGAGCGGTTTCCGGCGCGAGGCGTTCTTCCCCTGCTACGGCCTCGCCGAAAGCACGCTGATGGTCACGGGCGGCATGAAGTTCGAGCAGCCCGTGATCCGGGCGTTCGACGCGGCGGCGCTCGAGACGGGCTCAGCGACCACCCGTGCGGGCTTCGCACCCGGGGCCCGCAGGCTCGTGGGCTCGGGCCGCGAACTCGACGGGCAAGACGTGCGGATCGTCGATCCGCAGACCTGCGAGGCGCTGCCGCCGGGCAGAGTCGGCGAGATCTGGGTGAGCGGGCCCAGCGTGGCCCAGGGCTACTGGAACCGCGAGGACGCCACCCGCGAGACGTTCGCGGCGATGCTCGCCCACCCCGATGCGCATTCTCAGACGCAGTCAGCCAAGAAGTGGCGGCCGAATCCCGGTCCCTATCTGCGCACGGGTGACCTCGGATTTTTTGATGCTGGTGAATTGTTCGTGACCGGCCGGCTCAAGGATCTGATCATCGTCCGCGGCCGCAATCATTATCCGCAGGACATCGAACGATCGGTCGAGGAGGCGAGCCCGCTCGTGCGGGCAGGCTCCGTGGCCGCGTTCTCCGTGGACGTAGACGGCCGCGAGCGGGTCGTCGTCGTCGCCGAACTCGAACGTGGCAAGCGCGAGACCGGCGAACTCTCGACGGCCTTTGATGAGATTCGCAAGCGGCTGGCGATCGAACACGAAGTGGCGCTCGAGGGTCTCGTGATGGTGCGGCCCAACAGCATCGCCAAGACGTCGAGCGGCAAGATCCAGCGGCATGCCTGCAAGCGGCAGTTTCTCGAGGGCACGCTCGAAGTGGTCGAGCAGCACATTGCGTGGCTCCAGGCAGGCGGCGGTGAGGCAGCGAAGCCAGCGGCTCCCGACCGAACGGCCTCCGAGACACCGCGGCTCGCGCGTCTGCGGCCCGTCGGCGAGGCCTCGCGGGCGTTGCGGCCCGACCGCGACCTGCCGCAAGACGTGGTGCAGACCGTGTTCGACCACGTGCGGCGGATCGCCAAGGAGCGGGCGGGCAACCTCACGCTCGATACGAACATCGTCGAGCTCGGCCTCGACTCGCTCGAGCGGATGGAGATCGTGGCCAGCCTCGAAGAGGCCTTCGGCGGCAGGTTTCCGGAGCAGGTGCTGCCGCAGATCGAAACCTGCCGGGAGGTGACCGAGGCAATTCTCGACCACATGCCGCTCGACGGCGCCAAGCGGGCCGAGACGGCGAAAGTGGCCGTCGACATTCCCGCAGACACGTTCAAGATCGAGGAGTTCCCGGAGGTCCGGGCCCTCGAGCAAAACTTCGCGATGGTCCGCAACGCCGGGCTCGAGAACCCCTACTTCAGCGTCCACGAGGGCCTGACCACCGATCGCACGCAGATCGGCGGCCGCGAGATGGTGAGCTGGGCCACCTACAACTATCTCGGCATGTCGGGCGAGCCGGAGGTGACGCTCGCGGCGAAGGCGGCGCTCGATCGCTACGGCACGAGCGTGTCGGCGAGCCGGCTTGTGTCGGGCGAGAAGGTGATCCACCAGGAACTCGAGCGGGAAATCGCCCGGTTCGTGGGCACGGAAGACGCGATCACGTTTGTCGGCGGCCATGCGACGAACGAGACGGTGATCGGCCACGTCGTCGGCCCCGGCGACCTCGTGCTGCACGACGCGCTCGCGCACAACAGCCTCCTCCAGGGGGCCGTGCTTTCCGGAGCCCGCCGCCGGCCGTTCCCGCACAACGATTTCGATGCCGCAGAAAAGCTCCTCGCCCAGGTCCGCAGCCAGTACCGCCGCGTGCTCGTGGTGATCGAGGGCATCTACAGCATGGACGGCGACTTCACTGACCTGCCGAAGTTCGTCGGCCTCGCCAAGCAGCACAAGGCGCTGTTGATGGTGGACGAGGCCCACTCGATCGGCGTGATGGGCCCGCGCGGCCGCGGCATCGGCGAGCACTTCGGCGTGAATCCGGCCGACGTCGATCTCTGGATGGGCACGCTCTCGAAGGCGCTCGGCAGCTGCGGCGGCTACATCGCCGGCTCCCACGCGCTTGTCCGCTGGCTTAAGTACACGGTGCCAGGCTTCGTCTACTCCGTCGGCCTGCCGCCGGCGGCGGCGGGAGCGGCGCTCGGTGCGCTGCGGCTCCTCGATCGCGATCCCGCGCGGGTGGCGAAACTGCATGACAATGCCCGGCTCTTCCTGCGCCTCGCCAAGGAAGCTGGGCTCGATACGGGGCCGTCCGGCGGCTCGGCCATCGTGCCCGTCATTCTCGGCAACTCGATGAACGCCCTCCGGCTTTCGCGGGCGCTGTTTGCCAGGGGCATCAACGTGCAGCCGATTCTCTATCCGGCCGTCGAAGAGAAGGCGGCGCGGTTGCGATTCTTCATCACGTCGCGGCACACGCCCGACCAGATCCGGCGCACGATCGCCGCGATGCAGGAAGAACTCGCCGCGATCGACCCGGCGTCCGCGAGGCGGCCCGCCGGCGTCGCGTGATGTGGGGCGACCGTCCCGGTCGCCTTTGGCAAGCGAGACGCTTGCCCCACACTTCCGGCCTTAGACGAGGCCGCGTATAACCGCCGGCATGCCCGCCGCCCCCGAAACCACGAGCCACCGGCTCGTGCTGCCCGCCGATTCGAATCATCACGGCACGCTCTACGCCGGCAGCCTCCTGCGCTACGCGCTCGAGGCCGCCTATGCGTCGGCCTGCCTCGGGGCCGGCCCCGGTGCCAACATCATGCTCCGCCGCGTGCTCTCGCTCGAGTGCCGCCGGAGCGTGCCGGTGGGCGCGCTCGTGGAGATCCGGGGTGCGGTGCTCCAGGTGCGGCAGTGCTACCTCGTGGTGGGCGTCGTGGGGATGCCGCTCGACGGCCACACGCTCCCGTGGATGGACGGTCTGCTCGGCTTCGTGCAGGTGGACGCCGCAGGGCAGCCGGTCGAACTGCCGCGCGAAGTGGAGCCGGTGACCGATGCCCCGCTCTGGCAGCCGCTCATCTCCCGGCTCGACAAGCTCGTCGAGATCCGCGGCGCCACGGCCGACTGGCTCGCGGCCACGTAGCGACGCCAGGCCCGGAGGGCCGGGTCAACACAAGCCGGCAGAGGCCGGCCAAGGCACGTTCGACAGGATGTCGAGACGTGCCGTGAACCTAGTACCGCACCGTGATGCCGAAGTCGACGCCGTTGGTGAACACATACTCCTGGCCACCGTCCGTGGGCGCGATTCGGTTGTAGACAGGGTTTGCGCGATAGTACGGACTCGTTTCCGGTGTCGAGCCGCCCTGTGCCACCGGGCCGGTCGTCTTCACGACCCACGGGTTGTCCAGGGCGGCCGGTTTCGAGGGGTCCTGCGGCTCGGCGTAGGTGGTCTTCTTTTCCACGCCCTTGTAGGTGGTGTTCGTCGAGGCCCGGGCGATGCTGCCGAGCCACATGCCCGTGTAGCCCGCATGGAGCGTGATCGCCTGGCTCACCTTGAACTCCGAGCCAAACCGCCATTCACCGATCGGCGAGAACACGAACCGGTGCTCGGCGGCGTTCGTCGCGTTTGACTGTCCCACGCCGTAGATCTGGAGAAACAGCGGAGGAGGTGCCAGCTGGACGGTTTGTGAACCGCCGATGCTCTGCGTATTCGTCACCGAGGGATTGAAGGTAGCCCGGAGGTAATCGGCGCCGATCGAGTCGGGGAAATTCGAGCCGCGATAGAGGTTGTTTTGCCAGTTGAAGGCGGCGGTGAACTTGAACTCACTCGAGAATGTCCACCGGCCAGTCTGCGTCTCGAAGAGCAGGCCAAACTCAGGCCCCACCATGTTGTTGAACGTATCAGTTTCCCATGCACCAACCTGCAGCGGCGACGACTGCCCGAGCCCGGTCAGCGTATCGACGCCCGTGATGCCGATCACGTCGCCCGCCGAACTCGTGAAGAGCGACGTGCTGGCGTTGCCAAACGCGTTGTTCTGTTGATTGCCGCCAGCCTGACCACCACCGGCTCCACCACCCGTGCCACCGGCTCCACCACCCGTGCCACCGGTGCCTCCGGTGCCGCCACCGCCGGCACCCGTGCCGCCCGGCGTGCTGATGTTCACCCCGGAGCCCTGCGTGCCGGCCGTCGGGCCCTGATTGAACGCATACTGATTGCTCTCATACCCAAGCCGGTAGCGGTCGGCGAACTGGATGAATCGTGGGCCGAATGAGAATCGAGCGGTGCTCCGGCTGCCCCGGCCGCCAAGTTCGCGGCGAATGATCGCGGCGGCCCCAGCGCTCTCGATTTCGGTCGAGTTGAGCTGCGTGAATTTCTGGGCAATCATGTGGTCCGGCGGTGGACTGTTCGACGTGATCGTGGTTGTCGTCAGCGGGAACGATTGAGTCACCGCACCCGTTCCGCCGGTCGAGCCAGCCGTCGTCGTCTGCGTGAAGATCTGCGTCGGTGACGACGCGGCAAACTCGCTGATCGTCTGGAACTCCTGCGATTGGCTGCCGACCGTGAAGTAGCTGATGTTCACGCCCTTGCCGTCGTAGATCCAGCCACCCTCGTAGCGATTGCCCCAGGCCATTTTCGTACGCATCCAGCTCGTGTTGAGATCGAGCTGCAGCGGGTCGGCACCGAAGATGTAGATGCCACCGATGATGTTCGTACCAGACGTGCCCGAGGCTTGGATCGACCCGTTGTTGAGCTGCACGATCGACTGGGGCGAGATCGGCTGGCTCGGGATCAAGTAGCCGCCCTTGTCGGTCTGGCCGACTCCGCGCACGTTTGGCGGTGTGATGCCCCAGTAGAGGCGGTCGTAGTTGAAGAAGATGCCCTCGCTCGGCTCGGGGTAGATCTCGTAGTCCTGCAGGTCGGGCGGAGCGAACAGCTGGAAGTCGTAGAAGTCCTGATCCGGCAGGAGCGGCATCCAATCGCCGGCCCGCGACGGCATCACGATCGCAGAGGCGACCGCGAGCGTCAGGATCAGTCTTTCGAGCCGTCGGAGCATCGTGTTCGTAGCCATCGCTGTAGTCCTGGGGAGCAGGAGCCGGTTTTCCGCACATGCGGATTGCTCGTCTGATATCGGTCGCGCCGGTCGTCCGAGTTGACGAAACTTGGCAAACCCTGACGGCTGACGAGGCTTTTTCAGTCAGGCTGGAAAAAACTGGCAGCCGGGGCCGGGTCGGGTATTCTGCGGTGAGCCCTGCCCGGGTCCCCGCGAGGAGCCGTCTTCATGATTCGACTGTGCCCTGCTGCCGCCCCGATTGCCGCCCTGCTCCGGCTTGCCTGCCTTACCACGGCTCTCATCGCCGGTCTTTTCACCCCCTTGGCTTCCGGTCGGGCCATAGCCGCCGAGCCAGGCGTGGCGGAAGAGGTCGGCTTCCTCCGGCTCTCGCGGGACGGCGCGGGAGGCCCGGTATCGCTCGACACGTCGATCGTCCGCTACCGCGAAACGCCCGAGACGGCGGCCCGCGCCGGCCGGCGGACGCCAGTGGAGGTCGATCTCGTCGGTGCGGTGCACCTCGGCGGCAAACCGTATTACGACACGCTCGACCGCGTGTTCCGCGGCTATGACGTCGTGCTCTACGAACTCGTGGCCCCCGACAACGCCCGCGTGCCGAAGCCGGGCCACAAACCGGCCGGGGCGATCGGCTCCGCCCAGCAGGGGCTCACGAAGATGCTCGGGCTCGAGTTTCAACTCGAGCAGATCGATTACACGGCCAAGAACTTCGTCCACGCCGATCTCTCGCCCAAGGAATTCGAGGCCGCGATGGCCAAGCGGGGCGAGTCGTGGTGGAGCATGTTCTTCAAGCTCATGAAGGAGGGTTCTGCACGGGCCGAACGCGGCGCCGCCAAGGGAAGTGCCGACGTGGGCTTCGGCGAACTGTTCGGGCTGTTCTTCGGCAGCAACCGCGAAGTGCGCCTGCGGCGGATCATGGCCGAGCAGTTCACCGACATGGACGTGCTCACGGCCGCCTTCGGCGGCGAGGAAGGCTCGTCGCTGATCACCGATCGCAACGCCGCCGCCCTCGACGTGCTGCGTGACGAGATCAGGCGGGGCCGGCGGCGAATCGCGATCTTCTACGGCGCCGCCCACATGGACGACTTCGACGAACGGCTCCGCACCGACTTCGCCATGGAGCCGTTCGAGACCGACTGGCTCGAAGCCTGGGATCTACGGCTGCCGAAGTGAATGCGTGGGGCAACCGTCCCGGTTGCCGATGGCAAGCGAGACGCTTGCCCCATAGTTCAGTAAGACGCTTGCGTAATCTTCAGACAGGCACGCGGACGAGCTGGCTCCACGCCGTGGCCGTGACACGCGCCCGGCGCAGCACCTCGTCGTAGCCGAGCGACTCCACCGCCTCGCCAACGGGGGAAAACTCGAACGTCCCTGCGTAGCCGTGTTCGACGAACCCCGTGACCAGCGTCGACAGGGGATACGTGCCCTGCCCCGGCGGCAGCCGCTCCGCGTCTGTCGATGGCGCGCCCCGCCCATCGGCCACCTGCACGATCGCCGTCAGCGGGGCGAGGCGGCCGAACTGGGGGACGAGGCTCCGGTCGTGGCCAAACTGCCAGAGATCGAGGGCGAGCCGCACGGCCGGGTGGTCGAATCGCTCGACCCATTCCGCTGCCGCGACCGGGCTCGTGAGGAAACTACCCCCGGCAGCCGCTCCGGAATGCATCGGCTTGAGCGCCAGCGTGACACCGCGAGCAAAGGCCTCTGGTGCCACGACGTCGATGGCATCGGCGAGCAGCCGATGGGCGTGGCTCCGCGTGTGGCCGCCGCGGCAGCCACTGTGCACCACGAGCACGTCGGCCTCCAGCTCGGCCGCAGCGTCGATCGCCTCCAGGGCGTCGTCCACGCTCTCGCAAAACGACCGTCCGTCGCCACCGGTGAATCCACCGGCCCACTGCAGGCTCGACACGCGCACGCCCGCCTGCTGCACGAGCGTTCTGGCCCCAGCGATGCCGATGTCGGACACCTTCGTGCGCCACAGCGAGATCGCGTCGAACCCATGCCGCACGATGTGGTCGAGCTCGTCGGCGAGTTCCCATCGAAACGTGGTCAGTTCACTGATCGACGCATGCACCATGACGCAAACGCTCTCCTCTCCGGGGCACCTGCAACGGCCTGCAGCATGAGGCCCGCCTGAAACGGTGAGGAGTATGGGACGGCCTCGCGCGGACTGTCCAGATGAGGTTCTCGCACCGCGCGCAACGCTGTACGCATGTGCGGCTTGCCAAAGTCGCGCATGTTTTTTCACGCGCGTCGACGCCGCGTCACTGCGCCTTGAGATCGACGCATACGAGCCGCCCCGCCCCGCGCACGAAGAGCAGGCCTCGCGCCACGACCGGCGCCGCCCAGCAGGGCGGTGACAGCAGGGGCGTGCTGTCATCGGCGAGCAGCCTCGCCCGCGACACCTCCTCAAATCGCTCTGGCACAGCCTTCGCGAGCACCAGTTCGCCAAACTCGCCCAGGATCACGAGATGCCCGGCGACGAGCACCATACTGGCCCGGCCGAGGCCGGGCTCGCTCCACTGCACGGCTCCGGTCTTCCACTCCACGCACACCGCGAGCGCATCGCCGGCATTCCGCCCGCTCGAGCCATAGAGGTGCCCATCGTGAATGATCGGCGTCGCCCAGTGGGCCATGAGCGACGATCTTGGCCGGGGAGTGCGATCACTGCGGACCACCCGCGGATCGCCGCCCGCCAGGTCGAGCATCACACTTCCCGGCCCGTAACACTCGGAGAGCAGCACTTCGTCGCCTGCGACGACAGGGCTCGCCGCGATCGCACTGAAAAGTTCATCGGCCCGCCAGCGAAATTCCGCGAGCACCGCTCCCGATGCGGGATCGACCACGAGCAGATCGTTGCGCATCCAGGCCAGGATTCGCGGCCGGCCGCCGATCGCGGCGAGCACAGGCGCCGCATAGCTCGCCAGTTGGCTCGAGCAGCGCCACCGCTCGCGGCCCGTGGCGAGATCGAAGGCCACGAGCCCGCTGTCGAACCCCTTCACAAGATCGAGCCGCTCCGGCGCCGCAGGTGCCACGCCCGGCGGGCTGCCTCCGACCTGCACCACCACGAGGTTATCGCTCCCCACCCGCACCACGAGCGGCGCCGCGCCCACGCCAAAAAAGTTTTGCACGACGTGGTAGTCGGCCGTCGTGTCGACGCTCCACAGGCTCGCACCGTCGGCGAGCGACCGGCACTCGAGCCTGCCCTCGGGGCCAAACGTGAGCACGCGGTCGCCGTGGATCACCGGCGCCGCCCGCGGCCCGCCGTCGTAGCCGAACGTGTCTCGGTAGTCGCTCGCGTACGACACTTCCCAGAGCGGCGTGCCGGTCTCGGCCTCGAAGCACCGCGTGCGCATGCGATCGGTGACACGATCGAACATGACGAGCCTGCCTCGCGCGACCGCCGGAGCGCAGTAGCCCTCGCCGAGCGGCACGTGCCACGCCACCCTGGGCCCTCCGGCTGGCCAGGGCGTCGCGATCCCCGTGCAACCGCTGCGGCCGTTTCCGGTGGGCCCGAGAAACGCCCCCCAGTCTTCGCCCGCCCTCGTGGAAAGATCGGGCAGATCGGCCGCGGACACCCCGACGGCGGCAGCGATCACGGCCACCGCGAGCATCGCCCGTATACTCCGCATGATCACTCCTCCACGAAAGGCGTTTTCACCCCAGGCTACACCCGATGGCGCAGGAAAAAGAGGTCCGTGTCGGCCGGGTCGTGATTCCGGCCGCGGGGCTCGAGTGGCAGTTTGTGCGGTCGAGCGGGCCGGGCGGGCAGCATGTCAACCGCACGAGCAGCAAGGCCGTGCTGCGGTTCGACGCCCGGCATTCGCCCTATCTGCCGGAAGACGTACGGAGCCGGCTGCTGGAGCATGAACGGCCACGGCTCACCCGCGAGGGGGCGCTACTGATCACGAGCCAGAAGCACCGCGACCAGCCGCGCAACATCGCCGACTGCCTCGCAAAACTGTCCGCCATCGTCGCCCGCGCACTCGTGGCCCCGAAGAGACGCCGGCCGACGAAGACGCCGCGATCGGTCGTGAAAAAACGGCTCGCGGGAAAACGCCACCGCTCGGAAACCAAGCGGCTGCGCGGCCGGATCGGCGACTGACGCGCCCCCGACCGCGATCGGCGTGGCCGGCATTGGTATACTTCGTCGAGCAGTCGGCACGACGCCGACGGCACCGCCCGCGAAGGACCCGTTCATGCCATCGCCCCGCGACATCGACACCGTGCTCAAGGGCTGGGAGTTCAAGCCCGGCGAGGTGAGCGCCCGCCTCTTCAAGGCCCGCAGCGGCCGCGAAGTGCTGCAGATGCGGGTCGACATGGGGGTGCTCCAGATGGAGACCGACCTGCGGCCCGACGGCAGCCGACCGCATGGTGCCGAAACCTATTACGACTACCTCGTGGGCGAGGCGATCCGCGAGGGCGGCTCTTTCCGGCTCTCCCGCGAGCAGTGTGCGGAAGCCGACCGTGAGTTCGTGCAGTATTACCACCGCCGCATCTGCTGGCTCGCTCTCCGCGAATACTCCCGGGCCGCCAAAGACGCCGATCACAGCCTGGCGTTCATGGACTTCGTGCGGGAGCACTCTCCCGACGACGAATGGACGCTCTCGCACGAGCAATACCGGCCGTTCGTGCTCTTCCACCGCGTGCAGGCCGGCGCCCTCGCGATTCTCGAAGACCAGAGCCCCGAGGCCGCGATCGCCGAAATCAACCGCGGGCTCCAGCGGTTTCGTGACCTGTTCGATCGCTACGACGCTGCCGACCAATACTCCGAAGACGAGCTCGTGAAGCGGCTCGAGGAGATGCGGGAGAGCGTTCGCCAACGGTACGACGTGGGCCGCACGCTCGACGAACAGCTGGCCGACGCGGTGCACTCCGAAAACTACGAACTCGCCGCAAAACTCCGCGACCGCATGCGGCGTGCCCAGACCGCCCCAGCCGCCGCCCCCGGCGATTCGACCGGCGCGGCATGAAAATTTTTCACGGTCGACGCCCGTTCTGACAGGTCCCGGGGCTCCTGCCTGCGAAAACTTTGCCGACTGTGACGGGAGGGCGCGTCAAGCTGGGCTGACCAGGAGGGCGGGTGGGCGATTTTGGCAACCCTCGCGGCACGCACGCGATTTGGCGCGCAGAATGCACAGGAGGGATGTCGTTACCGACCAGCCGGCAGCTCGACCCGCCCCAGGAGGCCCAGCCATGAACACCGCCCACCCCGCCGTCGCGAGCCGCCCCGAATCATCCGTTGCCACGCCGCACGTGATGCTCGTGGGAGACACCGAGTGCGTCGTCCGGGTGATGCCGCTCTGCCCGATCGCCGACGTCCTCGGCTTCGAGCACGAGATTGCGGCGGCTGGCGCGATCGACGCCGGCACGATCGCCGATCTCCTCGACTCGCGGATGATCGCCCCCCCGCGGCCCCGCCGCCGCCGCGACCGCGCCGTGAGCTCCCGCGCCGTCTTCTACGTCGCGGAGTAGGACAGGCTTCAGCCTGTCACGGCTCAACTAACGCGCCGGCTTCGGGCTCCCCATATCCCGCTCGCCGGACGTTCGCCTCCGCCCTCCAGGCTTCGGCTCACTCGGATTTGCCTGCGCTCCGGCATCCTGCCTGCGCTGGTCAAATACGCCGGCGAGCGGGACACGGGGAGCCCGAAGCCTCCTCAACTGAAACGGGGAGGCGAGGGGTTACCCCTGCCGTTGAGACGGCGTATGTGGGCCACTCCACGGGAAACATGGCATCGTGCCATTTTCCCTTGGCCGACCTCCGTCGGCTTGTGATCACCCGGGCCTCCGGCCCTGACGCCGAAGGCGTGGGAGACGGGCTTTGCCCGGCGACCGTAAGCCGGAGACGACGCCGGGACGGCGGCGACGGCGCGACAGCAAGCCCGCAGTGAGCGTCCGGCGAGACGGTACGGGGTAACCCCGAGCCGGATTGGGCCCGTTGAGGCATGAAACGCCGAAGACCGCGATAGGGGCGTGGTACACTTCGCCGCATCATGGATCAGCCGCTCACGTTGCCGCCCGGCCGCGATATCCGGCTCGCCGATTTCGATCCCGGTTTCACCGAAGGGCTTGATCGCGAGGCGGCCGAAACAGAGACACGCCGGCACTGCGACAAGCTCGACGAACTGGCGTATCGCCTGTTCGCCGAGGCGAAGCGGGCGGTCGTCGTCGTGCTCCAGGGGATCGACACGTCTGGCAAGGACGGCACGATCCGGATGCTCGCGGGCGGGATCAGCCCGCAGTGCCTCGACGTGAAGAGTTTCAAGGCGCCGAGCGCCCTGGAGCTGTCGCACGACTTCCTGTGGCGCGTGCACGCGGCTATTCCGCCCCACGGCACGATCGGCGTCTTCAATCGTTCGCACTACGAAGATGTCGTCGTGGTGCGGGTCCGCAAGCTCGTGCCCAAAGACGTCTGGCAGGGCCGCTACGGGCAGATCAATGCCTTCGAGAAGCTGCTCCACGACGGCGGGCTCACGTTCGTGAAGTGCTTCCTGCACATCAGCAAGAAGGAGCAGCGGCAGCGGCTCGAGGAGCGGCTCAAGGATCCGAAGAAGCAGTGGAAGCTCGGCCCCGACGACCTCGCCGACCGGGGCCGCTGGGATGAGTTCACGAAGGCCTACGACGACGCGCTCACCGAGTGCAACACGGCCCACGCGCCCTGGCACGTGGTGCCGGCCGACAAGAAGTGGTATCGCAACCTCGTCGTGGCCCGGCTCGTCCGCCAGACGCTCGAGCGGCTCGATCCGCAGTTTCCGAAGTTCGACTCGAGCCTGCTCACGAAGCTCGACTGACCCGCAAACCCTGTCTGCATGAACGGCATCCCACTCCTCGATCTCGATCTCTGCCGCGTCCGGCAGCAGCGGCTCCGCGACCAGCTCGCCGCGGAGCGACTCGACGGCCTCGTCGTCGTGATGCCGGAGCACGTGCAGTATCTCACCGGTCATCGCTGGGACTTTCGCTTTTCGCCACTCGCTGCGATCGATGCGGCGGGCCACACGCTCCTCGTGTGCCCCGACAAGCCGGTGGAGCGGGCGGCGGCCGACGACGTGCGCACCTACGAGGCCAAGTGGCGGTCGACGCTGCGGAACGATCAACGCGAGGCCGCCGCGAAGGTGCTGGCCGACTGGCTCGCTGCCCGGCCGACATGGCGGCGGGTGGGCGTGGAGTTCTCCGCATGTCCTCCGCACGTGACGCGGCTCTTTCCGCAGGCGAGCGTCATCGACATCGAACAGGCCCTGTGGACACTGCGCCGGCGGAAGGACTCCGACGAGCTCGAACTTCTCCGCGGGGCGATCGCGGCAGCCGGAGCCATGTACGAGGCCGCCCGCGCCATGATCGCCCCGGGCGTCTCGGAGCTCGACGTCTTCTCAAAGCTTCAGGCGGCGGCCGTGGCAGCGTGCGGCGAGATGCTCACCGGCACGGGCAACGACTACGCCTGCGGTGTGCGGGGCGGCCCGCCGCGAGCCCGCGCGTGCGCCGCGGGCGAGCTCTACATCCTCGATCTCGGGCCCGCCTACCGGGGCTACTTCGCCGATACGTCGCGGGCCCTCGCCGTCGACCACCGGCCGACGGACGTCCAACTGGCGGCCTGGAAGCACGTCTGCGAGGCGCTCGCACTCGTCGAGCGGGTCGCGAAGCCGGGTGTGAGCTGCCGGGCGCTTTACGCAGAAGTACAGGCGTGGCTGGCCACGGCGCCGGTCGGCACGTGGTCGAGCCATCTGGGGCACGGCATCGGCCTGTGGGTGCACGAAGCGCCGCACTTGAACCCGAATTGGGACGACGTGCTCCAAGAGGGCGACGTGATCGCCGTCGAGCCGGCTCTCTACGCGCCGGAACTCGCGAGTGGCCTGCGGATCGAGAACGACTACCTCGTCACCGAGACGGGGCTCGTGAACCTGAGCCCGTTTCCGCTGGAGATGTAACCGCCTCGTACACAGCCTCGTGGCCCGCGGCCATCGTGGCGAACGTGTGGTAGTCGCGCACGCGGGCATGCCCTGCCGCACCGAGCGCCATAGCCCGCGCCGAATCGTCGAGCACCGCGCGGAGCGCCCGAGCCAGATCGGCAGGATCGTTCGGCGCGTGCAGCAGCCCGGCCTCGCCCGAGAGCAGTTCGGGGAACGTGCCGTGATCCGGAGCCACGACGGGCACTCCCCCCGCCATGGCCTCGATCACCGGCAGCCCCTTCGCCTCCGGGTGCGCCGTGGGCATCGCGAACACATCGCACCGTTCGAGCAGCCGCAGCTTGCCCGGCCGATCCACCTGCCCGAGCCAGGTGAAGCGATCGGCCATGCCGAGGTCGGCCGCGAGCCGACGGCACTCGGCGAGATACGCGGCCTCGGCACCGCTTGTCGCCCCGGCGGCAATGAGTTCCACGTCGTGCGATACCGCGAGCGTCGAGACCGCCCGAATCGCCTGGTCGAGCCCCTTCTCCGGGCACAGCCGTGCGAGCGACCCGATCACATATCGGCCGCGCCGTGCGGCCCGTCGTGCGGCAAGATCGGGCGGCCCGGCTGGAAAGCCTGCGAGATCGACACCGTGCCGCACGACCGAGATTTTTTCCGCTGGCGCGTTCAAATACTCGGCCATGAAGCCGGCGAAGAAGCGATTGAGCGCCACGAAGTGGTCGACGTCGTGGCTTCGCTCCCGGAGGAGTCGGCGAATCTCGCCATAGTGCGGCTCCGGAATCTGCTCGATGAAGACGTCCTCACCAGACAGGCTGCACACGATCTTCGCACCGGTGGCTTTCTTGACGTGCCGCGCCAGCCCGACCAGCAGCGCGTTCGACAGATGCACGACGTCGGGCTTCACGTCGACCGCCAACCAGCGGGCAAGCTTCTCCACCTCCTTGCTCTGGTGCCCGGCTTCGCCGGCGAGCGTCGACACCGTGAGGCCACCGAGATCGGCGGGCTTCGTTTCACTCGTGCGGCTCGAGAGCCACGCGAGCAGACCTCGGCCGTCGAGCAGTCGGTCGATCCACCAGGGCGTGTGGCGAAAGAGGGGCACGTGCTCCTGCAGCCACACGTTCACGCCGCCACACACGATCCGTGGCTCGGCGACGTTTTCCTCGTCGGTCGTGGTCGGCACATAGGCAGGCACGAGGATCGCGTCACGACCGCGCGCCCGCAGGGCCCGCACGAGGGCGTTATCGTGGAGGCAGGAGCCACAGATCCGCCCCCCCGCCCCGGCCGTGATCTGGACGATTTTCATGCGAAGGTGGCCGCCGCGGCTCAGGCGCCGCCGCGGCCTTCCAAGTGGACGAGCACGAGCGCGAGGTCGGCCGGCGTGATCCCGCTCACGCGGCCCGCCTGCTCGAGCGTTCGCGGCCGCACACGGTCGAGCTTCTCGCGAGCCTCGGCCCGCAGGTGCCGCACCGCCGCGTAGTCGAGGCCCTCGGGAATCACGCGGTCGGCCTGACGCCGCCGCCTCTCGATCTGCTCGCGCTCGAGCGCGAGGTAGCCGGAATAGCGGATGTCGCTCGCGATCTGGGTGGCCGCCTCGCGCGACACGGCCGCGAGTTCGGGCGCGGCGGCGACGGCCTCCGCCCAGCCGAACTCCGGCCGCTTGAGAAGCTCTGCGAGCGGCACGCCATCCACGCGCCGCGCGGCGAGCGCGGCCAGCGTGGCCTCGATCTCGGCCGACTTGTCGGCGAGCCGTGCGATTCTCTCGGGCTCCGCGAGCCCGAGCCGAGCAGCCACGGGCGTGAGCCGGCGGTCGGCGTTGTCGTGCCGCAGAGCGAGCCGGTGCTCGGCACGGCTGGTGAACATGCGATAGGGCTCGTCGACGCCCTTCGTGACGAGGTCGTCGATCAACACGCCGATGTACGACTCGTCGCGTTCGAGCACGAGCTGCTCGCGCCCCGCGGCGGTGAGCGCCGCATTCGCCCCGGCCACGATCCCCTGTGCCGCCGCCTCCTCGTAGCCCGTCGTGCCGTTGATCTGCCCGGCGCAAAAAAGCCCGCTCACTCGCTTGCTTTCGAGCGACACGGTGAGCTGGTCGGGCGGGCAGTAGTCGTATTCGACGGCGTAGCCGTAGCGCATCACCTGGGCCCGCTCGAGCCCCGGCACCATCCGGATCATGGCATCCTGCACGTCGCGGGGCAGGCTCGTGGAGATCCCGTTCACATAGATCTCCTGCGTCCGCCGCCCCTCCGGCTCGAGAAACAGCTGGTGGCTCTCTTTGTCGGCGAACCGCACGACCTTGTCTTCGATGCTCGGGCAATACCTCGGCCCGCGCGACTCGATTTGGCCGGTGTACATCGGCGCCCGGTGCAGGTTCGCCCGGATGAGGTCGTGGATCTCCGGCGTCGTCCGCGTGATCCAGCAGGCCATCTGCTCCTGCTCGATGCGGTCGGTGAGAAACGAAAACGGCTGCGGCTCGGTGTCGCCCGGCTGGACGTCGAGCCGCGAAAAATCGATCGACCGCGCGAGCAGCCGGCAGGGCGTGCCGGTCTTGAACCGATCGATCCGAATGCCCACGCGCTCGAGGGCCCGGCTCACCCCGGCCGTAGTCCCCTCGCCCGCCCGCCCGCCGGGCGTCTGCGCCTCGCCAGTGTGCATCACCGCCTGCAGGAACGTGCCCGTCGTGAGCACCACTGCCGCCGCCCGATACTCGGCATCGCCCCGCACCCGCACGCCCGTCACCCGCCACTCGGGCCGCCCCGGGCCCGACGCGCTCACGGGCTCGACGATCAGATCCTCGACCGTCTCCTGCCGGAGCTCGAGGCGGTCGGTCTCCTCGACGATCCGCTTGGCCTCCATCTGATAGAGCTTCTTGTCGGCCTGCGCCCGCGGCCCGTGCATCGCCGGCCCCTTCGAGCGGTTCAGCACGCGAAATTGGATGCCAGTCGCGTCGATGACCCGGGCCATCACACCACCGAGCGCATCCACCTCGCGCACGAGCTGGGCCTTGCCGACGCCGCCGATCGCTGGATTGCAGCTCATCTGGCCGACGGTGTCGCAGTTCGCCGTGAGCAGCGCCACCCGCGCCCCGAGCCGCGCCGCGGCGCACGCCGCCTCCACGCCGGCGTGCCCGGCGCCGACGACGATCACGCCATAGTCGTAGCGACACGTCATGCGCTCGAGTGTACCACCTCGGCATCGGGCTTCAGGCTGACTTAAACTAATCCGCCGGCTCGGGGTTACCCCGTACCGTCTCGCCGGACGCTCACTGCGGCCATCCTGGCCTTCGCTCGCTCGGATGTGCCTGCGCTCCGGCTTCCTGCCTGCGCTGGTCACATACGCCGTCTCAACGGCAGGGGTAACCCCTCGCCTCCCCTTCCAGTTGAGGAGGCTTCGGGCTCCCCGTGTCCCGCTCGCCGGCGTATTTGACCAGCGG
>Ga0315902_10005643_pt1 | contig 17555 bp, 14 predicted proteins | sample LakEriMetagenome_9_FD_203523 | JGI IMG/M metagenome (GOLD analysis project Ga0315902, IMG submission 203523) | Freshwater fungal communities from buoy surface, Lake Erie, Ohio, United States - Buoy 12 MA117 | ecosystem: Environmental > Aquatic > Freshwater > Lake > Lake biofilm | place: USA...
GGCTTCATAAGCCGGGTGTCGCCGGTTCAAGTCCGGCCGCCGCTAGTTCCAGTTGTGCACGAGACGGAACAATCCCCTCGGGGACCGTCCCGGTGGGCCGACTTTCCCGTCCGTCGCCATGGGCGGGCGGGTCGGCAACATCCGCCGGAACATCGTCGCGGCAACGTGCCGCGACTTCTGAAACGTGGTGGGGATGGCCGTGATCGTCACAGCAGCACCCCCCAGATTCGATTACGTGGGCGATGGCCCCTGGCTGGCCGGCGGCCTCGAGTTCGGCGGCCAACCGTCGCTGGAGGCCCGCGTCGAGGGCGGCCGTCGGAAGCACGCGGGGCTCTCCGTAGGGCGGCACCGGCAGCGGGAAGTCGCCTAGCGAGATGATGCCCCTGGCGACCTTCCTCACGGGCCTCTTCCCCTTCATTGCATCCTCGAAGAAGGATAGGTCGGCCAATGGCACTTCGGCAAGCGTCGGCCGTGCGGGGCGGATCATGAGGAGCAGCCGCCGGAGCTGGCTGGGCCGTATGCGGCCCGATCGTGGAGGTTCCGAGGAGCTTCCTATCCACGCTCAAGGTCAAATTTTTCTCGTTGGCGCAGACCGGCCTTGAAACCGCCCTTATCACGGGCCGTCCGCACCGTGGCATGGGATCCCGTCAGAGGCTGCGGATGTCGATCACGGGCAGTTCGTCGGGCGACGCCTGAAAGATTGCCCGGTCGTCGTGGACCTGCAAGAGCTCTCCCCAGCCGGCGGGTGGCCCGCGGGCGGGAGACACGGGCGGCGGCTCGAGCGGTTCGCCCAAGTGTGTCAGGGGCTGACTTCACGCGGGCGAAGCCATCCTGGCCTTCTCCCGCTTGCGAACCTCCGGTTCGAAGTGAGCCGGCTCCTGCCGGCCGTCTCCTCAAGGTTGGATGTCGCCACCACACCCCGGGCACTCCAGCGGAAACTCCTCGCCCACCCGGGCCATGAGTTTGGCCCAGGCGATCCGGGAGGTGTCGTGGGAGGGTGGTTTGTCGCATGAGCCGCAGCAGTCGCCGGTGGCATCTCCGCCCGCCGCATGTCCGTTGACCGCATGCCGACCGGTCGCGGCATCGCGCCGAACGCCGACATTCCCGATGGCGAGCGCCGTGACGGCGGACCTGAGCTTGTGATTCGGGGCGAACACCCCGTGATACCGGTGCCGATGCTTCCGCGGCGGCGGCACGAGATCGGCCAGCCGGTCCAAGAAGTCACACGGCGAGAGTTCGACGACGCCGTCAGCGCCCGGCCGCGTCGACTTCCGCCCGCGCACCGAGCCGACCCAGTTGGCCGCCTTGTGTCGGGGCAGCACGTAGCGGACGCGACTGATGCGGCCATCTTCACCGCACCTCACGGAGAGCCGCTCCAGCGCGAAGGGCGGCCGGGCACAGTATCGCAGCAGATGCTCGAGACTTGTCCAGCGACCGCGAGCGGGGCTTGCGAAACTGCGGGCTGGTACGATTCGCAAGCTTCTCCTGGAGCCGATGCCACCGCTCGGGCTCCACAAGCGGCTCATAGCCGGCCGGCGCCGTGATGTACTCACCCAACTCGTTGCAGATGAGCCGCAACTGCTCGTTCCCTTCAGCATCGACGGCCATGTCACGATCGTCGATGTCCCTCGGGCCATCGGGCGACCACCGCTTGTGCGTGCCGCCGGACTGCCGGCCGTAGGCCTGCAGTCCGATGATGACGGGATTCTGCAGCAACTGCATCACGGTCTCCGAGTGTCAGGCGGTGCTCACCGGTACCTCCACACCGTTCCGCTTGCGCTTGGTGCCCGCGCCAGGCGTCGGGATGCCCTTCGCCGTCAGCCGGTTCGCGATCGCCCGCGCCCCAAGTCCCTTCTCGGCCTGCTCGATGATCCAGAGCCAGACGCGGACCTTCTCCCAGTTCTTTGGCTTGATCCGCACGCGGCAGCCCGGCTGGTCCACCTTCTTGCCGGGCGGCAGCTCCTCGATCTCCTTGCCGCTCGAATCGACGAGAACTCGAACGAACCCCGGACCACCGAGGCGCTAACCACCGAGGCGCTAACCATCGCCGGCGATCACCTTGGCCGTCTTCAACACGCGGTCGCTGAGCTCGTAGCTATAGCGGCCGCTCCGCGAATAATCGATGTTGCGGGTGACGACCTCGACCGTGTCGTCGTCTCCGGGCCGCCTGGGCTCGACGATCTCGTTCTCGAAGACGATCGTCACTCCCAACTCGAGAATCTCCTCCTCGAGCCGTGAGCCGTCCGACGTGCAATGCGGCCGCGCCAGCCGATCCCGTTTGTGGACGAAGACGTGCGAGATCGTGCGATCGGCCTTGAGGTCGGTGATGAGCTTGTCGAGTCCTGGTCGATTAAGCTCCGAACCCGAGATGCCGTCATCGACGTAGAGGTCGCCGATGTTGCACGCCCCGGTCCGCTCTGCCTCGGCGACGAGTGCCGCGTCGACCGCGAGCGGCACGTTCACATCCCGGGACCGCTTCATCGCGACCTCGTATTGATAGGCGAAAGAGTTCTCCTGCTTTCGCTTGCTTTGGCTGCGACGCCCATACATCACCCCGCGGCCAATCGGTCGCTTGCGGGTCACACGACGGCGGTGACGACCGTTTCCGTTGTTACGTCTCATTGCTCTGCTACTTGGTATTGCTTCGTTCGGCGATGGCCATGATCACGGGAGCGAGGGTCGACGCCTGATCTGCCGGGCACGGCGGACCGCACATCACGACGTCGCACCCCAGCATCTCGCGGGCATCGGGATGGCAGTGTGCAGCCCATGCCTCGGCCACGCGGTTGAACACGGCCGTGCCAGCGGCCGGATCCATGAACGACATCGGATCTACGTGGTATCGCCAGACGAGATCCGACATCGCCGTAGCGGCGGGCGGAAAGTCGAGCGGGATCAGGTGCCGCACTCCGGCATCCTCCCACGCGGCCACCTGAACGACCGCGGCGAGCTCGGCCATGAAGCCCGGGGCGAACTTCGTCTTGGCGACATCGATCCCGAGCGGTTCGAGCAGGGTGTGGAGGGCGACAATCGTGCGATCGAAGACCTCGTCCACGTACAGCCTGACGCCGGCCGGGAGCCGATCACCGACGGACGGAACCGTCGCCGTGCCGGCAGCGGGCTTCGTAATTGATGGCGAGTGGCGCATGGCACCCCTCCGTGAGTGTGTTCGTCGTCGCCTCGAGCGCCCACCGCGGCGGCCAAGGGGCTCTACGGGATCCATCCCGCGAACCTTATTGTTAAGGTTTGGATCGCTGGCACAAATCATTTACCAGCGTGTTCCATCCGGCGTTCCCGCGGCGGCCCCCGGAGCCCGGCACGAGGCCTGGGCTCCGGGGGCGTCTTCCACGTGGTCAACTCCTTCCTGCATCGCCGGAATCAGCCCGGCGGCCGCGCTCGTCGCGGATCCGGCGAGCGATCAGCTCGGCGAGCAACTGCCGGAAGCGATGGACGCCGGCGGGGAAATGCTGGGGCTGAGGAAGGTTCACGTCGCGTTGCCTCCCCCCACGATCGTTGTTGGGCTCGGGATCGGGCCCGCTGGGTCTGGACTTACTCATTGGTCATTCCTGACGAAGAAAGAACCGACAGCGTGCCCGGAAGCCGCACTGACTCCCTGACGGCACGCCGCCGGCGTGAGATAGGCCCGGGCGATCATGTCGCCCGGGTGGAATCAACGGCCAGGTTCAGGAGCCGAGCAGCCGCACGTCGTGCATGAGGCCGTCGAGCATCCGGCCGGCGTGGGAAACAAGCAGTGCCCGCAAGAGCGTCGGGCACTTTGCATAGGGCACGAACCGCGGCGCCAGATTGACTGGCTCGCCGTAGGGTCGGTTCGCGTGCTCGTGGTATTCGTTCGCGTCCCAGATGACGGCGCCGACGCCGCCGGGCATCACGATCGCCGCCTGATAGACGACGAAGTCGTCGCTGAAGGCGCTCGACACACCCGCAGGCCGGCAGTAGACGCTCGGCCCCTCGATCTGAAACTCGACCATCCCCACCGCCGCGAGCCTGTTGAGTTGCTCGTTGATGCCGGGGACGGTGGACTCCGCCTGGTCGAGGCTCGTCCGAATCTTCGCCGCAAGTCGCGAGAGTTCCGCGGCCCGCTGCTGGAGAACATCGTGCATGACACATTCCTGTAGAGAACGCGGCCGATAGAAGTACGACCACCACGGAATATGCCCGGCTTTCGATCAGTTTTTAGGGCAGCCTTCGCGGCGGCTGGTCATTGATGATGGCATGGGCTGGCTTCTCGTTGATGCGCAGCCTGCTCTGGTGGCTCCGAGCGACGCAGCTGGATCGACTGCCTGATCGACCACGCCCGGATGACGCTCCGCGGCGAACTCGCACAGCGCCCCAGGGTACGAGTGCCAGGCAGGATTTTGCCTGTGGGGACGCAGGCCGGTGCGTTTACAACCGCCGGCGGTGGTCGTCACGACGTGCCGCGCGGCGGCGATGGGGCTGACGCCGGGATGGAGCGAGTACCCGATTTCAGTGAGCGACAGGGCGCGCGTGAGCGGATTTGGCTGGCCTCCGAGTGAACGGTCGCCGATTTGTCGTCGTGACGCTCCTTGCGGCGCGGTGGCGGCGAACTAGGGTCGATCGCAGGGCCAACGTCGGCCCTGAACGGCGGCACGAATGCCGCCGCTGATCCTTGACTCGCGTTCTCTCCCTGAAGGAATCACTCCATGTCCCTGCATCGCATCCTCTTGCTCGGTGCTTTCTCGCTCGCCATCGCCTCCTCGGCCGGCGAGTCGCATGCCCAGGACGGGCTGCTGGCCCGCCTCAACAAGTCGCTCGTGCCGACGGCCCCGGGCATGCCCACCGCCAGCCCGCTCGGCCTCATCGCGCCGCGACTGAGCAACGCCGTGTCGATCTTCCAACTCGGCGGGCTGGGCACGCCCGCGGGACGGCTCAGCGCCTTGGGAGTGGTGTCGCCGCGGCTCAGCCCGATCGTGGCCATGCTCCGCTCGCCCCCGGCCACGCCGCAGGCCCGGCGGTCATACGGCCTCACGATCCTCTCGCCGCGGCTGGCGTCGGCCATGGGCATGATGCGGGGCTTCCGCGGCATGGCCGCCGGCGTGCGGTGACCGATCAGGGCGGCCCGTCCCCCGCGGCGCTTGGTCGCGGGGGGCGGGTTCCCGACCAGTTTGAGCTCGATGGATTGATCTTTCCCCTCCCCAGGAGACCGTGACCGATGGGACTCATGAAGGAATTCCGCGACTTCGCCATGCGTGGCAACGTGATCGACCTCGCCGTGGGCGTCGTCATCGGGGCCTCGTTCGGCAAGATCATCAGTTCGCTCGTGTCGAACATCATCATGCCGCCGCTCAATCTGCTCACGAGCAAGTACGGCGTGAACTTCAGTGACCTCGCCTACCGCATCCGCACCGAGGCCCCGAAGCTCAATCCCGACGGCACGGCGGTGATGGAAGCGGGCAAGCCCGTAATGGCCTTCCAGGACTACCCGATCCTCAACTACGGCCCGTTCATCCAGTCGGTCGTCGATTTCCTGCTCGTGGCCATGGCGCTGTTCCTCGTGATCAAGCTCATGAACACGGCAAAGGCGAAGTTCGAGCCGAAGCAGGACGAGGCTCCGACCGCTCCGCCGGAAGACGTGGTGCTCCTCCGCGAGATCCGCGACGCTCTCGCCCGGCGCTGAGGCTCACGGCCGCCTGCCGCGACCGCTGAGGAACGTTCGGAACGCACGGGGCCGGCATACGACACTCGCATGGCCGGCCCCGTGCCTTCGAGACCCGGGGAGCAGATCAGACGTCAACCGGAAATTTCATGCCGGGCAGCACGATGCGGACTTCCGCTCCGCCCAGCGGTGACCGGCCCACGACGATGCGGCCGCCGTGGTTTTCGACCGTGCTCTGCACAACGTAGAGGCCGAGGCCCGTGCCCTGGGGCTTGGTCGTCTCGAGCGGGTCGCCGATGGACTCCGTGGGAAAGCCCGGCCCGTTGTCGCCGACCACGATCACAGCCTCCGCGTCGCCCTGCCCTTCGAGCCGCACGTCGGCCAGCACCCGGCGGGCACCCGCCGGCCGCGTCGCGGCCGCCTCCGCGGCGTTTCGCAGCAGGTTGACGATCGCGGCCTGCAGTTGCACCGCGTCGCCGCGCACTAGGCACCGCCCGTTCGGCGATCCGAGCTGAAAGTCGATTCGATGCTCGTCGAGCACGGGCTGCGCGAACAGCGCCGCCGTCTGCATGACGGTGCCGAGATCGACCGGCACGAGTTCGGTCTGCACGTTGCGGAGCAGCATTCGCATCTTGTCGATCGTGGTGACGACTCGCTTGGCCTCGTCAACGAGCCCCGCCAGCGTCGGCCGCAGCCGTTCGACGTCGGCCGCCGGGGCATTGAGCGCCTCGAGCGCCAGCCGCGCACCCAGCAGGATGTTGCTCAGCGGCAGGTTGATCTCGTGTGCCACCGCCGCGGCAGAGAGGCTCGTCTTGAGCTTGGCCTGCAGCTCGCGCCGCTGCCGCTCCTCGCTGCGGCGTTCTCCGGCCCGCGCCTCCTCCGCCTCGCGCGTCCGCTCCGCCACCTTCTGCTCGAGCGACTCGTACATCCGCACGTTCTCGATGCACACCGCCAGCTGCCTGCAGATCGCCGCGATCGTGTCGACGTGCCGCGGGGTGAAGGCATCGCGAAACAGCTGGTTCTCCAGGATCACGAAGGCTTTCGGCCGTCCCTGCACGAGTACCGGGATCGCCAGGAGCGAGCACCGCGCCATGCCGCCGAAGTAGGGATCTTCACGGAACCGACCGTCGAGCACGGCGTCTTCCGACACGATCGGTTCGAGCGTGGCGAGGCCCAGTCGGATCACCGAGTCGGCCACCTGGCCCCGAGCCACCGCCTCCTCGGCCGGCATGCGGTCGAGAGGCCGCCCGCCGCGCGATCCCCCCTTGAGTATCCAGCGGTCCTCGATGTCGAGAGCAAGGATTCGCATGTCCGTCGCGCCGGTCAATTGGCCGACCACCTCGACTACACGGGCCACCAGCCGCGGCACGGACCGCTCCGAGGCCAGAGCCTTCGCCGCGCTGACGATCGCCTGTTCATCGATCCGCTGCCCCGCGGCGTTGTCGGCCGACAGCGGCACGAGGCCGTGCAGGAACGGCAACTCCTGCTCGAGTGCGGCGACCTTGCCATGGGCGCCGAACGAGCGGTAGCGGGCGTGCGCCTCGGCGAGGAGCAGCCGGCCGGCGTGGTCGAGGTCATGCCGCAGAAAGCAGCGGCCGGCGTGTTCCGTAATCAGCGCAAGATGCCAGGGCCGCCGGGCGACGACGGCTTGCCGCAGGGCCCGCTCGAAGGCGACGAAGGCATCGTGCGGACGGCCGAGGGCGTCGTGGGTCGAGGCATCGAGGAAATCCACGAGATGGGCGAAGTTCATCGGGGCGTCGGCCGCCCGTGCGGCGAGCCAGCCTCGGGCCGCCGCCAGCTGCGGCTCGAGCGTCGACCGATCCATGCCACAGCGGAGGCGGACGGTGAGCGAGAGGGCGTGCACCAAGGTCACGAGCACCGTCGGATAGAAGCCTGTGATGAACGCCGCGAGTTCGGCCGCCGCCTCGGCATTCTTGATCAGGGCCTCGTCGTCGGTGTAGATGCAGGCCGCGATCGCCCGGTGGAGGTGGAAATAGCAGCGGGCCATCGGATTGCCCGCCACGTTCGCCAGGTGCCTCGCCTCGTCGAACTCGGAATCCGAGAACGAGCCGGGCGCGAGCGTGCGGCCCTCGAGCGCGCGGACGAACTGGCGATAGGCGAGGTAGGCCGGCTCGGCGTGGCGATTGCCGGTCTTGACGGCGAACTCCAGGGCCGCGGCCGTCTCCTGCCCGAGTTCGTCGAGGCAGCCACACGTGTCGAGCAGCGCCGCCTGTGAGGTGAAGAATGTGTAGCAGGCGAACTCCGGTTCCCCGGCGAGCATAAGGCCGTCGAACGCCTGTCGGGCGTGCCCGATCGCATGCTCGAGCGGTTCAAACCAGTGGCAGCCGAACAGACCGAACACGTGTCGTGCCCGGGCCATCTCTACGCCCTGTTCACCGGCCGCCGCGGCCACGGCAAGCGACTGCGTCGCCGCCCGATAGCCGGTCGCGTAGTCGCCGCGGTGACCGATGGTCGCGAGCATCACGCATGCCATGGGGTAGGCATAGGTGGGCCGGTAGCCCTCCTCGATCCACTGCCGACCGCAGTGCGTCGCCATCCAGGAGGCCAGCAGTGGATCCAGGAAGAAGGCGGCCGGGATCATCCGGTTCATCAGCTTCGCGGCCCCGTCCCGGTCGGCATCGGCCCCAGCCGGCTTCCGAGGCAGAGCGTCGAGCCGCCCGGCCGCGACATGCCGTTCCAGCGCCTCGAGCTCCTGCTCCAGCCCCGGCAGCGCGTCGTCTTGGGGCACGCGGACGCCGAGATCGCGAAGCAGCCGGCAACCGAGCTGCAACGCCTCGGTATGGAGAGCACGACTCGACAGGCTCATCACCTGAACACCGGCCGGATCAACGAGCTGGATCGCGGCGGAGGCTCGGGCGGAGAGCGTGCGATAGATCGTGTCTGCTTCCGCGTGCTTGGCCTGGCCATAGCAGACGAGGTGCAGATCGGCGGTAAACTCCCAAGCCTCGTCAGGGGCGACGGACCAGTGTTCCGCCGGCAAGAGTCCGACGCCGGAGCGAAGGTATCGCTCAGCGACGGCGAACGCACCGGCCCGCCGCGCTTGGCGGCCGGCATCCAAGAACAACCGCCTGACGATGCCTCGTTCCGCGGGAGACGTGATCAGCCCCCGAGCCTCCAAGTATTGCTCCGCCGCCTGCCGTGCGAAGCGGGCATCCTGCCCCGCACTAGCCGCGCGGAACCGGCGGGCGATCTCGAGATGCCGGCGTTGGCGTGCGGGCTCGTCGTCGAGGTGATAAGCCGCCTGCTGCACGCCGTCGTGATGGAACCGCAGGCTGGCGTCGGGCTTCGCACGGCTGAATGCCGCCGTCGTCGACGTGACGAGCAGCCCATCTTCGAGCGCGGGCAGCAGCCGTTCGACGAGGTCCGGCGTCTGCGTGTCCGTCGCCAGCGCGAGCAATCCCAGGCTGAACTCGCCCCCCAGGCAGGCGGCGGTCGTGAGCGCGTCGGCCATGGCGGCGGGCAAACGAGCCAGGTCCGACCGCAGCCATTCGATCACGCTCGTCCGGTCGCGGGCCGTCGCAATGCGGCATTCGTCCCACCGCCAACGGCCGGCTTCCGGGTCGGGCCAAAGCGCGCCATCGCGGTGCCAGGCGTCGAGCAAGGTCTTGGTGAAAAGGGGGTTGCCGCCGCCCGTGGCCAGGGCGATATCGGCCAGCGGCCGCACGTCGGCGACGGAGACGTGGAGCGTCTCGGCCAGGAACGCCTCGAGATCGGCCGACTCGAGGCCTTCGAGCGTGAGGATGGTCGGCGGACCGCCCGCCGACATCGGCTGGCGCAGAAGCAGCGAGAGCGGATGCGAGTGGTCGACTTCGTCGTCGCGATAGGCCCCGATCACGAGCAGACCTGGCAGCGACGCCTCTGCCAGCAGCGCCGCCAGCAGGTGCAGCGAGGGCTGATCGGCCCACTGGAGATCATCGAGCACCAACACGAGCGGCCGCTCCGGCGTGGCGACTTCACGCACGAACCGCACGAACAGCGTCCGCAGTCGGGCCTGGGCCTCGGCCGGCGTCACGTCGGGCGGCGGCCCGACGTCGCCGAGGAGCGGCCGGATTTCCGGGGCCACCTCCACCAGCGCGCCGGCGTGGGGCCCGAGCGACGCGTCGAGACGCCGCCGCAGGCTCGCGAGTTCGGGCTCTGGCTGGGTGAGCAGCACGTGGGTCAGCTGCCGCATGCTCTGTGCCAGGCCGACGAACGGCCGATGCATCTGGAACTGCTCGAACTTGCCGCTGGCGAACACCCCGTGCCGCAGCGTGACGGCCCGCTGCAGTTCATTGATCAGTGCCGTCTTTCCGACACCGGAGCGACCGGCCACGAACAGCCGGCCGGTGTCGCCGTGGGCCACGCTCTCGAAGGCGGCCTCGATGATCGCGATCTGTGCCGCGCGGCCGCGGAGCCGCTGCGATGGCCGGAGGATCAACGCCATGTCGTGCTGCCGCAGCCGCACCTCCTCGAGCGGGCGGCCGTCCCGTGCTGCCTGCCGGAGCCTGGCCAGATCGTCCGCCACGCCCGCCGCGCTCTGATAGCGCTCCTCGGGTTCCTTGGCGAGGAGGCGAAGGATCAAGTCCGCCACGCAGGCGGGCAGCCACGGGGCGGCCTCGCGGGGCGACCGTGGCGCCCGGGCGAGATGGGCGTGCATGGTGCCCTCCTCGGTCGGCTCCGAAAAGGGCGGCCCGCCGGTCGCCAACGCATAGAGCGTCGCCCCGAGCGAATAAAGATCCGTCCTATAGTCCACCGACCGATTCATGCGGCCGCTCTGCTCGGGGGAGGCATAGGCCGCCGCGTCGAGCACGTCGCCGATGACGTCGAATCGGCCGTGTTCCCCCGCGAATCTGGTCGCCGCGGAGAAGTCGGCAAGCGCCAGCCGCGGCGCATGAGCGCAAACCCGGATGGTATCGGGCCGCAGGACATTCACGATCACGCCCTGCCGATGCACCCCGGCGAGGAGGCTCGCCAGTTCTTCGGACAGCGCGAGGAACTCGTCCAGTCCCACCCGACCCATCAGCCGCGATCGAGCAAGCGTCTGACCCTCGTCGTCAGCGGCTGCACCGGCGCCGCCGTCGACCGAAGCCGGTGTCCGTACATCGAGTGGCATTCGTGACACGGGGCGCGTCCGTTCGTCAGCGGAGGAAGTGCAGGGTGGCCGATCCGAAAGAGGGTTTGCCGGAGCCGGGCTCACGGCTTTCAGTGATATACGCCCACGCACATGCCGCCTACAACCGGGTCATCACGTCTCGAGTTTTTTGGGGCAACATGCTCATGCGATTGTTTTCGATCGTGCTTGCCGCGGTGGGATCGCTCCTCGCGACGGTGGGGTGGCGGCAGCCGCCGGTCCACCGGCCGGCCGACTCCGGGGCGAGCCCCGATGTCCTCATGTATTCGGAGTTCGTACGGCTGTACTGCCCCTCCCGGGGGCCGCGGAGGGGCTGGACGACGAACGAGGCGGGTCACTGAAAACCGGTACCCCCTCTGGCGACGGTGCTCGCTAGACTGCGAGGCGGTTGCGTGCCCCGCCCGCCCGCTTTTTCAACCGATGCCAGCCCGTCGTAGCGACGTTCCGATACCGCCGCGCTCCTCCTCAGCGGGAGCTCTGGGCCGCCCGACACAGGGCACGCTCTGCTGCGTTGTCGTGGAGGATCAAACGATGTTCCTCCAGTTGCTCGTCGGCATGCTCCGAACGATTCCGGGCATCCATCTGGCAGCCGTGGCCCAAGGTGTGCGGGAGGCGGTGCAGACGTGCCGGGCCCTGCCTGTCGACCTGCTGGTGCTCGACCTTGCGTTGCCGGACGGAGACGGCCTCGAAGTACTCCGGGATGTGGCCAGGCGGCGGCCGGACGTCGATTGCATTGTGCTATCGAGCGGCGCAGCGGCCTTCGCCTGCCCACAATCCCTGTTCCGTCACATGCGCGGAATCATCGACAAGACGCAGACCTACGAACGTCTGGCCGCCGTGATCGGTGACGTGCTCCGCCGCCGGAACGCAGCCAACGCGGACCATCAGCCATGTGCGGTGGATGCTCGGACGCTCCTGCGACCGAGGGAGCTTGAAGTGTTCCAGCTGATCGGGCAGGGCCTCAAGACCAGCGAGATCGGCAGACGGATGGGGATCTCGAACAACACCGTCGAGACGCATCGCAAGAATCTGGCGTCCAAACTCAACGCCAGCGGCGCGGAACTCGTGCGGTTGGCCACCATTTCCATCCAGACGTCGCTGCCTCGGGGCGATGGCCGCTGACCGACCTGAGCCGGGCGAGCGGCGAGTACCGGGTTTCGGTGAGTCATCCCGCTCGCAGGCAACCAGTCGACCGGCGGGCTTCGGATCAATCGCATTTGCTCCGTTTTGCCGAAGTTTTTGAACCTTCCGCGTCCGGGGCATGGCTCCCTGGCCGGCCGAGGCCCCGGGAAATAGCGCCGCGCGTTGCAGTGATTTCTTGCAAGGCCCAAGGCGCGAACTACGTTGCGTCTGCTGGGTGGCCGACTCGTTCGGCCACCAAACTGGTGGCGCCCCGCCTGTACTCGGATGACCAGCGGTCATGTCGTGGATTGGGACGCCCGCGTTCGATCGTTGGTTTTTTGAAATATCCCCTACGGAGGTTTACGTGATTCGCAAAGTTCTTTTCTGCGCCATGCCGGCCGTCGCCGTCGTCGCCCTGTGCACGAGCACGTGGGCTGCCGACTGCGGTGCCTGCACGAGCGGCTGTGCCGACGGGGCCTGCGAGGGCGCCGTCGTCAGCAGTGGTGAGGTTATGGTCGGCGGTGCCGCTTGTGGCGGCACCAAGACGGTGTATCAGCGGCAGTACGTGACCGAGATGAAGACGGTCACGAGCACCGAGTACACAACCGAGACGCGCGAGCGGACCTACACGGTCACCAAGCGCGTCCCGCGGACCGAGGAGCGGACCCGCACGGTCACCGTGATGGTTCCCGAGACTCGGACCAAGACCGTGAACTACACGGTCAACAAGAACGTGACGGAGACCAAGACGGCCGAGTACACCGTCCAAGTCCCGTACACCGAGGAGGTCGAGCAGACCTACACGGTGATGGTGCCGGTGTCGGAGGAGAAGACCTCCACCTACACCGTGATGGTCCCGAAGCAGGAGGAGAAGACCTCGACCTACACAGTTCAGGTTCCCTACACCGAGCAGGTCGAGCAGACCTACACGGTGATGACCTCCGTGCCCGAGGAGAAGACCGCCACCTACACAGTTCAGGTTCCCTACACCGAGCAGGTCGAGCAGACCTACACGGTGATGGTGCCCGTCTCCGAGGAAAAGACCGCCACCTACACGGTGATGGTCCCGCAGACCGAGGAGAAGGTTTCCACCTACACGGTGAGCGTGCCCTACACCGAGCAGGTCGAGCAGACCTACACGGTGAACGTGCCCTACACCGAGCAGGTCACCCACTCGCATACCGTGACCAAGCGGGTGCCGGTACAGTCGTCGAAGACGGTGCAGGTCCGTGGTGGCTCGTGGCAGAGCCAGCAGTACACGGTCGGCGGTGGCGTCGATGCCAACGGCTGCCCATGCCCTGAGAAGGTCTGCTGCAAGCGCGTCTGGGTGCCGACGTGTGAGATGAAGGAAGTCCCGGTCACCACCTATGAGTGCGTGTCGGAGGAGGTTCCCCACACGGTGAACGTCACCAAGTTCCGCCAGGAGCAGCGGAGCCGGATCGTGAACGTTACGAAGCATCGTTCCGAGGAGCGTCAGCGGACCTACACGGTCACGACGAGCCGTCCCGAGGAGCGGACTCGCACCTACACCGTCACGAAGATGGTGCCGGAGACGAAGACCCGTTCGGTCAGCGTCACCAAGTACCGGTCGGAGGAGCGGACCCGCACCTACACGGTGACGAAGTCCGTTCCGGAGACGAAGACCCGCTCGGTCAGCGTTACCAAGTACCGGCCGGAGGAGCGGACCCGCAGCTACACCGTCACCACCATGGTGCCGGAGGAGCGGACCCGCACCTACACCGTCACGAAGATGGTGCCGGAGCAGAAGAGCCGTTCGGTCAGCGTCACCAAGTACCGCACCGAGACCAAGACTCGGGAGTACACGGTGACCAAGTCCGTCCCCGAGACGATGACCAAGGAGGTTTCCTACACGGTCAGCGTCCCGCAGCAGAAGACCGAGAGCTACTCGGTCACGGTGTACGACTCCGTCCCCGAGACGAAGACCGCGAGCTACACGGTTCGCGTTCCTCACACGGTGACGAAGGAAGTGCCCGTGCAGAAGTGCGTGACCGTCGCCGTCGAGGTGTCGGCCGATGCCTGCGGCAACGCGATCGGCGGTGACGCCGGTGCTGCCGGCGCCTGCGGTGCTGCCGGCGCCTGCGGTGCTGCCGGCGCCTGCGGCAACGCTGGTGCCGGTGCGGCCGCCTGTGGCGACTGCGGAAGCCGCCGTGGCCCTGGCTGCCGCCGCCGCGGCTGCTGAGGACTGTCGCCCGGGGTTTTGCCCCGGTCGTGATGTGCCCAACGGGGGGGCCGAACGCGGAGGCGTTCGGCCCCCCTTCGTTTTCGCGTCAGCCGCGGTCGAGTCAGGCGAGTCAAGCGGGAGCCGGACGTGAATTGGGCCGCCCGAGGTCCTCGCGCCGGACTGTGTGGCCACCACGAACCTTCGAACCCATGCCGACCAAGTTCCAAGGACAGGTCCGCCAGTGGCACTTCGGCAAGCGTCGACCGAGCGGAGTGGATCATGAGGAGCAACAGCCCGGGGCCGGTCGGCAAGGAATCCTCTGAATTGCAGGACGGACAGACGCCGCGGCCCTTGCAGATAGCCAAAGGCAGGGCGAGCCTTCCATGGCCTCGTCCTGCTGGGCAGCAGATGCCACCGCCAAGGGTTCCCATGGCTCCCGAACCCGGCTCAGCCGCGAGGCCACGACAAAAACCTGCTCGCACGAAGCACAGCGTCCCCTGCCAAATCCAAAGCAGAGGATGCCGCAGGTGAGGTACGACCGCAGCTCCCCCCTCGACGTACGCCGAGACGGGGTGCTCGGCGACCGCTCGATTCTCGAGCCTGCTTTCGAAGTGCTCTGCGACGACCTTGGAGAGCGGTTTTCTCTCCGGCCGGCGTCGCTCGTAGCGGCGGGAACTCACCGTGCCGCAGTTCGGGATGACTCTGGACCGCGTCGGCGACGCAGCCAGGACGGCGACCATGAGCGCACCGGAGCACGCACGGAAGAGATGCGCGACCGCACACCATTGCGGCGACAAGTCCGATGCGCGCAACCCTCACCAGAGCCCCCCCTGCTCAACCGCTGCCTCAACCCGGGTGACGTCTCGGCGCAGGAGGCCTGTGACGCATGCTTCTGCGGGCGCCACAGGCTCCCACCGCCGTCACGCACCCCGCGGTTTGCGTCTTGCGGCCCAGGATTTCTCGCTCCACTTGTGGGGCGGACGTGTCGGCTTTCGGCCCTGGCGGGCCGCGGCGGCGGCTTCGTCGCGGCTCGCGAAGTCGCAGGCCAGCACGACCGTACCGCGGCTGACCTTCAGTTCCCGAGCAACACGGTCGAAACCCTCGCCGGCCTCTGCCATCTCGACGATCTGGGGCAGCATCACTTCGTATTTTGGCGTGCGACGCAGCGGCACCACGATATCGCGACGGCCGCGAGGTGCCTTTCCGAGCATTGTCCAACGGTCAGCATTCAGGAACTCCCAAAGATCGGCGGTTGGATCATTCGCTCCGACCGCTTTTCCTCGCCGCAACGCCGCGATAGCCGGCACCGCATCGATAGTGAACCGAGCCACCATTTCCGGCTTCGCATGGCCCTCGACCGCCCTAGCCTCGATCACGACGTCGCCCACGAGGGCCTTGAGCACCGGCGCTGCGGTGCCCACGTCCGACAGCAGAACGTCGCGTAGACGGTTGAGTTCCGCGAGCACGTCCTTCTCCTTCACCCGCGTGACCGGTGGGCTCTGGTTGCGACGGCGCTCGGCGACGAGATCCGCCCGCAGATACTCGAGATCCTGCTCCATCTCGGCCACCTTCCGAATGATCGACTTGATGGCCGCGTCGCCCTCCATCTCCTCGAGGTTGCGGTTCACAATGGCGATCTGCCGCTCCCGCTTCGCGATCTCGCGTTCTAGCTTCACGGTCGATCCCTTCGGCCGGCGGGCGGCCGCCGCCAGCTCGGCGGCCTTCTTGCCGAACCGCTTGGCACCCTCGCCGAGCTTCGCCTTCACGGCCGCCGCCAACTCGCCCGACAGAATCCGCAGGTGCGGCACGTCCCGCTCCATCCACTCGTCCCGATCCCGCTCGACCACGTCGACGTGGCCAGTCTCGCGGTCCCGGAGCTGCTTGGTCTTCCGGAACACCTCCTTGCCGACGAGCCGCTCACGGTGAAACAGCCGCCGCACACGAATGTCACTCCAGGTCGCCTTGCCGCTCACCTTCTCCGCATTGAAGAGCTTCGCCACGTCGCCCGGGCTCTTGCCTTCGTTGGCGATCATCTCGGCAGCGCGGACAATCCATGCGGCCTGCTCCGGATCGATCTCGGCTCTCTTCGCGTCGGTGCCCTTTCGGGTCTGCACTGGACGGCCGTTTGTATCGACGAACGGCACGAGCTGGTAGCCGAAGCCTGGCGGCTGAACGAGCCTGCCTTGCTCGAAGGTGTCGCCCATCCCGCGATTCACGCGGGAAGCGTTCTGGTCGATCTGCATCTCGTGCATGGTCGCCATCATCGAGAGCAGGATCTTCGACTGCTCGCTGGCGCTGTCGAACGAGTCGCTCGCACCCACGAGCCTTACGCCGGCACGCCGCACGAGCTCGTTCAGCCGCAGCGACTCGATGACGTTGCGGTTGGTGCGGCTCAGCTCGTCGATCACGAGCCATTCCACGTGCGTCTGGCAGCGCTGCTCGACGACTGCCTTGAGCAGCAGGTAGCCGCGGCGGCAGGCGAGCGTGCCGCTGATAGCGGCGTCGCCGCACACGTATTCCCACGGGATGAACACGTCGTCTCGCCGGGCCCGGGTGAGAATGTTGACCAACTGCTGGTTCAGCGACCGCGGGTTGGAGCCCTCGTCGGAGAACCGGGCATAGGCTCCGCCGAGCGATCGCCAGCGGGCCGGCACGCCGGCGGGATCGAAGAGGTCGATCGACTGCGTCCGGAACCGCCGCTCGAACGCGGCAACCATGGCGTCGATCGTGGCCTCCGTGACCGTGGGCACGGCCCGCGTACCCACGAGCCCGGGCCAGTGGATGGCCTGCTGCTCGAGGAAGGTGCGGGCGAGCGACCGGAGGGATTCAACCGGCGGCAGGCCCCATTCCTCCCTGCCCTTCTCCCGGCTGCGGTAGGGCAGCGCGGGAGCGGCAGGGTTCGTGCGGCCGTCGGACGAACGCTGCCCCGAGCCGGCCGTGCCGGCGGTGGGGCGGATGGAAACAGAATCCTTGGAAACATCGCGGCTCTTCATAGCCATCTCCTAGAACCACGAGGGGTTGGAGTGGCCTGAGCCAAGGACAGCGGTTTACGGGCGGACGCCGGGCCACGCGGCCACGGCAGGAATTCCCCCCTAAAACCACACGGGCTGCGGCAACATCGCGAGGATGAGCCGCAGGGCCCGCCAGTCGTTCGGTGACGGCGGCGGAGGGCCGCCGCTAATCTCTCCCACGATGAACCGATCACTTCCTACCACTCCGACCGGGAGTGGTGGTCGAAGTCCCAACTATGGCGTCGAGATCCAGGTCTATTGCGGCATCATCGCCTGCCTATTGATCATGCTCTGCACCGGCCGCAAGCCCACCAAGCGGACCTTCGAGATGGTCTGCTTTTTCCCGTCGGGATTGCAGACTGGTAGTCTGCTCACCGCCGAACCGCAGATTAACAATCTGCGACTAACGCGAATCCGGCGGAAAAGAACTGCGTCCCCTCATCTATTCGAGCACGAGGGCGGCCACGGCCCAGG
>Ga0315902_10005644_pt1 | contig 17554 bp, 13 predicted proteins | sample LakEriMetagenome_9_FD_203523 | JGI IMG/M metagenome (GOLD analysis project Ga0315902, IMG submission 203523) | Freshwater fungal communities from buoy surface, Lake Erie, Ohio, United States - Buoy 12 MA117 | ecosystem: Environmental > Aquatic > Freshwater > Lake > Lake biofilm | place: USA...
CTGCACCCGATGCTGTCTGGTTGCAACAGGTAAGAGAAAAGTGTACAGCGACAGGTACTTTGCTGATTTTGGATGAAATACAGGCCGGCTTCGGAAGAACCGGTACACTTTGGGCTTTTGAGCAAATGGGTATCGTGCCCGACGTATTACTGCTCGGTAAGGCGCTGGGTGGCGGCATGCCCCTGGGTGCTTTCATCGCATCCCGTCAACTGATGCACCAGTTGAGCTATCAACCGGTGCTGGGACATATTACCACATTTGGAGGTCATCCTGTTTCCTGCGCTGCAGGATTAGCTGCGCTGGAAGTCTTATTACAATCAGGGGCCATCGATCAAGCCAAAGCGAAAGAAAAATTCATGCGTGCGTATATCCAACATCCTGCCATAACGGAAGTGCGCACAGCCGGCTGCTGGATGTCTTTGCAGTTTGCCTCCGCCGAACTGAATCAACGCATCGTTCATCAGTGTGTAAAGAATGGCTTATTGACTGACTGGTTCATCTTTGCTCCCGACCGGTTGCGCATTGCGCCACCGCTGACGATCGAAAATGAAGTGTTGAAAGATGCCTGTGATTTGCTCCTGCAAAGTATAGATGAAGTATTGGCGAGCTGAGGTTTAGCACGACTTGCCGGTTTCCATTCTGCAAAATCTGCTGTATAGTTGCTCGTATTGCGGTATGATGTGGCTGATGTCAAATTTACAGGCATGTTCATAGGCGCGCTCTTTCATCTCGGCCAGTCCTGTGGCATCGCTGAGTAAGCCAATCGCATGTTGACTCATGGCATCCACATCGCCCACTTTGGTCAGGAAACCTGTGACGCCATGCTCATTGATTTCTGCCAGACCACCGGCATCTGAGCTGATTACCACCACGCGGGCCGCCATGGCTTCCAATGCTGCGAGACCAAAGCTTTCATATTCTGATGGAAGCAAAAACACATCACTCACGGCGAGTATATCTTCCATTTGTTCTTGCTTACCCAAAAAACGCACCTGGCTATCTACCCCATATTGTCTGCACAATTCTTCAGCAGCATGTCGTTCCGGACCATCTCCCACCATCAGTAGTTTCGCGGGCAAAGCTTTTAGCACCTGCGCAAAAACTTTAATAACATCGTCTACTCTTTTCACGCGTCTGAAATTGGAAGCATGGATTAAGATCTTTTCATGATCTGGCGCGATTACCTTGCGAAAAGCTTCCAGTGGTTTTTTATCAAAGCGTTTAACATCCACGAAGTTGACAATTACCTCTATCTCTTTTCGGATATCAAAATAGCGGTAGGTTTCTTCTTTTAAATTTTTTGAAACGGCAGTGATGGCATCACTTTCATTGATGGAGAAAGTAACTACCGGTTCATAGGTTTTATCTTTTCCTACGAGGGTAATATCTGTTCCATGCAGGGTTGTGATCACAGGTATATTTCTGCCGTTCTTCTGTTTCACAATTTGCTTGGCCATATAGGCTGCTGAGGCATGGGGAATGGCATAGTGCACATGGAGCAAATCGAGGTCGTGGTTGATGATCACGTCTACCATGGTACTGGCGAGGGCTACCTCATAGGGTGGGTAGTCGAACAGTGGATAGGTAGGCACCCGCACCTCATGGTAAAAAATATTCGCATTAAAAACATTCAGTCGCACCGGTTGCTGGTACGTGATGAAATGTACCTGATGACCTTTGTCGGCCAGGGCTTTGCCCAATTCAGTCGCCAGTACACCGCTGCCGCCGAAAGTGGGATAACATACAATTCCTATTTTCATATATCAGCAGTTTTAGGCGCCAGCTAAGATGAAAAGTACCGCTATTTCCGGTAGCGAAATCATCTATTCTTTATATTTATGGTATGAAAAAAATATCCATTATCCTATTATTCCTGCCTCTTTTTGCTCTTGCACAGGCAGATGACGATTCCATTTTCATTAAAAAAATTTCTGACGACATGCTCCGCAATGGTAAGGCGTATGATCTTTTACGCCAGCTTACCAAACAAATCGGGGGTCGCTTGTCGGGTTCACCGCAATTTGCCAGAGCCGTCAGCTGGGGCAAATTTACCATGGAAATGATTGGCCCCGACAAGGTTTTTTTACAAAAGTGTATGATTCCACACTGGGTTAGGGGTGGAGCCGATGCCGCCGCCATCACAGAAATGGATAAAAAACCTTACCCAAAGAAGTTAGATGTGTTGGCTTTGGGGAATTCCATCGGTAAGGGCACCATTACAGCGCCGCTACTTGCAGTGGCTGATTTTGCCGAACTTGATAAGCGAAAAGATAGTGTACCCGGTAAAATTGTTTATTTTAATAAAGGCTTTGATCCTACGAATGTGAGCCCATTCGTTTCTTATGGTCAAACCGGTATTTATCGCCGAAGCGGCCCCAGTGCTGCGGCTAAGTATGGTGCCATAGGTGTCATGATTCGATCGCTGACCGAGTCGGCCGCCAATGATCCGCATACAGGTGCCATGGCATATAACGATTCTTTTCCCCGTATCCCTGCCATTGCTGTTGGACCTCGCGATGCTGACGAAATCTGGAATTTAACCCGCCGGTCTGCACTTACAGTAACCATGACGACCAATGGAAAATTCCTGCCCGATACCATCGGGCATAATGTGGTGGGAGAAGTGATCGGGTCAGCGTTTCCGGGTGAATTTATCACCATTGGTGCTCACCTCGACAGCTGGGATGTAAATGAAGGCGCCCACGACGATGGTGCGGGCGTAGTGCAAACCCTTGAGGTGATGCGCGTGTTCAAAGCACTGGGGTATAAGCCCCGCTACTCGATTCGATTTGTATTATTTGCCAATGAAGAAAATGGATTACGTGGCGGTACGCAATATGCCATGGAAGCAGAAGCAAAAAAAGAGAAGCATGTATTTGCCCTTGAAAGTGATGCGGGTGGATTTACGCCGCGCAGTTTTACAGTAAGCGGACTGCAGCCAGCGCAGCTGGAAAAAATGAGCTCCTGGATTAAGTTATTGAGTAATTATGGTATTACTAAAATTTCCACCGGCGGTGGCGGGGCCGATATATCACCCCTCAATCGCTTGTTCGCAACACCTATTTGCGGATTGGAGCCCGATCCACAGCGCTATTTTGATTATCACCACGCCCGTACCGATGTTTTTGAAAATGTAAATAAGCGGGAACTCTTACTCGGTGCCATCAATATGGCTGCTTTGATCTACCTGGTAGATAAATATGGTTTATAGGAGAAGCAACCAATCGCATTAAGCCTGTAATAAGAACATGGCTGGTTGCTTGTGGTATGAGAAAGTTGATTGCTTCCATTCACCAATGGTTCGGGTGATGATGGATTCTGCCGGTCCGGTCAGGTCAGCCGCCACGCAGAGTAAGGTCTGCTGCCGGCAGGTTGAAAGAATATCTGAGAGTAATGCCTGATTACGGTAGGGTGTTTCAATGAAGAGTTGGGTAGCATGGTTTTGTGCCGATATCGATTCAAGCTCCTTGATTTTCTTTTTTCTCTCCACCGCATCAATGGGCAGATAACCATGGAAACAGAATTGTTGTCCATTCATACCCGAGGCCATGAGTGCCAGTATGATCGAACTGGGTCCGACCAGGGGCACAATTTTATGTCCCTTGTCTTGCGCAGCCTTTACGAGTAATTGTCCCGGATCGGCGACACCCGGACAACCTGCTTCGCTGATGATGCCAACATGTTTCCCTTCTTTCAGGGCAGCTAAGAGGATTGATACCTGGGGTTCGCCCGCACCTTCTATCAAATGCCAGCTATAATCATCAATCACCATCTCCTTCCATATTTTTTTCACGAATCGGCGAGCTGATCTTTCATTTTCAACAAGAAAAACTGAGCAATTGGCGAGGGCCTTTTGAATATAGGCCGGTAAGGTATGGGCTGCTTCCTCCTGCAGGAAGCAAGGGATGAGATAAAGTTGTCCGTATGCTTTTGGCTGACTCATAGAACAGAGGGGGCGGAATCAGTTATTGCCTGATCGGCTTTTTTAATCGGATGGATACTGATGGTGGCAGCCACAACGGCATACGACGGAGCAAGTATCCAGCCAATTACCGGTAGCAGGTGGAGCAGATAAAAAACCATTCCGTTGCCAATGGCAAGACCTTTGTGATTACTGATATAGGCTATGCTTCTAGGAACACTCATGTTCATGCGCTCCATGGAATAATCCAGCATCGAAAAGCCGTAGTAATAACATTCAATGAGCAATGCCATGAAAGGGGTCAGCCATCCAACCACGGGAATAAAGCTGAGGATTAAAATCGTCAGAACATAAATCGTTTGCCAGAAACTATTTCGTATGGCCAGCAGAATACCTCTCTTCATATCGTGCAGTAACTGCGAAAAGCTGAAAGGTATTTCCCGCCCTTCCATGATGGCTTCGGTTTTTTCGCTGAGGTAAGAGAAAATAGGCGAGCCAACAATCAGGAACAGGTATTTGAATAAGGAAAAATAGAATAACAGTGAGATGAGCCACACCAGCAAGGTTCCCATCGCCAGTAAAAAACTCAGCGAGCCGTTGTTGAGTCGTTCAACCCATGACCGGAGACCGGTTTTCAGAATAAACCATTCAATGAAGGTGGTGGAGGTTTGGCTGAAATAGACCAGGCTCACACCGAATAGCAGGGCATAAAGTATACCGGGCACAATGATCCATCTCCAGAGTTTTTGCTCCCGTATAAAACGATGTGCCTGGAAATAAGCTTGTATGGCTATGATGATATCTTTTAGCACCCGCGGTCTGTTTTAATAATCATCTTTACCTGATTGGTTAATCGCAAAGGTGGCAATTTCCCGGCACATCAGAATTTTGGACATTTGATGGGGCGGTCATTGGGTGGGCGGCGAACATAAATAAGCGACACCTCAATTCCACCCCGGCTTTGAGAGGCTGTTTTGAGTGTGGAGGAATTCAAATCATAACTCACTCCAATTCGAAGGTCGTTGAACTCTAGTCCTACATAAGGTATTAAGGCATCATTGAATCGAACCCAGCCGCCTGCATAAAGACTGATGGGCTTATCTACTTCCGGATTGGCAATCAGTTGAGCGGCACCACCCACCACTGTTTCAGATGCACCTGCCTGCCTCATGTGAATGGCACTGGTATGCACGGTAATATTCGGTGACAGAGCAAAATAAGCACCGCCATGAATGGTGGTACGCGGATTCAGTACATATTGCCCCCCTGTAAAATTCTGTTTGGGGCGATTGATGTGGTACATACTGACACCCAGGTAAAAATTATTTCCGTCACCGGTACTGCCGTTGTACAAAAAGCCAGCGTTGATATCCATGTAACGGGAAGAGAGGGTTGCGCCATTGAAAGATTCCGCAGTTATGCCGGTAAATCCATTGGCCGTCAATTGGTCTTCAAAATTGAGTACCGATGTATTGATCAGCATATTGGCATACGACAATTGAAAGCCGGCGCCAATCTGGTGGTTACCATCCTCGTCGAGACCTTTGTGATAGGCTGTAGAGATAGAGCCAAAATTGAATCCGACGGCACTATTGGCGCTTTTATCGCTGTAGGCGGAGACACCAAATCCCCAGTTATCATTGTTGGGAATGGCATTTTGCATCACGTGAAAGTCGGCCGAAAAAGCCGTGGTGATATAGGCATTGTTGATGGTAGGCCACTGGTTGCGGTGATTACCTGTTAGTCGGAAACTGCCGTTGAATTTACCCGTTAGGGCGGGATTTAAAGTAAGTGGTGAAGCAAAGAATTGGGAAAAATGCGGATCCTGCGCCACTACGGTGCCGGAGAAGAGTATACAGATGAGAAGGGCGGTGGCTCTCGTCATTTTTCACAGGATTGCCTGTAAAGTTAATAAAAATAGGCTGTAAATGAGTGCTTTGCCCTTTAAATATAGGCTTTTAACAGGTCTTTATTGTTGCGATTTGGTGCCAAATGCCAGATCACCGGCATCACCCAAGCCCGGAACGATATACCCTTTGGCTGTCAGCTCATCGTCAATATCACCGCACCAGATATCAATATTGTCACCACAATCGCGCTGAATCATCTCTATACCCTCGGTGCAGGCGATGGCGCAAACCACATGAATCGACTTAGGTATACCCTCATTTCGTATGTGCTCAATGGTTTTAATGATGGAGGCGCCGGTGGCGAGCATTGGGTCGCTGATGATTACTACCCGATCTTCCAGCGAGGGACAACTCATATACTGCATACAAATTTCAAAACTGCCATCATGGTGATGTTTCCTGTAAGCGGAGATAAATGCGTTGTCTGCCTTATCGAAAAACTGCAACATACCGGCATGCATGGGTAGTCCGGCACGTAAAATGGTAGCCAATACGGGCTGCGATTCCAACACTTTGCTCTCGTGAATACCCAGTGGGGTGCGGGTTTCCTGTATTTTCCAGGGCAATACCTTACTGATCTCAAAGGCTGCAGCTTGCCCAATTCTTTCGAGGTTGGTCCGGAATCGCATGCGGTCGGTCTGTACCTGTATATCCCTTAACTCGGCGACCCAGTTACTGATGAGAGAGTGTTGACTGCTTAAGTTGACTATCATAGCAAATGAGTTTAGGTATGATTCAAAGCTACTGGCATTCTTTTGTTTAATAAAAAATAATCATTGTGGTTCGCCGGCCGAAGTAATGAACGTAAAAGCGTCACCATCAAACAGTCCTTTATCGCTCAGTTTCATGTGAGGAATCACCAGCAGCGCCATAAAGCTGAGCGTCATGTAGGGCGCCGATAAGTTGCTGCCCATTTTTTTAGCCTGCTGATCTATTGCTGTATAACTTTCGGCTACTTTATACCCATCCTCACCACTCATGAGGCCGGCTACAGGTAGGGGCAGGAAAAGATTTTCAGGGCTGTCGACCCGCTCTACACAACTGACCCCGCCCTTGCCATCGGCTACCAGTTGAATGGCTGCTGCCAGACACGCATCATCTGTTCCCACAGCCACGATGTTATGGCTGTCATGTGCCACTGAGGAAGCAATGGCTCCGCGTTGTAGTCCGAACCCATGAACAAAAGCAACAGCGATGGGGGCCGACTTATACCTGTTCACTACAACCATCTTCAGGATGTCGCTGGCTACATCACTGCACCAGCAACCATTTTCGGATCTGCCCGGTAGTGCCAACCGATGGGTAATCAACTGTCCATCCAGCGCACCAATCACCGGAATGTTGCCAGCTTCATCTGCAGGATATTGCTGCTCCCGGAGGGCTAATTGATCGGGCGAAAGATGAATGTCAATAAAGGGTTGAGGGATAAGTGAGTTAGCCACTGCAGCAATGCGTGTTGCTCCTCCTTCTGCTACCAAGGCACCATCGATATAGGTGGCAACTACTTCAAACTCGTTCAGGTCTTTTACCAGGATCAGGTCGGCAGGGTCACCTGTTTGTAAAAGACCCACCCTCATTTTATAATGATTCACCGGATTAAGACAGGCAGCTTGTAGCACATGGAACAAGGGAATACCTTTTTTGATGGCCCTTGCGCAAAGTTGGTTGATATGTCCGGCTACCAGGCTATCCGGATGCTTATCATCGCTGCAAAACATAATCTGATCGGGATAGGTATGCAAGAGTCCGATCAAGGCGTCGAAGTTTTTTGCTGCGCTGCCCTCGCGTATGATGATCTTCATGCCATGCTGCAACTTATCAAGTGCTTCCTCTTCGGTGAAACACTCGTGATCTGTTGATATGCCGGCTGCGATGTATTGTCTGGCTGCGGCTCCGCGAAGTCCGGGCGCATGTCCATCAACGGGTTTGCCGTGGCGTTCAGCTGCTGCCAGTTTTTTCATGACTTCCACATCACCCTGCAAAACGCCGGGATAATTCATCATCTCACTCAGATAATAAATATCGGGTCTGGATAACAGGTCCTCAACTGCCTGGCTATCGAGTGCAGCCCCTGCGGTCTCAAAAACGGTTGCAGGCACGCAGCTAGGTGCACCAAAATGAAATTTGAAGGGTACCTGTTGACCATTCTCTACCATAAAATTGACGCCCTCTATGCCGCAAACATTGGCAATCTCGTGGGGGTCACTGATGGTGGCTACGGTACCATGTACCACTGCCAGTCGGGCAAATTCTGCCGGCACCAGCATACTACTCTCTATGTGCACATGGCTATCGATGAACCCCGGCATTAGAAAAGGGGCACCGGCTTCTATGCCTTCGTGTAAGATCTGTATTTCTTGAATGTGGCCGTCAACTATCCTGATTTCGGTATAATGAATGGTTTTCCGGAGTAGGTCTACCCGATTCCCGCGAAGCGTAAACTGGTTTTGTAACATGTCTGGCAATGGCTAAAAGTGAACTTTAATTCCTGGCATTTGTTATTAAAAGGTAGCAATTTAATTTTGTTTTTCTTTGCTGCATATTTAATTACGAATCATCTCTACAAACCCACTGTCATGAACCTTCGTTTTATTGCTGTATTTCTTTTCCTTGCACTGACTGCTCCAGCCATTCAGGCACAAACTGCCGATGAGATCATTGCCCGTTATGAAGCTGCTGCCGGTGGACGCGAGAAGCTGGAGGCCATCCGTTACCTCGAGATCAATAGTAACCTGGCCATGGGTATGATGGGACGAACGATTGATCTTCCGCTGACGCTCGTGAAGGAAAAAGGTAAATTGTTTCGGCGCCAGATCGGAGGCATCATGGGCATGGGTGATAGTTTCACGATGATCACCGATACAGCCGGTTATATTTTTATTCCCGCTATGCGCGGATTTGGTGATATGCAGGGTACAGATGCCATCACTTCCCGCATTCCCGATGCAGAAGTAGCTGCCCAGCAATATGAACTCGACTGCGCCGGTGCTTTTGGCGACCTGGTGAACTATGCTGCCAAAGGTCATAAAGCGGAATACGCAGGTACCGAGAAAATTACCAAAGTGCCTTGTTATAAAGTAAAGCTGACACTGAAAACAGGTCAGGTTATCACGTATTTCTTTGACATCCAGACCGGGCTCGTGAAGCAGATGGAGGCTACCGGCGATATGGCTGCTAATATTTCTGGTTTTGGTAGTATGATGAAGGCATTTGGCAGGGGAATGAAAAAAGATGACAAAGCCACCCTTTATGTCAAGGAATACAAAGACATCAATGGATTAAAGTTTCCTGCCAAGTATACCCTCGGATTTGGTCCCATCGAGAGTGAAATCGAGAACCTTGCCATCAAAGTGAATGAAGGCCTCGAGGAGAAGTGGTACCATGTGAAATAATTTCAGCTGCTCTGTTTCCAAATTTTTTTCTCTGTCAATTCATTGGTATCTTGGATACCCAATTGCTTTGATATGAAAAAAAATTGCCTTGCTCTCCTTTTTCTGCTCACCGGCTTTACTGCCTGGGCACAACCCAAAAACAAAACTACTCAGTCCGCTCCGGTGGCCGTTACAACTGAAAAATCAGCCGATGACCAGTTGCTGCGTAAAGTCACTTATCGTCAGGTCGGACCATTTCGCGGGGGCAGAAGTGCCGCAGTCGTGGGCAGCCGTCTGCAAAAAAACACCTTCTATTTCGGAGCTACCGGTGGGGGTGTTTGGAAAACAAATGATGCCGGTAGTAACTGGAAAAATATTTCTGATAAATTCTTTGGTGGAACCATCGGATCGGTAGCGCTGGCTCCTTCTGATGAAAGCATCGTTTATGTGGGGGAAGGTGAAAACACCATGCGTGGAAATGTGTCTGAGGGGCTCGGGGGCATGTGGCGCAGTGAGGATGCCGGAAAGAGCTGGAAAAATATCGGACTTAAAGATGGCCGACACATCATTCGTATCATCGTTCATCCCAAAGACCCGCAAACACTTTGGGTAGCCGTGATGGGTCACCTTTTTGGACCATCATCAGAAAGAGGCGTTTTCAAAAGTACCGATGGCGGAAAAACATGGACAAAAACATTGTTCGTCAATGAGCAGACCGGATGTTCAGACCTGGTGATGGAGCCGGGAAATCCTTCTGTATTATATGCCGGCATGTGGGAAGTGATCAGAAGGCCCCACAGCATGGAAAGTGGTGGACCCGGCAGTGGCTTATATAAAAGTACCGATGGCGGTGTTACGTGGACTGCCCTAATGGGTAAAAAGGGTCTGCCTAAAGGTATGTGGGGCATCGTGGGTGTGGCAGTTGCTCCTTCCAATACGGATAAAGTATATGCGATCATAGAAAATGCAGGAGGTGGATTATTCATGAGCGGTGATGCGGGCGAAACCTGGACCCTCACCAGCAACGATAATAATATTCGTCAGCGAGCCTGGTATTACAGCAAGGTATTTGTTGATCCTGCCAATGAAAACCTGGTGTATTGTCCCAATGTAGAGTTCATGCGCAGCCGGGATGGTGGTCGCACATTTCAGTCAATCAACACCCCGCATGGAGACCACCATGACCTGTGGATTGATCCGCAGGATGGGCAGCGCATGATCGTGGCCGATGATGGTGGCGCACAAGTATCATTTGATGGTGGCAACAATTGGAGCACCTATGAAAATCAGCCCACCGCACAATTTTATCGGGTATCGACCGATAATGCCTATCCCTACCGCATCCTCGGTGCACAGCAAGATAATTCCACTGTTCGTATTCGCAGCAAAAGCAGCGGTCCAGGTATTTCCCAGCGCGATTGGGAGGTAACAGCGGGTTCCGAAAGCGGATATGTTCAAGCCGACCCGCTCAATCCCGATGTTGTGTACGGCGGGAATTATGGCGGATATCTTTCACGCCTCGATCACCGTACCGGCGAAAACAGGGCCATCAATGTGTGGCCCGACAATCCGATGGGCGCAGGCGCAGATGTGCTGAAGTATCGTTTTCAATGGAACTTCCCGTTTTTCTTTTCACCCCATAACCCCAAGCGTTTATATGCGGGTGGTAATCACTTGTTCGTTACAGAAAATGAAGGACAAAGTTGGGAGATGATTAGTCCGGACCTGACTACGAACGATAAATCGAAGCAGGCATCCAGTGGCGGACCCATCACCAAAGACAATACTTCTGTCGAATACTATTGCACCATATTTACTGCAGCAGAGTCGCCCCTTGAAAAAGATTTGTTGTGGACGGGGAGTGATGACGGACTTGTTCATGTGAGCAGAGATGGTGGCAAGAACTGGGAAAATGTTACGCCGCCGGAAGCCGGTAAGTGGATGATGTGGAACTGCATTGAAGTGAATCCATATGTGAAAGGGGCTGCCTATCTGATCGGTACACGGTATAAGCTGGACGATTATGCACCCTATATTTTTGCTACCTACGATTATGGAAAAACATGGAAAAAAATTGTACAGGGCATTCATCCCCAACATTTCACCCGCGCATTACGTGCCGACAGGGTGCGTAAGGGCTTGTTATATGCAGGAACAGAATTCGGCATGTACATCAGCTATGATGATGGTAGCAGCTGGAAAAAATTTCAACAGAATTTACCGATTGTTCCCATCACCGATCTGACCATCAAGGAAAATGATCTCATCGTTGCTACGCAGGGTCGTGCTTTCTGGGTATTGGATGATTTGAGTGTAGTACAGCAAAAAGATAGTGCCATTTTGAAAAAGAAGTGGCATGTATTCAAGGTGAATGATGCTTACAGATCAGAAGGAGGTGGCAGAAGATCGCGTGGCAGCGTTTCTTCGATGACACCACCTAATATGGGTGAAAATCCACCTGCTGGTGTAGTATTCAATTATTATCTGCAGGAAGGAATGGATACCAATGCTATCAAGATTACCATCTATGACAAAAAAGATAAGCCCATCAAAACATTTAGTCAAAGTGCCAAAGAAGCATCAGACCAGATCGATTACAGCAGCGGCATGAATAAGTTTATTTGGGATATGAACTATCCGCCGGGAGAAAGGTCAGATGGCATGATTCTTTGGAATGGCGGTGTAGGATCGGTAAAAGCTGCACCCGGAAAGTATCGTGCCCGCTTTGTTAGCGCGAAGGATACGGTATGGGTGCCTTTTGTTATTAAAGCCAATCCTAACTACCAGTTGACTGAAGCTGATTATGATGCACAAGTTGATTTCTTGTTGCAGGTGCGCGATAAATTCAACCAGGTGCAGACTTCCATTAAAGATATCCGAAGCTTACGTTCACAGATCAATGATTTCACTTCCCGCATGGATACGGCAGGCACACGTGATATTAAGAAAATGGCCGACAGTATTCAGAAGCAACTGACTTCAGTCGAAGAGGCGCTTTACCAGACAAAAGCCAAGAGTGGACAGGATGTATTGAATTATCCCATCCGCATCAATGATAAGCTGGCTGGTATCTATGGTGTGGCAGCAAGTGGATACAATGCCCCCAGTAAGCAGTCGAAGGAAGCTTTTGCTGAATTGGCCGGACAGGCGGATGCTGAGATGGGTAAGCTGAAGAAAATCATGACAGCTGATTTGCCGGCGCTGAATAAAATGATCAATGAAAGGCAATTGCCGGCCATTGGTATCAAGAAGGGTCGGACCGATTAGTTAAACCAGTAATTCAACTTGAATACGACGGCACGATTTCGGTTCTGCCAGGTGGGTGTGATGAAGTAGTTGTCGGTATAAACCACAAACAGATCACTCATGGGCTGGAATCGATATTGCAGTCTTGAGTTGATGTTAAAATTGTTGCGCTGGGTATTATACTGAATAAAGGTGGTCCAGAACAATTGTGTATTGAAGTTGATTTCAAAACGCGGTGCCAGTAAGATGAGTTCTGTGCTGCCGTAGTCAGCGGGTAATTTTATTTTATTGTATTCTGCCTGGAAGGCCAGGTTCACATGGGGCTGCATACGAATGTTTAGAACACCCCGAAAAGTGGCATAGTTTCCATTATAAAATTCACCGCCGGCTGCGCGTAAAGAAAAGTTGACGGGTTTTCTATAATCACTTTGGTACCGGGCTTCCATTTGCTGGAAATCATATCGGGCTGCCGGAATTGGTTTACCCGCCGTGAAAGCAGTGGGGAAGAGCAGATCAACCCGGTTATGTGTGCCCGTGAAAGAGAGTTCGCTGGCGTTACGAAAAGTAATATTGTATTCAGCTTCCAGATTTGTTTCATTGTGCTTATTGTCCGGATTGACGACAATGAAAGTGGTGAATTGCATCACATGCTGAACAATTTTTCCTTTTGAGGGGAAAATTCTATAAGTCATGTTATTATATAGTTGCCGGAAGCCCAGGCGTATGATGGTATCGCGGGCAGCATCGTAATTTTCGATTCTGGCAACGAAACCCATATCGGTATAATAGTTGGTTCCAATTTTCCCCATATCATGCACAAACGAAAATCGTCTTCTGTTATATTCAAATCCGGCATTGAAGTATTGATTGTCGTTGGTGATATTTTTTTTAAAAGAATGATTGTAAGCTCCCCAAACGCTCCATTCACCATTCTTATTGATATAATTAAATTCGGCTCCGGCATTTCGGCCAAAAGCATTTAGTGGATTGGCAGCTTTTTCACCTGCCGAAATAAAGTTTTCTCTATTCAGGAAATAGCCCCGAACAACAGAGCGTTTGAATAATCGCTGGCTGATACTGGCTGCCATATAGTTTTCTGCACGATAACTATTCTTCACACCTGTTTGCATATCCATGAATCCGATGCGGGTGGTCGGTGAAATATTACCGGTTACCCGGGCGCCCGCAATGATCGGAATTCGATTACCATTTGGGTCGAGTCCAATTCTCCGGGAATAAAAAGGTCGGATGGGTGGAATACCATAGTCGGAGAAGAGATCATCGTTTTCAAGGAAAAAGGTTCTTCTTTCCGGCAGAAAGATATTGAAGCGGGTCAGGTTGGTTACCTGCTGGTCAACTTCGATTTGTGAAAAATCCGGATTCACAGTAAGGTCTAAATTCAGTGCCGATGTCAGTGCCAGTTTGCCATCAAAGCCCCCATTAAATGTTGCCTTACCCGGAATATTGAATTCGGGATCAGCAGAGGTGCCACCAGTAAGATATGGTAAAAAAACCCAGTTGGTGCCGGCGGGAGGGGGTGTGTCTTTCCATACGAGTGAACCGGTAAAACCCAAGTTCATCGATTTGAAATTGACCGGTACCGGCGTCCAGGTGGAATATTCATTGGACTTCGGGTCACTTCTTACAAAATTGATACCCCATATAAGCTTGGCGGCATCATAGCGAAGTGTTTTGAAAGGAATGGCGATCTCTGCTGTCCATCTGTCTTCCAATCTTTTTGTAGCGGAAAACCATTTGTTGTCCCAACTCCATCCGGGCATGTCATCACCAATTTTTAGTTGGTCTTCACTTTGTGCGTTAAAGGCGTTAATCGTGAAAAAGAATCCATTGGTCTTCTCATTGGCAGGGTCAAGCGTGATACCGACCGCATCGTTGCCATCATGTCCGATATCACGTTTGAGACTTTGTATAAGTGCCTTGCCACTGTCCCAGGCTGTTATGGCAAAATAGATAAAACGACTATCATAACATACCTGAACCGTTGTTCTTTTTTTGGGTTTACCAACATCGGTCGGATATTTCAAATAAAAAGAATCGGCAGCCTGTGCCGTTTTCCATACTGCCTCTGAAAAGTCGCCATCTATTTGAATGGGCGTTTCACTTTTTGAGACCTGTAGCCGAAATCTTTCCTGAATAATTTGTGCGTCTAAAGCCTGCGCCCCTAGCCGGGAGATCGAGAAAAGACTTATGAACAGCAAAATACAACGCATCATTTCCGGCACTGGTTTAAAAAGTGCTGCAAATTTCAGTCTTTTCAGTCAGATGAACTGCATTAAATGTTTGCCGGCAGGGGGAGATTGATGAATGGTAACTGCTCCCAAGCTATCTATTGGTTCGCAGGTGGAGCTTCGGCTGATTCATCGCGAAGCAAATCAGGTCGGCGTTCGCGGGTTCTGCAAAGCGATTCCTCGTATCGCCATTCCTCTACTTTTTTCGGATCACCACTCAGCAACACATCGGGAACCAGCATGCCTTTAAAGTCGGCGGGACGGGTATACACCGGCGGTGCCAGTAAGTTATCTTGGAATGAATCGAAGAGCGCAGAGGTTTCATCGTTGAGCACGCCCGGTATCAGTCTGCCGATGCTGTCGGTTACGACAGCTGCTGCCAGTTCACCACCACTGAGTACATAATCACCAATGGATATTTCCATGGTCACATATTGTTGTCGAATCCGCTCATCGATTCCTTTGTAATGGCCGCATATAAAGAGCAGTCTATGCTTGAGTGAGAGGCGATTGGCCAGCGATTGATCATAGGTTCTTCCGTCGGGCGTGAAATAAATGATTTCATCATATTTTCCTCCCTGCTGCAACTGCTCAATAGCATTCGCCAGTGGTTCACACATCAATACCATACCCGCACCACCCCCAAATTGATAGTCATCTACCTGCATGTGCTTGTTGATGGCCCACTGACGCAGGTTGTGTGTTTGCACTGATAGCAACCCTTTTTCGCGTGCGCGCTTCATGATGCTGTGCGCAAAAGGACCTTCCAGCAACTCGGGCAGCACGGTAAGTATATCGATGTGTAACATATTCCAATGGTTTAGTCGGCTGCGGTTTATTCTTCTGCCTGCTGGCTGCCTTCAAAAAAATCACCTAATTCCCGGCGTTCCTTTTTGGTAGGTCGACCGATTTTACTCAATCTTTTTCCTGTCTGAAAAGAAGCAGCAGCAAATTTTATCGCTGCCAGTTCTTCCGGTGGCGTTTCATCCTGATAAAATAAGATGGCCTCACTAAAAGCTTTTCTCTCACCCAGTAAGCCCGTGACACGTATGACCCATTTTCTGGCTTCGGTCTTTACTTCATACACATCTCCTACCATGACTGTTCTGGAGGCTTTCACAGCAGCCCCCCCCATTTTTACCTTACCCTTGTCAATGGCTTCTCCCGCCATGCTGCGCGTTTTAAACAGCCGTATGGCCCAGAGATATTTATCAATGCGCAGCTTCTCTTTTTCCATGCGGCGAATTAACTTTTTTCAGCAAAATAAAGGTGGAAATAAGGTATGGTCTCTATTCCTTTATAAAAATTAAACAAATCATATTTTTCATTCGGACTGTGCAGGTTATCGCTGTCAAGTCCAAATCCCATGAATACAATTTTGAGTCCGAGTTCTTTTTCAAATAATGCACAGATAGGGATACTGCCGCCACCCCGAACCGGTATGGGTTCCTTCCCAAAGGTCTGAGCAATGGCTTTGGCTGCTGATCGATAAGCGTGCGAATCAATGGGCGTGAGATAAGGTTCACCGCCATGGTGTTCCGTGGCAGTAACGGTAACGCCTGCAGGTGCCATGGACTGGAAATAGTCAATCATTTTTTTGGTGATGTCGGCCGATTTTTGGTTGGGCACCAAACGGCAGGAGATTTTGGCAAAAGCCTTGGAAGGTAATACTGTCTTGGATCCCTCCCCTGTATAGCCTCCCCAGATGCCATTTACTTCCAGGGTAGGTCGTATGCCGGTTCTTTCATGTGTAGTAAATCCTTTCTCTCCCCAAAGCGCAGGTATGCCCAGGTCTTTTTTATAGGCCGCTTCATCAAAAGGTGCACCGGCCATTTTAGTTCGCTCCCCCGCACTGGCTTCCAATACATCATCGTAAAATCCGGGTAAAGTGATGTGGTTGTTTTCGTCGTGGCAGGATGCAATCATTTTAGCCAGCAGGGTCGCAGGGTTCGCCACGGCACCGCCATAAACGCCACTGTGCAAATCGCGGTTGGGTCCGGTTACTTCTACTTCAATATAGCTGAGACCACGCACTCCAACGTCGATCGATGGTGTTTCCATGCTCAGCATCGAAGTGTCGCTGATTAAAATTACATCGGCCTGCAGCAAAGCTTTATTGCTTTTTACGAAGTCAGCGAGATGTGATGAACCCACTTCTTCCTCACCTTCGATCAAGAATTTAATGTTGACGGGAAGGGTACTGGTAGCCGTCATGATTTCCAGTGCCTTCACATGCATGAAAAATTGTCCTTTATCATCGCAGGCACCGCGGGCAAAAATTTTACCATCGCGAATCGAGGGTTCAAAGGGCGGGGTAGTCCACAATTCAAGTGGATCTGCCGGCTGCACATCGTAATGCCCATATACCAAAACGGTTGGCTTGGCGGGGTCGATGATTTTTTCAGCGAAAACGATGGGATGACCCGGGGTTGAAAAAATCTCTGCCCTGCTCGCGCCGGCTTCCAATAAACGTTTTTGCACCAGTTCGGCGCAAGTCTGCATATGAGGTTTATTCTCTGTGCGGGCACTAACGCTGGGTATGCGCAGTAATTCAAGCAACTCTTCTAAAAATCTTTCTTGGTGTAGGGTCTGGTATTCTTTCCAGCTGTTCATGGGGTAGGTATTGAAAGGGTGAGTACTACTTTTCCGGCACATGCCGGAAAGCAAAGTTACTAAGGGTTTTACAATCGGTGCTTTTCATCCGAAAGGATATTGTCGAGTGTCCAATCAGGTCTTCTTTTAAAGGGTTCTTGCCGCACCTCACAAGTGTCGATTGTGCAAACGGTACAGCTGAAAGGCATACAACCATCGGTATGCACAAACAGTTCGATGCTGTTTCCCATTTCCTTTTTGATC
>Ga0315902_10005646_pt1 | contig 17550 bp, 17 predicted proteins | sample LakEriMetagenome_9_FD_203523 | JGI IMG/M metagenome (GOLD analysis project Ga0315902, IMG submission 203523) | Freshwater fungal communities from buoy surface, Lake Erie, Ohio, United States - Buoy 12 MA117 | ecosystem: Environmental > Aquatic > Freshwater > Lake > Lake biofilm | place: USA...
TGTGTACACGTGTGTGAGAGAGGTGTGGCATGACGTTGTCCAATCGCGTGGTCGTAATTACCGGTGCCTCCAGTGGATTTGGCGCGGATATTGCCCGCAAAGCTGTCGTCCAAGGTGCCAAAGTCGTGTTGGCGGCGCGCTCCACTGACAAACTCCAGGCCATGGTGAACGAGTTGGGCGGCGCCTCACGGGCGTTGGCCGTCACTGCCGATGTAACCAGCGATAGCGACGTGGCGCATCTGGTGGCCGAGGCGCAGCGTTTTGGCGAGGTCGACACGATTGTGAACAACGCCGGATTTGGCTACTTTGATGCACTTGTCGATGCGCCACTCAGCGATTTGCAACGCATGATGGATGTGAACGTATATGGTGCTGTGCGCTGTACGCGGGCGTTCTTGCCAACGATGCTCGCCAACAAGCGTGGGCATGTGGTGATGATGGCCTCGATGGCGGGCCTGGTGGCGGCACGCAACATGGCCTATTACAGTGCCAGCAAGTTCGCCTTGGTAGCGATTGGACGTACGTTGCAACAAGAGTTGAACAACACGGGTGTGACGTGTACGATTCTGTGTCCAGGCGTGGCCCAAACCGGCTTCCAGCAACATGCTCCCAACGAGAAGTACCCACGTGCCGCAGCCCTCAGTACCTGTACCAGCGATCAAGTGGCCGATGCGGTGGTGCGTTCGATTGCGCGACGCACGCACGGCGAGGTGATTGTCCCTGGGTCGAGTGCCTTACTCGCGCGGTTTAGTGCGGCGTTCCCAGGGGTGTCACGCGCCATCATGAACTTGATTGGCTAGTGTGGTAGGATGTGTTTTTGGGTAATGTGTGAGGAGAATGAGCGGGATGAAGAATCGGTTGGCGCAACGTATCCACGATGTCCCCCCATCGGGAATTCGGCGTTTTTTTGATATTGCGGCGCAAATGCACGATGTGGTGTCATTGGGGATTGGCGAGCCTGATTTTGTGACGCCCGACCATATCCGCCAAGCGGCGATTGACTCAATTACGGCCGGTAAAACGGCCTATACATCGAACTCGGGGTTGATTGAACTGCGCCAGGCGGTGGCCGATCACCTGCACGCCAAGTATGGCGTGCAGTATGACCCCGAAGAAGAAATTCTCATTACCGTAGGCGTCAGCGAAGCGTTGCAACAGGCGATGCTGTCGCTGATTAATCCGGGTGACGAGGTGATTGTACCCGAGCCGTGCTTTGTGGCCTATACGGCATGTGTCATCTTTGCAGGCGGTGTACCAGTGACGGTGCCTACCTATGTGGCTGATGAGTTCATGGTGGATCCGAAAGCCATCGAAGCCGCGATTACTCCACGCACCAAGGCGATTTTGATCGGCTACCCCAACAACCCAACGGGTGCCGTGATTGATGCCGCGCGCATGCAGGCGATTGTGGACATCGCTCGTGCGCACAATCTGGTGTTGCTCTCGGATGAGATTTATGACCGACTGGTGTATGGCGTCGAACACGTTTGTGCGGCAGCCTGTGAGGGTGCACGCGACTTGACGGTCTTGATGGGCGGCTTCTCCAAGGCTTATGCCATGACCGGCTGGCGTTTGGGTTGGCTCGCCGCCCCGGCTGACATCTGTGGGGCCGTGCGTAAGGTACACCAATATGGCATCATGTCGGCTCCAACGGCCGCCCAATATGCCGGATTGGCGGCGCTTTTGCATGGTGAGCCGGATGTGCAACACATGGTCAACGAGTACGATCAGCGCCGACAGGTGTTGGTGGCTGGACTGCGTCGGATTGGCTTGCCGACATTTGAGCCGCGCGGGGCGTTCTACGTCTTTCCTGATATTCGGAGTACCGGGTTGAGCAGCGCCGAATTCTGCGAGCGGCTGTTGACCGAGGAGCATGTGGCAGTTATTCCCGGTGATGTCTTTGGCCCGAGTGGGGCTGGGTTCGTGCGCTTGTGTTATGCCTCATCGATGCATAATATCGAGACGGCACTTGAGCGGATTGAGCGTTTTGTGGGGCGTATCGCCTAAAAGAGGAATGGTATGTTGTTGTCTGTGATTATGCCCTGCTATAACGAAGCAGAGTCGTTGCCGCTCATTCTAGCGAAGGTGCGTGCCGTGCCCATCGCCAAAGAAATCATCGTGGTCGATGACTGCTCGTCCGATAATACGCCCGCAGTATTGGCGGCTGAACTCCTCAATGATCCGCACATGCGCGTGGTGCGCCATGATCGCAATCGCGGTAAAGGGGCAGCCGTGCGTACGGGTATCGCCCAAGCTAGCGGTGATATTGTCATTATTCAAGATGCCGACCTCGAGTACGACCCGAACGACTATCACGAAGTAGTGGGGCCAATCATGGACGGACGCGTGGATGTCGTGTTCGGCTCACGCTTTATGGGGCGCCACACGGGCATGTACTTTTGGAATGCGCTGGGCAATAAGTTTTTGACCTTTTTGACCAACTTCTTGTTTAACTGCTGGATCTCCGACATGGAGACGTGCTACAAGGCGTTCCGTGCCGACATCATCAAAAACATCCCCCTCGAGAGCAATGACTTTCGCATTGAGCCGGAGATAACCGCCAAAATCCTGTTGCGCAAGCACCGGATTTATGAGGTACCGGTCAGCTATATTGGGCGCACCTATGAGGAGGGCAAAAAGATGAAGCCCTCGCAGGGGTTCTGGGCGATTTGGGCGCTGTTCAAATATCGCTTCTTTGCGTAAACATCGCAAACGAGAGAATCAGGGAAGGTCGCCGACCTTCCCTTTTGTATCACATACACAGACGGAGGAGTGCAATGATGCAGGAGTATTTTGCCAATCTGGCCAAGGTATTAGCCCAAGTGCCCCACGACCGGAGCGAGGCGATTCTTGAGGCGTTGTGGCAGACGTATCAACGTGACGGCAGCGTGATTGTGTGTGGTAACGGTGGATCGGCTGCATCGGCCTCGCACTTTGTCTGTGATTTGGGCAAATGGACGGTCGTGCCCGGCCAACGCCGCTTTCGGGCTATTGCCCTGACCGACAACATGCCGCTCGTCACCGCCTGGGGCAACGATACAGCCTACGAACAGGTATTTGTCGAGCAGTTGCCCATGTTCTACCGCCCGGGCGACACACTGGTGGCCATCTCGGGTAGTGGTAATTCGCCGAATGTACTCAACGCCGCCGCCTGGGTTCACGCCAACGGCGGGAACGTGATCGGCATGAGTGGCTTTGGTGGCGGCAAATTGGCCGATGTGGCCGACATCGCCTTTGTGGCGCCGAGCTCATTCATGCCCGAGGTCGAGGATGTGCATATTGCCTTGTGTCATGCCTTGGCGGTCAATCTCTCCAACCGGATTCGTGGCCTATGACGTACGTACTTGGACTTGACTTTGGCGGTACCAAACTCGCCGCTGGCATCGTTGATACCAGCACCGGCCGGGTGGTGCATGCACTCCGCGCCGCTACGCCTGCCGGCGGTGCCGAGACGGGTTGGGCGGCGATGCGCGCGCTCGGCGATCAACTCATCAGTCAGAGCGAACGCCCTATCAGCGCCGTGGGCGTCTCATTTGGCGGCCCAGTCGAGGCCGACGGCCGCACGGTGCGCTTGTCGATGCACATTCCTGGATGGGAGGGCATGCCCCTCGCCGAGCGCTGTGAACAGGCCTTTGGCGTGCCAGGCGTGATTGCCAACGACGCCGATGCCGCTGGCCTAGCCGAATACCGCTTTGGCGCGGGGCAAGGGTGTCGCCACATGCTCTATTTGACGGTCAGTACGGGTATCGGCGGCGGCGTGATTATCAACGGCACCTTACACCGTGGCGAACACGCTTGGGCTGGTGAGGTGGGACACATGATCCTCAAGCCGGATGGACCTGCCTGTGCCTGTGGCGGCAATGGTTGTCTTGAGTCGCTGTCTTCGGGGTTGTCGATTGCCCGCGAGGCGAGAGCCAATATCCCACCGAGTTTGCAGGGGCGCGATCCTGCCACGATTACCGCCCGCGATGTGGCCGAGGCGGCCGTTGCTGGTGACGTGGTCGCCCAACAAATTTGGGGTACGGCGATGGAGTGGCTGGGCGTCGGTATCTCCTCGGCCAGTAATCTGCTCAACCCGGGTGTGATTGTCATCGGCGGCGGTTTGACCGGTGCCGGTGAGCAGTTGTTTGCGCCGGTGCGCCGCGTGATGGCCTACCGTGCCTTGAGCAAACAGGTCGCGCTCCGTCAGGCCGCGTTGGGTGACGTGATTGGCATTATGGGCGGGGCGGCGTTGTGTATGTAGGTGGCTGATTTTGGCCGATAATCGCCTCGACCTCGTTAGTGACCATCCCTTGGCTGCGCAAAATCTCGGCGAGGAATTGGCTTTTGCCGGCCACATAGGCATCGATATCATCGCCACAGGTGTGCGCGAGGTGCTGCTTGAGCCGGGCATACGCCTCAATCGCAGATGGATGCTGACGCAAATAGTCGCGCACGAGCAGGTGGTTGCGGATGCTCGCTGCATCACGATGACCGAGATAGAGATGATGTGCCGGGAGGGTCTTGGGCGCATAAAACGCTTCGCGCCCTGTGATCCCCAAGTCACCTCGATGCTGATAGCCGATGTGTGCCAACTCGGCGATGATGGCAGAGATATCAGCGCCGTGCTGCACGACGATGTCCATGTCAATCACCGGCTTGGCCACAAGTCCTGGTACTGACGTACTGCCGACATGTTCAATCGTGACCGCATATGCCTGGAGCTGTTGGGCGATTGGGGTGGCAATCTGGGCAAAAACGTCGGGCCAGCGTGGGTCATAGGCCACAACCTGAATGGGCATGAATGTCTCTCTCCCTCAAAAAAGACCCGATGCAGGCTAGCCTGCATCGGGTTTGTACATGTAGTGGATTAGCCGAGTTTGGCGTTGACGACAGCCTCGAACTGGGCGACTTCGTCGGCGACGACGGCCAAGCTCCCCTCCCAGAAGGCGCGTTGGGTGATGTCAATGCCCATCGTGCGCGCCAACGTGGCGGCATCGCCTTTGCCGGTGCTACTCAACAAGGTGTCGTAGCGTGCCGTAAAGTTCGCTGCATCGTTGCGGTAGATGGCGTATAAGCCCATGCCGAAGAGTTGACCGAACATGTATGGATAATTGTAGAACGAGCGCCCGGTGCTGTAGTAGTGTCCCTTGACCGCCCACATGTAGGGGTGCAATGTGGCATCCTGCAGGCCATCGCCGTATGTCTCGCGCTGGGCCTGGGTCATCAGGCCTGACAACTCATCGGCCGAGAGCTCGCGCTGGCGGCGCTGTTCGAACAAGCGCGACTCGAACAAATAGCGACTAGTGATGTCGACTACAATCTGACACGAACGTTGTAGCGACGACTCGAGGATCTCGAGTTTGCCGGCCTCGTCGGCCTGCTCAAGGGCTGCGGCTTGGGTCAACGTCTCGCAGAAGATGCTGGCCGTCTCGGCGAGCGTCATCGGCGTGTCACGGTTGAGTGGCGTCTGACCGGCCAAGTTGAGATTGTGGTAGGCATGACCGAGCTCGTGGGCTAGGGTCATGATGCTGCCAATTGATGGCTTGTAGTTCATCAATACGCGTGACTCATCGCCTTGGAGTCCCATACAAAACGCGCCGTCGACTTTGCCCATGCGCGGCTCGGCGTCGATCCAGCCTTCGGCGAAGGCGCGCTCGGCAAAGGCCCCCATGCGCGGTGAATAGGCGTGGAACTGCTCAGCCACAAACTTGGTGGCATCGGCGTAGCTCCAGCTTTGATTGCTGTTGATGACCGGGGCAAACAGGTCGTACCACGGCAATTGCGTGCCTGCGCCGAGGAGGCGCGCTTTGGCCTGCAAATAGCGGCGGAAGATGGGAAAGCTATCATGCGCCGCGCCCATCATGGCGTCGAGTGTCGCCCGATCCATGCGATTGTCGAGGAGCGAGATATCGACCGGGTTGGCGAACCCGCGGCGTGTTGCCAGCGTGTTGACCTCGCCTTTGATGGCGTTGATGGCCATGGCCAGTGGCATGGAAGTCTCTTTCCACGTGGCAATCTCGGCCTCAAAGGCCGCCCGGCGCGTTTCGCTGTCGGTATCATACGCCAAGGCCCGAATAGCGCTCATTGGTTGGCTTTTGCCATCAAACTGCACGCTGAGCTGCGAGGTAATGTTGCTGTGGAGCCGGGCCCACGCACCACCGCCGCTGACGTTGAGTTCAGCCGAGAGGGCCTCGGCCTCGGGTGACATCTGGTGCTTGGCGCGGCGAGCAGACTCCTCGAGCATAAAGCGATGCGTCTCGATATAGCTCGATTGACTCGCCAGCGTAGCCACGTCGAGTGTGCCGGCCCAGGCAGTCAGGCGTGTGCCGAGTTGGCTGAGTTTGACGAGGCGTTGGCGCAACTCGCTGAGGCGCGCTTGGGCCACGCTGTCGCGTGAGTTGGTACTGACGAAGCTGTAGATGTAGGCGTTGATGGTGCGCGCGCGCTCATAAATACCGGCCAAGGCCTGCAGGACTGATTCGACGACATCAGCCGCCACGATTTGAGGGGTATCGTGTTTGGTGACATGGTGGCGATCAAAAAGTGCCGTGGCCTGGTCGATGTGTGTGTCAAGGTGCGTGATGGCCTCGGTCAGGGCTGGATCGTTGATGTCGGCGAAAGGGGTATCGGTACGCCAATGGGGTAGTGTGGTCATGGGAGTTTTCTCCGTAGGTTGACGAGCGAAGAACGATTCAACTATGATACGTATCATACCAAGTTCATACACCGATAGGGGAGATATATGAGCGATGTGCCGATGTTGGTTCCACCAGTGACACTCAACGATGGGCGTGTGGTCATCATCCGTCGCTTGCAAGCCGATGATAAAGCGCGTCTGCTCGCATTTGGTGAGGCATTACCTCAAGATGACTGGATGTATCTTGAGAATGACCTGCGTAGTGTTGATACTGTGGCCCGTCTTGTCAATGCGTCGGGCGCCGAACATTGGCGTCAAGTGGTTGCCATTGATGGAGACAGAATCGCCGCGTATGCCTCGGTGCGCGCCTTGACGGGCAGGGCAAGCCATGTGGCTAATGTACAGTTGATTGTGGGTGATTCGTGGCGTCGCATGGGGCTTGGGCGGGTCATGGGGAGTGTGATTTTTGCTAAAGCCCAAAAGCTCCAGGCCAGCAAAGTCGTGGCTGAGATGCTCGAGGCCCAAAAGAGCGGTCAAGCGATCTTTTCACGTTTGGGATTCCGCATCGAGGGTACCTTGCGCAATCATGCGCGCGACCGTCACGGCAATCGGCATAACGTGGTCGTGATGGCGACACTATTAGATTAATGTATCACGCCGGTCCCTCACACGAGTGAACGGCGTGATTTAGATCCAGGTGTCGGTGTAGTGTTTGACTGTGGCGTAGAGGGATTTGATTTGGGCCAGTCCCTCGTCGGTCACCTCGCGCATGTTGCGATAGACCTGCTTGTCGAGCATATGGTCTTTGTTGCCTTGGGGCCACAAGCGCCAAGAATCGTTGTCAATGACGTCGGCAACGACGAGCTGACCGCTTGTCGTCCGACCGAATTCAATTTTCATGTCGACGAGCGTGACCTGCTGTGTCTGCCAGGTGTGCTCTAATATTTCAAAAACTTTGTTTGCGATACCAATAATCTCTTCAAGTGTTTCTTTGTCAGTAATTTTTGCAGTAATTAACTCATCCATACTCATCAGTGGATCATGATTGGCGTCATCTTTGAAAAAGAATTCGACGACCAGCGGTTCAAACCGATGCCCCTCGACAAACTCGGGGTGGCGGCGCAGATACGAGCCTGTGGCGTGACGGCGGGTCACGACCTCGATGGGAATCATCTGACAGCACTCGACGACCATCTCGGTATCGCTGAGGCGCTCAACGAAGTGTGTTGGCACGTGATTGCGTTGGAGTAGCGTAAAGATATTGGCGGTGGTAGCGCCACTCAAGGCTCCTTTGCCGGGGATGGTGTGGCGTCGAGCGCCGTCCCCCGCCGTGATGGCATCTTTGCTGACGACCACGGCCCAATCGGGATTGGTCGGATGGGCAAAGATTTGCTTGGTCTTGCCTTCGGCAAGAAGTACTGAGTATGTCATGCGTGGGCCTCGTTGGCGAGATGGGCGATAAGCTCATCCCAATGCATAAAAATTAGCAGGTGGCCGACGCCCGGAAAGACGCGCATCGTGGTTTGTGGCAGGTACTGACGAATCTTCTCACCGGCGCTCGGTGGGGTAATCCGGTCGGCATCGCCGTACCAACAGGTGATGGGGTGGGTGATGGTTGATACATCGACGCCCCAGTCGACGGTAATCAGGCCCAAATCCTGCAGATAACTGTGGTAGCCCTGTCTGAAGCTCTCAGCCAGCATATCGCGAAAGTTCTGCCCCTCAGGTGCTTTGGCGTAGATGTTCTCGGTTGGGGTAAAGGTGTTACGCATCAACCAGATACCAAAGCGTCCAGCCTTGGGACCCTTGCCGATGATCACGTTGCTGATTGATGCCACGATGTCGTTGACAAATGCAGGTGTGCTGTGGCCGAACGAGTGTTGCACGCGGTTGAACCACGACATCTGTTCGATGTCGACACGGGTGGTCAGTCCCATCCCCGATACGACATGCAGTCGACTGACGCGTTCGGGGTGTTTGCTGGCTACGGCCAGCGCATACGGGGTACCGGCCGAAAACGGCAACAAGGTGACGCGCTCGATGCCAAGATGATCAAGCACGGCCAGCGCATCGTGACGCCACCCATCGATGGTGCGATTGGGGTGCGGGTCGGAGTAGCCGAATCCGGGGCGGTCGATGATAATCATGCGCACGCCGTGTTGGTGCAGTACGGCATGCGATGGTACTTGTATGTGCGCCCCGGGTAAGCCATGACAGAGCAGGACGGGTGTGCCGGTGTGTGGACCACTGTCGCTGTAGGCAATCGTCCGGCCATTCAAGGTGACACGATCGACGGTGATACTCATACGAGGGTAACTCCATTGCCAGACACAACCTCACCAACATGACTGGCCTCGGGGAGGGTGGTGAGGGTGTCAGATAGTGCCTGTGCCGGCACAATCACGAGCATGCCAAGTCCCATATTGAAGGCGTGGTAGGCGTCGTGCTCGGCGATGTTGCCGGCGCTGACGAGCAATTCGAAAATCGGTGGAATTGACCAACTGCCACGGCGAATGACTGCGCCACATCCCTCGGGCAGAATGCGTGGCAGATTATCATAGACGCCACCGCCGGTGATATGTGCGAGGGCCTGTACGGGCACTTTTGCCTGTTGGAGCGTCGTGTATTCGGCGATATAGCAACGATGTGGTGCAAGGAGCGCTTCGCCGACGCTTTGGCCATTGAGTTGACTTGGACGGGCATCATAGCCGCCGAGGAGGGGGGCGATACGGCGGGCCAGCGAGTAGCCGTTGGTGTGGAGCCCGGTTGATGGTAGTGCAACAATGGCGTCGCCGACGCTGACGGTGCGGGGCAACATGGCGTTGCGATCAACGACGCCGACGATGGTGCCGGCGAGATCGAAGGTGTTGTCGCGGTAGACACCGGGCATCTCGGCAGTCTCACCACCGAGCACGGCGCAGCCGACGGCTTTGCAGGCGGCTGCAAGGCTTTGGACGACGGTTGCGACCTGCTCGGCCTTGAGTTTGTCGACGGCGATGTAATCAAGGAAGAAGAGTGGGCGTGCACCTTGAACAAGAATATCGTTGATACAGTGATTGACGAGGTCGGCTCCAATAAAGCGGTAGTCGTTGCAGGCGGCAGCCACGAGGGTTTTGGTGCCGACGCCGTCAGTTGAGGCGACAAGAATGGCGCCGTGGAGGTTGTCGACGGCTTTGCTCAAGTCGAAGCACCCACCAAACGCCCCCAGTCCAGCAGCGACTGCTGGTGTATAGGTGGCGCGCACAGCAGCGGCCATGAGCGCAACGGCACGGTTGCCCTCGGCGATATTGACACCAGCACTTGCATAGTCAGTCATCATACCCTCACTAGAAATGATAGCGTCTTCGCCAGAGCGCGATGCTTTGGAGCAAACCAACAGCGGCAAAAGAGGTAACCGTAAAACTGCCACCATACGAGATGAACGGCAACGGAATACCGGTAATCGGCATAATACTCATGTTCATACCGGCATTCACCAAAATATGACAAAGGAACATGGCCGCGATGCCGGTGGCGACAAGTCGACCAAATGTGTCACGCGCATTGGCGGCGATGTCGAGCGCTTGCCATACTAAGAGACACAAAAAGATGAGCATGCCGAGCGTACCGATGAATCCCAATTCTTCGCCGGTAATAGCAAAAATAAAGTCAGTATATTGGACGGGTAGATAGTTGCCTTGACTATAAATCCCTTGTGTCCAACCTTTGCCAATTGTTCCACCCGCTCCGATGGCTGTCAACGACTGAATAATGTTCCATGCGCCCGATTTGAGTTCAGGATCATATTTGATTGGATCAAGAAAGATGAGGAGACGCGTGCGTTGATAGGGGGCCAGAATGTAGGTCCAACCGAAGTATGCCACTGGTGCTGCTAACATGGCTAGCGAGAAGAACTGCGTTAATCGCATACCTGCCACCCAGCTCATGAATAACCAGACCATGGCAAACACAAGTGATGTACCAAAGTCAGGCTGAATGAATACCAGTAGGAGGGGAACTGCTAATAACACTACACTACCGATAAATGGTCGCCATTCACCGAGCCGTCGTTCTTGGCTTGACCAAAACCCGGCGAGAACAATAATAATGACGAGTTTAATCGGTTCGGATGGCTGGAATGTGCGAATACCAAGGTCAATCCAACTTTGGGCACCACCGCGGATATTACCGAAAATAAGTACGGTTGCTAGCAACACAATACTGATGATATAGAGGGGGAATGTCCATCCTTGTAGAGCGTGATAGTCAAACCATGTCAAAAGGGCCATGATGCCGATACCAAATAACATGTTGCCCAAATGACGACTAAAATAGCCCTCTGTCATTGGATTATTGAGGGTTGCACTATAGACCATCAACATGCTGTAGATGATGAGTCCTATCAGTGCGATACCCAATACAAAATTATAGTCACGCCATGATGCGGGATTGTTTGTCATTGCCTCACCATTTGTGTCATTTACCATCCATCTTCATTATAAAGGTCTTTGTTGAGAATGTGTATACGTATGGAACGATGTTTACCGTTGTCGCCACACATAAAAGCCATTCCCTTGGTCGATGATTTCGCCGCGTAATTCGCGCATCAACAATTCACCGAGGATATCAGCGCTGTGGCGTTGGGTGATCCGACAAATATCGTCGATGTGGCGGGCAGTACTGAGTAAGTTCAATAGAGGGTCATCGCTTTGGCGCGACGCCTCGACAGTATACCCAAGTCCATGGCACACATCATCGGCGTGCCGAATCGGCGTAGCGCCTTGGTGAATGAGGTTTAGACACCCAGCACTTTTGGGTGCAAACACCGAACCGGGCACGGCCATGACTTCACGTCCTTGATCGAGGGCCGCTTTGACGGTTATCATGGCACCACTCCGTTCACCGGCTTCGGTGACAATTGTGGCTTGAGCGAGTCCACTGATGAGTCGGTTCCGTGCTGGAAAAAGTGGTGCGCTAGCGCGCGTCCCCGGATAAAACTCACTGACGAGGGCGCTTTGGGAGTGTGCCAAGATGCGTTCGGCCAAAGTGCGATTACTGGCTGGATAGATGAAATCAACGCCGGATGGTAAGACTGCAATAGTAGACCCATTGGCATCGAGTGCACTGTGATGGGCGATGGTATCGACTCCGAGGGCAAGGCCACTGACAATGCAGAGGTGGCGTTGGGCAAGATCACTTGCGAGCCGTTGGGTGACATCATGGCCGTATGTGCTTGGTTGGCGTGTGCCGACAATCGCCACACTGGCTAGCCGAAATGCTGATACATTACCCCGCACAAAGAGTAACGTTGGTGGTGTGGCGATGTGCTTCAAGAGTGGTGGGTAGTCGTCATCGTGCGTGGCGAGTAGCTGAATTCCTTGTTCGTGGAATCGTTGATATTCAGCATGGCCGTCAAAACGTTGGCGTTGTTTGATGAGCTCACTGCACAAGTGAACAGGTAACCCGGTCTGTTGGAGTTGCTGATACGACGCCGAGATGATGGCTTCGGGCGTGCCAAAATGCTCAAGGAGGCGGTTGATTCGTTGTGGTCCGAGGCCGTCAATATTCACGAGGGTGAGGAGGGCGGCGTATTCTGCATGCATGGCGAGCAACTCCTAAACGTCAACAAACAACTGTTGATGCGAGTGTAGCGAAGCTGCATTACTCCAGCATTACCAGAATGTGCATGTAATCAAACGCAACACAGCGCAGGCATATGCCTGCGCTGTGTGATGGAGTGCGGTGAAGGTATTTATGGGGTGCGTGTCCACTCGGCAATATTCCATGTGGCTGGAGCGATTGGATCAGGCGCAACACCGTTGACTTTGGCTGAATGAATCACAGCGCCGAGTCGTTGGAACAGCGGTAGTGATGGGAGTTCGCGGGTGAACAGCTGTTGCTGAACAAGGTACTGCGCTTTTTGTTCGTTGGGGTCAAGTGATGTGGCAGCCAACTTAACCGCATAGTCGGCATCGCGCATACACCAACCGGCGAAGTTGTTGCCAATCCAGCCGTTGGTTTCGCTTGGGACGGCGGCACAACTCCAGAGCTGTAATCCAGCCGGGTCTGGTGTGGCAATCCAGGCAAACAAAGCCAACTCAAACTGTCGCAAGAAAAGTGGGCCATTGGGTGAGAACAAATCTTCAGGCGAGAGGTACTCCACATCCACCTCAATGCCGATTGCTTGCATGTCAGACTCGAAGCGCGTGGCGATTTCTTCGCGGATGGGGCTACCTGTAGTTGTGGCCAACTGGAGCGTGAGTGTGAGCCCTTGGCGTGACGCACGTACACCGCTGTCGGTCATGACATAGCCTGCTTCGTCGAGGAGCTGATTCGCAGTCGCCGGATCATATTCATAGATGCTCAGCTCGGCAGAGTCAGCGGCACCACGCTGATCGGGGAGCACCCAACTATCGAGTTTAGGTGAACGTCCATTGAACAAGATGTCGGCGAGCGCTTGGCGATTGAAGCCGTAGGCGATAGCGCGGCGCACGCGAATGTCTTGGAGGACTTGGACGTCAAGATTAAAGTCGATGTGCTCCCACACGGGGCTACGGTAATACTCGACGGGTAATCCTGCGCGCGCATCTTGGTCGACAAATGCATACTGATCGACGGCGATGCGGTCGGTGATGGCCACATCGAGATTGCCGTTTTGGAGGTTGGCGCGAATCATATCGACACCAGACATCGATGTCAGCACGACTTGGCTGGTACTCGGGATGGTGCCGAAGTAGTGTGGGTTGCGCACGAATCGTATTTCGTTGCTACTACGCGAGTCAAGCATATAAGGACCATAGCCGACAGGTTTTTTGGCGTAACTCGATGTGCGAATCTCGGCCGGCACAATATCCTGAAGCAGGTGGCGTGGCAAGGGCAACCAATAACTCAAGATGTACGTTGAGCCGATGAGGTCTGGCTGTAAGATAGCCTTGGTGGTATAGTCATCGATCTGCTCGTAGTTGGCCGTACGATCAAGCAACAAGCGCGCTTCCTCGCCGAGTGGGGCTTGTTGGCGGGCGAGTTCATATGCGAATAATGAGTCTGAGGCAGTTAATGGGATGCCATCCGACCAAGTTAAAGTCTTGTTCCAACGATAGGTAATGGATAGTTGTTGGACATCAGTGATGACGCTAGTCACCGTCGTAGTGATGTTGCCAGCTGCATCGAGGTAGACGGATACGTCGTTAATCTCGACATCGCCGTTTTCAATCGTGGGAATACGTTCGAGGATGCCGTTATTCACGTATTCATAGTTTTTGGGCAAAATCGGTGACGGAAAGAGCAGTTCGAGTGCAGGACCGTTGATGCGACGCAATGCGCTATCCCCGGGGTACGGGAACAAATCGTTGGGCATATCTGTGAGTCCGATGGCCCAAATATCGTTACGCTCGGCGAGAGCCTCGGCTACTGATTCATTGGTGGGCACGACGAGTGGTACGGCAGTATCGACGGGATTGTTAAGCCCAACCGGTGTCCGGTCGCGCACGCCGCCCTCAATTTGGCAGCTTGTAAGGGTAAGGATGGCGATGAATAATATGCCGAAAAATTTGTGACCAAACACCTTCATGATTCGTTGTTCTCCCGTTGGTGTGCTTGAGCGTTGTGCTGAACCCACATTGCGTGGGTCAGGCGCATCTCAAAAAACTCAATCCACACACTGTCGCGTTCGATGCGGGCGTGTTGTTTGAGATGTGCATATGGGGCGGTATCGAAGAGCCGCATATCAACGCCGTGGTAGGCGTTGCGCCAATCACTTTCTACATAGACAAAGCCAAGACTTTGATACGATCGGACGGCTCGTTCGTTAATGGCGGCTACATCGAGCACCATGATGAGAAAACCGAGCTCGCCAAAGAAATAGTCCAAGAATCCTTGCATGGCCTCGGTGCCTAATCCTCGCCCGACATATGATGCCGAGAAGGTGATACCGAGCCGTGCTTGTTTGAGGGTGTTATCGATATCGCGGAGCGAGATCCGCCCCATCAAATCCCCCGACCGACTATCGACAGCCCAATGTCGGCGTGCTGCAATCATATCATTGAACCAGCCGGTCGAAAAGGGCGAGACGGCTCGCTGCAAGTTCCAAATGGCCTCAAACGGGTCATGGTAGGGTGGCCAGCGATAACTGCGCTCATCGTCGTAACGGTTCCACGAGCGGATGACCGTACGCGGCGTGTAGATGCTCATACGGTGCCTGCACCCGACGTAATAACCCGGACAATTTCAGGGATGCTCTGACTTGCCATATCGCGAATATGCATATCGGCGGTGACGGCAAACATCGAATCGTCACGACTGACGGTGATGACCGTGGCGCCAGCTCGGCGGGCCATAAAGGGAAACTGTGCGATGGGGTCAGCAGTACTGAGCTCACCGATGAACAAAATGACATCGCACTGCTCAACAGCAGTACGTGCCCGCACAATATGTGACCGCGAGAATCCCTCGCCGAGTAATACTACATCAGGTCTGAACAAACTACCACAGCGCGGACAGCGTGGAGGTATGGAGCCCTCCTCATCCCAATCGCCGAGATGACCATTCTCAACACAACGCACGCGTCGGACACATCCATTGAGTTCGATCAAATCGCGCGATCCTGCTTGCCAATGCAAGCCATCAATGGCGAGGCTGACCAATAGGAACTCTGGTACATGTTGTTCGAGATCAACGAGCGCGTGATGCGCGGGATTGGGTTGTGCGGCGGTGATTTGACGGCGGCGTGAATCGTACCATTGCCAGACGGTTTTGGGAGAGCGAGCAAATGCTTGGGGTGTTGCCAAATCGCGCACATCGTAGTTGGCCCACTCGCCAACCATGGCCTGTCGAAAGGAGGCCACGCCACTCTCGGCCGATAGTCCACCACCAGTGACGACCACCATACGTTGCGATTGTTGAAGCTTCGCCAAAATTGCTGCCGGTATATTCATGCGCGTCTGCTTACATCGTAAGGGGGATCGAGCCCCGGGCGGTGTTTTAGGGGGTTGCAACGACAAGGCGTTGTTGTTGCGCCCAGCCGTCAATTGTCCCTTGGTCGCTTTGATAGCGAATACGCAACCATGCCTGTCCGTCGGCACTCTGAGGACCATCAAGCCACTCGACCTGGCTGCCAGCGGCGATTTGGCCGATGACCTGGCTACTACTGGTTGGGTCGCTGTAGACATCGAGCATGCCATCGCCACTGACGACCAACATTTGGGCTGGTTCGCTCCCTTGAAAGAGATTGGTGAGCCAGGGAGGCATGACAAACGAGTCTAATGAGAGCTGTTGGAACGGCGCACTGATTTGGGCAACGATTGCTTGTGTGTCAATCGGACCGACGCTCTCTTCGATATATGGCCAGGCAAACCACCCGCCTACGGCGATAGCCACCACGATAACTGCGGTGACCATGACGCTCATGAGCTGTTTGAGCCATGGGGTACGGATAACGGTCGTGTCATCCTCGTATAGGCTATTGGTATCGTCGTCATGGGTGTTGCCAAGTGGCTTTGAGAGCCGGCCACTTTCGACTAGCAATACACGCCGTGTTTGTTCAATGAGAATCAAGAGTTCTTCGAAATCTTGGATGCGATATTCTGGATTCCGCACCGTACAGCGCATGATGAGTTCGTCGACCTGAGGTGGGCAGGTGCTGCCTAATACCGTGGTGACCGGTGGGATATCGATGGTGTTAATCTTTTGGGTAATCTCTTCGGGCGTGGTGCCCACAAATGGACGCATGCCGGTAAGCATCTCAAATAAGAGCACACCAATCGCAAAAACTGCACTTTGTGGCGTTTCGTTGTCGTTATCTTTGCGCTCAGGCGCACGATAGCTGGCCAGGTCAATTAAGACCTCCGAGGGGGAGAGTTGCCAGTTCTCGATCCATTTGACATGGCCCTCACTCACCACCACAAAATCATTACTACTAATCGGTGGATGGGGAATATTGGATTGGTAGCAGGCGTTGACGGCTGCCACGATATGTTTGATGTAGGTGAGTGATTCTTGAGGGGTAAAAGGCGCACGGGTGCGCACGGTGCGTCCGGTAATGAACTCAGTAATAAAGAACGGACGATCCTCGATGTTGCCGCTGTCGTAGACCTCTGGTAAGGCGCTATGGACATTGCGAGCGCGTAGCTCCGAATCGCTGACGAAACGGTCACGAATCCCGCGCTGCTCGGCCAAATGACTACGCATCAGGTTGAGCAAAACGGGGCGATTGAGCTTGTCGTCATAGGCGCGATAGACGGTAGCAATTCGCGTGGCTCCGAGTCGCTCGTCGACCCGATAGCGCCCGTGAATGCGCGGCTGTGTGCTCATGCCCGCTCTTCCTTACACTTCATTTGCGTTAAAACGCATTAATACCGCTGATAATTATACCACTATGCTGTGTAATACGTGAAATACTGCCGTAAATCCGCTGATTTGTCATCATGTAGTCATGGAATTTGGCATATAAACAGAGACGCACAGTCTGTGCGTCTCTGTTTATATCCATGTCTCGGCGTGTAATTAGGGTGTGACGGTGAGGGGGTTGGTGGCCATGGAGAGCAGAGTGACCTCCGTGCCACAGCACCTCGGCGCGAAACAGAGGGCGAGTGGGTCGGTTTCACGGTGCCACTGCGTGTGAAGGGTGTTGAGTGGTGACCTCCGTACCACGGCGGCTCGGTGTGTAAAAGGTGTGGAGAGTGGTTGGCGTGTGACGGGGGCGTGTTGGGCGCACACCAGTGCGCCCATCTGTATCTCACACAGTGTGACCATCTGTATCTCACACAATGCGCCCATCTGTATCTCACACAGTGTGACCATCTGTATCTCACACAGTGTGACCAAGAAGAAGGTGACACGGTCATCGCGTGTCGGGTATGGCATCAGTAGAACCGCAGAAGCGGTGGCCATACAATGACCAGGTGGGAATGAACCTCCGTACCACGGCGGCTCGGTGTGTAAAAGGTGTGGAGAGT
>Ga0315902_10005649_pt1 | contig 17545 bp, 14 predicted proteins | sample LakEriMetagenome_9_FD_203523 | JGI IMG/M metagenome (GOLD analysis project Ga0315902, IMG submission 203523) | Freshwater fungal communities from buoy surface, Lake Erie, Ohio, United States - Buoy 12 MA117 | ecosystem: Environmental > Aquatic > Freshwater > Lake > Lake biofilm | place: USA...
TGGCCGCCAAATCCCGGTCGTTCAACTGGGCGGCGGAACAGCACTGGCGGCCGGAGGCGGCGGTGTTGCCGGCGGAGCAGAACCGGCGGCAGGCGGCGGTGTAGCCGGCGGATCGGGGTTGCGCAGCGGCGGAGGTGTCCCGGGATCTTCAAACTCAATCGGGTTCGAAACGACACGTCTTGCGGCGGTCTGGTCCGGCGTCTCTCCCGGTGGCGAGGGTGGTTCACTGGCGACCGGAGCTGCCGGATTGGCACTGGCGGCACGGATGCGCTGGACGCTGTCTGCGGCAGCCAGACGATTGAGCGGCATGTAGTCCGAATGGAAATGCAGCTCGATGTCGGCATTCATGTTGACACGCTGGTTCATCTCTTCGCGGCGATGCGACTGCGAGGTATTCACCATGCCGATGGAGTTCGTCATTGAGGCATTGACAGACCACGGCCCGAATCCCACGGATCCACCAATGGTCGAGCTGTGCCGCATTTCCGAACGCCGGGCACGGTTTTCCTCCGCAGCAGACCGGGCATCTATCGAGAAATTCATGCCCGCCTTGATCTTGCCGTGATCGATGACGAGCCGGTTCATGCCGAGCGTAAGGAGCGAGGCCAGCACCTTTTGCCGCTTGCGCGAAAGATAGGCCCGCACCTTGCCGAGCAGCCCCTCTTCAGGTTCCGCGGGATCGAAGCCTTCTGCCTCCTCGCCTGTCAGTTCCAGCAGTCCGGCGATGTCGGCAGCCGCCGGGGCATCCTGCCCTTCGCGCAGGCGCAGCCGCATCGGACCCTCTGCCGTCTGCTCGCCCCATTCGCCCTCGCCTGCGGCAAGCTCATAGGCATCGGGAAACTGCTGGATCAGCCATAGTCTCGCCTGGTCTGCACCGGTGGCACCCTGACTGTCGGCAGTGGCCGCCGTAACGCCGGAAATCATGTCGACATAAGCCTGTATCTGCTGCGCATTGGCGTCGATAAGTCCGCGGAAGACACCGTTCACAAGCTCGGTCACGAACCGCGGGAAGGCGATTGCATCAAGCATGTCGCGCGCCACTCCGGCAAGCTGACGGTTCGCACCCGGATCGAACCCGCCTTCGATCGACAGACCCGCGGCAAGTGGCCCCGCCACCCGGGCCCCGGGGTCGGCGCTGGCTTCCTCCGCAACAAGGCCGACTGCCGTCTCAGTGATCGATACCAACCCGTGCGCAAGACTCCGCCGCCGCTCTGCGCTCAGATCGGCAAAGGCGGGACTTGCCTCAAGCAGCGACCGCACCGCAGCCCGGACAGTCCGGCGGCGGTCCGTTCGACCCATACCCGCATCGACCGGCTCCACCGCGACGGGCACGGCAGGTCTGCTTTGCCCGCCTGCGATCTGTTCAGGCCGCATCTGCCGCGGCCTCCTGTACCGACAGAAGGCTCAGCGTGGCCTCGAGCCATGCGGTTCCCTGCACCAGTACCGCAGCGTCCCTTGCAATGGTCAGCTGGCCGATCCCGGAAAGATCAGCCGCCGTGTCGGCAAGCCATTGCAGCAGCATCATGCCCGCACGTCCCCGTTCCAGATGGGCACGGGCTGCGGTCGACACCGGACCGCGTGCCATCCGCCCGCCCCTGGCCAGTCCAAGAGCAGCCTCGGCCGCTTCCCAAAGTCCGCGGACGCCGAGAGCGCCTTGCACGGCGGGATCCTGAAAGACCTTGGTCGCAGTGCTGATCAGCGACAGAGCCTCGTCTGCCATGTAATGAGACGCCCCTCCCCCACGCATCACGAGGTTTTCACCCAACATTCGGGCCGCACTGCGGATGTCGCGCTGCGCAGCAAGAGGAGCAAGGTCCAGCGGGCCGAGGTTTGCGTACCGATGCATCGCCTCGGCCAGGCGCAGCATCGCCTCATCAAAGCCAACGTTCACGGCATCGGCCGTGGCAAACGGAACCGCGCCAGCGGGCGCCGCACCGAACAGACGCAGATAGGTGGCATAGCGGTCGTCCGACGGTCGCCGCGCTTCGTAACTGCGGTGGTGCTCCATCAGCAGGTCGGCCGAAGGTCCTCCGGTGACCCTCAGCGCACCTGCCGCGAAAAGGCCCGCCAGCGCCGAAAGCGCCCGCGTAAGACCGGCGGTTTCGATTTCCATGGCAAAGTAAAGAGGCGCAATAGCCTGCAGGATAGCCTTGTCGGCAGCAGCCGCCAGCGGCGGATCAGGAAGTTCGGGCAAATCGATCCGCGCCATGCTGACGCCATAGACGACCGAAGCCGCCAGCAGCTCGGCCGCATGATAAAGCGACTGCGACAGCCGCACAGCGTCGCGCTCCGGCCCGGCCGGCACACCCAGATCGGACCGGCCAACGGGACCCACAGCCCTTAGCCTACCGCCGGCGCGCCGGCGGCTGCAGACCCCGACGACCCGGGCCTGTCCGGCGCCGCCACAGCTGGCTGCGCCAGCCGGGCCGGCTGTTGCGGCATTGCATTGCCTTGGATCGCGGCGATCATCTCGGGCGTCGCCAGTTTCTCGGCGGCCAGGAAATCGCTCTTGAAGTTCAGCCTGACCTCCCCGGACAGGTTGGCCTTGAGTTCGGCTTGGCTGGTCGAGTTTTCATCAAGCGCCGAACCGACGGTCGTCATGTGACTCTGCTCGTTGACGTTGACCGAGCCGCCGCCGATTCCGAGGAAACCGAAACCGACTGCCGAGACGTTCGTGTTCTTTGAGGTCTGCCGGTCATAGAGCGATGCAGACGACTTGCGCGTCGCCGTGTCCGAGGCCCGCATCCCAAAGACAACCTTGGCACGGATCGACCCGTCGGTGACCACGATACGGTTGATCCCCAGCATTACCATCGAGGCAAGGAGCTGCATCCGGCTTTTCGCCATCGACATCCGCGCCCCCCTGACCAGCGCGGCTTCGCTTTCCGGGTCGGAAATGTCGGTCAGGGGCTGCGGCAGCATCATGTCGCGCGAAATCGCGGCCAGACGGGTCTCGCCGTCCTCGCCCTTCGTCACCAGCCGTGGCTGGGGGGTGCCCTCACTTTCGTCGTCCGGCGACGGGGCCTCGATGTCGAAGACATCAGGATAGGTATCGACCAGCCAGTCGCGGGCATTGTTTTCGGTGATGTTCTCGCGCGCGAAGTCATCCACGGACTGCGAGACGCTCTTGAGCATTTCGGCATAGGCCCGCATCTGCTGGATCGACGAGGTCACGATCGCCTGATACACATTCTCGATCAGCCCTCCCACAAACCGTGGAAAGTCAACCTTTCCAACAAGTTCACCGAATTGCTGGGTACCCTCGCGAATGGCGCCGCCTACGAAATCCTCGCCGGCGAACCCTTGGTTGCTTGATGCACGATTTGCCGCCGTCTTCACCCCACCTTCAGAGGGGCGCGACTGTTGTTCAGCCAGCTTGGGCAGCTGCGCCGCATGTTCCCCACTCAGCAGGCCGTCAGGATCGGCCATATAGCTGCCGATGCGTACCATCTGTCGGGCAATCTCGCGGCGTTCCTCGGGCGTCAGTTCGCCAAAGGCCTCGCTCCGTTCAAGCAGTTCGCGCACCTTGCTGCGCGTCACGGTCAGCGTATCGGAAGCCGTTGCGGAAGTCGCGGAGGGCGGCTGCGGGGCGTGTGACTCGGTCATGTGGGGACGCCTCTGCGATCATCAGGCTGCGGGGGATGGCGCAGGAGCCGATCCGGGAGCCTGCACCGCTGGCTGCCCGGCGGGCGGTGGCTGCGTTGCCGCCGCGCCCGAGGAACCGCGAAGCGGCTGGGCTGCCTGAAGCATCCCGGCGGCCCCCTGGATCTGGCTCATCTGGATCGAGTCGGCGATCCGGTTGAGATCCACCGACTCGGTCTTGAAGTTGATGTCCACCGATCCGGCCAGAGCGGCCGTCGTCTCCAACGACCCCGACGTCTGTGTGGTCGAGACGCTCATCATCTCGATCACCGGCTCGTTCACCGACTGGTATTCGCCCTTTGACCAGCGCTTGCCCTGGTTGGAGGTTCCACTGTAGCCTCCGTCCTTGTCATAGCTGGATGATCCGGAGTAGCCTTCGTCCCCACTGTCCCATGCCGCGGTATTGGTCGTCTTCGTGCGGTCGCCGTACTCGAAATCGGTTGCCCGCACAGTCGAATTGCTGACGTCCTTCGACTTGAAATTGTACATGACCTTGGCGCTGATGCGCCCGTCAGTCACGACGATCTTCTGCAACCCCATCAACAGGGTCGTCGCCAGAAGCCGCTGGCGCGACAGCGCAAGCTGCATCTGGGCGGCCGGCACGATGATCTTTTCCAGCGTATCGCTGTCGAGCCCGCGCAGCGCCTGGTCGCCGGTCAGATTGAAACTCTGGTTCACACGGTCCGCCGCCTCGCGTTCGTCAACGCCTTCGCGGGGGACGACCCGGGGCTGACCCTGCCCTTCGCCGAACATGTCTCCCTCGGTCGAAATGGAGAAGAGATCGGGAAACTGGTCCACCACATAATCTCGGCCCTGATTGGCCGAGATATTGTCGCGCTTGAATTCGTCGACCGACTTGGCGACCGATGAAACCATCTCGGCATAGGCCTGCATCTGCTTGATCGACGCATCCACAATCGCGACATAGACATTCTGGATCAAACCTCCCACGAATTCGACGAAGGAGACCGATTGGAGCAATGCCCCCGCCACGGCGGCCCCTTCGCGGGCGGCGCCGGCGCGGAATGCGCCCTTCGGCGGTTCGGTCGCGGTATAGGTCGGGTCCTTTGCAGGGACCGTGCCCTCCGCGGAGCCGGTCGAGACGGGATCGTTCAGACCCCGCGCGAAAACTGCCGGCGCCGCCATGGCCCGTGCGGCACGCGGGCCGATCATCGAAAACGGCGCCTGATCGCCAAGAAAGTGAAAGACATTGACCGTGTCATGCGCCACCCGCCGCCGCTCGTCGGGTGGCAACGCCAGAAAGGCCGGCGACTGCAAGAGCATCTCGCGCACGCGCGCGCGGGTCCGGGCCAGTCCGGGATCATCGCTGCGGACCGCCGGGGCGCTGCCTGGCGCCATGCCCGACTGTGCTGTCTGGAACGAAAATCCTGTCCTTGGCATGTTCATGGTCCTGTTCCTTTGTCTGTCCGAGACGGAGGCCGGTTTCGGGAAAGCTTTCGGCAGCGCAAGTCCGGCACCGCTTGCGGGTTCACGTCATCTGTTCGGCGATCTCGAAACCCATCGGACGCAGATAAAGACCGACCTGCGCCGGCGATCCCCGCGTCAGACTGATCGAAAGCACCGAGAAATCGCCGGGAAGGCGTTCTCCGGGCGGGGTGAATGCCCCGACCCAGTGATCAAGCGCCCGCAGATGGCGCGGCCGCTCCGCCAGGCCAAGCCGCAGCAGTTCGACAAAGCTCTCCGGCACTTCGGCAATCGCCGCGATCAGGAGTTCGATATCGAGTTCCGGACCGTCTGGCCCATCGGAAATGCCTATCAGGATGGCCCCGTCCGGTGCTTCGAACATCCCGCCCAGAGCCAGGCCGAAAAGCCGCGTCAGCTGAGCCATCCGATTCTCGAGCCCCAGAGCCGCCAAGAGCGGCCGCAGGTCCTCAACCCGCACTGGACCCATGACCCGGAATGTCACCTTCTGTCGCCCGGTTGTCTGACGGACCGAAAGCATCAGGAACAGCGGCCGCAGGCGCGGAAAGGCCTCGCGGGCGCGCTGGATATGATCCCGCAGCGGCCGCTGGAGGTCATCAAGCTGGGCATCCCGGATTTCGTAGAAGGCACGCGAATTATAGATGCCGTCCCGGTCGAACGCTGCCCCGTACCAGCCGCCGAAACGCAGGCCCGCCCCGCCGACCGGACCGCGAAAGTCCTCGGACATCCGGTCAAACCAGTAGAGCGCATCGGACCCGAAAATCGGCCCGACGATCTGACGCATCTGGCGCGAGACTTCCTGCCGCTTCATGCCGGCCGACGCATCCGGCCCGAGCGGTTCCATCGTGAAGCGCAGACCATATGGTTCGACCTCGGAAAACGAAGGCTCCAAGGGAGCCGCTCCCGGACTCAGGGTATTCCGCCTGTAGCGGCTGTCACCGATGGGCAGATCAAAGGCTTCGTCGATCGCCCGCCCGATATAGAGCGCGGGGTCGACCGTCCCCAGCATCCCCGCGGCGCGTGACAGGGTCGAGCGGACGGCGCCAGACAACTTGGTGTTGCGCATTGTGGTGCCCTTTCATGGCATGCCGTTGAAGGCCCGCGCGCCTAGTGCGGGCGCGCGGCTCCGTTGCGGTAGTTCCCTGCCGATCCGGCCTGCGGGTCGTGTGAGAAACCGAAGGCGCCGAGGATGTCCTGCGCTGCCGGCGGAATGCGCACCGGCGTGGTCTGGCTGACCGCAGAGGGCGAGGCAGAAGCCTTCGCCTCGACAATGTCGCCGCCCACCCCTTCGATGGCGAGCCACTGTTCGCAGGCCGTCAGGAGATCATAATCGGATGGATCGTTGATCGAATTGACGGTAGACCTGCTTGGCGGATTGGAGATTTCGCTCGGATCAACCAGCACCGATCCGGGCTGACCCAGCGCCGCCGACTTCTTTTCCAGCCAGCCGATGATCGTCGCTCCGGCACTGGCCATCGTCCGGGCGCGGATCGTGTTGGCCGGCTTTCCGAACTCGAGCAGCGAAATCTGGTCGATGACCTGCCACATGTCACGCGCGCCATAAAGCCGCTTGATCTCGGGCGAAGAGAGGAGATCGACATATTCCGCGATATCCTTCTGCAGTTCCGATGCGACAAACCAGGTCCCGCCGTAGCAATAGAGTGAGAGATTCGCGGCAAGATCGAGGCCGGTCTTGCGCAGCTGTTCCTGGCTGGGAACGAAACGTCCGTTGCTGGCAAAAAGGCTCTCTACCTGCTGCTTGCGGTACCAGTCCGAAACTGCAGACACGAAGCGCAGCCAAAGGTCGTCGAAGTTGCGGAACCGTGCGCCCGGCGCATTCGGATCACCGGTCGCAACACCAAAGACCCGGGCATAGGTATTGCGCCGTTCATAGGCCGAGATGCGCTCGGGCGTATTGCGGATGTAGCGGTAGAGGTATTCCCCCGCCGGCCCCCGTTCGAGTGGCAGCGCACCGATCTGGAAGAGTTCAGCCATCTTGTCGACCACGTCGAAAAGCCTGGCCTCGTCCATCATCGCGGCAAAGTAGATCGCCTGGGCCGCCTCGAGATTGACCCGCTGGACTTCCTGCGCGGTGTTCCGTTCAAGATCGGGGATCACAATCTGGGCCGTGGCCGTCACCTTGGCTTTCGACGGCGAAAGCCGGTCCTCGATCGCGGACCGGATACGGCCCGCAAGTGACGGCGTCCGCTCGCTCACACCCTTGCCAATCAGGTTCCGCGTGACGGCAACCCAGTCCCGAGCGTTGATCTCGCCGGATTCGTTGACGTCTGCTGCACTTGCCATCACGGCCAGAACGGCTTTGTACAGGCCCTGGTTGCTGGTGAACTCGGCAAAGGCCGACGTCATCGCCTGACTGAACTGGGACGAAGGCTTCTGCAGGGTGATCTCGCCGTTATCATATGATTCTGCGTCGAGTACGGCCGGAGCAACCACACCATCGCCCGTCAGTGCGCCCCAGACGGCAGCCGTGGCCAGTTCGGGAAACTCTTCGGCGTTCCCGAACGCTCCGTCCTTGAGATTGGGGACCTCTGCATTTCCGCCCAGAAGCGGCTTCATCTGCTGGCGAAGCGCGACGTAGGTATCCTCTAGGGCGTAAGCGGAGCCTTTTTCCTCTCTTTCTCTCATCGCCTCCCGTAGCTTTTTCAGCAGATCGTATTTCTTCTGCTCATCGACACTGAGGTTGGCTCGTCTTTCGCCATCGCGGCCTTCGGCAGACCGGTACTCGAGGTTCCTGAATTCACGATTCAGGCGTACATTCGCTGCATCTTCGGCGTCTCTCGCGTCGATGAAGATAATTCCGGGCATCTTCTTGCCTCCTTCCTTGATGTTGCCGCCCCCTGATCCGGAGCCATTGTCGGATGAATTTCCATTGCTTCCGCCCGGCGCAGGCGGATCCTTCTCGCCGGCGGGACCGCCATTTGCTGGCGGGCCCCCCTTGTCACCGGTGCCGGCCGCGACTCCGCTGCCTTTTGCGGTGTCGTCTTTGGGTGAATTGCCGTTCCCCTCGTTCGGGACGGGCGGTTCCTTGCTCTGGGCGGGGTCGCTCTTTGCAGGAAGACCGGTCGGTACATCCGCAGCAGACAGAAAGACCCCCTGTCTGCGCATGTGCACCGCCATCGCGTAATAGATGACCGGGCGCAGCTTGGTGCGATTGGCACTTCCATAGGTCGTCATGACATGACCGAGATCGCGTCGGGTTTCGCTGTCGTCATCGACACCCAGCATCTTGCAGATACCGCTGCGGAGCCGGTCCGTTTCGGCCGGGTCGGACGCCGCGACGTGCATCTGGTCCTTGCGGTAGATCCAGGGCTCCATCCTCACGACCAATGCCTGGAGGAGCTTGAGGTCGGGCTCTCCCACGAAGGTCCCGAAATACTTCCGCAAATCGCCGTCACAGGCCGAGATCAGCGCGCTGCGCCGACTGCCTTCGCTTGCGTTACCGGGGTCGGATGGCTCCATGACAGGTTCCTTTGCTCAGGTGACGTGACCAAGGGTCGAGGCGGTGGTGACCATCCGGTCGACCGCACTCAGGGCGGCCGGCAGGTCAAGGATGCCAGCCCCCGCCTTGCTGGCCGGCGGCTGGGGAAAAGCAGAAGCTGTCTCGACCAGAAGCCGCCGCAGCGAAAAGCTGTCCATCGGCCTTGCCGAACGTCTGGCACGCGCCACGATCAGTGCCGCCGCACCAGCCACGAAAGGCGCTGCAAAACTCGTTCCGGTCACCCTCTCGTAACCGTCGATCGCCGGGCTCAGGATCGCTTCGCCTGGCGCGCAAAGCGCGACATGCGCGCCCGTCGTCGTGAATGCGCTGACGCCGCCCAGCGGTCCGACCGCGCCGACCGCGATGACACCGTCGGCCGCCGCCGGAAAGTAGCGTTCTTCCTGACCGGAATTGCCGGATGCGGCAACCATGACGACACCGCGGTCAAGCGCATAGGCCGTGGTATCCGCATGCGGCTTGGGGTCTCCCGGCAGAAGCGTGGACTCCGCGGTTCCGAAAGAGCAATTCAGGACCTTGGCCCCAAGATTGACCGCCCGGTTGATCGCAAAGTCGATGTCGCTCAGCGCACCAAGTCCCATCACCTTCCGCGTGCCCGCAGTCCCCGGAGGAAGCGCCGAGGCAAGCACGCGAACCGGCATGAGCGACGTCGCCTGGGAAAGCCCGGCCGGCATCGCCGCACCTCTGCCCCCGATGATCGCAAGACAGGCCGTGCCATGCGGATTGCTGTCTTCATCCGGGTCAGTGTCGCGCTCGGCATAATCGCCAACCAGCGACAGACCCTGGGCAAGGTCAGCCCCCGAGAAATTCACCGCATCAAAGCCCGATGACAGCCGGCCGGAAAGTTCGGCATGCCGCCGCGCCGCTCCGGTATCCAGGACCGCCGTGGTGACCGCCGCATCGCCGGTCTCCATCTGGCGTGCACGCTCTGCACCGATCATCCGCCAGGGCCAAAGATCGGTCTCCGAAACCGGCGCACCCTCTGGTCCCCCGATAGCGGGAGCCTCTTCGGCAGTGATGAAATAGTCCGCCGAAGCCGAGCTCACGATCGAAAGCTGGCGAAGGGCATCAAGCGTCTGGTCAATCCGGGTCACGTCGGAAAAGGCCGCGACATAGGTCCGGCTCATGCCGCGGGCATGTTCGACCAGGTCAAAGCCGGCAGAAGGATCAGCCGGATCGTACAGGCGTGACAACGCGATATTGCCGCCAAAAGCCCGCAGCACGCGATCAAGCGCGCCATGACCAGAGGCATCAGCCGGTTCGATCCCCAGCGCCCTGACGTGGCTGCGGGGCGGGATACGGTCGGGGTCTTCGCCAAGCGCGAGAGTAAAGATCAGCCGCTGCGGCGCACAGTAGCAGCGCGCCGCCGGAGCCCAGGGAATCGCCAGGGCGAAACTCATCCCTTTCCCCCCTTCGCGATCTCATGATGCAGCTCTTCGCCATCAGGCCAGCTCAGGGTCATCGCGCCGGCCATCGCCGTCGCCGGAACCGCGACCACAAGACTGTCCGGCGCAGCTTCAAGCACGCGCGCCGGCTGACCATCGACCCGTATGTCCGGCGTGGCCCCGCCCTTCGTCAGGTTGCGGCCCTGTATGCGCAGGCGCAGCCGCGTCGCCGGGTCAAGAGGCCGGACCGAGGGCCCTCCTGGAAGGGCGGGCTCAACCCTGTGAACAGCCCGTCTTCCTGCAAGGTCGAGCGCCTGCTTGAGCCGGTCGCTGGGAAGGTTCGACAGCCGTCTGAGGTTGCCCATCCCGCCGCGTGCCTGCGCCGCATTCAGATCGGGCAGGCTGCGCACACCGATCCATTCAAGCCGGCGCACCTCTTCCTCGGACAGCCCCTCGACAGCATCCTTCATTGCCGGTTCCTCGGCCCGCAGCGCGACCGCATGCTCTTCCAGCATCGGACGCGTCACCGTCGTGAAAGCGAGCTTCAGCAAGGATACATCACGCTCGCCCGGCAGGGCCGGGCGCACCTTGATCACCGCATCCTCGACAAAGACAGCAGCCCGCAGATCAAGGCTGAGGTCCTTGACCGCAAAGGTAAGCCCTGTCGTTTCTGTCTTGAGTGCCAGGGCGGCCTGGGCGCGGTCAAGCTGCGCCGAAATGGCGTTGAGCAGGTCTTCCAGAGGAAGCGCTCCTTCAGCTGCGGACATGGGCGGCTTCTCCAAAGACGAGGCTGAAACCGAACCGGCCCGGCTCCAATGCCAGACCGCGCAAGGCCGCAGGATCGGGCGGAACCATGGCGAACGTCGTCATGCCGCCTTGGCGGCGCAGCACGAACTCCATCGGCAGGCGCATTTCAACCTGGCTGAGAGCGACAGGCGCCCCCGTGGCAGCCGCGATCACCTCATCACACAGACTGGTCAGCGTGCTGGCAAGATCGGGTGTCATGCGGCGCCTCCGGGCACGCCGACAGCCGGCGAAACGGTCGGGGGTGGCGGCAGACTGCCGCCGGCGGCGGTCTGAGGCACGGTCGACGGGCGGGCCGGTGTCACCGGGGTCCGCGCCGCCCGTTCGAGCAGCACCCGCTGCGCATCCGAAACGAAGGCTTCGAGCGGTACCGTCTCCGAGACGAAAACGATCCGGACCTCGCCCTGAAGTTCGGCCGCAATCGCGGCGTCCGACTGTGCGTTGACCGCCGTGGAGATCATCGCCTGGGCAGCCGGCGCAGAAAATCCCGCGCGACCCGACCATGAACCCTGTGACGCGGGATCCTGGCTCTGGGCATAATCAAGCCGTGTCGCATCCGAAGCCTTGGCCCGGATGCGGATCCGCGCGCTGATCTCACCGCGCTCCACCCGGACCTTGTGCAGGCCCATCAGCGCCATGGAGGCAAGCGAACGCATCCGCTCTTCGCCCAGCCGCTGACGCGCGACAGGGATGAGCCGCGTTTCGATCAGCTCCTCGCTCAGGCCCTCGCCCCCGAGCCCATAGTCCGAGAGCCACTCCGGGCTCTGGGAGTCGTCGTCGTCACCGGTGCGGGGCAGGATGCGCGGAGACTGTCCGGCAGCACGTGGCATGACAAGCTGGAGGTCGGCCGGATGCCGCTCGACCAGCCAGTCACGTACCTGATTTGTCGAGACATTGTCGCGGCTGAAATCCTCGACCGTCTGCGACAGGGACGAAACGAGCGCCGAAAACGCCTCCATCTGGCGGATCGACGAATCCACGATCGCATCGAAGGTCCCATGCACCAGCGAGGCGACAAAGGAAGCGAAATCCAGCTCTTCCACCATGTTGCCTGCAGCAGAGGGCAGATCGTTGACCGTCCGCAGCATGGATTTCGGCGCTACTGGCGGGCCGGCCGCGGGTGCCTCTCCAGGAGACTGCGACCGCGCTTGCCCGCCCTGCACAAGAAGCGGAGCCGCCATCGCAGTTGCGAAGACATCCGTGTCATAGGGATCAGCCGGAGAGGCCAGCGCCTGCGGACTCGCCAAAAGCGCCGCCCTGACCCGATTCAGCCGGTCGCGCAAGTCGGCACGGCTGTCTGGTTCCAGCGCCTGGTAGGCGGGGGCGTGCGGCAGCGCGGCCTCGGCCTCGGCCAGTGCACGCGCCGCCGCGGCAGCAGCAGCGTCGGCAGAAGTGACGGCAGAAGTGACGGGGGGCAGTCCCGGCCGGTCGGTCATGTCATGCTGTCCCGGTTTGGCCAGGCCGCCAATCGGCCAGCTGACGGTCCTGCATCAGGCCGGACAGGCGCGCTCCCGCCTGCGGAACAGCCGCGGCCAGTCTTTCACGCAAGGCCGCCGCATTCTCGCCCCCGCCCGTTGCCAGGGCCTGTGACACGGCAGCCAACCCGGCGTCGCGGCCCGCCTCTGCCAGGACATCCAGCGCCATCGCCAGCGCCGTGCCCGAGGCCAGCGCAGGATATCCGGCCAGAAGTCCGGCGGCAGGGCGGAGAAGCTGCTCCACCGCATATTCATTCTGGGCCGCCCGAAAGACGTCGAGCGTTGCCGCCCGCGACAGAACGGCCTTCCAGTGGGGCGACCACAGCGCGGCCCCGCGCACGGGCTCGCGGCGGGCGTCCGGCGTATCCGCCAGGACTGCGCCGATCACATCATGCGCACCTTCTCCCAGCGCGGCCTCGACGGCTGCATGATCACGCATGAGCGCAAGTTCCATCGCTCCGCCCATGTCGCCGGTATCGAGCCTGAGACCGAGCGCGCCGAAACGCAGGCCGGCACCATGGGGGTCCTCGCCGATATAGGCATAACCGGCCGCACCGGAGATGCCGCGCGCCACAGGTTCCACGATGCGCAGCATCGCCCCGACAGAAAGGTCACGTTGTCCATCCTGCCGACCCTGCAAAATGGCAGGACTGCCGGGACGAGCCATCCCCGCATCCGGCAGCACGCCAGGGGCGGCAGTGTCAAGCGTGGCTGCGCGCGCAACAGGTTGTGGCAATTGACGGCGTATCTCGCCCGTTTCTCCGGCAGCCGGCATCGCCGCGCCAAGCGTCTCGGCCCTCGCAACACCCGGGGGAAGCTGCCGCACCAGTCCGGCAGCTTCCAGCGCGCCGGCACGCAGCGCGGCCTGGGGGACGCGCATCTGGGGAGCAGGCAGAAGGCGCGTGATCTGCACATCCGCAGCCCCCATCGCCTGCGCCTGCCCGGGCAAGCGGCGCGTCACGCTGACCGGCAGAATGCAGCGCATTGCCTGGGCGTGAATGGCAACCATCACCGCGACCTCGGATGCGAGGTATAGGTGGTATCGGTCTGGCTCAGGACGGAACTGCCGCCCCGCACATTCGACTCATAGGTCCCGTCGCCATAAAGACGGTAGATGACGGTCACCTGGTCGTTGTCTTCGACGGTCCATTCGAAGGTGTACATCATCCGCACCTCGACACAGGCCACCTGAACGCCTGTCCGAACCATCGAGGGGAAGGTCTCATTCAGCGGCGCGATCTGCATGTCGATCCGCATCCCGCCGGTCAGGTTGTCATGTGAATCGTAAGGGGCAGGCTCGATCAAAACGCCGCCGACACCCGTCCCGTCGAACTGGAAGCCAAGATAGAAATGGGCGTACATGTTGCCCTGGACCGTGCCCTGATAGACCGGCGAATTGATCTCGATGTTGCTGCGCGTCTGGATCTGGTTCCTCGGAACAGTGATGGTCGGCGTTGCATGGCCCCTCGCCGGCAGCCATCCATCCATCTTCTGCAGGTGCCAGCTCAGATCGCCCGATGACGAATTGAGCCCTGCTATCCCCGCCGTCGTCGCCGTCCCCACAAGTTCGGCGATGATCGGCGCCCAGACCGGCGCGCCCATCGGCTGGGCATAACTGTCATCGGTCTGGTCGTGGTGCGCATCCTGCTCGTCGCTCTCCCAGCTTTGCTGAACGGCCATCTGTCCGCCCGAGAGTGCCCAGTCGCGCTTGCTCGGCGTCAGGCGGACACCGTGGTTGCGCCGCGAATCCTGCCCCGAGGAATGCACCGCTATGACCTGCATCAGCCGCGTCGGGTCATCGCCCTCCACAGACCGCGGAGCGACAAAGACAGGAGAACCGGAATTCCCCCCAAGTGTCTGCAGGTTATAGAGGAAACCCTCACCATTATTTGTCACTTCGCGGATGATGTCGGCATCCATGTGCTGTTTGAAGTCGGCGCGCGCCTCGGGCAGGAGATCGGGGAAATCGAGGGTCGAATTGTGCTGGGCATGGCTGCTGGCAGCATAACCGCAGACCGCAATCTTCTGGTTCTGGCTTGGCGTGAAATCGGCGATCCGGAAGAACATGCCACGGGGAGCGGCATTGCGCACGCGCACCACGGCCAGATCATGGGCACGGCTGATCCCGGGATCGCGGTTTGTATATAGCGGATGGATGGTGACCGCTGAAGCCGGATTGATGGTTTCGACCGAAACCGCATCGGAATTCGTCGGCAAGGCACCTGGCCCGCGGGTCGAATTCAGACCCGCCATGATCGTCGCGCTGTGTGCGGCGGCAAAACCGCTGCTTTCGGCAAAGTTATGCGCATTCGTCAAAAGCAGGTTCGGCCCGATATAGAAGGCCGTACCGATGAACCCGACCTCCGCTCCGTCCGACTTGCGCCGCGCCCGCACACGCAGGCACACAATCGACGAAAACGGGAACTGGCGCGTATCCGACACACCTGCCGTAAAGGCCTGATAGCGCGACCACGCCTCGGACAGGGTCCGGATGATATCCAGCGGATTATAGCTGCGGAATTCGGGCAGGACGTATTCCAGCGGCCGGGACCATGCCTGTTCGGTCGCCGTCTGGGGCGCTCTTCGATCGTCCTGCGGAGGGGCATCCCAGCGCGCAGGAACGGGCTCCGGCATTGCAGATCCAGGCTGGGGCCGCGCAAACCTCCCGTTATCGGCCATGGCAGGCGGCGGCGGCGTGTCATAGCCGTCATCATAATCGGCGACCTGTACGTGGCCGCCCCGCGGCTCGGACTGAACGGGCTGCACCGGCATCGCCTGGCGGTAGGGGGCATTGCGGTGCATGAAACCATTTGACGGGTTCATCGGAGGATATCCTTCTGCTGTGGGGCCCGTGTCGCTGAGAGGGAAAGGAGACTGCGGGCGATTGGCCAGGTCTGGAACCGGCGTCGCGCCGGGCCGGGGTTGATCACCGGCCCAGCGCACTGCGCCTTCGGCAATGGGGGCGTCGCCGGTCACGGAAGGACGTCCGGAAAAGCCGAAACGCTGTCGGACCCCCGCGCCGGAAAACCCGCCGGACGCGACGTAGACGCTGTCATTGTCAGGCCGGATGACGGCCGCAGGGGCCGGATCGGCCTGACCTGCAAAAAGCGCTGCACCGGCATAGATGCGCGCGCTTCCAGCCAGGCGGAGCAGCGCTTCGGGCGGGACATGCAGCACGGCCTCTCCGGCAACCAGCGGAAAGCGGTCACGGAAGGTGACGAAATTCGCCGGCGTCCTTTGTTCGGCGGCGTCAGGCGAAAAAAGGCGGGGATCGTTCGCCAGCGCGATTTCCACCCAGTGCCTTGTCCCGCGTCCCGCCTGATCCACCGTCGTCCGATAGCTCAGAGACGGGCGATCATCCGACACCGTCATCCGCGTGGGCTTGAGGCGGAACATCTAGACCGCTCCCCTGCCGGCATCCGACGGCCCGCCGTGATCGTTGCCGTTGCGCTGCAGCAGGTCATGAAGAATGCGTGGCAGGGCCGCCAGGCCGGCAAACAGGTGCGGTGCCGCGATCCGGCCCGGATCACGGGGGTCAGCCTCCCAGACCATTCCGTGGACGCTCTCCGGCGTCTGGTCCGGCGCCGTGGCAGGCTTGCGCCAGACTGACACCAGAAACCGGCGGTCGCGGGGCAATGGAGGAGGCATCGAATCGCTCATGCCCTGTCTTTTCGCAGACAGGTCTCTCACGGCTCTCGCGCCGCTCTCACACAACTCTCACACCAACCGGAAAGCGCAAAAATTCCCCACCCGAATGGGACACGAGCGCAGCCTGCCGCTGCGCCAAGCCGTCAGGTGGTGTCGGATTTCGGAATCAGGAACGCTGCGTGCGGCCCGTCAGGCTGTCTCGTGCGACATCCAGGTGGTGCAGCGCCACCTCGACCGCCCGGATCGAGGGCGCATGCCGGAGAAACGGTGCCGGCATGGGTCCCGACATGTCGGCTCCTGAAGACCGGACCTGGGACCGCGCGATCCGCAAGGCATCAATGGCTGCAGCCGTCTCGGGCGCAGGCGGCTCCCCCACACTGTCCCTGAGCACACGCTCAAGCACCTTGTAATGACGCAGGGCCGATTTGTAGTCCTGCCGCTCGCCATGCAGATCGATCAGCTGCCGATGACCGACTTCGAGCGTTGGATCAAGCACCAGAATCCGCTCCGCCAGCTCACTCACGCGGCCCCACCTCCCCTGCGCCCGCATGTGCGACATCAACGCTTCAAGCGCCATCAGCAACCCCGACCTCAGCGATTCGCGCGTCAGGATCGACCAGTGATCGGATGCAAAGGGAAGGAAATCGGTCTGGCACGCATCCACACAGGCGAGGCATTCCTCGACCATCTCCGGGCCGTCTATTCCACCCTGCATAAGGCGCCGCGCCAGCGCAGACACAGTCAGCACATCGCTTTCGGTCGCCTTGCCGGGGCGATACATCAGATAATCGTGATGATTGACGAAACAGTCCCTCGCCCCGCCCGCATCGGTCACCATCCGGCGCAACCGCCAAAGCATCGTATTGATCCGGTCGCGGGAACGGTCAGGTGTCTCCCCATCCCACAGAATCTCGCCAAGCCGGTCACGCGGAACGGGCCTGTCATGATTCATCACCAGCACGGCGGCCAGAGTGCACAGCATCCCCGACGGAATCGCGACAGTCGCTGTCGGTCCGCGCAGAACATTTCCGTCAAGGAATATCCAGTACATGTTGCACCTCGGAATAACTTCAGCATGACTATCAATACCGGTTGACTTGGGCTCTGACCGGCAGCGGGAAAAACTCCACGCCGGTCGGACCTTCACCGAACCAATCCCGCGGGTTCGGGACCTGACCAGCCCCTTCCCGCCTTTTCCAACCGCTTTATGACAATCGGACCAGACAGGCGTCAGACAGTCGCTTCATAGCCGCCCTGTGCCTGGCTCACTCATCCCTGAGGCGAATCGTTAACACAAATACTGCCATGCCAGAAGCTGTTTCGCGTTGTCATCACGGGACCGCGATGCCCGTGATCGTGCCACGGGCAATTCCCGGCCTGTCTGCCGATATCTGCGGCACCCCGACCCGCAGCCCCACGCCGCATATGCGCAAGGCGACGCGTTGCTGCAGGACTGCCGTCCGGCCTATACCCTTTCCCTTCCACCTCCCTCGACAGGTCACCGGCAGGACCAAAGGAATAGCCGGCGGTGGCGGCGGGGCTCTTGCGTTGGGGGGCGGGTTGTCCTAACGCTGAAAAATGGCGACTGCGGCGGGTTGGCGGAGAGGTTACGCAGCGGATTGCAAATCCGT
>Ga0315902_10005658_pt1 | contig 17524 bp, 15 predicted proteins | sample LakEriMetagenome_9_FD_203523 | JGI IMG/M metagenome (GOLD analysis project Ga0315902, IMG submission 203523) | Freshwater fungal communities from buoy surface, Lake Erie, Ohio, United States - Buoy 12 MA117 | ecosystem: Environmental > Aquatic > Freshwater > Lake > Lake biofilm | place: USA...
CAACCAGGTGTGGTCTATGGACTTCATGAGCGACAGCTTATGGGATGGTCGCAGTTACCGTTTATTGAACATAATCGATGATTACAATCGGGAGATGCTGTGTATTGAAGCAGATACATCTTTACCCTCTCTTCGCATCATACGCGTACTGGAGCAACTTGCACAGGAACGCGGTTTACCTCAAATGATCAGGGTTGATAATGGACCGGAGTTCATATCCAATCAACTGGATGTCTGGTGTAAGGACCGTAAAATCACATTGGCATTCATTCAACCGGGTAAGCCCATGCAAAATGGCTTTATCGAGCGTTGTAATGGCTCAATCAGGAAAGAACTGCTCAATGCGTACGTATTCCGCAGCTTGGATGAAGTACGATTTATGGCTGAACAGTGGCGTGTGGATTATAACACCTTAAGGCCGCACAAATCTCTTGGCTATGGTAGCCCAATAGACCGATTACGAAATGTTTGCTAACTTACAACCGCTAATTTTGAATGGCCCGAAATTTAGGGAAGCTGACTGTCATATGATCCGAATACTATAAAAACTAAAAGTGTAATCTCTGTAATACTTACGATTAAAAAATAAATATTTCAAGGATACCACGACTAATAAAATGAAAAACAAGACTATATTACATATTCCGTCATGGTATCCAACACAGCAAAAGCCTCATTCTGGAATTTTCATTCGCAACTTTATATTCGAATTAGCAAATAATAATCTTTTTGGTGTAGGGGTTTCTCATATTGTATTGAATTGGCACGATTCGCCAGTTGTCTCAATTCGAAATCCCGTAAAGGCAATTCTTTCGTTAATAAAACACATTATAAAAAAGCCGGTTTTTAAATATGAAGGTCGAGTGTTAGTTGTACATGTACCTTTCATTGTTTTAAGCGAGAGGCTTTTCGGGTCAAATGAGATAAGACTGCAGCGAGTATTAGGTCTGGTTGTTAAGAAACATGCGTTATTTAAAACTGTGAATTTAATACACGCGCATGTTACTTATCCTGCAGGATTTTTAGGGCATAAAATAGCTTTATCCATAAATGCCCCTTTGGTGATATCCGAACACAGTGGGGACTTCCCCCATCCGGGATATTTAAATGACATTTATAATAAATTATTGATACCACTTAAAGGGGCAAAGGTTGTAACTTCCGTAAGCCCTCATTTATCCAGCAGAATCGAGCTCCTAACACAACGGCCAGTGAGCACAATAGCTAATTTAACAGGTTTTGAAAAAATGTGCCTAGATCCTAGCCCATCGGGTAAATTTAACTTTTTAGTCGTGACCCGTTTGCAATATCAAAAGGGCGTCGATATTCTAATGCTAGCTTGTAGGTTGTTGGCAGACGAAAATTTAAATTTCAAAGTTCTTATCGTAACTAGTGAGTATAGTTGTAACGGTTGGCAGAACATGCTTGATGCGATGCATTTAAATGAACATGTTACCATCAAAACGGGATTAGCATATGATGAAATTATACGCCATTATCGCGTATCCGATTGTCTGATTTCTCCTAGCAGAGAGGAGTCTTTCGGAATGACAATCATTGAGGCATTTTCTCATGGAATTCCCGTAATTGCCACACGTTGTGGCGGTCCAGAATATATTGTTAATGAATCCAACGGAAAGTTAGTTGCCCCCGGTAATTATAAGGATCTCTCGAATGAAATGAAGTGGATGATACGATGTGGAAAGCAATCTTATAATGGAGAATTAATTTATAAATCAGCGAACGAACTTTATTCTGCAGATATAATCGTTAAACAATATAATGAAGTTTACAATCAGGCTATTATACACCCACAAAACAGTTTTTCATAAAACAATATTATTTTAATAGTGCTGCTTGTTTTTTAGAACCTTCTTTTTAAATCGCCCTTTATCATTAAGTACTAATCAGCCTATAGGCCATTTCGAATACTAATGAAGTATTGTTCGAGTTAAGTTTTGTCACAAAGTCCAACGTAATATGAAATCGAGAAGCATGTTAAGCCACTCATACAAAGGTAAAATCATCATCTGAAATAAGACGATTGTTATAGATGAAACAAATCAGCCCATCAATGCTTATTGCTGTATCAGTTTTCTGTAGACAGCAGTTCTCATGAATGATGTACGAAGAATAATCTCTTCGCCAAAAATAATCATATATATCCTCCTTTGTTGTTGATGTATGTTTTAGTACAGTATCATTGACTTCCACCAAAACTATAGGTTTGTATTTATCAATGGATTTCTCCATTCCTTTGAGTATATGTAATTCATGTCCTTCTACATCTATTTTAATTAAATCTATAGAATGACTATCCATTTTGTTATAAAACGAGTCGAAATTGACTGCATTAGACAATTCTATCGAACCTAATTCGTCCATTTGCCGGTGGACACTTGATAGGCCCCAGTTTTCCTTAGCGTTAACATGAATTTGAAGTTGTCCTTCTTCCTCCGAAAGCGCCAGGTTAAATGGTTTGATTGTACTTAAATTATTCAGCCCTATATTCTTCTTTAAAGAGGAAAATGTGTGTTTAACCGGCTCAAATGCGTATATAATGTTATTCCTGTCTCGGGTTGATTTTGCAGCTAAAATCGAATAATAGCCCACATTAGCTCCTATATCAACGATTATTCTTGAGTTCTTGCATAATTTAACCCACATATCTGTTTCTGGCTTTTCGTAATATCCATTCAACAGTAAATTATATTGAACCCATTCTCCTGCTATGACTTCTAATTTACCTCCGTTTATTATTGGTACCACGAGTTTTGTTTTGGGGAAGTAAGTCTTCATTAATTTGCAAGAAAAAAAGTAAGCCTTTCGGAAGACCCTTGTGTTTCTTACGAAATGAAAGAATGCGTGACGTATAGATGGGATCATTTCCAATTTAGTGATAGAACTTTAAGGAAATCTTTGGCTGATGGAAGAATCTCATGCATTTTGGATTGAGTGCTTTTCAAAAACCGCATGGTTATAAACAGGGTGCTGAAAAGATAGGCAAAAGTTGATGAGAACGCAGCTCCTTTGATCCCAAAAGTAGGGATAAATGAAGTGTAAAGAATGAGAGCAGCAATAAGTCCTACAAGGCTCGTTTGTAGATTATACAGTAACTGGCCTGTTGAACCATTATAGCTCGCCAATACTATAGTAGCAGAAAAACCAGTAATGCCGGGCAGCAGGATGTATAGTGCAACTTTGGCCGATATGAATTCAACACTATATAATTTCTCAAGAAAAAAATGAATTAGCGGAATAGCTAGGCATGATAGCATAATAGTTGCTGCAAGTCCAAGTCGCAAGTATTTTTTGGAAAGCAGAATGGATTCCTCCTTCGTTATCCCACTTAGATGGCCTAGAAGTACGCTCGCCATCGTATTTGGAAGTATCCATAGCATTTGTCCAAGGTTTACTGCAAGAGAATAAATACCCGTTTGAGCGGCTCCATGGAAGTAATCTACAAACCAATAGTCGAGTTTGTACGTTAGGATTTGTATAGCATTGCATGCGTATGCGAATGCTGCGAATTTGATGAGTTTAAGAAAATCAGTTTTATTTAGTAGTCCGAACTGAAACGACTTCTCACCTACTTTCCAAAAGACCAAGTATGAAAGCAACAGATGGGTGATTATAATACTGAAGTGCATCCACATTAAAAATTCAAATCCACCGATAGTAGGTTTAAAGTAACCATATAGGCATAGGATCCAGAAGCACGTTGTGAGAAGATTAATACCAGTTGATATCAGCGCATGTGTGTAGTAGAGGTTTTTCGCCGTAAGAAATGAATTGATATTGGCATTTAACTGGCCTATCAGGTAGGTCAGTGCAAAAACACCTGGTATCGTTGATTGTGATGTTCCATTTGACGATGAAATGATCCATCCGGCCCCACTCTTTTGTAGCCCTAAGGCAAGCACAAACACAAGTATGGAAGTAATGATTGTTAGAAGCGTAGTTGAGCCTAAAACTTCGCATGTTTTCATCAAATGCGCTCCTACATGGTATACTATGCTGCTCGTCAGGCTAATCGAGAACCAAACTGAAAAAATAGTTAATGCACTCAGGTAAATATTGTACTCACCTCTCACTTCAGCCCCAAGCAGCTTTGCCATCACAACGGACGAAATAAAAGCGAAAATCGAATTGAATATCTGGGCGATAAATCCAATCGACAGGTTCCTTCGTAGTGGGAGGCTCATAGATAATTGTAATTAATACAATATCATCTAGTGTTCTTAATTTGATTGAGGAAAAAACATTAGCCCTTATGTTCATGAGGCATAGGCCTAACAAACAAAGTTATTAAAAGAAAGCTTGGGTTGTTATTGTTTGTGGATTAATGATAGTATTTACTGTCAGCTACCCCATTCTTCGGTAATATCAAATAGCGGAAAATCAAACAAAAGGTTAGCTATAATTAGTAAACATGAAAATATCAAGATTCAAAGATACCCAGACGCTAAGCTGCCATAATTAACATTAGCCAGTTAGGTAGGTGTTTGACCGCTGTCGATAGCATTTAATTGGAGAACAATCTTCTCTATGCCAGAAAGTCAGGTATATCGGAGAGGCATTAATCGATGTGAAACGAATGAAGGAGCCATAGCAGTAGAAATTCCGGCTAAAGAAGATGTATTCAGGATTAAGTTTGGTTCAAAACGACTTTTAGTGCATTGGAAAAAATGCCCTAGACTAACGTAATGTGGGAACTGATAGCCGAGTTTATGGATGATTACGTACTATCAGAAAATCCAGACTATTAAGCGTGAGACTATCCCGTTTAACTTAGCAGAATCATAGCACTATAGGCAAGAATAAAGAGGTTGAAAATGCCAATAACTCCCAATACGAGTTGTCTAACCCTAGGTCGTAAAAAAGCCTAATTCGAATTGTATGGCAACATATATACATTATTTTTGAGTTTATAGATATTTAATGAAACGACAAAGTGACCAAGACGGTTTTGAATATGATTGGTGAATTTGTTAACCAATCGTATCATTTTTACTTTAATTCATTTAGATCCTCGACAAAATACATAAATCGATGTTGACTTTTTGGATTCAAATCTTAACGTTTAAATATTGGTTATGAAATCTAAATCCTTACGTATAAAGGCTGTAAAGCGATTTATCGACTTGGTTGAGAATATGGTATTTGAACGTAGAATGCGAAAATACTACCGCATAGTTTTCCAAGTGCAAAATTTAAATACGGTGATCGATGTAGGGGCAAATAAAGGACAAAGCATCGATTTCTTTTTGAGTATTAATCCACTTGTGAAAATATACGCGCTTGAGCCCAATCCAAGACTATATGATTTGCTTGTTGATAAATACTCAAAATGGCCTAGAGTAAAAATTTTTAATTTAGGAGTAAGCGATGTATCTGGAAAAAAGATGTTTTTTGAAAATGTGTTCGATTATACATCTTCCTTTGAACATCTGAATGAAGAATCCGAATATCTCAAACGAAAGGCGCGTATACTGGGAGTAAAGACAGACCAAATAATAGCTAAAAAATATCCTGTCAATGTTATCACCATCGACGAGCTGATCAAAAAGGAAGTTTTTGAAGAACGGATTGACATTATAAAGATCGATACCGAAGGGCATGAATACTATTGCTTAAAAGGATTGTTTGAAAACGGACTAAGCAAGCCGGTCGATTTAATTCAAATTGAAAATCACAACGATGACATGTATCGTGATCGAATCCCATACGACAATATAAGACACCTTTTGATCCATAATGGATTTCATGAGGTAGCAACAATTAAGCATGGTTTCAGCAATCTTGATGAAGTTGTTTATAAATACATCGGGTGCTGAATGAAAAAGGAACACGTATTGACGAGTTTCGATAAAACAGAAAAGACGCCTTGCTTTTCTGTTCGCCCTGAAAAATATGACGACCTTATTTCACTTCGTGGTCAACCGATTATAGCGCGTGGTAGTGGGCTCAGTTATGGAAGTGCTAGTGTCGCATCAGACGCTACAGTGGTTGATATGACCCGCATGAATCGGATACTTGATTTCGATGAATCCCACGAAACAGTCACAGTTGAAACAGGAATTCGGATAGGGGAATTGCACAATTTCTTATTATCTAAAGGTTACATTTTACCCGTTTTGCCTGGTTATCCTACTATCACAATTGGTGGATGTATTGGATTCAATGTACATGGAAAATCCCAGTTCAGGGTAGGCACATTCGGAGATTGGGTTATTGCTATGCAGCTTTTTCATCCTGAAAAGGGCGAAATTCAGCTTTCTCGGTATCAAAATATGGATGTTTTTGATTTGACAATAGGCGGAATGGGATTGACGGGTATTGTGCTCTCGGCTACGTTGAAAATTAAAAAAGTACCTGGCCTTCGACTATCGGTCAAACTAGAGAAAATCAGGAACGTTTTCGAAGCAGTCAACCTAATGCAGAAAAACTCCCCGAGTTTCGAATATGTTTATTCTTGGAATAACTTCAACAGATACCGACATAATTTCGGGAAAGGTTACGTCTACCTTGAAGATTATGATACAGGCAATTCATCACTAGTTTCTTTTAAAGATCGCATCTCATGTAGTTATAAATCCCCTGGAATTCAAAACCCGATGTTTATCCGGTGGATGAATGAAATTTATTCATTAATGGGATCTCTTAGGAATCAAAAGGAGTCTATTTCACTTTCATCTGGAAGTTTCCCTATTTATGGCAAGGAAATTTATTTCAATCTTTTTGGTAAGAAAGGGTTTAGGGAATATCAGGTTTTATTTTCATGGGATCAATGGGAGCGTGCATTCGAAGAGTTGGAATCTATGCTTCAGAGATCGCGACACCCTATAGCGTTGGGTTCCCTGAAAATATTCAAGGGTAGGCAGCACAATCTTTCATTTTGCGGAGATGGTGTTTGCTTAACCCTTGATGTTTCGGCAACGAAAAACTCCGTGCGTTTTTTCGAACGGCTTGACGAATTGTGTCTTAAATACAATGGAATTCCCAATCTGAGCAAAGACAGCCGACTATCATCTTCAATGATCATGGCTAGCTTCCCAGCTTTTTTGACTTTTCGTAGAGCCATTTTAGAATTCGATCCGAACAATCTTATTAGGTCTGAATTGAAAAAAAGGATTGGTTTGACATGAAAGGTAAACACACATGGATTATAGGTGCAAGTTCCGGTCTTGGCCGGCAAATAGCCGAAAGTTTGGCTGCTAAAGGCGTATCTGTTGTTTTATCCGCTAGACAAATACGCGACCTTCAATCAAATTGTAAGCACATTCGAAATACCTGTAATGTGCAATCCTATGATTTCCCATTTGATCTTTCGGAGATTAAAATTGAAAATGACGCCCAAGCTTTAATTGATGATTTCACACAAAAATTTGGATTTCCTGAAGCGATATACGTGTTATCGGGTGCAATTATCGAATCGGATGCAGACCTTATGGCAGCAACTTGCTTACCCCAATTAATGGCTGTGAATTTTATGGGGCCTTCATTACTCATTTCCTGTTTAGTTCGAAACAGACCAAAGGACAGGAAAATTCGGGTTGTTGTCGCATCATCGGTAGCTGCCATTAGACCTAGGAGAAAAAACATAAGCTATGGCACTGCGAAAAAATCGTTGGAGCAGTTCTGCATGGGACTTCTTCATTCACCTGCCACCGTAGGAGTCAAAATTCAAATCATCCGATTTGGTTACATGGACACAAACATGTGTTATGGCCAAAAATTGCCGTTTCATGCAGCCAAACTAACAAGTATTGTAAATAGATTGACTGCCTTAGAGCACAAATCTTCGGGTTTATATTACGCCCCCGCCTTCTGGTATTTGATAGCTATCGTTTTAAAATCGATACCATTCTTCATTTACAAAAAACTCAAGTTCTGAGACATGAAATCCCAAGTAGAAAAGCCCGATATTACTGTTTTTTTTCCTGTTTATAACGATGAAAATACAGTTGAGATAGTAACGCTCAAAGCTATCGCGGTATGTGAGGCTGTTGCAAACAAATACGAAATCATCATCATCAACGATTGTAGTCCTGACCGATCCGGTATGATAGCTGACCAATTAGCGGGGAAATACCCACAGGTCAGGGTTGTTCATCACGATAAAAACAAAGGGTATGGAGCTGCCCTAAAATCAGGTTTTGCTAGTTCGCAAATGGAATGGATTTGTTTGACAGATGGAGATGATGAGTATGATTTGAATGACTTAAAGAAAATGATTAAACTCAAGGAATTTTATGATTTGATAATCACATTTCGGTACAAGAAGATATATTCCAATAAACGTATTTTTATTTCTTATATATATAACACACTTCTTAGGTGGCTTTTCAGAACAAGGTTTCGTGATATAAGCACGGGTTTGCGATTGGTTCGCAAGAGTCTAATTGAGGATATTGACATCACATCAGATAGTCCCTTTATTGGAGCCGAAATCACGATTAAGAGCATGCTAAAAGGGTATAGAATCGGCGAAATTGGAATACAAACATTTCCAAGGGAAATAGGCAAGGGTTCATCTACTAGCATTCGCAACATTATTCGAACGATTCTTGATATTAGGAAGATGCACTCTGAGATATTTTCTGAAAATTATGACTTGCCAGCAGATCGTAAACGAAACTAATTTCTTATGTGTAACAAGAAGAGCACAACAGTTGAATGGCTTTCAAAGCCTAATCTTACATATTGGTTAACTTTGGTGAACATCCTAGTAGGATGTTTGGCACTTTTTCTGTTTAAGAACCAAACAGGAGGTGATACATACACATATATCGGTCTTGCGGATGGAATTCTTAATGGAGAATATTCTTATTGGTATTTCACGAATGATTATTTTCCGGATACTTTTCGAAATCCGGGATATCCCTTGTTTCTTCTACCGATACGCTATTTCACGGAATCTATATTTGTGATTCAATTGATTCAACTGGCGATGTATTTTGCATCCATTTTTCTCGTTCTGCAAATAATCGATATTCTCTTCAATTCCATTGAAATTAAAAATCTATTTCTACTTTTTTTGATTCCAAGCATACATGTAGCATCCTATACAGCGATGGTTTTCCCGGAAATTTTGGTAACATTCCTTATGGTATTATTTTTTAGGATTGATGTTGAAACGTCTTGGGATACATGGTTAAAGTATTTTTTAATTGGTATATTGTTCGGTATCATTTTCCAAATAAGGCCGATTATTTTATTTGTACCGTTCATATACATCTTTATCAGGAAGATCATATATCGAAGTGGTTTTTCATGGCTAAAGCATTTGTTCATGACCACTGTTTTTCTAATCACAATGATTCCATATGGTCTTTGGAATCTGAGAAACCACGGCGTGTTCAAAGTCACATCGCTCGAGGGAGGAGGAGGTGTTTTTCATCTTGGGTATTGGGCTTTGAAGCTTCCTGACTATTATGAGGGAAGATATTGGAATAATTACTGTTCTGATGAAATGGTGCCTATGATAAATGAGCTCGATAGACAAGCTAATGTCGACCTTTATAATCGTGAATGGGATAAAATAGACTCTATGATCAATCCCCTTAAGACGTTTAAAGACACCCTGATGGAATCGTTGCACAAAGAAAACCCTGCTTTAATAAAAACGTATTCAAGTTCCTATGTAATCGGGAGGGAAGAGATTTTGAGACAAATGACAATTCAAAATATCATGAACGACTTTTCCTGGTATGTTAAAGTTAAAACCTATTCGGCTATACGACTTTGGGTTACTGGTATTCCTAAAAAGGAGGTAATGAATGCTAGATATGCTAAAAAATTGACCTTGATTTATCCATTTGTTATAACTCTATTTACGTTCCTTAGTGCTATAATTATGTTACCCGTTTTGTTCTATAAAACCCCGGAAATTAGAAAGACGATGACAGTGATGCTGGTGATTACAATCTATTTCGGCTTAATTCATATTCCTTTTACAATACAGTCGCGATATACAATTCCCGTACGATTGGAATTACTTTTATTGTTAGCTGTAGCTGTTTATCATTTATTTTTTACTAAAAAGTACCCGACGAGTTCGAGATAATAGTGCAACTCCGACTATAAACCCACGCTCAAGTGATCTTTAGGATTCGTTGTATCGGTTACGAAGAGAGGTGTGAACTTATGAAACCCTACCTAGTATCGGAATTGTTTTCGTTAAAATCTGACAAGCTAGATATTCCGGAAACGCAGACACCTTCTGTTCCACTACATACTGACAATTTATTTTCAAATTCCTTTTTTTGCTCAACCATGTTACTGAAAGAGCGTGGCTAAATTAAGTTATCGGTCATTCGCCTTGTCATCGGTGTTTTCTACCGGGTCGTAATCTGCTACACAACGATACTCCATTAAGCTCGATATGGTACGAGTAGTGCAACGGTCGGTTAATATTATCTGCTATGTTGTTTTTCACGATTACCTTGTGCTATTTGCTGACCGGTATCTTTAGGGTGATTATGCTTAAGGACTATCCATAGCGGCCTTCGTTAATTTCAAACCGGAGGCGCGGCTTTTGGCATACAATAGTATGATGCCAAAATCATAGATCAGAGACAGGTGCTATTTTTCCACTCGCGCAAGTCCCTCCTGATAGCGCCTATCCACACTTCCCGTTTTGATTCGTCCAAGAGTCTTGGCCCGGTATTGATATAACTACTGAAAACCAAGTGCACAGGCTTGATGTCCAAGTTCCGAAGCTCGCTAACTCTTACCTATACCGGTACTCCTGGTGATGTTGATGTTTTCCTTTTGCTTGACGATTTCTCTGTCTACGAGACTCGTGACGTAACTTAGGTCGAGGCGATTATAGCCTAAGTCGATCTGTTCGACCGAGGCCGAAAAGCCGGAAACGCGCCGCAGTACTCAACGGTAAAAATTTCTGAGCCCGGTATAGGCACGACAGCAAGAGGCTGCGTGGTTTCGATCTGGAGATACGGATACCCATAGGTTAAAATACGGACGTAAAAATCCACAAAAAAGCAATGGGGTCTTTACAATCCGTTTTGCGGAAGTTCCAGCCCAAGCATCTGTGCGGTTTCCGGACTGCAAAGCAGGTAATTGTAGTAATCGCTTTTTTCAAGCCTCTCTGTTCTGCGGACGCCCTTTGTCTCATCGATGTTGTAGTAGAGATATCCTAAGTCCTTCACGGATTCATAAACTTGCTCGGCGACAGAATTAGTCAATATTTCAATCAGCAAGGTCGGTTTAAATGCAGCGAGGTGTTGTTTGAATCCGGCCAACACCTGTGGCTCGTGTTGTTCCACATCGATTTTAATCAGGTCGATGTGATCGAGTGAATATGCTCTTACAGCTGCATCAAGGGTGGTACAAGCCACTGTGATGTGCTCGCTCTTTCCGGAATAATCCTCGATGATGACATTTTCGTTTTGATCAGACACCGCTTTCTCCACAGATGTAATATCGATGCGATTGAGTCTTACGTTTGTCTCAAGCATTTCATAAAACAAGGGATGTGGCTCAAAGGCTAAAACACGTGCATTCGGCTGAATGGTTTTGGCTACAAGCGCGTAAATGCCCGAGTTCGCTCCAACGTCAATAATGGTGTGGGCGTGTTCGCATAAGCGGATCCATAGTTGCATGGACTCTCGCTCCCAGCTGCTCCTTAAGCCGGACCAGAACACTTCATTCTCGATCTGGTTACCGAAATGTTGCATCCGAAAAATGCGTTCGGAATCGACGGCCACCGTGAACGGACCGGTAAAATGCAAATGACGGTAAATTGGTTCGGGCGGTGACCATACCGAACGCAGCAGAGAATAGAACTGACGTTTCAGCGGAAGACCGCGGTAAACGGAGCGAAGAATCGGTTTAAAGGACGAAAGCATATAACAGCGCGTCTAAAGGTAGCGAAATGTGCGGGTGACCCGATAGCGTTACCGACGATGTAACAAAACACAACCAAAACTAACCCCGGCGATTTTTCGGATAAACACATCTTTGGTTGGATTATCAGGCTGTTTTCCGTCAGATTTTGACAAGCAATTAGCCCGAAAAGGCCCTAAAACACAAAAAACTAAATAACTGAAAAACAACCAGTTAAACACTATTTATGCCTATTGCATGCAGAAAATCACCCCAAATCCTTAACCAAACGATAATTGAGATGTTGATTATTCACTAACCAACTAATCCTAATGAATATGGAACACCTTACGATTGCGAGCGACAACTACGTTGCGTTCACCTTCTTTATCGGAACCATGGCCATGATGGCCGCCTCCGTGTTCTTCTTCTTCGAGCTGAACAATACAGCGGCGAAGTGGAGGACATCTGTGCTGGTATCCGGACTCATCACCTTTATCGCCGCAGTGCACTATTACTACATGCGGGGATATAACCTGGAAACAGGCGAATCACCCACATTCTTCCGTTATGTGGACTGGATCCTGACTGTTCCCCTGATGTGTGTTGAGTTCTATCTGATCACCCGCAAGGCTGGTGCGAAAATCGCCCTGCTCTGGAAATTGATCTTCGCTTCACTTGTAATGTTGGTGACCGGTTACTTCGGTGAGACCATCGACCGTGACAACAGTGTCATGTGGGGTGTTGTTTCAGGTGCCGCTTACTTCTACATCGTATACCTGATTTGGTTTGGCGAAGTGGCCAACCTGGCTCAATCAGCTGGTCCGCAGGTTGCCAAAGCAACGCGTGTACTTGCCTGGTTTGTACTCGTAGGTTGGGCTATCTATCCCTTGGGTTATATCCTCGGAACACCCGGTGGATTGTTCGGTATGCAGCTTGTAAGCGATCCTGCCGCGGCTAGCCACGCCATGGACATTGTGTACAACATCGCTGATGCTATCAACAAAATCGGATTCGGCCTGGTGATTTACGCTCTGAGCCGCAATTCAGAAGACTAATCATCTTTTACATAGGGGAAGGGAAGGGTGAAACGTATTCGCCCTTCCCTTTTTCCTTTTCAATCAAGCCGCTGTCGGTACTAAGATGGAATCAATCACCACGAGCCCTAGTTACGATGTGGTCTTCATTGGCCTCGGAGCAGCAAACAGTTTGTTGGCTCTTCGGCTTGGTGAGTCGGGCCAGCTCAAGGGGAAGTCGATTGCGGTGATTGAGCCAGCAGCCTTTGCACCACTCGATCGCACATTTTGTTTTTGGAGTACTCCTGCTGAAATTGAGGGTCTGCAACTGAAAAGTTTGATTACGCATTCCTGGCAAACAGTGGATGTCCCCGGAATCGCCAGCGAGTGTATTGCTCCGCTTCAGTATTATCATATCCCCGGTTCAGCCGTTCGCCTCAATGCTGTACAAGCCTTGCAGCAGCATGGTACACGCTTCATCGAGTCGCGTGTAGAGGCTGATCCAACGGCACATCCTGCGGGTTTTGCAATTCCAACAGCTTTCGGTACAATCCATGCGCTTCGGGTATTCGATAGCCGACCGCCGGAATTCGCAGCACCGAAACAACACCAGGCACACCTGTTGCAGTCTTTTCAAGGATGGGTTATTAATACAACCGAACCCGTATTTGACCAAAACAAGATGGTGTTGATGGATTTCAATGTCCCGCAGAACGGCACAACACAATTCATGTATGTATTGCCCTTCTCTTCCCAAAAAGCCCTGGTTGAGTTGACGCGGTTCGGCAAACAGGTGCTTTCCGATGAGGAGGCAAGGCCCATATTGAAAACCTATACCGAACAATTGAGTACCTCGTTTGAAATCGAAGCGCTGGAGTCCGGTGCCATCCCGATGTCGACTTGCCCGACGGATTATCGCGATTATGGTAGTGCCTGGATTAATACAGGGACCCGTGCAAACTTGCTCAAAGCAAGTACGGGCTATGCATTTCTCGCCATGGCCAAAGATGCCATGCGAAAAACGGCCGAGTCGAACTCTGGCGAAGGGCTCGCAGAGTCGAAATCCTCCAATCGTTTCGCATTCTATGATCGTTTGTTGCTTAAAATTCTGGAGCAACAACCAGAACAAGGCAAACGGATATTCGAGTCGCTATTCCGAAACACCCCGATCTCTAAAGTACTACGCTTTTTGACTGAGAAGTCCGGTCTATCGGATGAGCTGAAGATGTTCGCCGGTCTACCGGTTGTTCTTTTTATCAAAGCGGCGTTTAAAGATTTGATGCATCGGGCTTCTAACTGGTCTACCGCTAGTTACGGTTTCATCCTTACCATCCTGTTCCTCTTGTTTTCGCTTGTTCATGCCCATGGCGTATCGTGGATAATTCTTGGTATCGGATTTCTGTTCGTGGGGCTAACGCACGGCGCACTCGACCACCTAACCGATTCTGCTGTTCGGAACACATCTTCTTTGCCGCGCTTCATTGCCGTATATGTAGCCAAGGGATTGCTGTTGGGAATTGTATGGATATTCTTTCCCAGCTTAGCACTGGTCTTATTCATACTTTATTCGGCCTGGCATTTCGGTCAGGCTGATTTTGGGGAGTGGGGAATACCTCAGGGTTGGAAATCCTTTATATGGGGACTTTCGCTCTTAATGTTCATGCTGTTTTCGCACCCGGATGAAACGCAGTGGGTTGTCAATCAAATCTACAGCCTACAATCCCTGTCGGGGTTGCCTGCATTCAGTAAAGAGATTGGATTACAGATGTCGGCCGTTTGTGCACTATTCGGATTGGCGATGTCCTTTCACCTGCGCTCGAAGCGCATGCTCCTGACCTTGTTCTACTTGGTGCTAACAGGCTTCTTGCCCTTGCTAATCTCCTTTGGAATTTATTTTGTGGCCCAGCACAGTGTAAATGGCTGGCGGCAGTTACGGCGCGGCCTGAACCAGAGCTATAAGCCGTTGCTCCTGAAATCCCTCCCGTTCAGTTCGGCGGCTGCGGTGTTCATGGCCTTGTTCATGGTGGCAGGGGCAGATCAGCATGCGGGAATCTTCTTTATTCTGCTTTCCTGCCTAAGCATACCCCATGTGCTGAGCATGCACCAGTTCTATCGGGTGCGCCCATCCGAAACTTCCTGAAGCCAAAGCACTTACTCGACCACAATCCGGCGCTTTAGGACTTCGCCATCCGATGGATAAAAACCGAGCGTGTACAGGCCTTTTGGAAGGGTTTCTGTTTTCAGGGTATAGTTTGTTTGTCCACTACTAACACGATCCTGCAGGACCAAGCGACCAGTACAGTCGATTAGTTCGATCCGCCCGGTTCCGGATGTGTTGTGCAGCAGCTCAACGGTTGCAGATCCGATGACTGGGTTTGGATAGACAGTTAGACGTTCATTTTCTTGAGTCTGGATCAGGCCGGTGCTGGTTACGGTGTAGATTTCTACCGATGGGGTGGGCGCACCACTACTGCCTGCTCCTCCCGCAATGATAAACCGATTGCCAATCGCTGTGGCCGCTGCTTCCTGTCGGGCGTTGCTGAGATTGGCCACCGACCAGGTACCCGTAGCGGTGTTGAGGATATCAACGGTGGTGTATGCTGTGGTTCCGCCTGCATTGCATCCTCCGGCGAAGAAAACCAGGTTATCAACGGATGCAGCCGCAATGCGCTGCCTTGCCTGTGATAGGGAATCAATACTCCAGGTTCCAGTCGTAACATCGTATACATCGATTCGGTTAGAGGGCTGATTAAGTGCGGTGACACCACCAGCGAAATAGATCTTGTTACCGCTTGCAACGCCGCATAAACCGCTTCTGGCGATGGAGAGGGAATCGGTGGACCAACTGTTTCCGATCACGTCGTATATGTCGACCGTATTGAAGGTGCTTCCTGCATTTTTACCCCCTGCGAAGAGGATTTTCGTGCCGGAGCCTGCAGCTGCCAGCCGCGATCGTGCAGTTGATAGAGCCGACTGTGACCAGGTTTGTGTGAGGGTATCGTACACATCTGCATTGTTGAAATACAGGCCGAACATACCCGATTCGCCACCTGCAAATACCGCCTTGCTTCCGGCCGATGCTCCAGCGGTGTATGAACGTGCGGCCGATAGGGCATTTGCAACCGACCAGGTGTTCTGGGTGGTGTTATAGATGTTCACGTTGTCGTAGTCGGAGAGTATCCAGTCGTTGGCTCCGCCAGCGAACAAAAGATAGCTGCCGCACGAAACGGCGCTTAGCTTACACCGTGCGGGCGAAAAATTACCCGATGTCCAGGCATTTGTATTCACATTGTACTGGTCAAACACACCCGGCGGTTGGCTGATGAATCCGATTCCACCTGCAAATACCGCTATCCCGTTTGCCGATGCTCCGGCCAACTGGGTACGCCCTATGGAGAGTGTGGCGGTGGACCACTGGGCGGTTGCAATCAAAGAACAGAAAAGCAGAGAGCTGAGACAGGTAATGCGTAGGCGTAGGTTCATGGATCGAGGTTCTGGAAATTAAAAATACTGTTTCGTGGCCTAATCCGACAGGAAGAGTGAATCGGCCTTAAGCTTGTTCGGGGTTTTACACGTACCGATATACGCGCCTATTCGAGGGTTTCCATGACATACACATGACACCACAGGCGTCTTATTGGTAAACGAAGGATATAAATTGGTTAATGGTGTAAATTAAAACCACTGAAAATCAGGTTTTTTATCAAAAAAACGATGAACTCGAAAACCACACCCGTCTACACGCTGTTTTACCTCCAACAAAACAAAAAAACTTAACATCATGAAAAACCTTATGTTGAATTCGAAAATTCTTGCTTTTAGCGCGGTAATGGGAATCGCCGTCTTTATGGTAGGCTGTAGCAAGGAAGAGGGGATGAACCCTGCCAACTCTGTTCAGGTAACTGACATTCAAAATCGCAACGGCGCTCCGGCTCCTGGAACCGATCCGATTGCTGCAATCGCCATCAATGCTGGATTCAGTGAGCTAGTAGGTGCACTCACTTATGTAGATGATTCACTTAATGCCGGACTGGTGAATTTGTTCCTGAACGGTACTGACCAATACACCGTTTTCGCTCCGACCAACGACGCATTCAACGATCTCTATACAGCCCTCGGCGTTAGCGGCATCAGCGATCTTCCTCCCACCCTGGTACGCGATGTATTGTTGTACCACGTAGTTGATGGTCGTCGTGCTGCCAACAGTGTTGTACCACGCAATGGCAACCGCAACATCAGCACGCTGCTTGGCGTTGATTTCACAGTCGACAACCAAGGCCAGATCACAGCTGTTGGTAACACCGCAAACATCACCACAGCCAACATCTCTGCTTCAAACGGTATCATCCACGTTATCGACGCGGTAATCCTGCCGATCAACTAAGCGAACTAAACCATCGGTTTACAGAAGGGCCGCCCGTTTGGGCGGCCTTTGTGTTTTTAACCCATACATCGGAGTGGCTTGCAACGGTAAAAACCTCGACGATGACTTCAATCAGTCGGCTAGGAAAGATGAATCGTAAAGGAACTTTGTAAGCGATGTGAAGGGTTTATATAGGTTTGGGATTCAAATACGCGCAGCAGCAGCCATCTTAAACTGAGAATACAACGCACCTCATGGTTCTGGTCATTCACGTTGTCATTGCCAATGCAATCGG
>Ga0315902_10005663_pt1 | contig 17510 bp, 11 predicted proteins | sample LakEriMetagenome_9_FD_203523 | JGI IMG/M metagenome (GOLD analysis project Ga0315902, IMG submission 203523) | Freshwater fungal communities from buoy surface, Lake Erie, Ohio, United States - Buoy 12 MA117 | ecosystem: Environmental > Aquatic > Freshwater > Lake > Lake biofilm | place: USA...
TCACGAATGTCCATCGAAAGGGGTTTGGTCATGAAGGCTGGCCTCCAGGCCCAGCCTCCATGATGAATCAGAAATCCCAACCCAAGGGAATCCCCCCCAGATTCACTCAAGCGTCATCCCGCTCTAATGAACGCACCTTTATTCTCGATAAGCTACGATTACGCAACGACTGGTCAGTTTGCGAGGCTCTCACCAATCAGCCTTAGTTCGCCATGATTCTTGTTGGTTCAGTTTATGACATTGAGATTCACGCGACCGTTATAGCCCTACCCCCAAACAAAAAGGGGGCCCTGGGGCCCCCTTTCCGCTGTGCTCCCCGGAGGGATCACATCATGTCCATGCCGCCCATGCCGCCCATGCCGCCGCCGCCGCCGGGCATGGCTTTCTCTTCCTTGGGCTTGTCGGCGATCATCGCTTCGGTCGTGATCAGAAGCGAGGCCACCGAGGCCGCGTCCTCGAGCGCGGTGCGCACGACCTTGGCGGGGTCGATCACGCCGAAGGCGAACATGTCGCCGTATTCCTCGGTCTGGGCGTTGAAGCCGAAGGACTTGTCATTCGACTCGCGCACCTTGCCGGCGACCACGGCACCGTCGACGCCCGCGTTCTGGGCGATCTGGCGCAAGGGCGATTCCAGCGCACGGCGGACGATGGCGATGCCGGCGTCCTGGTCGGAGTTGGCACCGGTCAGACCTTCGAGCGTCTTGGCCGCCTGGACGAGCGCCACGCCGCCGCCGACCACGATGCCTTCCTGCACGGCCGCGCGGGTCGCGTTCAGGGCGTCGTCGACGCGGTCCTTGCGCTCTTTCACCTCGACTTCGGTCATGCCGCCGACGCGGATCACGGCGACGCCGCCGGCGAGCTTGGCCACACGTTCCTGCAGCTTTTCACGGTCGTAGTCGGAGGTGGTCTCTTCGATCTGGGCGCGAATCTGGGAGACGCGGGCCTCGATCTCGGCCTTGGCACCGTGGCCGTCGATGACGGTGGTGTCGTCCTTCTTGATGACGATCTTGCGGGCGCGGCCCAGCATGTCGAGCGTCACGTTTTCAAGCTTCATGCCGAGGTCTTCGGAGATGACCTGGCCGCCGGTCAGGATCGCGATGTCCTGGAGCATGGCCTTGCGGCGGTCGCCGAAGCCGGGCGCCTTGACGGCGGCGATCTTGAGCCCGCCGCGCAGCTTGTTGACGACGAGGGTGGCGAGCGCTTCGCCCTCGACATCTTCGGCCACGATGAGGAGCGGCTTCTGCGACTGGATCACCGCTTCGAGCAGCGGGACCATCGGCTGCAGCGAGGAGAGCTTCTTCTCGTGCAGGAGGATGTAGCCATCCTCGAGATCGGCGGTCATCTTGTCGGCATTGGTGACGAAGTAGGGCGACAGGTAGCCGCGGTCGAACTGCATCCCTTCGACGACTTCGACCTCGGTTTCGAGACCCTTGTTCTCTTCGACGGTGATGACGCCTTCGTTACCGACCTTCTGCATCGCGTCGGCGATGAAGCGGCCGATCTGGGCTTCGCCATTGGCCGAGATGGTGCCGACCTGGGCGACTTCGTCGCTGTCCTTGACGGGGCGCGAGGCGCCCTTGATCTGGGCCACGACCTTCTGCACGGCGAGGTCGATGCCGCGCTTGAGGTCCATCGGGTTCATGCCGGCCGCGACCGACTTCATCCCTTCGACGACGATGGCCTGGGCGAGCACGGTGGCGGTGGTGGTGCCGTCGCCGGCCTCGTCATTGGTGCGGGAAGCGACTTCCTTCACCATCTGGGCGCCCATGTTCTCGAACTTGTCCTCGAGCTCGATCTCCTTGGCGACGGTGACGCCGTCCTTGGTGATGCGGGGCGAGCCGAACGACTTGTCGATGACCACGTTGCGGCCCTTGGGGCCGAGGGTCACCTTGACCGCGTTGGCGAGCGTGTTGACGCCACGCAGCATGCGGTTGCGGGCGTCGGTGTCGAAACGTACGTCCTTGGCAGACATATGTCAGCTCCTTGGGTTTGTCAGTGATACGGGGTGGACGGCTCAGGCGGCCTTGGCGGCCTTGGGCTTGTCCAGGATCCCGAGGATGTCGGATTCCTTCATGATCAGAAGCTCTTCGCCGTCGATCGTGACCTCGGTGCCCGACCACTTGCCGAAGAGGATGTGGTCACCGGCAGCGACGGTCGGGGCGATGAGTTCGCCGGAGTCCTTGCGGGCGCCGGGGCCGACGGATACGACGACGCCCTCGGCGGGCTTTTCCTTCGCGTTGTCGGGGATGATCAGACCGCCCTTGGTCTTTTCCTCGCCCTGGACGCGACGGACGACGACACGGTCGTGAAGGGGTTTGAACGCCATCTTTGCAGCTCCTCGCTCAAAGTTTGTGGGTCTTAGCACTCACATCCGGCGAGTGCTAACGAGCGGGCATCTAGGCAGGCGGTGCGGCGCTGTCAAGCGGTGTCTGTGGGGATCGGGCAACGGTTTGCAGAGCGGGAGCGCCGCCGCGCGGGAAAGCGTTTGGAGGGCGGGGTCGCGGGGTGTAAGGGCGCTGCTGTCACCTGATGACGGAGGCTGCAAATGCTTTGGGGAATCCGAACCCGCGCGTGGTGACACGCGCCGCAGCCCTTCCGCCGGGACCCGCGGTCCCGACTCCGACGACAACTCCGCATCAGGAGTTGGACCATGTATCCGCCATTTTATGTGGTCGATCCCAGGATCGACTACGACGTGTCGCCCGTCGAGGAACGGCGGATCATCCGCCGCGGCCAGCCCGAGCCCCGGGGATTTCACCCGCTGCCGCCGGGCACGCCGGTGATCGTCACCGGCCGGGTCGTGCTGCTGCCCGAGCGGGAGCCGGGGCCGGTCGTGCGGGCGCTGCGCGCGCTGAGCGCAGGGTTGCGCCGGCGCGATCCGCCCGCCGCTGACCTGCCGTGATGGCAGGCGAGGGTCGCGGGCGGTCGGGATGGCCCGCCTGGTCCTGACGGGATGTCAGACGGACCGGGGAAGCTTCCGGGTCAGGGGCATGACGCCGAGGTCATCCCAGCCGAGCCCGAACCGGGCGAGGTACTTGCGCAGGCGGTCGGCGTCGTTGCGGCTGGCCTTCTGGTTGCGCGATTCGGCGAAGAGCCGGCGGCCGGCGGCCGAGAGGTTCGCGCTTTGCCGGCAGATGCGGATCACGCCGGCAAGCTGGACGCGGTCGAATTCGTCCAGCCGGTCGGCATCGTCCAGGATGCCGGCGAGAAGGGTCGCATCGGGGTCGGCCTCCATCGCAGCCCATTGCGCGGTGAGCGTGGCGATCTCGTCCTCGGCCATGGCGAGCGTCACGCGGCCGCGTTCGGCGAGGACCGCCATGCGCTGCACCGACGCTTCGAGGTCGCGCAGGTTCCCCGGCCAGGGGGTGGCCGGGTCGCAGGCAAAGCGCAGATAGCGGGCCAGCGCATCGGCGTTGAAGCCGGTCTTGCGACCCAGCCTGCGTTCGCAGGCGGCGACGAGGTCGAGCAGATGCGCCTCGATATCCTCGCGCCGTTCGCGCAGGGGCGGCAGGGCGATCGTCCATTGCGCCAGACGCGCGCCAAGATCGGGCCGCAGGCGGCCGTCGCGGACGAGCGCCCCTGGCGTCTGGCCGGCCGAGGCGACGAGGTGGAACCGGGCCGAGACCTCGGCCTCTGATCCGACCGGGCAGTAGCGCCCCGTTTCGAGCACCTGAAGGAGCGCGGCCTGCGCCTCGGGCGGGAGGCTGTCGATCTGGTCCAGAAACAGCACGCCGCCGTCGGCCTCGCGCAGGAAGCCCGGCCTTTCGCTGCCCGGCAGGCCGGTGGCCGACCGCCGCTGGCCCAGAAGCGCGGGCAGCGCGCCCGTGCTGAGGGTGGCGCAGTTGACCTGGATGAAGCGGCCCTTGACCCGCCGCCTGACCAGTTTCAGTTCGTGCAGGTGGGCGGCCAGTGCGGATTTGCCCGTCCCGCTTTCGCCGGTGAGCAGGATCGGCGCGTCGGTGGCCGAGGCGACGAGGTCGAGCCTTTCGATCAGCGCGCGCATCCGGGGCGAGCGGGTTTCCACCCCGCCGAGGAGCAGGGCGGAGTGTTCGCGCTGCGCCGCTTCGAACCGCCGCTGCAGCGCGTTGTAGCGGGCGAGGTCGAGGTCGATGACGTCGAGCTTGCCTCCGGGCGGGCCGCCGTCGCGCGGGGGGGCGGTCTGGATCAGCCGGGCCGGGATGTGCCGGCTTTCGGACAGAAGGAACCAGCAGATCTGGGCCACATGCGTGCCGGTGGTCAGGTGGATGTGATACCTTTCGCGATCCTCGTCGAAACCATAGGCAGCGGCAAAGTCGTAGAGTGTGCCATAGACTTCCTGGAAGTCCCAAGGGTCGGTCAGGTCCATCCGGACGAGCCGCACCTCGGTGTCGGGCGAGACCTGCCCGATATCGGCCGCGATCCGGCAGGCCAGATGGTAGTGCCGCCCGTCATGGATCAGCTCGAGCCGGTCGACGGGAAAGGCCGGATGCTGGCACAGCTGCACCGAAGGGCGCCATTCGCGCCGCTTGCCCATGTCGAGCTGCGTGCCGAGGAAGCCGATGACGACGTTTCGCATGAGTCTTATCCATACTTATAATCTGCGATTATGCAGGATAGTCCTGATTGGCACAAGATCCTGGATTATCCGATAATCGTTATTAATATCATGATCTTACATCGCTTTGCGGGATTTCTTCCGTCTTTGCGAATCATCTGCCAGACAGGGGGCGTTCAAAAGACGAGGACAAGATCATGGCAAACAAATCCGTGTTTGCATCGCTGAAATGGCGGTTGCTGCCGATGGCGACCGCGACCAATGCCGAAGGTGCCAAGGCCTATGCCCATGGGGCCGAGCACAGGCTCGCCCAGCTGGCCATGACGGGCACCTTCGGCGGCGGTTTCTATCAGGATGCCGGGGCCGAGGTTGCGGCCCTTGTTGCCGCCGCAACGGCGGTGGAGCCGATGTTCCTTGCGCAGACGGCCGTGCATGTCCGCGAAAGGGGGCACATGAAGGATACGCCCGCATTGCTTCTGGCGGTGCTGGCAGGGCGGGACCCGGCGCTCTTTGCGGCGGCCTTCCCGAGGGTCGTGACCTCGGGCCGGATGCTGCGGAGTTTCGTGCAGATCATGCGGTCGGGTCAGACCGGGCGGTCGTCGCTGGGCTCACGGCCCAAGCGGATGGTGCAGGACTGGCTGAACGCGGCCAGCGACGCGACGTTGCTGGCCGCCGTGGTCGGCAACGATCCTTCGCTGGCCGACGTGATCCGGATGGTGCATCCCCGGCCCGGCAATGCCTCTCGGGCGGCCTTCTATGCCTGGGTCATCGGCAAGCCCGCCGATGTCGCGGCGCTGCCGCAGGCGGTGCAGGACCTGATCGCCTTCCGCGCCGGGACGGTGTCCCGGGTGCCGGACGTGCCGTTCCAGATGCTGTCCGACCTTCAGCTTTCGGCCGAGCAATGGGCCGAGGTGGCGCGGGGCGGATCGTGGCAGATGCTGCGGCAGGGGCTCAACATGCTGGACCGCAAGGGGGCCTTCACGGTTCCCGGAACGGTCGAGCATGTGGCCGGCGTCCTGCGCGACCCGGCCCGGGTCCGGTCGGCCAGGGCGATGCCCTACCAGCTCATGGCGGCGCTGATGGCGCTGGGGCCCGGGGTGTCGCCGCTCCTGCGCGATGCGCTGCATGACGCGATGGAGGCGGCGCTGGCGAACGTGCCGGAGGTCGAAGGGCAGGTCGTGGTCTGCCCGGACGTGTCGGGTTCCATGGCGAGCCCGGTGACCGGGTATCGTCAGGGGGCGACGACGGCGGTGCGCTGCATCGACGTGGCAGCCCTGATAGCGGCCGCCGTGCTGCGCCGGAACCCCGGCGCACGGGTCCTGCCCTTCGAGACGGGCGTCCGCCCGGTCAGGCTCGAGGCGCAGGACACGATCCTGACCAATGCCGCAAGGCTTGCGGCATTGGGCGGGGGCGGGACCAACTGCTCGGCCCCGCTTGCGGTGCTGAACGGCGAAAGGGCAAAGCCCGATCTGGTGATCTTCGTCTCGGACAACCAGTCCTGGGTCGATGCGCGCCGGGGCGGGCAGGCCACGGCGATGATGGCGGAGTGGACGAAGATCAGGGCACGCCATGGGCGCGCGAAGCTCGTCTGCATCGACATCCAGCCCTTGGGCACGACGCAGGCGGCAGAACGGGAAGACGTGCTGAACATCGGCGGCTTCTCGGACGCGGTCTTTGACCAGATCGCCGATTTCGCGGCCGGACGGATGGGGCCCGACCACTGGGTCGGCCAGATCCGCGCCGTGGCGCTGTGACAATGTCCCCGGCCTTCGGGCCGGGGAAGACCCCGGGGAATGCCGGCGGGACGACATGGGTGATTCTGGTTCGAGTCGAGGCCCGATTGCGGTCGGGACGTCCCGTCACTGTCGTCCCCGGGGACAAACAAACGACCTGGCGAATGCCGGTGGAACTACAGCGTGTCGCGGGTTCGACTCCCGCCAGCCGGAAACGGCTGTAGCTCAGCGGAAGAGCAGCGTTTCACCCCGACTTGTCGCCGGACCGACGAATGAAGGAGATGACACCCGGTGAATGCCGGCAGGGTTACAGGTCAGAGCACCGGGGAAGCCCGGAGGTCGCGCGTTCGAGTCGCGCCGCGCAAGCGTAGCTCAGAGGGGACACCCTGCACCGTCTTGTCGCCGGGACAGATGCAACGAAAGGATCGGGGCGAATGCCGAAGGGACTACAGCTCTGCACCCAGGGTAACCTGTGGGGTTCAAGCCCCCACCCTGCACGCGGCCAACGGTGTGGCCGGGGTTCCCAAGTCTCTTCCCTCTTGTCGCCCCGACCCCGATCATACCCGGCGAATGCCGCGCGGCACTCCAGAACGCTTGAGGTCGCGGGTTCGAATCCCGCCGTGCCCCCGGGGCGCGTAGCTCAGTCCGGCAGAGCGCAAGCCCGACCGTGTCGCCGATCCCTGGTCGCCGGGACCCTGCTGGAGGGTAGCTCAGCTGGCAGAGCAACGGGCTTTGGTCCCGTGTGTCGAAGGTTCGAACCCTTCCCCTCCAGCCAACAGAATCCGCGGCGACGGTGGGGCCGGACCGGGGCAAGGCCCCTGTCCGCCAACCGCCGCCGCGACCGCATGAAAGTGTAAGCGATGACCGAAGAAGCACCGATCCCCGTCACCGGGGCCGACCTGATCGCCTGGGGCCACCGCCCGGGCCCTGCCTTTCCGGGCCTGCTTGCGCGCGCCAATGCCGCGCGCACCGACGGGATCGACCTTCAGGGCATCCGGCAGATGCTGGAGCCCGACCTGCCGCCCGCGCCGGCCGATCCGCTGCCGCTCAGGGCGGCGGGCGAGGTGGCGCTGCATGTCAACATCCGGGCCGACGATGCCGACGAACAGGCCAATATCGACAGCGTGCTGGCCACGATGACCGAAGTCATGAGGACACCGACGGTCGAGGCCGGATCGGTCATGCCCGATGCCTGCCCTGCGGGGCCGCCGGGAACGATCCCCGTGGGCGGCGTGGTCGCGGCGCGCAACGCGATCCATCCCGGCATGCATTCGGCCGATATCTGCTGTTCGGTCATGCTGACCGATCTTGGCCATGTCGACCCCCAGGCCGTGCTGGACGCTGCCGGCGCGGTGACCCATTTCGGCGCGGGAGGGCGCGAGAACGGCCGGCGCTTCACGCTGTCGCTCGACCTGGTCGACGCGTTCCGGGCCAATGCGTTCCTGAACGATCCCCGGCTTCTGCATCTGGCGCAGTCGCATATGGGCACCCAGGGCGACGGCAACCATTTCCTGTTCGTCGGCCGTTCGCGCAGCACCGGCCGGACGGCGATGGTGACCCATCACGGCTCTCGCGGGCCGGGCGCGTTTCTCTACAAGGCGGGGATGGAGGTGGCAGAGCGTTATCGCAAGGTGCTTTCGCCGCGGACGCTGAAGCAGAATGCCTGGATTCCCGCCGATACCGCAGAGGGGCGCGCCTATTGGGAGGCGCTGCAACTGATCCGCCGCTGGACCAAGGCCAACCATAATGCGCTGCATCAGGCGGTGACCGAAAGGCTGCGCGCCGAACCGGGTGCGCGCTTCTGGAACGAACACAACTTCGTCTTCGAACGCGACGGGCTTTTCCTGCATGGCAAGGGGGCGACCCCCGCCTGGAACGGCTATGCGGCGGATGCGACCGGGCTTACGCTGATCCCGCTCAACATGGCCGAACCGGTGCTGGTGGTGAAGGGTTCCGACGCGGCACACGGGCTCGGGTTTGCGCCGCACGGGGCGGGGCGGAACTACTCGCGCTCCGAACACCGCAAGCGCAACGCCGCGACCACGCCCGAGGCGATGCTGGCGGCCGAGACGAAGGGCCTCGACATCCGCTTTCACGCGGGCGGGATCGACATGTCCGAACTGCCCTCGGGCTACAAGCGGGCCGATGCTGTGGTGCGCCAGATCGGGGAATTCGGCCTGGCCGGGATCGAGGACTACATCGATCCCGTGGGCTGCATCATGGCCGGCGACCTGCCGCCCTTCTGGCAAAGCGACAGGCGAGGGCGGCGCTGACCGGCAGGGTGGCGAGGCACGGGCCGCCGGTCACCTCGGGCCCGTTTCCGCGGAAGACGGTCGGAGCCATGGGTGCCGGGCCGGTTGGCGGGCCTTTGCCGATTGCCGCGGGCACGGCAGGGCCGGCGGAAGGAGCGACGGTCGCAGGGGTCGGGGCGCGCGGGGCGCTCCTGACACGGTGCGGGACCGGACCGACACCGCATGCCCGGTCGCATCGCGGCAAAAAAACCAGACGTCACGCCCCTGTTTTCCTTTTGCCAAACCGGGCCGGGATATCACTACTGTCGGCGCGACGCTGACAGGAGAACCCGATGTCCCGCAAGATCGTGCTTGTCCGCCACGGTGACGATCCGCCCGATGACCGGGTCGTGACCTATGCCGTGCAGAACGGGTTCGAGCCGGTGTTTGTCCGCCCGTTCAAGGGCGACACGCTGGGGCTGCCCGGTTCCGACGTGGCAGGATCGGTTGTCTACGGCGGGCCCTACAACGTCTTCGAGGAAGACAGGCATCCCTTCCTGAACGACGAAGCCGACTGGATCCGCGCCTGCATGGCACAACGCATCCCGCTTCTGGGCTTGTGTCAGGGCGGCCAGCAGATCGCGCGGGTTCTGGGGGCCGAGGTCGGGCCTTACGAGGAGCCGGTGCATGAGTTCGGATATTACCCGATCTCACCCACAGCCGAAGGCCGCGATTTCCTGCCCGAGACGATCCACATGACCGAGGCGCATTTCCACACCTTTGCCATTCCCGAAGGAGCGGTGCACCTGGCCTCCAGCCCGCTTTATCCCAACCAGGCTTTCCGCTTTGGCGATACGACCTATGCCTTCCAGTTCCATCCCGAATGCACGATCGAGGGCTTCCGGCGCTGGCAGGCCAATGCCTGGGCACCCTATGGCAAGCCGGGCGTGCAAAGCAGGGCCGAACAGGATGCGATGATGCCGGAGGCCGACGCCCGCCAGGCCGAGTGGTTCTACGGATTTCTGCGACAGCTTTTCGGCAGCGCATGACGTCCCTTGCGCAGCGCAATCCACGGGCCTTCGGCATTCTGGTGACGCTGGCCGGGGTCATGATCTTTGTCCCCGATGCGCTTGTGATGCGGCTTATCGGAGGCGACATGCTGGCGCTGGCTTTCTGGCGCGGGCTTCTGGCGGGCAGCATCTTCATGCTTGGCAACATCATCTTCGCGCCGCAGACGATGCCGGCAAAGGGTGAATGGTTTGACCGCAAGGGGCTGCTGATCATCGCGCTGAATGCGGGGGGCGTGCTGAGCTGGTGTGCGGCCATGCAATACACGACTGCCGCGAATGCGCTTCTGGTTCTGGCCATCGCCCCGTTTCTGGCGGCCATCCTGTCGTGGACGCTGCTTGGGGAAAGGATCGACCGTGCCACCGCCATGGCCATCGCGCTGGTCTTTTGCGGGGTCCTGATCCTTGCGTCAGGCAGTCTGGGGCATGGCCGGCTGCTGGGGGACGGGTTTGCCCTCATGAACGCCCTGACCATCGCCGCCTATTATGTGACCCTGCGCACGACGGGCCGGCGGAACATGCTGCCGCATCTGGCGCTGGGGTCGTTTCTCGGCGGACTGCTCGCGGTGCCGTTTGCCGACTTCGCGCCTGTCACCACGGGTCAGGCCCTGCTGATCCTGTTGTCGGGCGCCGTGATCCTGCCCGGTGCCGCGGGGCTCCTGATGCTTGGCCCGCGCTATCTGCCGGCGGCCGAGGTGTCGATGATCACGATTCTGGAAGTCATCCTTGGTCCGCTTCTGGTCTGGGCCGTGATCGGCGAAAACCCCGGCCGGGCGACGCTTGTCGGCGGCGCGGTCATCGTCCTGACTGTCACGCTGCACACCCTGCGGCGCGTGACCATGCCCGAGCCAATTCCCTGACACGGCTTTTGCAGGCCGATCCTGGTCCGGCGGCGTGAAGGGGGCCCTTTGCAGGGCCGCAGGCAAAACCGCCTGCGCAAAGGGAGAGAGTGTCTGCCTGACCGACCGAGGGGCCGAAGGCGTCAGACTTCAAGCGCCGGCCGGACCGGGGCCGGCGACCCGGGCCGGCCTTCACGCTGCAGGTGGACGGCCTGCGCGTATGACCGGCGCAGCCGGCGCCCCTGCCTGCCCGGCCATGGGTCTTGCCCGCTTCCCTGCCGGCCGACCCCGTGCGATGGCCCGGGCAATGACGTCGAATCCTTTGGGGTCACGTCCCCGTTTTGCTTGCGTGAACCTCTGCCGCCCCGGCCTTACGGTTTCCCGGGAATCCGACCGCGAAAGCCCCGCATGACCAGAAATTCCGGCAAGACCACCGCGGACCGGGCCGCCTTTGCCGCCGCCCCTTACCCGGTCGACGTCATTGACGGACCGGTTCGGGTCAAGATGCGCAGCCGCGGTTCATGGCGGTGTTGCCCGATCCTCGGCCAGGTTCCGGCGTCCTTCTCCGGCGCGCCTCGTGTCCCTGTGGCACTGCCCGGAACCGTGCCCGAAGGCCTTGAAACCCTGCACCAGAACTGACCAAGCAAGAGGCGACGTGGTCGCCCACCCCAACAAGGAGAAAGCCATGATCTTCAGAGACAAACGCGGCAATGCGCTTCCCGGTCACCTTGCCGGGGCGGCAAGGTCGGTCGGTTCCGATCCGATGAACCGTCGGGAATTCCTGGCGACCGCGACGGCCTTTGGCGCAACCACGGCCACCGCCTATGCCATGCTGGGCCTGCCGACCCCCGCCCGGGCCGAGGCAACCCCGGTCAAGGGCGGGACCCTGCGGGTCGGAATGCAGGTGATGGACCTGAAGGACCCCCGCACTGCCGACTGGTCGCAGATCGCCAATCTGGAACGGCAATTCCTTGAGCCGCTGGTCAAGTACACGGATGCCTTCACCTTTGAAGGCCGCCTTCTTGAAAGCTGGGAGGTGAATGCAGATGCAACGCAATACACGCTCAGGCTGCGCCCCGGTGTGACCTGGACGAACGGCGATGCCTTTACCGCCGATGACGTGATCTTCAACGTCACCCGCTGGTGCGACACTGCCGCCGAAGGCAATTCCATGGCATCGCGCTTTGGCGCGCTGATCGACGAGGCGACCGGCCAGGCCCGCGATGGCGCGATCGCCCGCGTCGATGATCTGACGGTGCAGTTGAACCTGTCGGTGCCCGACATCGCCGTGATCCCCAACATGGCGGATTATCCCGCGCTGATCGTCCATCGCAGCTATGACGACACCGGCCGCAACCTGGCAGCCAATCCCATCGGCACCGGCCCGTTCGAGCTCGAGTCCCATGCGATCGGCGGTCGCGCGCGCTTTGTCCGCCGCACGAACGGCACCTGGTGGGGGGGCGAGGCGCATCTTGACGCCATCGAATTCATCGACCTTGGCAATGACCCCGCGGTCGAAGTCGCGTCCTGGGATGCGGGCGAGATCGACCTCAACCAGCAGACGGGCGAGAACTTCCTCGAAGTGCTCGATGCCATCGGGCTTACCCGCTATGAAATCGCGACGGCCAACACGGTCGTGGCGCGGATGAACGTCCAGCAGGAACCCTATACCGACGTCCGCGTCCGGCAGGCGATCCAGGCCTCGGTCGACAATGCCGTGGTTCTGGAACTGGGGATATCGGGCAAGGGCACGGTGGCGGAAAACCATCACGTCAGCCCGATCCACCCCGAATATGCCGCCCTGCCAAAGCAGGAACGCGACCCCGAACGCGCGATGGCCCTGCTGGCAGAGGCAGGAAAGACAGATCAGGAGTTCGAGCTGATCTCGATCGACATCGATTACCATCAGGTCAGCTGCGATGCGATCGCCGCCCAGATGCGTGACGCAGGGCTGAACGTCAAACGGACGATCATTCCGGGGTCGAGCTTCTGGAACGACTGGACGAAGTATCCCTTCTCGATGACCAACTGGAACATGCGCCCGCTGGGGGTGCAGGTGCTGGCGCTGGCCTACCGGTCTGGCCAGCCGTGGAACGAAAGCGCCTATGCCAACCCCGACTTCGACGCGAAGCTGGCCGACGCGCTGGCCACACCCGATGTCGAGGCGCGGCGCGCGATCATGGCAGAGCTGCAGGCGATGCTTCAGGGCGACGGCGTGCTGATCAATCCCTACTGGCAGAATGTCTATGCCCACAGCAGCCCGCGCGTGAAGGGGCACCGCGTGCACCAGACCTTCGAACTCGACCTTGCCGGGATCTGGCTCGAGGGGTGATCTGCCGGGGCCGCCGCTTGCGGCGGCCCTTTCCGGCGGGGAACGGTGATGCAGGCCAGGAACCTTCTGTCCATTCCTTACACCGGCAACTATCTGATGGCCGGCGCACGGGTTCCCCTGGAACTGGTGGTCGATCCGCCCCCCGGGGCGCGGACCGATGCCGAAGGGGCACTGCTGCTGGACGTGCTGATTGCCGAAGGGCGGGTCGCCGGCCTGTTTGCGGCCGGCGCCGGCCCCGAAGCTGCCCGGCGGGTGGATCTGGAGGGCCGCCATCTGTGGCCCGCGCTGATCGACATGCACACCCACCTTGACTGCGGCCAGGCCATTCCGCGTGTCCGTGCCGATGGCACGATCCATGGCGGCTTTTCGCTGACCGCCCGGGACTGGCCGCGCTGGACAGAGACGGACCTGGCCCTGCGCATGGAATTCGGCCTGGCCTGCGCCTTTGCCCACGGGGTTGTGGCCCTGCGAAGCCATGTGGACAGCGAAACGCTGGCCTTTTCCCGGCGGCACTGGCGGGCTCTGGACCGGCTGCGGACAAAATGGGCGGGCAGGATCGATCTGCAGGGCGTCACCATCTGCGCGATCGAGGCCTGGGTCGGCGAGGAGGCCCGCGCCATGGCCGACCTGACCGCCGACATGGGCGGTATCCTGGGCGGCGTCACCGACACGCTGGAACGCGGCGAGAACGGCACACACGAGGCGCTGGCACCGGCGCTGGACAGGCTCTTTGCGCTGGCCGGGGAACGCGGTCTCGACATCGACCTCCATGTCGATCAGACCGAGGACCTTTCTGCCTTCACCATCCCCGAAATCGCGAGAGCCCGGCTTCGGTCCGGCTTCAGGGGCCGGGTCGTGCTTGGCCATTGCGTGAACCTGTCGCTGATGCCGCCCGAAGTGATCGACCGGACCCTCGCGCTGGCGCGGGAGGCCGACCTGGCCTTTGTCTCGATGCCGACGCCGATGATGTATCTGATGGACCGCAAGCCGCGCCGGACCCCGCGATGGCGGGGCGTCACGGCCGCCCATGAAATCCGCGCGGCCGGCCTGCCGCTGGCCATCGGCGGCGACAACTGCCGCGACGCCTGGTTTCCCTATGGAGATCACGACATGCTGGATACGCTGAAACAGGCGATCCGCGTCTTTCAGGCCGACGAACCCCTGACCGGCAGCCTTGCGATGGCGTCGCGCGTGCCTGCCGATCTGATCGGGCGTCCGGACCTTGGCCGCATCGGTCAGGGCCTGCCTGCCCATCTCGTGGTGTTCCAGGCCCGCAGCCTGAACGTCCTGCTCGCCCGGGACCAGGGGGACCGGATCGTGCTGAACCACGGTCGCCATGTGACCGAAGGGCTGCCGCTGCATCACGAGCTTGAGGCGGCCCTCGGGCTGGGGGACACTCCGGCATGATCGCGGGATGAAGGCCACGCCATGCAGCTGATCGATTTCCTTCACGGAGTGCGCTGGCAGGATGTTCCCGCCCCGGTGCAGGACCGCACGCGGGATTTCCTGGTCGATCTTCTGGGTGTCGCCACCGGCGGCATCGGAACAGATCTGAGCCGCATCATCCGCGACCATGCTGCCGACCAGTTCGCCCCGGGATCGGCGGCGTCTCACATGCTTCTTGACGGCCGCCCGGTGAGCCCGGCAGGGGCGGCGCTGGCGGGGGGCATGACGATTGACGCCCATGACGCGCATGACGGCCACCGCCTGACCAAGGGCCATGCCGGATGTGCGGCGCTTCCCGCCGCCCTGGCCATGGCCGAGGCTACGGGCAGGCTGGACGGGGGCGAACTTCTGGTCGCGCTTCTTCTGGGGTACGAGATCGGGACCCGCGCCGGGATCGCGCTGCACCGCACCGCCTGCGACTATCACACCTCGGGGGCGTGGACGGCGCTGTCCTGTGCTGCCATCGGTGCGCGCTATCTGGGGCTTTCGGCGGACCGGACCCGGCATGCGCTTGGCATTGCCGAATACCACGGCCCGCGCAGCCAGATGATGCGCTGCATCGACCACCCGACCATGCTCAAGGACGGCTCCGGCTGGGGCGGCATGGCGGGGGTCTCGGCGGCGTTCCTGGCGCGGTCAGGCTTTACCGGCGCGCCCGCGATCACGGCGGAAGGTGCCGACGTGGCCGATCTCTGGGGCGACCTTGGCGGGACATGGCGGGTGATGGAACAGTATTACAAGCCCTTCCCCGTCTGCCGCTGGGCGCAACCCCCGGTGCAGGCCGTGCTGTCCCTGATGCAGGGGCAGGGGTTGCGGTCCACCGACCTTGCGCGGATCGAGATCGTGACCTTCCACCAGTCGCTGCGCCTTGCCACCCGCACTCCGGCGACGACCGAAGAGGCGCAGTATTCCACGGCCTTTCCGGCCGCCGTGGCCGCCGTGCGCGGCACGATCGGGGCCGATGACATCACCGCCGCGGCCTTTGCCGACCCCGAAATCCGGCGGCTGGCCGAGGGGATGATCGTGACGGAATCCGACGCTTACAACGCGGCCTTTCCCGCCCGACGCCTGGCCCATGCAGTCGTTGTCCTGAAGGATGGCACCCGGCTTGAATCACCCCCGACCGAAGCGCGCGGCGACCCCGAGGCGATGGTTTCCCGCGACGAGATGCGCCAGAAGTTCCACGCCTGCGCCGACCCGGTGCTTGGCCCTGTGCGCGCCAGGGCCCTGCGCGCGGCGGCCGAGGACCTGACCCAAGGGCAATCGGCGCAGGCCCTTCTGGATCTGGCGGTGGCCAGACCCTGAACGACCCCAAGGCCTCATTCACGATATTGATATGATTGGCTTAGTCAGCCATTCCCGGCGGCGGCACTAGGCCCGCAGGCGTTTGCCCCCGGCGTCGAATGCCGCACCTTCAAGCACCCGGGCGCGATGCGGGCGGCCCAGAACCATGACCTCAAGTTCTGCCCCGGGCGTGATGTCGGGCCGCAGGTAGGCCAGCGCCAGCGATTGTCCGACGTGGTAGCCATAGGCCCCCGACGACACCTTCCCCGCAGGTTTCCCCCCCGGATCGAAGATCGGCTCCCCTCCTGTCGCATCCGCCGTGGTGGCCTCGATCACGACCGACCGCAGGACCTCGCGCGGGGGCAGGTCAGCGATGGCCAGCCAGGCGGGCTTGTTGAGAAAGTCCTTGTCGGCCTTGATCAGCCCGGCCAGCCCCGTTTCCTGCGGCCAGTATTCGGGCGAATAGTCCCGTCCCCAGGAGCCATAGCCCTTCTCGAGCCGCAGGCTCATCAACGCCCGGCTTCCGACCGGTCCCGCATCCACCTGCCGGCCCGCCTCGAGAAGCGCGCCATAGAGCCGCGCCTGATCGGTTTCGGCACAGTGAAGTTCCCAGCCGAGATCGCCGGTGAAGCTGACGCGCAGCGCAATGCAGGCCACGCCTGCCACATCGATCTGCCGGGAGCGCATGAACGGGAAGGATTCGTTCGACAGGTCGGCATTGGTGAGCCGCCCGAGCAGATCGCGCGCCAGCGGGCCCGCCACGTTGAACCCCGCCATCGCTTCGGTCACGCTTTTCCAGCCTGTTCCGGCAGGCAGCGGCACGGCATCGAAAAACCGCTTGTGATAGCGTTCCGCCATTCCCGAGCCGACCATGAAGTAGTCCCCGGGACCCAGGCAGGTGACGGTGAAGTCCCCCGCAATCCCGCCGCGCCTGCCGATCAGGGGGGAAAGGCAGGACCGTCCCGGCACGGCCGGAACCCGGTTGGCAAGCAGGGCGTCCAGCCAGCCCTGCGCCCCCGGCCCGGTGACCCGGTAGCGGGCGAAGTTCGAGATGTCGATGATCCCCGCGCGGTCGCGCAGCATCCTGGCCTCGCGGCCCACGGGCCCCCACCAGTTCTGCCGCTCAAAGCCGGTGGTCTCGTCCTTCGGCTCGCCTTCGGCCGAGAACCAGAGCGGGTGCTCCCAGCCGAAGTTCAGGCCGAAGACCGCGCCCGCAGCCATCTGCATCCCATGGACCGGTCGCGCCCGGACCGGACGGCCCGCGGCGCGTTCTTCGTTCGGGAAGTGGATCTTGAACCGGTTCGCGTATTGGTCGCGCACCCGGGCCCTGGTGAATTCCTTCCCGGCCCAGTGTCCGAAACGGGCGAGGTCCCAGCCGAACATGTCGAGCTTCGGCTCGCCCTCGACGATCCACTCTGCCGACAGGAGCCCAAGCCCGCCGGACTGTGAAAAGCCGGGGATGATCCCGTTGCAGCAGAAATAGTTGCGCAGTTCCGGCACCGGGCCGAACAGGGCCGAGCTGTCGGGTGACCAGATCATCGGTCCGTTGATCACCCGCTTGATTCCGGCGCTGCCCACGACGGGCACCCGGTCGATGGCGCGCAGCATGTTGGGTTCGATCCGGACCAGATCGTCAGCGAAAAGCTCGTGGCCAAAGTCCTGCGGCGTGCCGTCTTCGGCCCAGAACTTCATGTCCCGCTCATAGGCTCCGACCAGAAGGCCCTTGCCCTCCTGCCGCAGGTAATATTCGCCGTCCCGGTCCGCGACAGAGGGCAGGCGGCGGTCCATCGCGGCGATTTCGGGGATGGTTTCGGTGACGAAATACTGGTGTTCGGTCGGGATGAGAGGGAGCGTGATGCCCGCCAGCGCCGCCACCTCCCGCGCCCAGAGGCCGGCGGCGTTGATCACCCATCCGGTATGCACGTTCCCGAGCGGCGTTTCGACGATCCATGATCCGTCGGATTGGGCCCGCGTCGCCGTCACCGGGCACATGCGGCGAATCTGCGCCCCCCGTGCCCGGGCTCCCGAGGCATAGGCCATCGTC
>Ga0315902_10005664_pt1 | contig 17508 bp, 24 predicted proteins | sample LakEriMetagenome_9_FD_203523 | JGI IMG/M metagenome (GOLD analysis project Ga0315902, IMG submission 203523) | Freshwater fungal communities from buoy surface, Lake Erie, Ohio, United States - Buoy 12 MA117 | ecosystem: Environmental > Aquatic > Freshwater > Lake > Lake biofilm | place: USA...
AGGGTAAAGTAGGCGGCGACGTATATGTGTCAAACGCCTCGTCTTATGACAACCGAGCCAACCTCTCAGAGACGTTCTTCAAACAGCTTGAGACTTACGACGGCACTGACATTGGCCGCCAAGAGATCTATGGTGAGATCCTTGACCCGGAGCAGTCCGGCATTATCAAACGTAAACAATTTAAACTCTGGCCTGCCAACAAGCCGACTCCAACACTGGAGTATGTCATTGCGTCGTATGATCCGGCGACTTCTGAGAAGACAATGAACGACCCGACCGCCTGCACTATCTGGGGCGTGTTTGAGCAACAAGACGCTGGCACGGCGGTAATACTACTAGACTCTTGGGACGAACACCTGTCCTACCCGGAGCTGCGTAGGAAGGTAATCAACGACTTCAAGGAGGTCGTCTACGGCGCCGATAATGACTTTGGCAAGGGCCGAAAGGCTGACCTGATCCTGATGGAAGACAAGTCGGCGGGTATCTCGCTAATCCAGGAGCTCCAGGGCGCCGGTGTGCCAGTCAGGGGATATAATCCTGGCCGCGCCGATAAGGTACAACGATTAAACATTGTAGCGCCCCTGGTGTCTAAGGGTAAGGTGTGGATACCAGAGGAACCGCAACGAAAAGGAGAATATGCAGACTGGGCAAAACGTTTTCTGCGTCAAGTATGTTCATTTCCAGAGGCTGGCGGACACGACGACTACGTCGACTCCCTCTCGCAAGCGCTGCGTGTTCTACGTGATTCTGGATGGATCCAACTCGACCCGCTACCAGCTCGAGACTATAGTTACGTGGACGACGACATGAGCAAGCGATTTGCCAACCCCTACGCCCAGTAGGGCGGATCCCCCAAGTTTTGTGCATTAGTATAAATAGGAATAACTACCCGCTCAAAATGAACTTTCTAAAGACCCCCCAACAAAAACTAATGGAAGAGGCCGGCATGATGCCCGCCTCCCCGGGTATGTTAAAGACCCCACAACAGGCGTTGATGGAGGAGTCTGGCATACAGCCCAAGTTTTTTGCTGACGGCGGTAGCACAACAATGAGCGTACAAGATATGTTAGCGGCATTAATTGCAGCCGGACAAAAACCACAAAAATTTGCAGGCGGCGGACTATCAACCCCGGCAAACATTGGAACTCAGGTTGCGTTTAACGCACCGTTTTTAACCCCTGAAATTTTAGAAATGCGAAAGAATATCGCGGCTAAAAAATACGGACCCGCAGCAGAAAACGCAGCTTCTTTAGGTTTGGCAGTGGCGCCATTAAATCCCCTTACTGCTTTTTTATCATTAATGGGCCCTAGCCAACTTGGTGATGCAACATTAGATACTTACAGAAAACAGCAAGCAGAAGAAGCTGCAAGACAACAGGAAATGATTCGTAGGCGTGCAAGAGCACAATCTCCGGTATTTAAACACAACCAGCCAGTGGAAATGATTGACTTGCAAGAGCAGCCAAGTTTTCCTAGCCTATCCAAATTCTACAACAGATAACTTATGGTAAACCCAATACTACCCATTCAGTCTGGCGCAAATTTGCCTGGCCTTGAAAATGAACAAAACGTTAAAGAGGCAGCCGCGCAAGATGCGGAGATGGATTATTACGAAGACGCGTTGGGATTAGAACCCGGTGACGTTGAAGAGGAAGTCATTGAGTTAGAAGATGGTTCTGTTGTAATTAACTATCAAGAAAAACAAAGCCCACGCAAAAACCCAGAGTTTTATGAAAACCTGGCAGAGTCACTAGACGAGGGCACTTTACAGGCTCTGGCAACAGAGTACTTAGATTTAATTGACGTAGACAAAGAGTCACGTTCACAGAGAGACAAACAGTATGAAGAAGGATTGCGTAGAACTGGGCTTGGAAAAGATGCACCAGGAGGGGCGACGTTTGACGGTGCTTCCAAAGTGGTTCACCCAGTTATGGCAGAGGCTTGCGTTGATTTTGCGGCGTCTTCAGCTAAAGAGTTACTCCCATCTGACGGACTCGTTAAGTCAAACATCAAGGGCGAAGCAGACCGATTAAAAGAAGAGACAGCAAACCGTAAGGTTAATTTCCTTAACTGGCAGTTAACCGAGCAAGTACAAGAGTACCGCGACGAAATGGAGCAGTTGCTCACTCAGTTGCCACTTGGTGGATCACAGTTCCTCAAATGGCGCTGGGACGAAGAACAAAAACGTCCAATCTGCGAGTGGGTTGCAATTGATAACATTTTGTTACCATACTCGTCAACTAACTTCTACACAGCACAGCGTGTAACTGAAGTACAAGACATCACCGAAGACACATTTTTGCAACGTGTTGAACAAGGCATTTACATTGACATCAACAGCGAATATTCGTCTGATGCCCCGCTAAACGATCAGACAAGATCTGAAAAAGCAAACAACAAAATCGAGGGCAAAGACATGCCCTCTAAGAACATTGACGGATTGCGTCGTATTTACGAGATTACCTGTTTCATGCGTTTGGAAGAAGACGCAGAGACAGACGGCCAACGCGCACCATACATTTTAATGATTGATGAGACCACAAGCAAAGTCTTGGGTCTGTATCGTAACTGGGAAGCAAATGATGAAAAGTTTGAAAAACTGGACTGGTATGTCGAGTTTAAATTTATCCCTTGGCGTGGCGCTTATGCTATTGGCCTTCCCCATCTTATTGGTGGTCTTAGCGCTGCTCTCACTGGCGCTCTACGCGCTCTCTTGGACGCGGCGCATATTAACAATTCCCAGACGCTACTTAAACTCAAGGGTGGACGAATTGGTGGGCAAAGCGATCGAATCGAACCTACGCAAGTAGTAGAGATTGAGGGAGCACCTGGTGTTGATGATGTTCGCAAGATTGCGATGCCAATGCCATTTAACCAGCCATCATCAGTTTTATACAACTTACTTGGTTGGTTAACAACTGCAGCAAAAGGTGTAGTAACCACCGCAGAAGAAAAAATCGGCGAGGCAAACAACAACATGCCTGTTGGTACGGCCCAGGCTCTCATCGAGCAGGGCGCTAAAGTATTCTCCAGCATTCACGCACGCCTACACCGCAGCCAGGCTAAATCTTTGGCAATTGTTTCGCGTATTAACCACTGGTACCTGGCCGATATGGACAACCAGTCCGGCGAGGCAATTGAGGTTCGTGACTTCGCGTACAACAACGACGTGCGCCCAGTGTCTGACCCCAACATTTTTTCTGAGACACAACGCTTAGCTCAGAACCAAGCGCTGTTACAAATGGCAGCCTCCGCGCCACCCGGAATGTTTGACATCCGTGCGGTGTATCGTAGAGTATTAAACCAATTAAAGGTGCCGTCTGTTGACGAGATACTACCCAATCCGTTGGGAGCAAAAGAATCCAATCCTGCGCTAGAAAACGTTGCCATGACAATGGGACGTCCTGCCGCAGCATACCCAGACCAAGACCACATCAGTCATATCAAGATACACTTAGAGTATGCGATGAACCCTGCGTATGGTGGCAACCCAGTGATTGGCCCAACATTCGCGCCCAACGCGTTAGAACACATCAAGCAACACTTAACGCTGCACTACTTGCAGTCCATGCGCGCGTACGTGGCCCAAGCATCTGGCGGCAAAGATACGCTAGAGCTGCACCAAGAAAAGCCACTAGACTTAGAAGCTCAGCAGGCGTTAGCCCTAGCCTCGCAGATGGTTGGACAAGATTCGCAGATGACTATGCAGCCATTCGTACAACAGATTCAGGCGCTGGCTCAAAAAGTTGCGCAGGCGCAGCAGTCTAGGATGGAGCAAATCGCATCTCAAGACCCAACCGCCCAGGTTATTCTTAAGACCCAGATGGCAGAGACCCAGCGTAAACAGCAAGAGGCTCAGTTTAAGATGCAGATGGATCAGCAAAAGAGCCAGCAAGACTACGAGATTAAGATTGCTGAATTGCAACGCAAAGTAATGGAATTACAGAGCAAGTACGATCTGCAAACCGAGCTTGATAACCAGAAAAACTCTACCAACGTGGCAGTTGCCAGTATGAATAACTCCTCGCGCGAGCGCGTGGCAGCACTACAGGCTCAAGCACAACTATCTGCTCAAGAGTTAGCACTCGCCCAAGAACAGGCTATGCTTGGTATTCAGGCAGTAAACGAGGCAGAGAAAGATATCCGTCAGCATGGTATCGAGATTGAGCGGCAAAATTTTTTAAACGAAGCTGAAGTAACAAAACAGGCAGTACAGGCAGCACTACAACCAAAACCCACCACAGGAGTATAACATGGCCGAAAATTTAAAAGGCTTCCGTCAAACCTACCAGGAGACTGGTCAACTATCTAGCGGCGGCGGCCCTGGAGAAAAAAACCTAGACGCCGGCGCGTCTGGTAGCCACCGCGATAATAACTGGAAAAAGGGCGCAGCCCAGGGCAGACTAAAAAATGCCAAGCCAATCGGCCCAGGTAAAAACCTTAAAGATATCCAAGGCGGCAATTTTTATTAATTTTAGGGCGGATTCCTTCGTATACTTGCATTAGTGAGATTATGAAGGACTTTATATCTGAAATTATCGGTCGTGTAAAGGCTGAGCAAAAATCACTAGCGGAATCCGTTACCGCGGGAACTAACGTAAATTCGTTTGAAGACTACCAGAGATTGGTTGGCCGACACGAAGGTTTTAAGATTACGTTAGACATTATTAATGAAATTTTAACGGAAGACGACGAAGACGAATCGTAAGATTCAAGAAAGGATTGCCGAATGGCATTTGATATATCACAAAAGGAAGACCCAGATCTTCGCTCAGAGGAAGAGTGTTTCCCTGACATCGATCCAGGTATTGAAGTAGCCGGAGACCGTGTTTTAGTGCAGTTACGACGGGAAAAGGCAAGAAGCAAGGGCGGAATCATTTTAGTTGACGAAACCCGGCAGACGTTACGTTTCAATGAGACTGTAGCTAAAGTACGCCAGATTGGCCCACTAGCATATAAGTCGCCAGATACCCTAGAGCCTTGGATTGAAGGCCCTTGGTGCAAAGAAGGCGATTTGGTTAGGACCATCAAGTACGGCGGTGACCGTTTTGTTGTAAGCCCAGATGATGAAGGCTCCCCAGTGGTGTTTATTACCATCCAGGCACGTGAAATCATCTCACGCATCAAGTCGTTTGACCATGCGCAGAAGATGAAAGCGTTTGTAGATTAATTTTGAAAGAAAATTATGGCAGATAATGAAAAAGACGTTCCTATCAAGGAACAAAATGATGGCTCCGTTTTAGCCAAACTGGAAGATCATATTGATCACTTTCCAGAAGAAGAAAAACAAGAAGTTACTGTAGACGTAGAAGACAGTGATCAGGACGACGATGAACCCGTAGAAGCCGCTGAAGGTGGCGAGGTGGACTCTGATCCTGAAGAAACCGACGAAGACCGCGAAAAGATTCGCGAGGCGCGCAGAGAAGAACGTAGGCTCAAGAAAGAACTAGCCAAACAACGCGACGCAACATCTCGAAATAAAATTAGTGCACTCGAACGACGTAATGCTGAACTGGCAGAGCGTTTAATCAAGTTAGAGAACACTGCAGCATCGTATCAGTTTGCACAGATTGATAAGGCAATCGAAGACGAGGCGACTCGTGTAGAGTACGCCAAGATGAAGATGTTGCAGGCCGCACAAGAAAATGATGCGGCAGGACAAGTAGAGTATTTAGAGCAGTTAACAGACGCAAAACAACGTTTGCAACAAGCTCAGTACTACAAGAAACAACAAATCGAGCAGGCAAAAGCTCCAAAGCAAAACGTACCAACTCCGATTGCAGAAGAAGTACAACGCAACGCAACTCAGTGGTTAAAGAAAAACTCTTGGTACGATCCGCAGGCTCGAGATACAGATAGTAGAATTGCCAAGGTAATTGATCAAGAACTCGCAGCAGATGGCTGGGATCCAAGTGATTCCGAGTACTGGGAAGAGTTAGACAATCGTTTATCGGCACGTCTGCCACACCGCTACACCTCAAAGGGTGGCCAGCAAACCCGTAGAGCGGGCCCAACGGCCTCTAGCCGGGTGGCAAACACAACCAGCGCAAGACCTGGAACAATCACGTTAAGTCCTCAGCGTGTTCAGGCAATTAAAGACGCTGGTGCGTGGGACGATGTTGAGAAACGTAATAAAATGATCCGCGCATACGCATCGTATGATCGCGCTAACAAAGGATAATTATCATGGCAAATACAAGAATCAAACGCGACTTAGAAGATCGTTTAGTAGATCGAGTCGAAGAGGTAAAAGACCGGATGGCGGCAGAAGATCCGGATGCAAAATCACGGCGCGAACGTGCAGAGGCGTTCAGAGATAAATGGCAAAATAGCGCATTGCCAGACCTTCCAGTTGGAGCAATCCCTGGATTCCATTTGTGTTGGTTATCCACCACAAATAATTATGACAGTATCGACAAACGTATGGCATTGGGTTATGAGCCAGTGAAAGCCGCGGAATTAGGAAAAGGCTTTGAAGCACTAGGTAAGATGAGCTCGGGCAAGTTTGAAGGCTGTGTTAGTTGTAACGAGATGGTTCTCTTTAAGTTACCAGAAGAAATCTATCAAGAAGTAATGCGCATGATGCACCTCGAGGATCCCCTCGAACATCAACGCAATATCACCGCATCCGTTCGGAGCACTGCTCAAGACGGCAAAGGCGGCAGATCTATTCTTGAAGGTGGAGTTTTGGAAATGGAAAAAGAGGCCGCAAAAGCAAATAGTAATATTCGCTTCCAATAACATTCTTCAAAATCACAAAGGAAAAACATAAATGTCCACAACATTTAAACCCTTTGGTCTGAAGCCTGCATACCATCCAAGCGGTTTGGACCGTGCCACTGCATTCGTGGGTACGAACTCCTTCCAAGCTGCTACTGATAACACATACAACGCTCCCTACTCTTTGAGTGCTGGTCAAGCGTTTTATCAATATCAGCCAGTTGGTCTAAATGCCTCAAACCAATTAACAATTGCTGCCGCATCAGCAACCGGCGGTTCCGCTGGTACTGTGTACGGCGTATTTGATGGTGTAGAGTTTACCGACGCCCAAGGCCGTCGTTCCGTATCTAAGTGGGCCTCTAAGACCCAGTTAGATGCTTACACACAAATCATTTTCTGGCTCTGGACAGATCCAGCTATGGTTTACGAAGCGCAGATCAATGGTTCTGCTGACGCTAGCTCTATCGGCGCACAGTATGACTTTAGTACTGCAACTGGTTACACTACTGCTGATGGTATCTCCATTGGTAACGGTGGCGCTGGTTTCTCAACCACTGCACTAGCAGCGGCCGCTGTAGCTACCACAGTACAAGGTCAGGTGCGTGTAATTGGTCTAGGACGTGAAGTAGCTTACCCACCCGGCGAAACAAATGCCTGGGGTGACACTTACACGATTGTTCAAGTACAGATCGCTAACAACACGTTTGTAGCGCCTAAGGCTTCGGTCTAACATTTAACGAAAGGAACTAGCAAATGGCAACCCCAATGCGCAGTACAGACTTTCGTGCGGTAGTCGAGCCGATTATCAACGAAGTCTTTGATGGCGTTTATGAACAACGCGCTGACGAGTGGAAGGGATTTGTAGAACAGATCCAAGGTATTCCACGTAATTATCACGAAGAAGTAATGCTGTACGGTATGAATGCAGCTCCTGCTATGCCTGACGGAACTCCTGTCAGCTATGATCAGGGCGGTACTCTGTACATCACCCGTTTCATCTATCAAATCTATGGCTTGGCATATGCCTTGACCAAGGTATTGATGGAAGACGGTGATCACATCCGTATCGGCAGCACCTTCGCCAAGCACTTGGCTCAGTCTATGATTGAAACCAAAGAGACATTGTGCGCTAACTTACTAAACTTCGCATTTACTTCCGGCTATACCGGCGGTGACGGCGTAACCTTAGTAAACACAGCTCACCCTGTAGCTAACGGTCTCACCTATAGCAACAAGTTGACTACCCCTGCTGCTTTGTCGCAGACTTCTGTTGAGCAAATCCTCATCCAGATCCGTTCTGCAATCGACAACAACGGTAAGCGTATTCGCTTGAAGGCCGAGCAGTTAGTAGTACCCCCAGCACTCGAGTTCCAGGCAGAGGTAATCCTCAAGTCTGTTCTCCGTTCTGGTACTGCTGACAACGATCTCAACCCAATCAAGTCTACTGGCATGCTTCCAAAGGGTACACACGTTGTAACCCGTTTGAGCTCCAGCAAGGCATGGTGGGTACAGACCGATGCTGAGAATGGTCTCATGCTCGTAATGCGTCGTCCAATGGAGAAATCCATGGAGGGGGACTTTGAAACTGATTCTATGCGCTATAAGGCCACCGAGCGTTACGCCACGGGCTGGCATGATGCACGTAACATCTATGGTACACAAGGTGTTTAATCAGCTTTAAAAAAGTTGTAAAAAATCAAAAAACCCAGCCCACAAAGCTGGGTTTTTTGCATTAGTATATGTATGGCAAGAGATAAAGAAAACCAAAAACGTATAGCAAAAGAATGGTACGAGCGAAACAAAGAGCTTACCAAGGAACGCGCTCGTCAATGGGCTTTAGCAAACCCAGATAAGAAAAAAGAAACTGTAGATAAGTGGCGAACCAATAACTTAGAAAAACACAACGCAACAAATAGATTGTGGAATGTAAAAAATAAACCTAAAAAAGCCGCTCTTCAAGCCAAACGCAAAGCAGCGCAACTCCAACGTACCCCAAAATGGCTAACTGACACCGATCTGTGGATAATTGAGGAGGCGTATCATTTAGCCCAATTACGCACTAATCTATTTAACTTTCCGTGGCACGTCGACCACATTATCCCCCTGCAGGGCAAAAATGTATCTGGCCTGCACGTCCCCAGCAACCTGCGGGTCATCCCAGGTAGCGAAAACGTTAAAAAATCCAATAAATACGCCAACTAGGGCGGTTTTTCTATTTAATTTGCATTAGTAGTTATAGGAAGAATAATCCCATTCTGACCGCCGCTACTTCCCGGTGAGACGACTCAGAGACAGCTTGGGATACCCACTGAGATAAGGAATCAAATAATGTCTACCACATTTACAGTACCAATGCGTTTAAATACGCGTCAAACAACCAGCAACGACGGCACCATTTCTGCCGACACAACTGGCGCATCACAAATTTCCAAACAAGTAGCTATCGTTGCCGGAGCCGCAGCAACTGCAGTAATCCCCGCTGGCTCTATTATCCACTCTATCACTGGCTACCTAAACGTAATTGGCGCCGGCTCACGCGCAGTTAGCTTAACTGTTAATGGAGTAACTACTTCAGTTGGCACTTTGACAACCACCGCACTTGGCGTGGTAGACGTTGCTTTTACAGGATCCGCTGCTGTAGCTAACATCCTCGCTAACGTTGGTGCTTATGACTGCACAGTTACTTTAGCATCTGAGGCAGCATCTGCTGGCACATTGTCTATTCAGTACACCGGTCGCAACGCTGACGGCACAATTACTCCATACGGTTCTGGCTACACCAATAACTAATTAGGAGCCAATCATGCGTCAAGTAACCGTGACGGCTGATGCAACTGGGGTAACTACTCCAGTTGTACTCGACCAATACATCACTCCATTTCAGGTAACATACTCAAAGACTGGGTCTGGTGTTGTTCAAGCAACAGCAACGGATCCATATCCCGTCGAAAACGGTAACTTTGTTTCTGCTACCTTTACTTGGATTACTGCACCCACAACAGCACCAAACACCGCAACTTTTTTAGCACAGCCGTATCGTGCTATCCGTTTATCTGGTGCAGCCGAAGGTGACACACTTACAGTAATTCAATCCGGAGTTAAGTAATGCCTGTATACCTCGACACTCGGGGTAATAGTGTCCTGTCTGTGGCGATCTGTGATCGCTGCAACAGGAAATTTGCGTACACAGAATTAATGCCCGACCCTAATTTTCCGGGCATGCGTGTGTGCGCGGCAGATAAAGATAATTATGACCCCTGGAGATTACCAGCGCGTCAAACAGAAAACATTGCGTTGCGTTTCCCACGCCCAGATCAAAGTGTTGCTACTGGCCCAATTGGTGGCCAACAATTAGTTACCCAAGGTAACCCAAATAACAGTACGCAATACGATAGCTTTTTTATTGATGGCACACCACCAAATGCTGGCGAGTCTGGCGATATAAAAACATAAAGAGACATAAATGGCAGACCGTTCAATAACACAACTACAAGTAGCGGGACCGTTAACTGGTAACGAAGTTACTGTTGTTGTCCAAAACGGGATCACTAAACAGACCCAGCTCCAAGATATTTCTAATCTTGGTGGCCCAACTGGCCCCACTGGTCCGCAAGGCAATGTCGGTCCAACTGGTCCAACTGGTGCAACCGGTGCAACAGGTCCAACATCTACAGTACCAGGTCCCACCGGCCCAACTGGGTCAACTGGACCACAGGGCCCCACCGGCCCAACAGGCTGGACTGGCCCACAGGGGCCGACAGGCTGGACTGGACCGACAGGCGATACTGGACCGACAGGTGATACTGGACCGCAAGGCGTAATAGGCCCCACAGGACCGCAGGGACCGCAAGGAATACAAGGACCAACTGGACCAATAGGTCCCGTAGGGCCGACAGGTGACACGGGACCGATTGGTCCAACAGGCGACACTGGACCACAAGGACCTACTGGACCACAGGGGATACAAGGCCCCACCGGTCCGCAAGGCATCCAAGGCCCCACTGGTGACACCGGACCACAAGGGCCTACTGGACCGCAGGGGATACAAGGACCAACTGGCCCAACTGGTGACACTGGACCTCAAGGTATACAAGGTGTCACAGGACCGACAGGACCACAAGGTCAGACGACAGGATTAACACTATTCCTTGATGGTGCAACGGCAACTGGACCACAGGCATACGATCTGTTGGTGGTGCCAAACACCGGCGCGCAAACAACACTGTCAATAGCAACAAATACAAGCACACCGGTTTTACTTGGCTCGTTTGTAACTGCTGCTGGTGTACCCAACAACACATCTTTTATTGGCGGTTTGTGGGAGCTATACGGGTGGATAAATCACGCTGGTGGTGGGGCAACATTTAGATTTTGGACTGAGGTTCAAGAGGTTGCATCAGACGGCACGACGGTATTACAGACACTTGCCAGTGGAAATTACGCATCGGGAACCCTTGTTTCAACATCAACTCTTTCGCTGTACGAGTATGATCTGTATGTTCCTACATCTACACTAGCGTCCGTTAACAGCCGTATATTACTTAACGTTTATGTGCAAGGTCAGACGGGAAGTACAACCGCATCCTTAAACATGCGCAACAACACGCAGTCGCACGTTGTTACGACGATTGCGTTTAACGTGGTTGGACCAACAGGACCACAAGGCCCAACTGGTGACACTGGACCACAAGGCCCCACAGGTCCGCAAGGAATACAAGGACCTACAGGTCCAACAGGATGGACTGGTCCGCAAGGCATTCAGGGACCGACTGGTCCGACAGGTGACACAGGACCTCAAGGTCCAACCGGTCCGACAGGATGGACTGGACCAATTGGCCCAACCGGCCCAACTGGTGACACAGGACCTACGACATACCCAGCCGCTGGCGTGGCAGTATCTACCGGCACGGCGTGGGGTGCGTCATTAGTGGCAGCAAGTGCTAACACCGCAAGCGCGCTGGTACAGCGCGATACCAACGGTGACTTTAGTGCTGGTACAATAACCGCAACGGCATACATTGGAGTGAGTGGCGGTACATTTTAATTAGGGGTAGCACATGAAAATCGCCGTATATGCGATTAGCAAAAATGAAGAGCAGTTTGTAAAGACATTCTGCGAGTCCAGTAAGTTAGCGGATTATATTATGATCGCCGACACTGGTTCTACGGATGGTACGGTCGAGGAGGCTAAAAAGTATGGGGCTGTTGTTCATAGCATTTGTATTTCTCCTTGGCGCTTCGATCATGCTCGGAATGCCGCTTTGGCGCTACTTCCCGCAGACATCGATGTCTGCATATCGCTAGACTTAGACGAGCAGTTAGAGCCAGGCTGGCGTGAAGAATTAGAGCGTCTCTGGACACCAGAGACCACCAGACTCAGTTATAAGTTTGACTGGGGGCACGGTAAAGTGTTTTACAGTACAAAGGTACACACCCGCAAGGGTTACCACTGGCACCACCCGTGCCACGAGTACATTAGGCCAGACCATCGGACCAAGGAAGTGTTTGCGTATAGTGAGATGTTGATGATTACGCACCACCCCGACGAGACAAAGTCACGGGGTCAGTACTTAGATCTGCTGGAGATGTCGGTCAAGGAAGACCCAAGCTGTCCACGTAATGCGTTTTATTACGCTAGGGAGTTAACGTACTACCAGCGATGGAACGAGGCAATTGTGGCACTGCAAAAGTATCTGGCGATGCCAGAGGCGACGTGGAATAACGAACGAGCCTACGCATTTAGGTTAATCGGTAACTGCTACGATAACTTAGGTCAAGATGGTATGAACTGGTACCGTCGTGCAGTATCCGAAGACCCGGGCGTGCGTGAGACGTGGTGTGAGTTAGCACAGGCGTGCTACAGAAAAGGATTATGGGAGGAGTGTTACGGCGCGGCATGTAACGCACTTAGGCTGACAGAGTGTACCTACACGTACACCATTGATGCAAACAACTGGAAGGCAAGGCCGCACGATCTTGCGGCAATCGCAGCCTACAGGTTAGGATTTAAAGAAGAAGCAATTAGGCACGGCACCAACGCATTACAATTTGAACCCAATGACGAAAGATTACTAAAAAATCTTGAGTATTATAAGGAATAGATATGGCACAGGCAGGTTTTACACCAATTAGTTTATACTACAGCAGCACGGCAAGTACACAGCCAACAACTGGAAACTTGGTGTTGGGTGAACTCGGATTAAACATTGCCGATGGCGTAGCTTACTTTAAAAACGCGGCGGGTTCTAGTATCGTGCAGTTAAACGACCCCGCCGGAACCGCTGTGGCAATGGCAATCGCTCTTGGATAAGGAACCAAAATGGCAAATACATTCACTTCATACGTAGCAAAAAACGTGGGAACCTCCTCCAGTACGCTGGTTACGGTTGGTGCCTCAACACAGACGACCCTAATCGGTTTGTCTTGTGCAAACACCACTACATCACCCGTAACTGTAGATGTGTTTTTTACACGCTCTGCGGTAGACTACTACCTCATCAAAAGTGGCACCGTGCCGGTCGGCGGAACATTGGTAGTCGTTGGTGGTGATATGAAGACTGTTCTTATTACCTCTGACGCGCTAAAGGTTGTAAGTTCTGCAGCGTCATCCGTTGACGTTGTAGCATCAGTACTCAATATCACCTAAAATTGTTTAAAAACAACAAGTATTCTAAATGGTATTGGACTTTGGTAGACAAAGCAAAAACCCGGACTGCCATTTCTGGGTATGTTGAAAAACACCATATCATTCCCCATTCCATGGGCGGTAAAAAACAAAAGAGCAATTTGGTAATATTGACAGCAAGAGAACATTTTGTGGCACATTGTTTATTGGCTCGTTGTGTTCAAAATCAATATAAAGAAAAAATGGATTTGGCTGTTCACATGATGCAAGTTAATCCATCAACACAACAAAGGTATCAAAATTCTAGGTTGATTGCTATTGCAAAACAAGGTGTATCAGAATCAACTAAAAGAAGAATGACTGGCATAAAGTTTGGTCCTAGATCAGAAGAACATAAAGCCAAATTAAGAAAAGCTAGAGCCAAACAAGTAATACCGGCGGAAGCATACAAAAGACAAGCTAAAATAATATCTTCGTTAGTTTGGCTAAATGATGGTGTGAGAAGTTACCGGGTAAAACCGGAGTTAGTTCAAACTAAAATAAACGATGGTTTAAAAAAGGGTAGATTAATGTTATACATTAACGAAAACTATAGACAAAAACGCAGGGAGTGTGCCATTAGACAATGGCAGGCTAAGGCTGCAGTGGGAGCACAATTATGACATATTTGGGCAATTCGCCGACCACCCAGAGTTTTATCTCTGGCACTGACTACTTCAACGGTACAGGCGCTCAGACTGCTTTTACTTTAACCCGCACAGTAGCCTCTGTTAACGACATCGAGGCAGTGGTTAATAACGTAGTCCAAGTACCTAACGATGCGTACACCATCAGCGGTACGACTATTACCTTTACCTCTGCACCATCGGCTGGCACACAGAACGTCTACGTGCGTTACCTCAGCACCACGACTCAGGCAATTACGCCAAGTCAGAATACGGTTAGCTGGAGTACTTTAAACGCTGATGTACAGCAAGACTTAGGTATCAGTTTCAAGAACCGCATTATTAACGGTGCGATGGTAATAAGCCAAAGAAACGGCACAACCGCAGTAAACAATGATACAACGGGAACACAGTATTCTCTTGATAGATGGGGAATTTATGGAACTCAATCAGCTAAATTTAGCGCTGGGCAATATTCAACTGCACCAACTGGGTTTAATAATTCTATTGGTATAAGTTCAAATTCAGCTTATACATTAAATGGCACTGATACTTTTTGGCTTCAACAACAAATTGAAGGTTACAACATATCCGATTTAGGGTTTGGAACATCTAGTGCTAAAACAGTAACTTTATCATTTTGGGTGCGTAGTTCATTAACTGGCACTTTTGGTGGAACTTTAAGAAATGCTGATAATACTAGATGTTATCCATATTCTTACACTATTAACACCGCAAATACTTGGGAACAAAAATCTATTACCATCACTGGATGTTTAGACGGTACTTGGGGAACGACTAACGGTTCAGGAATTAAAGTTTTATTTAGCTTGGGCAGTAATTATTTAGGAACCGCTGGCGCATGGACAAGTAGTTATGTTGAAGGCGCTACTGGTCAAACATCATTGGTTGGAACAAGTGGGGCAAACTTGTACATCACAGGCGTACAACTCGAAGTAGGCACACAGGCAACGACCTTCACAACAGCGGGTGGTTCATACGGTGCTGAATTGGCTTTGTGTCAGAGATATTTTTACCAATCTACTGTCGTTTCTACAACAATGACAATTTCAAGTGGAACAGCATACAACTCAGCATCTATATACAATTCTAATATGTTGTATTTTCCAGTAACTATGCGAGCAATACCAACGGCTAGTTACACGGGTCAAGCATATTCAAGCGATGGTTTAGGTGGTTCATACGTATCAACTATTAACACTTGGCAATTATACACTTGGGGTATGCTACCCAATGATACTACTTCTAGTGGTTTAACAACAGGTAGACTTTATTATATAACAGTAGGTGGTACTGGCAACTATGTTCGAGCTTCTGCGGAGTTATGATTATGTATAAATTACCAAAAATAAATCAACTAACAAATGAGCATCCAAATACTGTTATTTGTTTATCAGATAACTCTTGCATCCCATTCGACCCCGCAAACACCGACTACGCTAACTTCAAGACCGCCATCCTCGAAGACAAGGCACAGTTACAAGACGCAGACGGCAACACCATGACCGCAGAACAGGCAAAAGACTTTGTGAAGGAGTTACCATAATGCCAGTAAGTACAATTCCAGCAGCGAGTGCTGTTAGCGGTATTTTACCAGCCGCCAACTTACCAACTGGTAGTGTATTGCAAGTGGTTAATGCTCAATTTGATAGCCCAACACAAGTATCAACATCATCCACAACTCCACAAAGCACAGTTTTAACTTTAACTATTACACCTAAATTTGCTACTAGCAAAATTTTAGTAATGGCTAATTTTCAAATTTTTAATAATGCGGCTACAAATTATGGTTTTACGGCTATTTACAGAAATGGCTCTACTTCATTAGGTTTTAATTCATTAACTTATAGTGGTGGAACAGTAAACTGGGTGCCAGCTACTAATATTTCTTATGATTCCCCAGCAACAACTTCTGCAACAACATATACGCTTTATTACAAAGCTGGTGCTGGAGTATTTAATGTGTTTTGGGGAAGTGGTGCAAGTTCAACAATTACTGCTATGGAGATTGCGGCATGAACCACGAAGCAATTAGAAAGTTAAATTCATCTGTTGTAACTATTGTTGGCGATGTTGCTTACGATGCAGACGGCAACGAAGTCGCATACGATAAAGCCGCAGTTCAGGCTTATGTAGATGCTAACGCCTATAAAGACCTCCGTGCCGCAGCTTACCCATCGTTTGCCGACCAGTTTGACACCATCTTCCATGAAGGCATAGACGCATGGAAAGCCCAGATTCAAGCAGTAAAAGACCGTTTCCCGAAGGAATAACTTATGTCATACATAGGCGCACAACCAACCACCGCGGCGTTCATAACAGACCAATTTAATGGCACCGGTTCACAGACCGCCTTTACATTATCTGTAGCACCCGCAACGACTAGCTCGATCCTTGTCTCCGTCTCGGGCGTCTTACAAGACCCGACGACCTACGCCGTCAGCGGGACCACCCTCACGTTCTCTGCCGCACCTCCAGCGGGAACAGGCAACATCTCGGTACGCTTCCTAGGCATTCCTGCCAGTGGCGTGGCAACTACTGCCTACCGCACGGTCACCGAGTTCACCGCAACGGCAGGGCAGACAAGTTTCTCCGTACCAAGCTACACGGCAGGCTACATCAACGTCTATCGCAACGGAGCGTTGCTAGGAACATCTGACTACACAGCGACCAGTGGCACGACGGTCGTACTAGCCAACCCAGCATCTTCGGGCGACTTGGTGGTCACCGAGTCGTTCTTTGTGAGTAGTGTGTTAAATGCGATTCCAGCAACCAACGGGGCAGTGACAAGTGCGTATTTGCTAGACGCTTCGGTAACTCAGGCTAAATTGGCTGCTGGTGTTGTTGGTAATGGTCCAGCGTTTAGTGCTTATGCTAGTGCAGGAACAAGCCTATCAAATGCCACATTCACAAAAGTAAATTATGCTACTGAGAATTTTGATACAAACAATAATTTTGCATCTAGCCGTTTTACCCCAACTGTTGCTGGGTACTATCAAATATCAGCATCAACTAGACTTGGTTCAATAACTGCATCAATAGTAGTTTGGTCAATATATAAAAATGGTGCAAGTGCTGCTACTGGCGGTAGCTGTGGAGTATCTTCAGGATATGTATATCCAGCCATTAGTTCTTTAATTTACTTAAACGGCTCAACAGATTATGTAGAAATATATTGTTATCAAAATAGCGGTAGTTCAACTACAACCGATTTAGGCGGTAGTGGTGATTATACATTTACAGGTGTATTAGTGAGGGCAGCATAATGACTTTATACGAAAAAATTATTTCTATTTATCCTGAATTAGCAACATACAATTTTTTTAATGGTGCTATTCGTTTACAAAACGATTCAGACGGCAAAGGCGACTACATCGCCAAGTGGGAACACCCCACACTCCCCCGCCCAACAGATGAACAGTTAGGAGCAACAGAATGACACAAGCCGTAGCCTTAGCCCAACAAGCCTCAACAGGG
>Ga0315902_10005666_pt1 | contig 17507 bp, 12 predicted proteins | sample LakEriMetagenome_9_FD_203523 | JGI IMG/M metagenome (GOLD analysis project Ga0315902, IMG submission 203523) | Freshwater fungal communities from buoy surface, Lake Erie, Ohio, United States - Buoy 12 MA117 | ecosystem: Environmental > Aquatic > Freshwater > Lake > Lake biofilm | place: USA...
TAGCAGCGTTTCATCAGTGCGAGGATTCCCTGCTGTTTCAATCAGGTTATACTGCCAACCTCGGTTTGCTGTCATGCATCGCCGGACGAAACGACACAATTCTTTATGATGAACTGTCTCATGCCTCAATTCGCGATGGTATACGCTTGTCCTTAGCTCGCGCTTATTCATTCAAACATAATGACACAAAAGATTTAAGTAAAAAGATAGAAAATTCTGTTGGTCAGGTATTTATAGTTACAGAGTCTGTTTTTTCGATGGATGGTGATGAAGCACCATTAGTAACCATTTCTTCTCTGGCCAAAAAGCATGACGCATTTCTTATTGTCGATGAGGCGCACGCGTTGGGTGTCAAAGGTTTTGGATTGGTTTCTCAATTGGGTATCCAAAGCGAAGTCTTCGCTAGGGTAGTAACATTTGGTAAAGCGCTCGGTGGACATGGAGCAGCCATTTTAACGAATAAAACCACTAAGGATTTTCTTGTGAATTTTTCCCGACCTTTCGTATATACGACTGGAATGCCACCCGGACAGATTGCCTATATCTTGTCTGCTTATAATTATTTCCTTGCACATCCCGAAATATCCGAAGATTTGAATGAATTGATTCAGCATTTTAAGCTTTCAAGTCAAGACCTTGCATTTATCCCATCTAATTCATCCATACAATGCTTGGTAATTCCCGGAAATGAACGCGTTTCACAGGCAGAAGAAGCCTTGTTGAATGCTGGTTATTTTGTCAAGGCCATAAAACATCCTACCGTTTCGGAAGGCCAAGAGCGATTGAGGATTTGCTTGCATGCGTTTAATACAAAAAGGCAAGTGAGTGATTTACTAAATGAACTACGCATATGGCGCGCAACATTTTTGTAACCGGTATTGGTACTGATGTGGGAAAAACCATCGCGTCTGCTGTCTTGACAGAAGCCTGGAAAGCCGATTACTGGAAACCTATACAAGCTGGAAACTTGAACGAACTGGAAGAAGAAACAATCAAAAAGCTCATTTCCAATGTAGACTCGATTGTCCATCCCACCAATGTGGTACTGGAAACTCCTGCTTCCCCTCATTTCGCAGCAGCATTGGAGGACAGAAGCATTGACTTTTCGGATTTTTCCATTCCCAAATCCGACAATACACTCATCATTGAGGGTGCCGGAGGATTAATGGTCCCACTAAACCGCGAAAAACTTATGCTTGATTGGATCAAAGAGAAAGGATTTGAAGTAATACTGGTTTCAAGGCACTACCTTGGTTCAATTAACCACACCCTTCTAAGCGCGGAGGTCCTTAAGTTGCACCAAATTCCCGTTTTGGGCATTGTATTTAACGATTCCGACGTGTCTGATTCGACGTCGATAATAACCGAACGTACGCAATTACCTGTCATTGGGCACATTCCGAAGTTGTCAGCCATCGATGCGCACGCCATTGAAGAGGTAGCAAAGACATGTCGAAAACTTGAAGAGCTTTAACCATGGAGTCAATATACGAGAAAGACCAACAGCTCATTTTGCATCCATTTACCCCATACCAACAAAGGAAACACGTCATTCCATTGTCGCATGGGAAAGGCGCGAAGCTTTATGACATAGATGGCAATGAGTACATTGATGCGATCGCTTCTTGGTGGGTCAATTTGCACGGCCATTGTCATCCCTACATCAATGAAAAAATAGCTGGGCAACTTCAACAATTGGAACACGTTATTTTTTCAGGATTTACGCACGAGCCAGCGGTAAATCTTGCTGAGAGGCTCTTGCACCATTTAGGCAACCCTTATGAGCAGCTCTTTTACTCCGACAATGGCAGTACATCCGTGGAAGTTGCCATAAAAATGGCCGTTCAATTCTGGAAAAATCAAGGTGAAAACCGCAAGACTTTCATTGCCTTTGAGAATGCGTATCATGGCGATACCTTTGGTGCAATGGCTGTTAGCGAGCGCGATGTATTTACTCAGGCTTTTACAGAGTATTTATTTGAAGTGGAACAAATACCCATTCCAACACGAGAAAACATAGACGAAATAGAACTGCATTTAATCAAGTTGTTGGAAACAGGGCAAGTAGCAGCGTTCATTTTTGAACCCTTGGTTCAAGGGGCAGGGGGGATGCGCATGTACGAAGCTAACTTATTGAACCGCCTCATAACGATTTGTAAATCCAGAAATGTATTGACCATTGCCGATGAAGTGATGACGGGTTTTTACCATACGGGAACTATGTTTGCCATTGATCAATTGATTGAAAAGCCTGATTTCTGTTGCCTTTCTAAAGGTTTGACAGGTGGGTACCTGCCCCTTGGTGTTACCGCTTTTTCTACTAAGATTGCACAGGCGTTTAGGTCAGAAGACACGGCTAAAACATTTTATCATGGTCACTCCTTTACAGCCAATCCTATTTCTTGCACGGCGGCATTGGCAAGTTTGGATTTAATCGAATTACAAAGTACAGTTACTTCTATAGAACGCATACATTCCAAGCACTTGTCGGTGCTGCCAAGTATTATAGAGTTGGAAAATGTCGAAAATGTTCGGGTCAAAGGGGTAATTATGGCCTTGGATGTCGTTAGCGAGCATAAGGATTATTTTTACAACGATCCTTTAAAAATAAGGATGTATGAAGCCTGTATGAAAAAAGGGGTGCTCATCCGACCCCTCGGAAATGTTGTGTATGTTTTACCTCCCTATTGCATAACGGATGATGAACTTGAGAAGGTGTACGACGCAATCATTCAATCTATAAAAGCGCTGTGAGCAACGATTTGGTCATACACGTTAAGTCCATTGGATCCATTACACCGTTAGGACACGATGAATCTTCCATTCTAGCAGCATTTCGCCATCAGTATAGCCGGATTGGGCAAGTGCGTTTTGGAGACGATATACATTGGGCGGCGAAAATCCCAAGTGAGAGCGAAGCGCATTTGGAAGCTTTTGTGCGCCATCATTCATTTGTCCGTAGGGCTGATCGAACCGTTCATTTGGCGGTTTATGCAAGCGAAATGGCAGTTAATGAAAGTGGATGGAACGTGAAGGAAATCGAGGCAATCAATTTCGGATCCTCGCGCGGAGCAACTGGAATGTGGGAGGAGCATTACCAATCTTTTCTCAAAAACAAACGTAGTCATGTAAAAACATCTCCTTATACTACCCTTGGCAACATTTCCAGTCATGTAGCAACTTTCTTTCAGCGCAAAGGAATTGCCATTGATCACTCCATGACGTGCAGTTCAGGCTTGTTGTCCATCATCAACGGTATCGCGTGGTTAAAATCAGGGCTTTGTCAACGCTTTCTAGCTGGCGCATCAGAGGCTCCAATTACCCCATTTACCCTTTCCCAAATGCAGGCCCTTGGTATTTATTCAAAAGAGGAGGGACCGTTTCCCTGTAAATCACTGGATTTGCATAAAAAAAGGAACACGATGGTCCTCGGCGAAGGAGCAATAGCGGTATGCTTGGAGCTTAAACCTTTCTCTGAGCTAGAAAAAGAGGATATTTTCCTTTCCGGTTGGGGCATGAGTAAAGAAATGGTTGAATCACCCAGTGGTATTTCACTGGATGGCAAGGCATTGCGTGAAGCTATGTTATCTGCCTTGTCGTCGGGAACTGTTCCGGATTTGGTTATTGCACATGCGCCTGGCACTGTTCAAGGAGATAGCGCTGAATGGAATGCGATCCAATCTGTTTTTGGGGATATGCTACCAACGATTACTTCAACGAAGTGGAAGACAGGACATTTGCTAGGTGCCTCTGGCCTTATGAGCCTTGAAATGGGTTTTTATGCGTTGAAAAAAGGTGTTTCATCTCATGTTCCTTATCTCAATACAACCGATCAATTTGAAAATAATCCCATTTCTTTTATGGTAAATTCCATCGGTTTTGGCGGAAATGCTGTAAGTTTGATTTTTGCGAAAAAATAAGAAGGTTTCCCTGGTAAATGTTCCCTAAAGGGCTTTATTTCTGATCAAGCAACTCCGCGTTTTGGCTATTGAATAAACCAGAAACTTGGCCGTCTGAGTTTTTAATGAAATCAGCTATTTCATTTCTCATCTTCCTTTGAGCCGGTCGAAAAGCAATAATATAAATGAGGAACGGTATAAAAACCCCAAAGAAAACAATGCATATTGCAAAAATAAATTGGCCCAACATAGTTGGGAAACCCTCGTTCACACGCACAATGCCCTTTCTTCCAAGCATAATGATTACGCCAGTTTTTTTGTCCTTTTGCACAACAAGGACTTTGTTGCCTCTGAAAAATGAATGGTATTGAGGAAGCGACTGATCCATTTTCCCTTTAAGTTCGTCCAATGTAATTGGGTTTGTAATCTTTACTCTCATAATTTTATTTAATGGTTAAATCAATAAAAAAAACTGATTATCAACATGTTTTTAAGCTCACCACACTAAAAGTAGGACACCTTTCAACTGTTCTCCAACCTCGCATGTCAAAACTATTCAATCAAAACCAAATCCTTTTCATTCATTTCGTTAATTTTAAGCAACCATTTGAATGTAATGATAAAAGATGTTTTTATTCTGGGTGGCGTTCGAACGCCCATTGGAAATCTGGGTGGTGCACTTGCGCCTGTTCGTGCTGATGACCTTGCCGCTCATGTGTTGGCTGAATTAATGCAAAAATTTAATCAACTTGATCCGAAACGAATTGAAGACGTGATAATGGGTTGTGCCAACCAAGCTGGAGAGGATAACCGGAACATTGCTCGCATGGCGAGCTTATTAGCTGGACTTCCTGTAGAATCAGGAGCCGAAACGGTGAATCGTCTTTGTGCATCAGGGATGGCAGCAACCATCAACGCCGTAAGAGCTATTAAAGACAACGCAGGAGAATTATACATTTCCGGTGGGGTTGAACACATGACACGTGCTCCGTATGTTATGTCAAAAGCATCTTCTGCATTCGGTCGGGATGCACAACTTTTTGACTCCTCCTTTGGTTGGCGGTTTGTCAATCCGAAAATGCAGGAATTGTATGGGGTGGACAGCATGGGTATGACCGCCGAAAACCTCGCGGAAAAATTTCAGATTTCTCGTGAAGACCAAGACCAATTTGCCTTTTGGTCACAACAAAAAGCTGCATTAGCACAACAAAGCGGAATTTTTGCTGAAGAAATTGCACCTGTAATCATTCCTCAAAGAAAAAAAGACCCCCTTGTCGTTTCCAGTGATGAGTTCATGCGTCCAACAACCAGTATAGAAGGACTTTCCTTTTTAAAGCCTGCATTCAAAAAAGATGGCAGTGTCACAGCCGGAAATGCATCTGGATTAAACGACGGTGCTGCAGCGCTGTTACTAGCTTCCGATCGCTTGGTTGCAGAAGAAAAACTTAAACCGTTAGTAAAGGTTTTAGGCGGAGCAGTTGCCGGTGTTGAACCCCGCATCATGGGAATTGGACCTGTTGAAGCATGTAGGAAAATATTGCAACGCACAGGACTAACCCTAGATCAAATGGACATCATCGAATTGAATGAAGCGTTCGCGGCACAGGTGTTGGCTTGTACTCGTTCCCTCGGGTTAGACGATAAGGACCCACGTATAAATCCAAACGGTGGAGCGATTGCGCTTGGACACCCGCTGGGAATGACAGGAGCAAGAATATTGCTTTCAGCAGCGCTAGAGTTAAATAGGTCAGGAAAAAAGTATGCCCTCGTTTCCATGTGTATAGGTGTTGGTCAAGGGTATGCCGTAATTCTTGAACGTGTTTAACCAACTTGATATGTATGTAAAACGTTTGAATACCATGATGATAAAACACCGTACAACGTTTCTTCTTTTTTTGCTCAGTGTTGCTATTGTTTCTTGTAAAAAGGAAAAAACCTCTTGGGATTCAAACTGGCATGTTCCGGTGGTAGAAGACACCCTCGATTTGTCAAATTTGGTAAATGATTCTACGCTAAACGTTTCGGGAGGCTTTTACAACGTGGATTTAACCCGGACGCTTTTTGATATTGGCATTCAGGACATTATAAAGATACCGGATACTACCATCACCCATTCTTTTGTCAGTGCAGTACAGAGCCTCAATGTTCCTCCTGGATTCAGTTTTGTTAATGAAATTGAAGAACACGAACTTAACGTGGAAAATGTTCAACTCAAGAAAATTCGAGTGAGTGGCGGGACCATCGAAATGAAGGTGTTCAATCCATTAGGAACGAAGGCATTTTTCACTGTACAACTTCCGGGAGCGATAAAAAATGGCGTTGCTTTTCAAGAACAATATGTGGTTGAAGCCGGGACGGTTCAAAATCCTGCATCAAAAACAGCTACCATTAGTTTGGCAGGTTACGAACTTGATTTGACTGGAATTAGTGGGGGGGGATTTAATTTATTGCAGTCACAATTGATCATAAATTCTGATCCATTAGGTCCAAGCGTAACAATTACGAATAACCAACTATTTAATGTTGAGGCAAATTTCAAAAACATTACGGTTGATTATGCCAGAGGCTATTTTGGAAATCAAGTGTTGGAGGAAACAAAACTGCTACCACTTGAACTAATGAATGCGGTCATTGCCGGATCGGTCGATTTACCTGAAACATCGTTAACGTTTGAAATTGAAAATGGAATGAAGTTGGGAGCCAAAGCGACCTTGGTTTCGCTGCAAAACACGAATTCGGCTGGCAATACCGTTCAACTGGCTGCATCTCAATTGGGAATTCCGGTATTTTTGAATCCCGCAACAGGATCGTGGAATGGACTAAACCCCTCTTATGAATCAATCGTTTTTGATGCAAGCAATAGCAACCTTGAAGCTTACTTGGAAAACTTGGGTAATGAACACGAGGTGGGTTACAAATTGGAATTAAACCCCTGGGGAAATATTTCAGGCGGGTGGGATGAAATTTTCCCTAACAGTCGGCTTAGGGTAAAAGTAAAAGCGCAACTTCCGCTTGCTTTGGGCGCCAATGGGTTAACCGTATGCGATACCTTTGATTTAAATTTAGAACAGAAAAGCGATCGTTCCAGAATAAATTCGGGTAAAATCACGCTTGATGCAACTAATGCTTTTCCCTTTTCTTGTGGGGTAACACTTCATTTATTGGATGCAAACAACAATGTTTTGCATGTCGTTCAGGGTGAAAGCGATCTACTTTCGTCCGTTTATGGATCGCTTGACCCTTTTGATGGGCTCATGAAAAAAGCATCTCAAGTTGTGTTTAACCTATCAGAAAGTGCGGTAAGTGATATTAACCTGATTAAAAAAGTGGTCGTGATAGCTGAATTAAATACGCCTAATTCGGCTGGATCAAACCAACAAGTGCAAATTCCCGCCGGTGGGTTTCTAGCCGTTAAGCTACGTGCTGCGTTCGAATTTAAAGCGATGTTATGAGAATAATTGTAGCTATACTCTCAGTCTTTTCGTTGTTCTCTCTTTCAGCTCAACACCTGTTACCGGTTCAATTCGATACCAATCGAATCAATTATGAGCTCATTTTAACCGGAACAGGGGATTACTCGTCTAATTCCGTTCAGAACTTTTTTCTGGATAAATTTCTATTTGGCGGTTACATTGATCAAGGGATAAAAGATGCGGCCTTCGAAAAGCAACGATCAATCAATCGGTTGGGGTTTGATGCCCATGCGGAGCTTGAATTCCGAGACATGAAATTAGGATTGTTCGGTGATCGATGGGGGTACCTTATTAAAACGGGGTATGGTTCGGCGGGTTCCGTGCTCTATGGGAAAGATGCCTTCGGATTCATTTTTTATGGAAATGAGTCATTTCTCGGCGATACTGCTGAGTTATCTGGGACACGCTTTCAATTTCAAACCTATCAAAAATTTGGTTTTGGAATCGTGAACAAATCGAGCAAAAGTTCCATTTCACTTAATGGCTACACGCTTTCGAATCAAGGCTTTGGGTCATTAGCTAGTGCAAATTTTTACCAAACAAGCCTTGGAGACTCTATTTCAGTAGAACTTGAAGGGGATTTTTCTGTGGCAAACCATCCGTCATTCATAAAAGGTTGGGGTCTAGGAGTCGATTTTGATTTCCGAATCCCATGGTTTAAAACAGAAACGAATGAGTCGTTTTTCCAGTTTTCGGGTAAAAATGTTGGGGTAGCCATCATGCATCAGGCGATGAAATCCTACCAAGCTGAAAAACTCTTCGTTTACGACGGTTTGCGTTTAAATCAACTCCTAGGTGACGAAAGTATTTTTAACGATGGTTTTTCTGTGTTGGACACCTTGGGTGTTGATACGCTAGCTGTTACGAATACGGTACGACCTCTTCCTGGAATGCTTCAATTTGGTAAAATCATTAATGACATGAGCAAGCAACGCTGGCAAAGTTATTATGGTTTGCGGATGTTTCCGACGCTAAGTTACATTCCAATGGTTTATGCAGGAGCACAATGCCGCATCACCGATTGGTTTAAAATGGGAGCGAATCTAAGTTTCGGAGGATTCAGCAAGGTGAGGGGAGGAACCTACCTTCAATTCGATTATGCTGCCTTTTCCTGTGGAATTTCCACTGAAAATATCGTGGGTTTACTGTCCTCAAAAGGTTATGGTCGTTCACTTCAATTCAGGTTACGATGCGCATTCTAACATTTTTTCTCGTTTGTTTGATTGTTTCTGTTTCTTCGAACGGAATTGGTCAAATTGCTTTTCATAAATTTTATTCCAATAACGGCTACGATTATGGTCAAGGCATTGTTCAATTGGAAGACAGTTCTTATTTGGTTTGTGGGAGCTCTAGTAGTTTCACTGAGGGACCATCGCAAGCCTTCTTGCTCCATGTGGATAGCTTGGGAAATTACCTTTGGTCAAAACATTATGGCGGAGAAGAAAGCGATGTAGCCCGACGTGTCCTTCATGTTCCTGGTTTTGGATATTATTTAGCCGGACATACCAATTCCTATGGTGCACAAGGCTACGATGCCTATTTAGTGCAAACGGATCTCAATGGCAATGAAACATGGCACACAACATACGGCGGCAGCGGTTGGGAACGCATTTACGATGCTGCGCTAACTAAAGATTCTGGTGTTTTGATGGTTGGGCAAAGCTTTTCAACTTCGAATGGCGACGGCAATATGTACATCGTTAGAACCAATAAACTAGGCGATACGTTGTGGACAAAGAATTTCGGTGGGCTCGGTGAAGATGCATTAATGAGCTTGGACAGGTACACCGACTCATTGTATTATCTTGCTGGCTATAGTTTTGTGGGGGATTCCAGTCGGACAAAAGGAATCATCATCAAACTTTCAGAAAATGGTGAAATCCATTGGATGGATACACTTGGGGGGAACGGAAACTATGGCGTTCATGGAATCGATGTGGTGGAGGCAGATAATAAAATCAATTTTGTGGGATGGCAACAAGCACAGGGCACACCAACCAAATCGAGTTATTTCGGAAGGATGTTTATTTCCGGACAGCCCGATTTTGACTACGCCGAACCGAACGCTTCAGGTGAGAAAATCTATGACCATGTAACCCAATATGGTAGCAATGGTAAAAACTACGTCGGATTCCGGTATTACGACAACTCTTCCTTTCAAGACGGTTACGACATAGCTATTTCACGTTTAATTAATGGCTTGTGGTGGGATGGATACCTTCAGACCGTTAATTACCCATTAGAAGACGGCTGTGAGGAGTTGATTCCAACATCAGATGGAGGAGCTATTGCCGTTGGTTTTGCCTCTGGAAATGGAATTGGTGGAGCGAATGTGTTTTTATTGAAAATCGGACCTAATGAGGTGTTTCCTACTATCGCACCAAATCCGTTTTTGAATCCACTTGTACAGTTAACGGAGAACGAGGAAATTCATACTGCCCTTGTTTTTCCAAATCCTGGAAATGGCTCGTTTAAGCTAGTAGGAATAACAGCTGGAAAAGCAGATATCAAAGTCACCAATTCTATTGGTAAAGTAGTTTTTGAGGGAAACGTTCTGTCCAATGAAGAGGTGGGAACGGAACAATGGAACGAGGGACTGTATTTCCTTGAAGTAAGAGAAAACCAAGGAATAAATGACCGCATTCAGTACCTGAAGTGGATTAAAAAGGCAAACGAATAAAGGCTACCATTCAAACGCTTCGTCGCGGAACCAGTTGTCCTGAACCCTTAAGGTTTGTTCAATCACATCTCGCACACAATGGCGACCACCTTTGAAAGGCGATTGATAGTCGGCAATTTGTTTGATCTCAATCGCTGCATCTTGCGGGCAAGCGGCAACCCCAGCAAGGTCCATTACTTTGTAATCAGGAATGTCGTCACCCATGTATAAAATTTCATCGTTCGTCAATCCCAACCTTTCGCGCACCTCTTCATAAACAGTAATCTTGTTGAACGAGGACAAGTGCACTTCATGCACACCAAGACTTAGCAACCGGTTTTTCATTACCTCCGAATTTCCGCCTGTTATAACAATTAAATGGTAATTCATTTTGGCTGCATATTGAAGGGCATAGCCATCCTTGGAATTCATCGTGCGAACCATATCGTGTTGAAAAAGGTGTACATCGCCATTCGTGAGTACTCCATCCACATCAAAAAAGAAGGCTTTAATATGGCGCATTTTTTCTTTGTAACTAAGCATCTTTCTTTTCATTTTGAATGAATGTTGTTAAAGCTTGATAAATTACTTGTTGTTCCCTTTTAAGCAATCCTAAATGGGTGGCAATGGTCGTATCATCTCCTCGAATAGCAGGACCTGTTTGAACACTTATTCCTTTTGATTTCAGATTTTTATGTATCGTTTCAAAAAGTAATGATTCAAGTAAATGAAAGGTTAGTTCTCGCTCTTCGCATAGAGATCTTGCTTGTTCCAAAATGAAATTAACAAAGTTATTTACCCACACTGCTGCCAGGTGGTATCCTTGCCTTTCTTCCGTTTGACATTCCATAAATGGCACTTTCATTTGTTCGGCAAAATACTTCATATCGGACATGACCTCGTTGGATGTACTTTCCAATAATAGCGGAATATTTTCCCAATCGATGCGCTTATTTTTTGTGAAGGTTTGGAGCGGGTAGAAGACACCCGTTTTTCTGTTTGGAAATTTACCTGAACAATCAAATGTGCCACTGGTAATTAATGCTGCAACATGTTCAGGTAATTGTGTTACTACCTCTTCGATGTACCTATCTTGCACACAAATAAATACATAATCAGAGGTAATATCGCTTGGCGAAGTTTTAATCTCACATGACCAAAGCCGCTGGTAAAGCAGCGATTCATCCGGGTCCCTATGAACAATTTCAGAAACATGGAGTCCGGAATCCACTAATTTATCGCCGAGGTGGCTTCCCACATTTCCCAGACCGATGACCGCAATGTTTTTCATGCCTGGTTTAGTTGACCTCTGTTATTTACCGTGACACTGCTTGTATTTCTTACCACTTCCACAAGGACAAGGGTCGTTTCTTCCAACTTTTGGTTCGGCAATTACCGGTTGCGATTTGGGTGCCTCTGGCATGGAATTTTGAATGGCTTCTTGATATCCTTCGCTTCCTTCAAATTTTGGACGATCACCTCCCTCCGATGATAACGCTTTTGCCTTATCGTAATTGTGTTGGCGCGTTACCTCCTTGTTCGTGCTTTGAACCACTTGTTGTTCCATTGGAATATCAAGTTTCATAAGTAATTCAACCGCCTCTTTATTGAGCCTTGCCAGCATGGCCTTGAATAGATCGAAGGATTCCAGTTTGTAAACGAGCAGCGGATCCTTTTGTTCGTATTGCGCATTATGCACCGCTGACCTCAAGTCGTCCATTTCGCGAAGGTGTTCTTTCCATTCATTGTCTATCATGCCTAGAATGATGTTCTTCTCAAAAGCAGTACTAATTGCTCGCCCACCGGATTTATATGCCTCCTCAAGGTTGAGTACTAATTGCATTTCTCTTTTGCCGTCAGTAAGAGGAAAAACGATGTTTTTGTACCTATCCGCCATGTTCTCATGCACATGCTTGATTTGAGGGAAAGCTTTTCCTGCGATTTTCTCGTTTTTCCGGTCGTATTGTTCGCGGGTGGCACTGTACACTTTTTCAATCAACTCTAAGTTATCCATCCCACGGTATTCCTCCTTGGTTACAGGGCTATCAATACCGATTTGACGGATCAAGTCCATTTCAAATGCATCGAAATCCTCCTTGGTATTGTTCAATACGATGGATTCACAGGTGTCGTAGAACATATTGTCAATGTCCAAGTCAAGTCGGTCGCCATAGAGTGCATTGCGGCGTTTCGTGTAAATGGCTTTCCGTTGGGCATTCATCACATCATCGTACTCTAGCAATCGTTTACGTATACCGAAGTTGTTTTCTTCCACCTTTTTCTGAGCGCGTTCTATGGACTTTGAAACCATGCTGTGGGTAATCACTTCGCCCTCTTTTAATCCCATACGGTCCATGAGTTTCGCGATCCGTTCGGAACCAAATTTCCGCATGAGGTCATCTTCTAAAGAAACAAAGAATTGAGACGAACCCGGGTCACCTTGACGACCTGATCGACCTCTCAACTGCCGATCTACCCGCCGTGAATCATGGCGTTCCGTACCAACAATGGCCAAACCACCTGCTTCTTTTACGCCTTCTCCTAATTTGATGTCTGTTCCACGACCTGCCATGTTGGTCGCGATGGTCACTGCGCCTGATTTTCCGGCCTCGGTTACGATTTCCGCTTCTTTTTGGTGGTATTTCGCATTCAAAACCTGATGGGGAACGTTCTTCATTTTCAACATCCGGCTCAATAATTCGGAAATTTCAACGGTCGTCGTTCCTACCAATACAGGCCTTCCCTCACCAGAAAGTTTCGCAATTTCGTCAATTACCGCATTGTATTTTTCACGAGCTGTTTTGAATACCAAATCGTTTTGATCTTTCCGAACGATTGGTCTGTGTGTCGGAATGGCGACCACCTCCAGTTTGTAGATGTCCCAAAATTCTTTTGCTTCTGTCTCCGCAGTACCGGTCATACCGGCTAATTTATGGTACATGCGGAAGAAATTCTGCAAGGTTATGGTTGCGTAGGTTTGTGTTGCCGCTTCTACTTTCACGTTTTCCTTAGCCTCTATTGCTTGATGGAGCCCATCAGAATACCGACGGCCTTCCATAATCCTTCCGGTTTGTTCATCAACGATTTTTACCTTTCCATCGAGGATTACGTATTCTACTTCTTTTTCAAAAAGCGAGTACGCTTTTAGCAACTGATTGACAGAATGAATCCGTTCGGATTTGATGCTGTATTCTCGTACCAAGGCATCTTTGCGTTCGAGGTAAGCTTCTTTTTCAAGGTTTTCCTTTTGCAACCTAGCTATTTCAGAACCAATGTCTGGCATAATAAAGAAATCACGGTCTTCTTTTCCTGATATTAAGTCAATTCCTTTGCCAGTAAGTTCGATGGTGTTGTTTTTTTCATCAATGACAAAAAACAATTCAACATCTATTTTTTTCATGTGCTTGCCTTGCTCTTGCATGTAAAAGTTCTCCGTTTTCTGAAGGTGGGCACGCATCCCGGGTTCAGAGAGAAATTTAATAAGTGCTTTGTTTTTTGGCAGTCCACGATGCGCTCTTAATAACGCAATTCCACCATCTTCCAGCATTTTCTTGGCGTCTTGGCCTGCCTCTGCCGGATTGTTGATAACCGTTAGCAAGTTTTTTGCGTCTGACAAACATTGGTTTACGTAATTTTTTTGGGCGGCTACAATTTTCTCCACCCTTGGTTTTAACTGGTGGAATTCGTGCTCCTCACCCCGGGGAGTCGGACCAGAGATGATTAATGGCGTACGCGCATCATCAATTAAAACGGAGTCGACCTCGTCGACAATAGCGAAATGATGCTTGTTTTGAACCAACTCATCGACACTTCCGGCCATGTTGTCCCTCAAGTAATCAAAACCAAATTCGTTGTTTGTTCCAAATGTGATGTCTGCTTGATACGCTTTTCTTCGTTCATCAGAATTCGGACGGTGTTTGTCGATGCAATCTACAGTTAAGCCATGAAATTGGTATAATGGCCCCATCCACTCGGAATCCCTTTTCGCAAGGTAATCGTTTACGGTTACTAAGTGAACGCCTTTCCCTGATAGGGCATTGAGGTAAACCGGTAAGGTGGCCACAAGCGTTTTACCTTCTCCGGTCTGCATTTCCGCAATGTTCCCTTTGTGTAACACGGCCCCACCCATTAACTGAACATCGTAATGAATCATGTTCCATTGTACGGGTTGTCCTGCAGCGGTCCAGTGATTGTGCCAGATTGCCTTTTCGCCATCAACCGTAATTCCGTCTCGGTTTCGCGCCAGTTCTTTGTCAAAATCCTTGGCTGTTACGACCAGTTGACCGTTTTCTGCCCATCTTCTTGATGTTTCTTTGACCACGGCAAAAGCTTCGGGAAGAATCGTTAGCAATACCTCCTCTATTTTCGCATCGATTTCTTTGGTCAATTTATCGATTTTTTCGAACAGGTCCTCTTTCTCATGCACCGGTGTGGAGGCATCGGCTGCTTTGACTTTTACGTCTCGTACATTCCGTTCTAAATCGGCGATTGCCTCGCGCACTGTTTGCTGGAACAACGCGGTTTTGCCTCTAAGTTCATCGTCGCTCAAAGCCAATAACTGTTGGCCAATTTCGTTGATTTTATCAATAGTAGGTTGGTATTCTTTTCTGTCTTTGGCAGATTTGTCGCCAAACAATCGTTTTAGTAATCCTGCAATCATTGCTGCTTCTGTTTTAAAAGAGTCCAAATTTAATGATTTATCGCAGCTTTTGAGTGCAGATGGGTTTAAAAAACCTCAAAATAGAAGGAAACGATTGGTCTGCGGTGAAAAAGCACTTTTGTTAACAAGCAATGTTCAATAATTCTTGGCATCCAGCGGAAATACAGCTTCAATTAAAAGTACTTTTGCGTATGCATGAAAAGATTCTTATCCTTGATTTCGGGTCCCAATACACGCAATTGATTGCCCGACGAATTCGAGAATTAAACATTTATTGTGAAATCCATCCATGGAATAAATGCCCGGAAATCGGGAGTGACGTAAAGGGAGTCATCTTATCGGGAAGTCCCTTTTCTGTCCGCGATTCCGAGGCACCCAAACCACCGTTTGAACGTTTCAAAGGAAAATTGCCCTTATTGGGGATTTGTTTTGGTGCTCAGAGCTTGGCGCAGTCTTTCGGTGGACAGGTTCAAGCAGCAAATTCGCGGGAGTATGGCCGGGCACATCTGAGTTCCGTTGAAGAGCAAAGTCCGCTTATGAAAGGCATACATGCCGAGTCACAAGTGTGGATGTCGCATGGTGATACCATAACACATTTACCCGACCAATCGAACATTATTTGCAGTACAAAAGACGTTTCCATTGCTGGATTCCAATTGCAAGGTGAGGATACATTTGGCATTCAATTTCATCCGGAAGTCTATCATTCACTGGAGGGTGCGAAATTGCTCAGAAACTTTTTGGTTGACATTTGTGGATGCAGTCAAGACTGGACAGCCAATTCCTTTATCGATGAGACGGTTGGTCGCCTAAAACAAGAATTGGGAGATGATCAGGTAGTACTGGGACTTTCAGGAGGTGTTGACTCGACTGTTGCTGCCGTTTTACTACATAAGGCGATTGGGCCTTCGTTGCATTGTATTTTTGTTGATAATGGCTTGTTGAGGAAAAATGAATATGCCGATGTATTACACTCATACAAAGGCATGGGACTTAATGTAAAAGGTGTCGATGCATCTTCACGCTTTTATGACGCTTTGATTGGATTAACAGATCCTGAATTAAAACGAAAAGCCATTGGAAGGGTATTTGTTGAAGTGTTCGATGAGGAATCGAAATTGATTTCAAATGCGCGCTGGTTGGGACAAGGAACGATTTATCCGGACGTCATTGAATCTGTTTCGGGAACGGGAGGTCCGTCTCAAACCATTAAATCTCATCATAACGTTGGCGGATTGCCAGATTACATGAAACTAAAAGTGGTTGAACCCTTGCGTTTGCTTTTTAAAGATGAAGTCAGGTTAATTGGGAAAGCCTTGGGGATTGACCATGTGATACTCGGCAGGCATCCTTTTCCAGGTCCTGGTTTGGGAATCCGGATTTTAGGGGAGGTCACTGCTGAAAAGGTTCAAATGCTGCAGCAAGTGGATGCTATTTTTATTGATGGGCTGAAAAACGAAGGGTTGTATGACGATGTTTGGCAGGCAGGTGCGATTTTATTGCCCGTACAATCTGTAGGTGTTATGGGCGATGAACGGACCTATGAGAACGCAGTTGCGTTGCGAGCAGTAACATCAACGGATGGAATGACTGCGGACTGGTGCCATTTACCTTATGAATTTTTAGCAGCTGTTTCAAACCGAATCATCAATCAGGTGAAAGGTGTGAACAGGGTCACCTATGATATCAGTTCAAAACCTCCCGCAACCATTGAATGGGAATAATTTAATTTCTTGCTTATGCGATTTTTGATCCTTTTTTTTAGTCTTGGACTCCATATAATGAGTTCTGCACAACCTACTATTGCCAAAAAAGAGGTCATAGAAGGAAAAAAGTATTACATGCACACAGTGGAGCGCGGACAGACTCTTTTCGCTTTGGAGAATCTTTACGGAGTATCCAAAGAAGAAATTTTGAAGATTAATCCGGGTACGGACAAGACGTTGAGCGTTGGGAAAATTGTCAAAATCCCTGTACCGATGATGACGGTCTATCACCAGGTGATGCCAAAAGAAACAGTTTACGCCATTTCCAAAAAATACGGCGTTACAGAGAGCGATATTTTGAAGGCGAATCCTGGTTCGGACAAAGGAATCAAGGTTGGACAAAAGCTGACGATATTGAGTGTGGATCGTGAATTGGCGCTTACTGGAAAGGTTCCTGAAGAAAAACAAACCGAGCAAGTGAAGGTGAAAGACGAAGTTTCTTCCTCATCTACAAAGGATACGTCCATTGCCGAGCTAAAAAAAGTGGTGCTTCCAGAACTGAAAAAAGACACCATCATACAGCATAAGGTCGGGCCAAAAGAAACGCTCTATACCATTTCAAAGCGTTACATGGTTACGGTTGACGAACTAAAAAAGTTGAATGGTTTAAAAACATCAACGATTCAACCGGGAGCCATGTTGAAAATAAAAGTGCGCCCAGAAAATGCCCAACCGGCAGAAATTAGAAAAATACCTGAGGATCTCGATGTTCAAGTAGATTCTACGCTTCTTTTCCCGGTAAAGGATGGGTACAAGGTTGGCTTATTTCTGCCATTTTTCTTGGACAAAGGGGAGGGCAGTTCCGACTACGTTTCAAAGCTTGCCACGGAATTTTACATGGGAGCAAAAATGGCCATCGATTCGTTAAAAGAATTGGGCTTACATGCGGACTTTTATATTTATGACACGCGAAGTGATTCAGTTACATTGAAGAAAGTCCTCGCCAAACCAGAAATAAAAGATTTGGACCTGATTATTGGTCCGTTTTACCCTGCATTAGGACCCGTTCTTGCCCAGTATTGCCTAAAAAATCAAATACGAATGGTTTGT
>Ga0315902_10005667_pt1 | contig 17505 bp, 14 predicted proteins | sample LakEriMetagenome_9_FD_203523 | JGI IMG/M metagenome (GOLD analysis project Ga0315902, IMG submission 203523) | Freshwater fungal communities from buoy surface, Lake Erie, Ohio, United States - Buoy 12 MA117 | ecosystem: Environmental > Aquatic > Freshwater > Lake > Lake biofilm | place: USA...
TGCCGCGGTCGGGAGGCTACGGTCGGCGTTCGGGTCGGGGTTCGGTTGTGGGTCATGGTGTCCTCGGACGGGTGTCGCGGGCCTCGATGGCGGCGAGCCGCGCGTCGATGTCCTTGCGGTCGAAGTAGCGGCCGGCGGCCATCACGCCCGCGATGCGGCGCGCATGCGCGATGTCGACGAGCGGGTCGGCGTCGAGCAGCACGAGGTCGGCGCGCGCACCCTTGACGATGCGGCCGTCGATCGGCGAACCGTCGATCCACTCGGCGGCGCCGACGGTCGATGCGCGGAGGATGCGTGCCGGCGCGATGCCGGCCCCGGCCCACAGCGCGAACTCCCGGTGCAGCGAAAATCCCGGCACCAGCAGCAGCGTCCCGGTGTCGGTGCCGGTCAGGAGGCGCGCGCCGCGCCGATCGAGGTCGGCGAGCACGCGCTGGAACCCCGCGACATCGATGGTCTCCGGCGCTTTCGCGCGCCGGCCTAAGGCGCTGCGGGAGAGCCCGGCCGGCAGGTACCTGGCCTCGGGGAAAGGCTCGCGCAACAGATCCTCCTGATGGAGATTGGTCCACAGCACGATCAGGGTCGGCGAGTTCCACACGCCGCTGCGCACGGTGAGTTCGGCGAGCGTGGGGTCCACCTCGGGTCGGTAGCCGTAGAAGTGCTCGATGCAATCGAAGCCGGTGTCGATGGCGCGCGCCGCGCCGAGCGTCCGCGGGATGTGACCCACGGCACGCAGGCCGGCGGCCTTCGCGGCCTCGATGCCGCCGAGGAAGATGGCCTCGTCCTCGATGTTGTGCAGCTTGATGGCGTCGTAGCCCGCGGCGGCGTACTCGGCGATGCGTCGGCGGATCTCCTCTACCGAGGACACCACGGTGATGAACCCCGCCGGCCGCGGCAGCGTGGTGAGCAACGGGCCGGTGACCACCATCCTCGGACCTGATCGCAGGCCGTCGGCGACATCCATTCGCAGCGCCAAGGCCCGCGGCGTGCCCGCCATGACGCGCACGGTGGTGACGCCGTTGGCGAGGTAGAGGAACAGCTGGTCGTCCGTGTCCATGGGCATCAGGTGCACATGCATGTCGGAGAGCCCCGGCATGAGGAACTTGCCGCGCGCATCGATGCGCCGAGCGCCGGCCGGGATGCGGATGCGCGGGCCGACCGCGGCGATCCTGCCGTCCTCGACGAGCACGGTCACGCGCGGGATCGACCGCCCCTCCTCCGGACGCACCACGGTCGTCTCGACGAACGCGAGGGTCTCGGCGCGCGTCACGGATCCTGTGACCGACCCCGACAGCAAGGCCACCAGCGCGGCGAGCAGCGACGTCCGCGCCGACCGCGGTCTGCGCTGCATGCCGCCCTTCCCGACCATCACGGACATCAGAAGGCCAACTCGACGCGCTGACCGGCGATCTCGACGACATCGCGCCGCGGCGCCCAACGCGGCGGCACGTTGCCGCCCTCGAAACCCTCCAGCAGCGTCGTCAGGCGCGCCACCACAGCAGGCTGGGCGGCCGCGACGTTGCGGAGCTCGCCCGGATCGGTCTCCAGATCGAACAACAGGTCGATACGTCCATCCTCGGGCGTCTTGGCCTTCCAGAGTTTCCAGCGCCCGTCGCGGACGACATGGTTGTCGCCGGAACGCCAGAACAACGGGGTCGATGGCGACTCCTTGCCGGCGCGCAGCGCCGGCAGCAGGTCGCGACCGTCGAGGCGCGGCGCGGCGGCGAGGTCAGCGCCCGTCACCGACAGCGCGGACACCATCGCATCGAGCGTGGTCATCGGCGTCCTGACCGTGAGACCGGCCGGGAGCGTATCCGGCCAGCGCCAGAGCATGGGGACACGCAGGCCGCCCTCGCGCAGGTCGCGCTTGAAGCCGCTGACATCGCCGTTCGAGCAGGTGCCGCGCAGGTACTCCGGGCAGCCGTTGTCGCTGAAGAGCACGACCAGCGTGTCGCGTCCGCGGCCGGAGGACTCGAGCGCGCGCAGGATCGCACCCACGCTGTCGTCGAGCGAGGCGATCATGGCGGCGTAGGTGCGCAGCGCCGGATCCCGGATCGCGGCGACGCGCTGCATGACCGCGGCGGGGGCCTCGATCGGCACGTGCGGTGCGTGATGCGTGACGACGAGGAAGAACGGGTCCGCCGAGTGCCGATCTATGAAGTCCACCGCCTCGCGGGTGACGATATCCGTCAGGAAGCCGCTCTCCTCAAGAGGCTGTCGGCCGCGCATGAATCCTTGCTTGCGCTGCGCGCGCTCGCGCTCGCCGGGTACCAGATGACGGCCGTCACCGACCGCGAGCGTCGGCAGGTACACGGCGCTGGAGGCGAAGCCGAAGTACTCGTCGTAGCCGCGGTCCAGGGGGTGGTAGCCCGCCTGCGTGCCGAGATGCCACTTGCCGATGAGGCCCGTCACATACCCCTGCGTGCGCGCCCGCTGCGCCAAGGTGACCTCGTCGGTCGGCAGCGACACCTCCGGGGTCTCGCGCAGCGCCGGATTGAAATCCTGACCGAAGCGCGCTTGGTAGCGTCCGGTGTGGAATCCGGCCCGTGACGGGCTGCACACCGACGCGGTGGCGTAGCCCGCGGTGAAGCGGATGCCCTCGCGCGCGAGGCGGTCGATGTTCGGCGTGGGGATCGTCTTGGCGCCGTAGGCGCCGACATCGCCGTAGCCGAGGTCGTCGGCGACGATGACCACCACGGAGGGTCGCGGCGCCGCCCCCGCGGTGGACGCGTACAGCAGCAGCGACGCAGCCACGACCGGCGCGGCGATACATCGGAACATCATCAGCGGAACTGTGTCTTCAGGAACTTCAGGATCTCGGCGCGCGCGCGCGCCTCCTCCTCGCGCTCGGCGGGTGAACGCTCGCCGCGGCCGACACGGGCCATGGCGTTCTCGCGGCCCCAATAGAACCCGTGCGGCACCTGTTCCGCGACGAACAGCGTGAGCGGCGCCTTGGCCGCCTGCATGCGTTCGATGGTGCCCTGTAGCAGCACATAGGGCACCTGGTCGTCTCCCTTGCTCGCGAGCATGAGCGTCGGGATGCGCACCTTGCCGGCGTGGGTCTCGAAGGAATTCGCCACGAGCTCCTCTTTCGTCCGACGCGAGCCTTTGCCCATGCGCGAGCGGATGTCGAGCAGCACCTGCCGCGCCGAGGGCGTCAGCGCATCGAGCGGTGGCGTATCGATGTCCTGCACCAGCGAGACGTAGGCGTTCGGCTGGAAGGGCGAACCGGCGATGGCGCAGCGGAACTCATCGCGTCCGACGGTGGTCAGGACCTCCATCAACAGCTTTCCGCCGTGGCTTCCACCCATCGCGCAGACGCGGTCGGGGTCCACGCCGGGCAGGGTCTTGGCGTAGCGGATGCCGGCGAGCGCGTCCTTCCAGATGTCGCCGCCGCCCAGCCGGTAGTCGATGGACAGGATGGCCCAAGGCTGCTCGTTGAACATGGCGACCGTGGGCGATGAGGTCATGGCACCCTCTTCCGGCGGCGTCGCGAGCGTGCGCAGGTAGCCGAAGTCGCGGTTGCCCTGACCGCCGTGGATGGTGACCACGAGCGGGATCCTCTTCTTGGGCATGTTCTCGGGGACGCTCAGCACGGCGCGCGTCTGACGGCCATCGTGCGACGGGAACATCATCTCGGTGATGCGGCGGCCGGCGATGATGTCGAAGCCCGGCTTCGGCTCCTGACGACCACGCGACGCCTGCTCGCGGACCCGGTCGCGGACCGCGTTCTTCTCCGAGGCGTCGAGCACCCCGTCGCCGTTGGTGTCGAAGCGCTTGAGCCGCGGGTCGGTGGCGGGCGTCTGCTGGGCCGACACTGCCGCGACGAGTAAGAGTCCGCCGACGAGAAGGCTGAGTTTCGCGCTCTGCATGGTTCGATGCTCCGGAAAGGATGGGGGTCGAGTCTGCTAAGGGCGCCGGTCGGTCGCGGCCGTGGCCGCGGGGGCGGTGCGCACCGGGATGAGGCGCGGCGCAGGTCCGTCGACCAACAAGGCGCGCGGATCGCCGGGCGAGGAGTCCGGCCACGCGGTCTTGCCGTCGGCGGCCGGCCGACCGTCGCGCATGAACGAGATCCAGTACGCCAGCAAGGCATCGGCCACGGCCTGCCGGTCCGCCGCCATCGCCGGCGGTACCTCCGCGGATGTGCGGCGGCGCCGCTCCCCGCGGCCCTCCGCACGCTCGCGGTTGCCGGCGATGACCTGGCCGCTGGTGGGGCCGGTGCGCGCGAACACCTGCGAATCCACGTTGCCCTGCGCCTTGCCGAGGTTGCCGAAGGTGTAGGGCATCGCGGCGCCGTGCGGCGCCGGCCCACGGCCCGGTGAATAGGTGAAGTAGTAGAGCCAGGCCTTGCCGCCCGCTTTCGCCACGCCTTCGGCGCGTCCCAAGGCGGCAGCCATCGCGCCGCGCGCCTCGATGCGGTCCGTTGCGCCGCCCTGCCCGCCCGACTCACCGTTGGTCGCGCCGATGATCATCCTCACCGATGCGACCTCCGCCGCGCCGTAGGCCTCGCCGAGGTCCTTCACCAACACCTTGCCGTCGACGAAGGGCTTGGTCGGCATGCCCTCGGCACCGCCGCGGCTCTGGACGGCCTCGTACTGCCCGCCGAACTCGTTGCCGGCCAGCATGCGCTGGCGGCGCTCGGTCATCGGGAAACCGCGCTTCGCTACGATGTCTTTGGCCGGGATGTCCCGCAACCTCGCGGGATCGCCGGCCGCATCACCGAACTCGGCAGCGAACGCGACGCCGGCGGCCTCGGCCTGCGCCAGCGTCTGCACGCCCTCGGTCCCGCCCGCGCTCTGCACGATGGCCTTGGTGAACAGCCCTCGCGCCAGCGGCGATTGCACGAGGATGAGGCTGCTGGTACCGCCGGCGGACACGCCCGACACGGTGACGTTCGACGGGTCACCGCCGAAGCGCGCGATGTTGTCGCGCACCCACTTGAGCGCCGCGATCTGGTCGAGGATGCCGAAGTTGCCGGTGGGTTCGCCGGCCGCGGCCGCTTCACGCGCGAGCGCCGGGTGCGCGAACATGCCGAGCGCACCCAGCCGATAGTTGGCGGCGACGACCACGATGCCGCGCTTGGCGAGCTCCGTGCCGTCGGTCGCGGGCTGCGTCGAGGAACTGTTGATGAAACCACCGCCGTGGATCCAGACGAGCACCGGCGCCTTGCGCGCACCGGGCGCCGCCCAGATGTTGAGCGTCAGGCAGTCCTCGCTCTGCGGCACATCGTAGAAAAGGTTGGGCTGCGGACAGGCCGGCCCGAACTGCGTGGCATCGCGCACGCCCTGCCACGGCACGACGGGCTGCGGTGCCCGCCAGCGCAGCGGACCCACCGGCGGCGCGACGAACGGGATTCCGCGCCAGACATGGACACCGTCGAGCGCGAGGCCCTGCACCTTGCCGCCGCTGACGCTGCGGACGGCGGGCGTTGCGGTCGACGCCGCCGACGCGGTCCCGGAGGCCCCGGCTGTCGCGACCGACGCTGCAGAGAACGCGGCGATGGACGCTGCGAGGAGCGCCGCTGCCGCGATCGATGCCGCGGGCCGCGTTCGGCGAACGGTCATGCGCGTCTCCGGATCAGGCCCTCGAGCGGCTTCACCGCACGGCTGTCCGGGAAGATCGTCTCCAGCGCGCCGTCCGCGATGCTCAGGTGCTCCCGCAGCACGCCCTTGCACAGCGCGCGCAGGTCGGTGGTGGTGAGCAGGTCGCGGTCCTCGAAGAGCTTGCCCTCGCCGAGGCCGGGCCAGTCGGCGATGATGCGCCCGCCCGCCACCGCACCGCCCAGCAGGAAACCGGCGCCGCCGGTGCCGTGGTCGGTGCCGCGGTTGCCGTTGATGCGCACCGTGCGGCCGAACTCGGTGATGACCATCACGGCGGTGTTGGCCCACTCGGAACCCAGCCCTTCCTTGAGCGCGGCGATGCCGCGGTCGAGCGCGATGTAGAGCTCGGCGAAGCGGCCTTGGTAGCCGCCGGCGGACTGCTGGCCCGGCATGAAGCGCACGTTCTGCGAGGCGTGGCTGTCCCAATTGCCGAAGTCGATGGTGACGACGCGCGGACCGGCCGGGTCGCGCAGGAACCCGGCGGCGGCGCGCGCCTGCTTGATGAAGCCGCGCGCCTGCGCGCTCGTGAGTTCGTCCTTGCCGCCGTCCGCCATCGCGCGGCCCATGGCCTCGGCCTTGAAGCCCTTCTCGAAGTTCGGCCCGAGATCGGCATCGGGACGGTAGAGCTCGGCGAGGCGCACGATGGTGTCGGGGTCGAGCCCCTCGCCCTCGGCCGGTACCCACGAGGCGATGGCGACATCGCCGCGCATCGACAGCGGCGGCGTCGGCCCGATGGCCATGGCGAGGTCGCCCTCCTTGCGCGGCGGCAGGTAGGCGAGCGCACGGTTGAGCCAACCGTCGCGGAACGATTTGTCGACGGTGCCGCGGTCGAACGCGTCCTGCGCATCGAAGTGCGAACGGTCGCGATAGCCGTGGCAGGCCGCGTGGACCACGGTGAGCTCGCCGGCGCCGTAGAGCTTGTGCAGCGTCGGCAGGTCCGGGTTGAGCGCGAACAGCCCGTCGAGCTTCAAGGCATCGAACGGCGTGCCCTCCCCGGGGCTGCCGTCGGCGAGCTCGCCGCGCAGCGCCTTGAAGCGCGGCTCGCCGTAGGCGGGCACGGCCGACAATCCGTCCATCGCCCCGCGCAGGAAGATGAACACGAACCGCCGTTCGCCGCCCGTCATCGCGACCGCGAACCCCGGTGCGACCGTGAGCAGCGTACCGCCGGCGACCATGCCCTGGACGATGGATCTGCGAGTGACCATGCTCATCTCCTCTGGAATTCCGCGCTGGCCAGGATCAGGGTCAAGGCCTGCTCGCGGGTCGCCGCGCGCTCGACCGCACGCCGCAGCTCCGCCGTGGCGGACCCGCCCAACATGGCATCGAGCATCCTCGGACCTTCAGGCAGGTCGTTCGCGCGCGACTGCGCGAGCTCGGCCGACCATTCGATGCGCTTCACGAGCGACGCCGCTCCCGACCAATCGGAGACGCGGTCGTACCAACCCTGCGGGCCCGGGGCGCCGAACGGCTTCTGGCCCATCTTGCCGAGCTCTTCGTAGAGCTCGGAGGGCACGAGGGCCGTCGTGCCGCCCGTCGCCGTGCGCCGTCTGCGTCTCGGCTCACCGGCCGCATCAGCCATCGCGGGATCGCGCGCAGCCATGCCACCCGCCATGCCACCCGCCATCCCACCCGCCATTCCGCCGGCCATGCCGCCGGCCGACGCGACGCGGTCGCCGCTCGGCAGCCGCGCGCCCGGTGGCGGACGGTAGGTGTCGAAACGATACGCCGGGTACGGCGGCAGGGCCGCGACCTCGGCGCCGACACCGCGCAGCGCGGAGATCACGAAGTCCTCCGGCTGTTTGAGCTTGCGTTTCTCCGGCGTCCAGGCCTCGCGCGACTCCACCAACGCCCGCGCCATCGCGCCGATCGAGGTGTCGTGGGCGAGATAGACATCGGCCAGTCGTTTGACCAGCGACTCCGACGGATCGTCGCTGACGAAGTGGCGCGCGAACTTCTGGGCGAGGAAACGCGCGGTCGCCGGATGTTTCGCGAGGTCGGCGAGCATGGTCTCGGCCTGGCGCACGCCCTCGTCGGCGTAGGTCTTGCCCAGCATCTTCACCGGACCGGGTTCGTGCCAGTCCGGATAGAACGCGAATGCATACGGTCCGTCCGGCGCACGCTGCGGCAGCAGGAGTGCGCTGGCGTAGGCGGTGTTGGCGCGCAGGATCGCGGGCGCGGTGCTCCATCCGGTCAACGCCGTGGCGAGCGCGATGACATCGGCCTGCGTGTAGCCGCCGTCCACACCCATGGTGTGCAGCTCGAGGATCTCGCGTCCGAGGTTCTCGTTGAGCCCCATCTTGCGCTCTCGGCCGAACGGCGAGTTGGGACCGATCGAGGTGTCGTTGTCGAGGAAGGTGAGCATCGCGGCGTGCTTCGCGGAGGCGGTCAGCATGTCGCGGAATTTGCCGGCGGCATGCGGACGGATGACCTCGCGCTCGTACGCGCCGACCAGGATGGTCGCCGGCACCTTGGCCGTGGGAACGACCAGATGGTTCGACCAGAACCGCACCAAGCGCTCCTCGAAGGGCCGGTCGGTGCCGAGCGCGTGGCGGGTGCGGGCGGCGAACTCCGTGTGGGCCACCTGCGTCGCCCACATGACATAGCCGCCGAGCATGCGTTGGACGTCCTTGGAGGCGGCCTCGACGGCTGCGGCATCACCCTTGGCCTGCAGCGCCTCGAGCCTGCGGTTGAGCGTGGGACTCGCCTCGCCGTAGCGGTGCCAGTGCGCCGCGCGGATCTCCGTGCTCGACGGCAGACCCTTGAACTCCGCGGACAGCGTGCGCCGCGGCTCGAGCTGGCCGAGCAGCCAGCCGCGGGGGTCGCGCCCTGCCCGTTCGATGTCACCCGCGCCTGCGCCCATCCCGAACCGGTTCGTCGCCGTGGCTGCTTCGATGGACATCTCCCCTCCTGAAGATCGCGTCGTCGCCGGATGCCGTGGCCGCCCCGACCCGCAGGACCGGGGCGCACTCCCATGAATACGCACGGTCGCCGACATTCCGTCGCAGGGGGCGGACGCGCGGCGGACGTCGACCGATCGCTGTGGAGGACGGCGAGCCGCGCACCTGGCCGGGGCTTGCGCTACAGGGCGAAAGGATTTAGGTTGTCGACATATCTTTACGAAGTGTCGACACTTCTACATCAATAATATCAGACCCATCTCGGAGGGACTCCCATGCGCACCAAGGGCTCGCTGAACCTCTCGACCACCCTGCTCACCGCCGCCGCGGTCTGCCTCACCGGCGTCGCCACCGCGCAGACCACGAGCGGCACCGACGCCTCGGGTCTCGACGAGGTGGTGGTGAGCGCGCGCAAGCGCCAGGAGGCGCTCAAGGACATCCCCGGCTCCGTCTCCGTGATCTCCGAGGACGTCCTCCGCGAAGTCGGCGGAATCGTCGATCCGTTGCAGCTCGGCGACCTGCTGCCCGGCCTCCAGGTCGACGACGAGAACCTGCCCGAGTACAAGGCACGCGGTGCCGGCGTCGCCACCAACACCAACGCCGAAGCGTCGGTGCTGCAGCTGCGCAACGGTGCCAGCATCGCGGCGGGCTTCGGCGGCCGCGCGTTCACGCGCATCGACCAGTTCGACACCAGACAGATCGAGTTCTACCGCGGCGCGCAGGGCGCGATGTTCGGCCGCAACGCCGTCGGCGGCGTGCTGAACGTCGTCAACAACCTGCCCAACGAGAACCTCGAATGGAACGGCCTCGCCTCGCTCGGCTTCGACAAGGAGCAGGTCCGCGCCGAGGGCGTGCTGAACGTGCCGCTGGTCGCCGACAGGCTGTTCCTGCGCACCGGCGTGCAGTACTCGAAGGAGAAGGGCCTCTACTGGAACGAGTTCCTCAACAAGCCGGCGCTGCCCCTCGATTCGCTCGGCGTCCGCGTCGGCCTGCGCGCCCTCTTCTCCGAGGCGACCGACGCGACGCTGTTCCTCGACTGGGAGGACTACCACCACCAGGACTTCATCGATTCCGGCACCCGCAGGACCGGCGTCTCACCCGAGACCTACCTGACCATCGGCGCCCTCGACGACCGCGGCAACCCGCTGCCGGCGACGAGCGGCTATCAGGCCAATTCGCCGTATGACGAACGCCGCAGCGCGGTGGACACCGACGGCTTCTATCGCCTGAAGACCAAGAACCTCAACCTCACCGTCAACCACAGCCTGTCGTTCGCCACGCTGCAGTCGATCACCAACTACCGCGACCGCAGCTTCAACACGCTGGTGGACGCCGACCAGAGCTACATCGGCGGTCCAGCGGCCACCGTGACGGTGTTGCGTGCCGGACAGCTGCCCGGCGTCAACTCGACCACCAACTCGGTCTGCGTGCGCACCGTGACCAACGCGCAACGCCAGTTCACCTCGGTGACCACCCAGCGCGCCTGCACCAACGCGAACACCACATCCTCCAGCGACTTCTCGCAGGAGTTGCGTCTGCTGTCGTCCTCCGAGGGCCGGTTCAAGTGGCTGGCGGGCGTGGACTACCGCGACTTCAGCAACCCGGTCCTCGAGGTCCGCGATGGACGCTTCCCGAACCTCACCGGCGCGGGCCAGTTCTACAACTATTCGTCCGACTCGGAGATCTTCACCAAGAGCTACGGCGCCTTCCTCAGCGCCGAGTACAACATCACCGACAGCTTGATGGTCGCCGGCAGCGCGCGCTACACCAGCGAGGAGAAAGGCCTCAAGCTGCGCGTGCTGCAGCTCGACAACGCGCCGCCGCAGCTCGAGACCTCGGCCGACGAGAGCCTGAGCGTCGACGGCGTCGACCCGACGTTCACCGTCAGCTACAAGTTCGGTCAGCAGATGGTCTACGCCTCGCTCGCGCGGGCGAACCGGTCAGGTGGCTACAACCGGGCCTCGGGCACGGCCAACGCGCCCGCCAACATCGCCGGTATCGCCGTGCCGCTGCGCTACAACGACGAGAAGTCCGAGAACATCGAGCTCGGCCTCAAAGGCGAGTGGTCGCTGTTCTCGTTCCCCTTCCAGTACGGCATCGTCGCCTATCAGGCCGACTACACCGACATCCTGCGCAATGCAGTGGTCCTCGCCGGAGGCGGCTCGGGCGATGCCGACACCGTGATCCTCGGCTCGCAGCTGGTGAACATCGGCGACGCGGAGGTCCGCGGCCTCGACATCGAACTGCAGGGCGTCGTCGAGCGCTTCCTGTGGACCGCCGGCTCGCTGCGCTGGAACATCGGCTACACCCGTACCGACAGCGAGATCCTCAGCGGACCTGCCGCCGGTGAGGCGCTGCAGGACGTGCCGAAGGACAACTACAACGCCAACCTCTCCTATCGCCGCGGCTTGGCCGGCGGTCCGAACGGACTCGACGGGTTCTTCGTCCGTCTCAACGGCGAATACGAGTCACCGAAGACCCCTTCGACCAGCACGCTGCAGGTCGATCCGCGGCGCCGCCTCAACGCCAACATCGGCATCGACGGCGACGCGAGCGGTCGGCCGTGGCAGCTGACGCTGTTCATCGACAACGTGCTCGGCTTCGACGACATCCTCTCGCGCGGCAACCTGAACACCTACGAAGGACAGTTGTCGGTCAACCGGCAGCTGGTGCGCCGCTCCGAGCCGCGCACCATGGGCATCCGGTTCACGATGTCGAGCGCGGGCTCTCGCGATCGCCGATGACCGGGAGCGGCTCGGACGGCGTGCGCGCCGCCAGGACATGGGCGCTGGCGGCCGCGGCGTGCGCCGCTCTCGCGGCGATCGCGGCGCTCGCGCCGACCGCCGGTGCGCAAACGCCGCGAGAGACGCCCGCGGTCCGCGTCGAGAGCGGCAAACTGGTCGGCGAGGACCTCGGCGCTGTGCGCGCCTACCGCGGCATCCCCTACGCTGCACCGCCGGTCGGTGAGCGGCGCTGGGCCGCTCCGCAACCGCCCGAGGACTGGAAGGGCGTGCGCAAGGCGCTGGCCTTCGGCAAGATCTTCCCGCAGGTCGACCGCCGCGCGGGACCCGAGAACCAGAGCGAGGACGCGCTGCTGCTCAACATCTGGGCACCCGCGAAGGCGAAGGACGCCCCGGTGCTGGTGTGGTTCCACGGCGGCGGCTTCATCCAGAACTCGGCCGCCGACCCGAGATCGGATGGCCGGGCGCTCGCCGAACGCGGCGTGGTGGTGGTCTCGATCAACTACCGGCTCGGCGCCCTCGGCCTGTTCGCGCACCCGGAACTCACCGCGGCGGCGAAGCCCGGCGAGCCGCTCGGCAACTACCTGCTGCTCGACATGATCCAGTCGCTGCGCTGGGTTCGGAAGAACATCGCGGCGTTCGGCGGCGATGCGCGCAACATCACGATCTCCGGATCGTCCGCCGGCGCGACCGCGATCCTCTACCTGCTCGGCGTGCGCGAGGCCGATGCTTTCTACGACAAGGTGATCATCCAGCACAGCGGCGGCTTCGACAACGTGCTCACGCTGGCCGAAGCCGAGGCCGCAGGCGTGCGCCTCGCCGAGGACCTCAAGGTCGACCCGCCCGGCCTCGCCGGCCTGCGCGCCCTGCCCGGCTCGGCGTTCGCTCTCGGACCTGAGCGCACGCGCCGCCTCGAACTGCCGGTCAAGCCGTTCGTCGATGGCCGCCTCGTCACCGCGTCGGTCGCCGAGGTGTTCGCCGCGGGCCGTCAGCGCAAAGTGCCGCTGCTCATCGGCTCGGCGAACGGGGAATCGGGCGCGCGCGGCTACGGCGACGACATCGCCGTCGGCGGCGGATTCGCGTTCCAGCTGCAGCTCGCCGATGCGATGGTGCGCGCCGGTCAGGCGCCGTGGGTGTTCCACTTCACCTTCGTGCCGCCCGAGCGGCCCCGCACCGCGCAGCACGGCGAGGTGGTCGGTTACCTGTTCGGCACGGTGCGGAGCGAGGCCGGTACCCCGGCCAGGGCGATGACCGAGGCGGTGATGGACTACTGGACGACCTTCATGCGCACCGGCAGACCGGATGTCGCCGGGCGTCCCGCGTGGACCCCGTTCGATGCGGAGCGGCGCAGCGTGATGGTGTTCGGCAACGAGGCGATCGCGGTCAAGCCTGCTCCGCCGACGCCGGCCGCGTCAGCGCGTCCGTCACGCCGCGCGCCCGGCGGTCAGGAGCCGTGGCAGCGGCTGCGCGAGCGGACGCAGACTCAGTAGCGGACCTTGACGTCCTGCCCGGCGATGCGGCTGTCGTGCAGGCGGCCCTGCATGCGCGAGGGGACATTGCCCTTGTCCCAGACCGCGAAGGCCTCGGTCAGGCGGCGCACCCGCGCCGGCTCCTTCGCCGACAGGTCACGGGTCTCCTTCGGGTCGGCCTTCAGGTCGAACAGGAAGGTCGCGGGACTGCCGTCCGCACGGCTCGTGACCACGAGCTTCCAGTCGCCCTCGCGAACGGCGTAGTCCGTTCCGGCGCGCCAGAAAATCCGCGTGCGGGGTGTGCGGCCGCTGCGCACCGCCGGCAGCAGATCGACGCCGTCGAGCTCGCCGAGCTGCGACGACAGACCTGCCGCGACCACCATCGAGGCCACCGCGTCGAGCGACGAGACGGGCTGGCCGACCTTGCGACCCGCCCATGCCTTGTGGTCCGGCCAGCGGATGAGCAAGGGCGTGCGCAGCCCGCCCTCGCGCAGCTCGCGCTTGAACCCCGAATACGGCGCATTGGAGCAGGCTGCCGAGGCGTACTCGGGACAGCCGTTGTCGCTGAGGAAGACGACCATGGTCGGTCGCCGTGACCCCGACGCGTCGGCGGCGTCGAGCACCTTGCCGAGACCGTCGTCGAGCGCCGTCGCCATCGCGGCGTAGACGCGATGCATCGGGTCCGCCACGTTGACGACGCGGTCGAGATACTTCTTGGTCGCCTCGAGCGGCACATGCGGCGCGTGGTGCGCCACGACCAGGAAATACGGCTCGTCAGCGCTGCGGTTCGCCTCGATGTAGCGCACGGCCTCGTCGGTGATGACATCGGTCTTGTAGTCGTCGATCTCGACGCGCGTACCCTGCCGGCTGAAACCCTGCGAGCGCACATCGCGGTCGCGCTCGCCTTCGACCTTGATGGTCTGGTCGCCGTCGCGCAGGTTGAGGATGTAGTTGCCGCCGCTCGCGAAGCCGAAGTAGTAGTCGAAACCGCGGACCAGCGGGCTCGACTGCCGCTGGCTGTTCTCGAGATGCCACTTGCCGATGAGACCCGTACGGTAGCCCGCCGCCTTCATGCGTTCGGCGATGGAGCGCTCCGATGCGGGGAGCGCCATCTGCACGATGTCCGCCGCGCTGCCGGGGTTGAAATCGTGGCCGAAGCGCGCCTGATACCGCCCGGTGTGCAGCGCCGCGCGGGAGGGACTGCAGACGGCCGCCGTGACATAGGCCTGGCTGAAGTTCACGCTCTGCGCGGCGAGCCGGTCGATGTTGGGGGTCTCGAAATAACCGTCGCGCAGATAGCGCACGTCACCGACACCGAGGTCGTCGGCGATGAAGAAGATGATGTTCGGCCGCTCTGCCGCGCCGCCCCGCGCCATCGCCGCAGGGGCGGCGACGATGACGGGGACGACCGACAGGACCGCGGCCAACAGGCGCGCCCGTAAGCGCGCCGATGGCATGCCGTCCGCGACGCGGGTGGACCGCTCAGGGACGGACGGGATCACTCGCGGCCGCCACCGCCGCCGCCACGGGCCTGACGCATGCGCTCGCGACCGGCCTTGATCTCGTCGGCGTCGGCCTTGCCGTCGCCATTGGCGTCGAACGCCGCGAACGCCTGTTCCGGAAGGCCCGCGGCGTTCCACTCTTCCTTGGTGAGGATGCCGTCGTTGTTGGTGTCGGCCGCCTGCAACCGGTTGCCGCCACCGCCGGCGCCCGCGCGGCCTTCACCGCGCCCCGCGCGCTGACCCGCGCCATCACCCGCGGGCGGCGCCGCGGCGTCGGCGGCCGCCGGCGGCGTGGCCTGGGCGGCAGCGGTCTGCGCTGAAGCGGTGTGCGCCGCGGTCGCGACGGCGACGAGCGCGAGCAGAGCGACGAGCTTGTTGTCGATGATCTTCATCGGGGGTACCTCAAGTGAGCCGATTAGGCGTGGATGGATGAGCAAGCGTCTGGTGAAGCTAACGCCAGGGGAAGCGCAGTCCGTCGCCCTCAGCGGGGATCCGGCGCGATACGGGCGGAGTCGAGCATCCTGCGCCCGGGGCGGACGGTATCGCCGACCAAGACCCGACGCTCCGGCGGCAGCGTCGCTGCGTAACCGAGGATCGCGCGATCGACCTCCACCTTCAGTCTGCCCTCGACCTCGCGCGAGCGTGCGAGCGCCGCCTCGACGGCGACGCGGTCGAGCACCGGGGCGCGCAGCAGCTCACGCGACGCCTCGCGCGCGCTACGGGCCTCGTCGAGCAACGGACCGATCCGCGGCGCGGCGGCGCGCAATGCGCCGCGCAGACCGTCCCGCTCCGCGGCCGTAAGACCAGGGTGCAACGCCGACGATGCGCCACCGAACGGCCAGACCCCCGCGCTACGGTAGACGAGCGCAACGAGCGCGACCAACGCCGTCGCGAGGAAGACGTTCAGCACCAAGGCGGCGAGGAAAGCCCGACGCCAGTCGCGCTGCGAGGACTCGCTCATCGATGAGCCTCGGGCGACGGCACATCCAGGGTCGGGTCGTCATAACCCTGCACCACGGCGAGCGCCGCCGCTTCGTAGCGGCGGGCTGCGAGGTCCGCATTGAGCAGGGCGGCGAAGGAATAACCGCCGAAGCAGGCTGCGGCGAGACCCGCCACCAGACCCCAACGCGGCGGCGGCCGCAGACCGCGGCGCGGGCCTGTCGTCCCGCCGGTGGCGGCCCGATCGACCGCGGACACGGCGGCCACGACCCGATCGCGCAGCGCTGCGTCGACGACCGGCTCGGTCGACCGTGCGAGCGCGGCGTCGATGGCCCGGGCCTCCGCCTCGATGCCGCCGATCTCCTCCGCCCAGCGGGCGCTCGCCTGCAGCGCCGCCTCGCGCTCGCTCGCCGGCCAACGGCGCGGGTCGGCGCCGTAAGCCTCCAGGATCGATTCCAACCGTTGCTTGTCCATGACCTTTTCCTCAGCAGCCTTCCTTGGCCATCCTTTACCGATAAGCCCGCCGATCAAACCATCAGGTCGGCGAGCAACGCCCGCAGGGCTCGCCGACCGCGCGACAGCAGGCTTTCCAATGCTTCAACGCTGATCTCCATCATTTCCGCCGCTCGGATGTTCGAGATCTCCTGGAAATGGCACAGGACCACCGCCTCGCGCTGCCGGGCCGGCAGGCGGGCGATCGCGGCCTGCACCCGATCTGCGTCAGAAGCTGCCTCGAGGCGCGCCACCGGACCCGGGCCCTCTTCGGGCAGGTCGGGCACCACCTCGACGTAGGTCTCGCGCCGACGCCGCAGGCGGTCCCGGCAGAGGTTCATCGCGACGGTGTGCATCCAGGCGTCGAGCGGTGGCCCACCCGGCTCTCGGTCCGGCGCACGCTGCCAGGTCCGCAGCAGGGTCTCCTGCGCGACATCCTCGGCGTCGCCGGCATCGCCCAACATGCGGCGCGCGAAGCCGAAGATGCGGGGCAGCTTCGCGTCGACCAAGCGCTGCAACGCCGCAGGGTCGCCGCGGCGGATGCGCGCTGCGAGGTCATGGTCGGGATCCTGCTGCTCAGGCTCCGGATGCATCCGTCGGCGCACGCGTCGGGCGCATCTCGGGCCTCGATTGCCAGCCGGCGTACATGGTGTCCATAGCCCTGCGGGTCCAGGCCACGAAGTCGTCGTCACGGGCAGCATCGCCCTGTTCGACCCACCATAGGACGGCATCGATGAGGAACCCGGCGGTGGCATGCGACGACAGTTGACGGAGCGTGGCATCGTCCGACAGCGCGTGGCTGGACTCCTTCAGCAGCACGTCAGTGCGCTCGACGATGCTCGTGTGCAGGTCCTCGAAATAGCAGCGGTACTCGGGATCCGCTGGGCAATGCCGGGTGATCAGCAGGAATTCACTGCGGTTGGCGCGCGCCAGCGCCACCACCTCCCGTAGGTTGCGACCCAGACCGCGCCATGGCCGGCTCTGCAACGCACGCATCTGGGCGGCGAAACCGCCGAGGATGGCGGCCAGCAGCGCCTCACGGGTGCCGAAGTACCTATAAAGAACACTTTTGGGTATCCCCATATCGTCGGCCAGCGCGTCCATCGAGGTGGAGCGGACACCGCGGCGAGCCAACACCACGGCCGCCGCACGCAGCAGTTCATCCTCGCGCTCCTGCCGCCGCGCATCGGCGACGCCGCGCGGCGGCCGACCCGCAGGGAGATGCGCGACCTTGGCTGAACGGGCCTTGAGGGGTGGACTCAACACGACCTCCGGCGGTCGCCGATGCCTTGACTCATTTTCGGAATAAATGATACTACACCGTACCGATTAGTCCCGCGCAAGCATCGTCGGGCATCACCCTGGGGGAACACCATGACCGTCAGACTTTCCACCTCGCTCCTCGCCGCCGGCGTCGCCACGATCGCCGGCCTCTCGGTCGCCGCGCCGACCCGCGCGCAGGCGACGGGCGCCGCCGCAGACGCGACGCTCGAAGAGGTCGTCGTCACGGCGCGCAAGCGCTCCGAGCGCCTCGAGGACGTCCCGCTCTCCATCTCGTATTTCGACGAGTCTTATCTGCGCGAGATGAACGTCGGTTCAGGCAAGGATCTGACGCGGATCACCCCGGCGCTCACCGTGATCGACAACGGTTCGGGCTTCAACGACGAGTTCCTGATCCGCGGCGAGGGCGCGGCGCGCCAGAACAACGCCGAGACCGGCTCGGGCCTCTACCGCAACGGCATGTTCATCCCGGGCGGCAACGCCGGCGGGCGCAACTTCATCCCCATCGATTTCTTCGACGCCGGCTCCGTGACGGTGCTGCGCGGTCCGCAGGGCTCGTTCTTCGGCCGCAACGCCCTCGGCGGCGC
>Ga0315902_10005670_pt1 | contig 17502 bp, 10 predicted proteins | sample LakEriMetagenome_9_FD_203523 | JGI IMG/M metagenome (GOLD analysis project Ga0315902, IMG submission 203523) | Freshwater fungal communities from buoy surface, Lake Erie, Ohio, United States - Buoy 12 MA117 | ecosystem: Environmental > Aquatic > Freshwater > Lake > Lake biofilm | place: USA...
TGACCGACGGAACCAGACCGAGCGCCGCATGCCCACCCTCGTCCTCTTCGCCGCCGCCGAAGTCCGGCATCGCGTCGAGAGCCGGCTGCTCGAGGCATGCGACCAGTGGTGGCACCTGCCGGCGGTTGTCGTCGCCGGCCTGGCGGTCGTCATGGCGGCGATCTGGATCTACCGCCGCGATGCGGTCGAGGTGCGGCCCGCGACGGCGCTGCTGCTGACGGCGCTGCGACTGGCCGCCTTGGCCGGCGTGGCCGCCGCCGTGTTCGACATCGAGCGGATCGCCGAGCACGAGATCGTGCTGCCGTCGCGGGTGGCCGTGGTCGTGGACACGAGCGCCAGCATGTCGCTCGCCGCCGCCGATGGCGACGATCTGCCACGCTGCCGGCGGGCGATCGATCTGCTCGACGCCGACGGCCTCGTCGCCGCGCTGCGGCGGTGGCACGAGGTGGATATCTGGCGTTTCGGGGCCGAGGTCGAATCGGTCGCGCGGCTGCCGGTGGCGACGGTCGGAGCGGATGCCGACGCGGGGTGGGTCGAGCGGCTCGGCGCGGATGGGACGGAGACCCGGCTCGCGGAGGCGGTCGCCAGGCCGCTGGTGGACGGTCCCTCCGGAACGCTCGCGGGCATCGTGGTGCTCTCGGATGGTGGCGCAAACGCGGGCGGCGACCCGGCGACCGCCTCCGCGGCGGCCCACGCCGCCGGCGTGGCGGTGCACGCGGTCGGCATCGGCGCGGAACGGCTTCCGGACGACGTCCGCGTCGTCGACCTGATCGTGCCGGCCCGCGTGTTCCCGGGCGACCGGTTTCCGGTGACCGCATTCCTCCGCGGGCAGGGGTTCGCCGGCAGGACGGTGCGCGTCGAACTCCTCGAGGGCGGTGCGGCGGCTGCCGGCGCCACCGACGCGGCCGCCGCCGTGCTCGACGCGGTCGACGTCGTGCTCACCGCGGACGGCGAACTCGTGCCGGTGCGGTTCGATGTCGCGGGCATCCACGCGCCGGGGCGGCGGACGCTCGGCGTGCGGCTGACGTCGCCGGCGGAGCAGGGCGGTGTCGTCGAGCGGCAGGCCGAGATCGAGGTGGTGGACCGTGTGACTCGCGTGCTCCTGATGGCGGGCGGGCCGGGCCGCGAGTACCAATTCCTGCGCAACGTGCTCGCCCGCGACCGCAGCTTCAGCGTCGATGTGCTCCTCGGCACGGCCGCCCCGGGCAGCTCGCAGGACGCCCGCCGGGTTCTCGATGCCTTTCCCGCAACCGACGAGGCGCTCGCGGAGTACGACGCGGTCGTGGCGGTCGACGCGGACTGGCGGGCGGTCGATCCGGCGGGGCAGGCGCGGCTCGAGCGGTGGGTTGCGCGGGAGTCGGGAGGGCTCGTGCTCGTGGCCGGTCCCGTGTTCACGCGATCGTGGCTCGACGACCCGCGGTCAGCCGGCCTGCGCGACCTGGCGCCCGTCGAGGTGCGCCGCTCCGCCACGCTCGCGATCGCCGACCGCGATCAGTCGAGTCCGCAGCCGCTGGAGTTCACGCGCGAGGGCCGCGAGGCCGAGTTCCTCTGGCTGGCGGCCTCGCGGGGAGCCAGCGACGCGATCTGGCGGGAGTTTCCCGGCGTGCATGCCTGCTTTCCCGTGGACGGCGTCAAGGCGGGCGCCACGGAGTACGTCGTGCTGGGCCGCGCCGCCGGCCTCGCAGGCCCGCTGTTTCTCGCCGGGCAGTACTACGGCGCCGGCATCGTGACCTGGGTGGGGAGCGGCGAACTATGGCGGTTGCGGTCGGTCGATCCCGCCGCGCATGAACGGCTCGTGACGCAGCTGCTGCGGCACGTGTCCCAGGGCCGGCTGCTCCGCGGGGCGCGCCGCGCGCAGCTGATCGTGGACCGCGACCGTTGTCCGGTGGGGGGCGAGGTTACGGTCCGCGTGGTGGCCGCCGGTGCCGACGCCGTCGTGCGACTGCCCACCGCGCGGGTCGTGGCGCCGAATGGATCGACGGCACCCCTGCGGCTCGAGCCGGAGGCCGCCCGTCCGGGAACGCTCCGCGGCTCGTTCGTCGCCGCTCGCGAGGGAGGCTGGCTCGTCGAGTTGGACGCGGTCGCCGGCGACGAGCGGCTCGCGCGGCGGGTCGAGGCGCACCTGCCGGAACGGGAGCTCGCGAAGCCGCTGCTCGACCGCGGCACGCTCGCCCACCTCGCAAGCAGGACGGGCGGCACCGTGCGGTTTCTCGCCGATGGCGATTGGACCGAGGCCGACACCGCCGCGCTCGTGGCGGCCTGTCCCGACCGCACCCGGCGGGAGTACGAGACGGGCGGCACGGACGCGGCCTTCAAGCGGCGGCTCAACGCGACCCTGCTGGGCTGCGTTGCGGGCTGCCTGTGCCTCGAGTGGTTGATCCGTCGGCTCGCGAGGCTGGCCTGATGCAGGCATCTGCCGCAACCGCCGTGTTCGACCTGCTCGCCGCCATCCGGCGCCAGGCCCGCGCGTGGGTCGTCGTCGAATCGCTCGCGGTGCTCGTGCTCGCGCTGGTGGCGGCGATCTGGGCGGCCTACGGCTTCGACCGGCTGGTGGAGCCGCCAGCGTGGGTCCGCGTCGGGCTCGTCGCCGCGGTGGCAGTCGCCCTGGGATGGCTGGCCGTGGTGCGGCTCGTGCTGCGGGTGACGAGGCCACTCCCCGACGAGTCGCTCGCCCTGGCCGTCGAGCGGATCCACCCCGGCGTCGGCGACGCGCTGTCGACGGTGGTGTCGTGCGGCCGTCGCGGCCTGGATCCCCTCGCGCCGATCGATTCCGAACTCCTCGCCCGGTCGGCGGCTCAAGCGGCGGCTGCCGCCGCCGCCATCCGCCCGGGGAGCCTGTTCCGCACCCGTTGGCTCGTGGGCCTTGCGGCCGTCGCCGGGCTGGCGCTGGCCGCGACCGCCGTCGTCGCCGCCGTCCGGCCCACGCTCGCGGGCGTCTGGCTGCGAAGGATCCTGCTGCTGTCGGAGGAGTCGTGGCCGCGGCGCGTCGTGCTCACGGCCGACGCGTTCGCGTCGGGGCGGCGGGTCGTCGCCCGCGGCGCCGATGTCGACGTGGTCGTCCACGCGACGGCCAAGGGGCCGCTGCCGGAGGTGGTCGACCTCCGCACCCGGGGCCGCGGCGGGTGGAGAACCGATCGGATGGGCACCCGTGGCGGCGTCGTGCAGGGCGGGCAGACCTTCGGCCACCTGCTCCCGTCGGTCGTCGAGGACCTCGAACTCGATGTCCGTGGGGGTGATGCGCGGCTCGCCGGGCTCCGACTCGTCGTCATCGATCCGCCCGCGATCGACCGGCTCGCGATCACCTGCACGCCGCCCCGGTATCTCGGGGAGGAACCGCGGTCGCTCCCGGTCAGCCGCCTCGTGCCGGTGCCGAAGGGGTCGCGGGTCGATCTCGTGGTGACGGCGACGAAGCCGATCGAATCGGCCGACGTGCGGGTGCGGCTCGCGGGCTCGGACGCGGAGCCCGTTCCGCTGACGTGGTCCGCGGCGGCCGACGCCGCCGACCGCGGACTGGCATGCGGGATCGACTCCGTGGACGCCGACACCGAGGTGCTGGTGCGGCTGACCGACGCGGATGGGCTCGTCAATCGCGATCCGATCGCGGTGGTGCTCGCCGCCATCCCCGATGAGCCGCCGCGGCTCGACCTGAGGCTCGCGGGGGTCGGTCCCGCCGTGACCCCACAGGCCATGCTGCCGATCGAGGGCACCATCCGCGACGACCACGGCATCGCCGATGCCGCGGTGCGGCTTGACTGGGGCGCGGGAGCCCGCGAGCTTCCCATCGAGCGGGCGACGCGGGCCGGTGCCGACGTGACGCTGGCCGCTGATCACCCGGAGCGGGTCGCACTTGGCAATCTCGGGCTGGCGGTCGGTTCACGGCTGGCGGTCACGGTGATCGCGCACGACGACTGCGGGCTCGCCGCCGGTGCCAACACCGCCGTCACCGACACGTGGCCGCTCGACGTGGTCGATGCCGACGGGCTGCGGGCGGCGCTCGAGGCCCGCGAGGTGATGCTCCGACGACGGTTCGAGGCGGCGGTCGGCGACCTCGCCGGAGCGCGAAGCGCCGGTGAATCCGATGCCGCCCGTCGGCTCGGCGAGGCCGTGGCCCGCGCCGCCGGTGAGACGGTGGAGGTGGCTGCCGGGTTCCGGGCGATTCGCCGCGAGTTCGAGATCAACGGCATGCTCACGCCGGAACTCGACGCGCGGCTTTCCGGCGAGATCGTCGCGCCGCTCGTGGAGGTTGCCGCCGGTGAACTGGCCGCCGCCGGGCGGGCCTGCCGGGAGCATGCCGAGCCACGGACGATCCTGGCGGCGATCGACGCCGCGCTGGTGCGGATGCGGGCGATCCTCGACCGGATGCTGGAGCAGGAATCGGTGAACGACGTGATCGAGAAGCTGCGAGGGGTGATCGACGCCCAGCAGCGCATCCGCGAGGACACGCTCGAATGGAAGCGGAAGCGGGGCCGCGAGGCCCTGGAGTCGCCATGATCCATGAGGTCCACATCGTTCCCGTGGTGCGCCGCTGGCGGTGCGCGGTGGCGGTGTCGCTGGTCGTCGCGTGCGGCGTGGTTCCCGCGGCCGAGCCGGTTTCCGGCGGCGCCGAGTTGGCGGCCCGCGAGGCCGAGGTGCTCCGCCGCTACCAGGACCTCGAGGGGGCGTTTCTCCGGCTTGCGGACGTCCTGGCTTCGACCGATCCGGATCGCGCGGCGGCGCTGCGGGCCGCGTTCGACCGCGGCCGGGAAGTCCGCATGGGCGAACGGATCGAGGCGATCGTCGAGCAGCTCGAACGAGGCCAGTTGCTCAAGGCCGGCACCGCCCAGCAGGAGGCCCTCGACCAGTTTCGCTCGCTGCTCGAACTGCTCGAGGCGGGTGGCGGAGACGGTCGGCTCGCCGACGCGAAACGGCAGCTCAAGCAGCTCGTCGGCCGGGTGGCGAAGCTCACGTCGCGGCAGCGGGACGTCGAGGCGGCGACCGAAGCAGGTGACGATGCGGCACCGCTCGCCGAGCGGCAGCGGGACGCGGCCGATGAGGCACGCCGGCTCGCCGACGACGCGGAGGCGCTCGCCAAGGCCGACGATGAGTCGGCGCGGCGACCCGGGCCGAGCAACGCGGCCCCCGGAGAGCAGGGCGGAGAACGGGCCGACGGCTCGCAGGCCGAGGACGGCGCCGACGACGCGGGCGACGACGAGTCGGCACGGACCAGACGGACCGCGCGGCGGCTGCGGGCCGCCGAGGAGCGGATGCAAGCGGCCCGCGGGCGGCTCGAGGAGGCCCGGCGCGACGAGGCGCGGGCCGAGCAGCAGCGGGCCGTCGAGGAACTTGAGACGGCCCGGGCGGAACTCGAGGAGATCCTGCGCCAGATGCGGGAGGAGGAGGTGGCGAGGATCCTCGTGCAGCTCGAGGCCCGGATCCGCGGCATGCTCAAGGTCGAGCGGGCGGTGCTCGCTGACACCGAAAAGCTCGCCGCCGCGGATCCGGCCGGCGCGCCGCGCGAGCGGCAGCTGGAGGCGGCCCGCATCGGCCGCGAGCAGGAGAAGGTCGGCACCGATGCCGAGAAGGCGCTGGCGCTCGTTCGCGACGACGGTTCGGCGGTGGCGATCCCCCAGGCGCTCGAGCAGGTGCGCGACGATGCGACGCAGGCCGCCGGGCGGCTCGCGCGGGCTGACATCGGCCGCGAGACCATGGCGATCCTCGGCGACATCGTCTCGGGACTCGAGGAGATGCTCGCGGCGGTCGAGAAGGCGCATCGCGATCAGGCCGCCGGCCGCCCGGGGCCCGGCGGCGGGGCTGGTGCCTCCGCCGGGGACCAGCCGCTCGTCGATGCGCTGGCGGAGCTGAAGATGCTGCGCACGCTCCAGGTCCGGGTGAACGCGCGGACGCAGCGGCTGTCGAGGCTGCTCGACGAGGATCCCGCTGACGATCCAGACGTGCGCGGCGTGCTCGCCCGGCTGGCGGAGCGACAGCGGGCGATCGAGCAAGCCGCCCGGGACATCGTGGACGGCGTCACCGAGTGACCGGCAGGTTTCCGACGCGGCGGGGGCGGGACTATCATCTCGGGAAGGAATCGTCCGAGTGACCGCTCGGTCCGTTCTCCGTGCCCCGGAGTCGCGCATGCCTCTTTTCCCGTCCCGCCCGCCGTGTGGGATCCCGGCGTGTGCCACCGCGTGGCTGTTCGTGGCCGGCCTGGCGGTGGCCGCAGGTCCGGCAGCCGACGACCCGCTGCTCCGGGAGGCGAGTTGGGCGATCCCCGATGCCGCGGGCGTCCGCGAGCGGTCCCTCGAATGGATTCGGTCGGCGGCGTTGGCAGGCGGGGCGTCAGACGCAGCGGTCGCGCGGGCCACGGCCGCCTGGCAGGCCGTCGGTGGACCGGACGGACGAGACTTGCTCGATGCGATCGTCGCCACCGTGGCGGCCGGCGAGCCGCGGGCCGAGCCGCTCGCGGCGGCCGCACCGGGCGGCGATCTTGGCTGGCTCGACGAGTCGGGCCTTCCGCCCTTCCTGCGCGACGCGGTCAGCCTGTGGTGGGCACGCGACCTGGTGAGGCGTGATTGCTTCGACGAGGCGCTGCCGATCCTCGCCGATCTCGACGTGGCCTCCTCGATCGACCCGGCCACGCTGCTGTTTCATCGCGCCGCGTGCCAGCACTGGCTGCTCGACACGGACGCCGCCGTGGAGTCGATCGACCTCTTGCTCGAGCGTGAGGCTGAGATTCCCGCACGGTATGCGCGGGTCGCGCGGCTGCTGCGGGCTGATGCGGTGGCCCTCGACCGCGAGTCCCTGGATCACGTCGCGCGGCGGATGCGCGACGTGCGCCGCCGTCTCGAACTCGGTCGCGCGGGCGCCGCCACCCGGGAGGCCCAGGATGGCGTGGTGGCCGCACTCGATCGGCTGATCTCGAGGATCGAGGATCAGCAGCAGAACGAAGACGACTCCTCCGGGGCTTCGGGCGCAGGAGGTGGCGGTGCGGGGCAGGGGGGCGCTGGAAAGCCGATGGACGACAGCCGCATCGCGGGGACCCGTGGCGACGGCGAGGTCCGCCGCCGCGATCTTGTCCCCGGTGAGACATGGGGCGACCTGCCGCCTCATGAGCGGGACCAGGCCCTGCAGCAGATCGGCCGGGAGTTTCCGCCGCACTACCGCGAAGCGATCGAGCATTATTTCAAACGCTTGGCCACCGGCGGGGAGGATCGGTGAGCGTCGCGAGGTGCCTCCGTGCCGGACCGTGGGGCCCGATGGCCGTGATGCTGCTGGCGTGGTCAACCACCGCCGCGTGCCCGGCCGCCGCAGTCGAGTCCAGGGAGGGCATCCGCGTGCGGCTGGAACTCGCCGATGGCGAAACGGCCGAGGGCCTGCTGCGCTCGCTCGGCGCGGAGGCCGTCGGGATCGAGGCCGCCGCGGGCGTCCGGGCCGTGCCGCTCGCCGAGGTCCGCAGGCTCGTCCGCCTCGATGCTCCGCCCGCCGCGCCCGGACGGGTTCTCGTGGAACTTGTCGATGGCACCGGCATCGAGGGCGACGACTTTCTCTGGTCCGGTGACACAGCCTCGGTGTCGCGAGCTCCGGCCGCGATCGACCTGCCCATTGGCCGCGTGCGCCGGGTCGAGTTCCGTCCGGCCGATGACCGCGCCGGCGGTGTTCCCCCGTGGCTCGCCGCCGTGCCGGAGGCCCCGACCGAGGATCTCGTGGTGGTGGCCAAGGCCGACGCCCACGAACTGGTGGAGTGCGCGATCGCGGGCGTGACGGCCGAGACCGTCACCGTGGTGCTCGACGGAGAGACGATCCCGGTCAAGCGTGGCCGGGTCGTCGGTCTCGTCTGGGCGCGGCCGCGGACCGTGGCGGCGGGCACCCGCGTGGCGATCAACGGCGGCGGCCTCGTGGCCTCGAGCATCGAGCTTGCCGGCGACGCACTCGTCGTCGACGGCGGCGTGAGGCTGCCGGCGGGACTGCTCGAGTCGATCGACTTCGCGGCGGGACGCACCGTGCCGTTGGGCGATCTGAAGCCCGAGCGGGTGGAGACGGAGCCCTTCGTGGGCGCCCTGGCCCGGGTCGAGGGCGTGGCCGCGTTCTTCGCGCCGCGGTCCGGCCCGCCCGCCGCCGGCACGACGGCACCGACGATGGTCGTGCGGCCGCGAACGCGGGCGACGTGGCCGGTGCCGCCCGGTGCCCGTCGGTTCCGGGCCGTCGCCGTGCGGGCCGACGGCGCGCGGGTGCAGGCGGCGGTGAGAGTGGCCGTGCGGGCCGACGATGGTCCGGTGCGGGAGGCCGTGCTCGACGCGGCCGCGAACGGCGCGCCGCTCGAGGTGGATGTCGCGGCCGCAAACCGGCTGGAGGTACTGGTCGATTTCGTGGGCGGCGACGCGGGCTGCGCCGTGCGGTTCGAGCAGCCGGTCTTCGAACGCTGAGGTGCCGACGATGACCACGGCTGCACGGGTGACATGGGCATGGTTCGCCGCGGCGGCTTCGGTCGCAGCCGCCCTGCCCGTCGACCCCGCCGTGATCGAGGCCGAGCGCAGCCGCGTGGAGGCGATCCGGCGAGGTTCGGCCGCGGCCGTGTCGATCTTCGCCGGTGACGCCGGCGGGGGGTCGGGGGTCCTGCTCACGCCCGACGGCTATGCCGCGACCAACTTCCACGTGGTGCAGCCGATCGGTCCGGCGATGACCTGCGGGCTCGCCGACGGGAGCCTGCACGACGCCGTGCTGGTCGGCGTGGACCCCACCGGCGACCTCGCGCTGGTGAAGCTGCTCGGGCGCGACGACTTTCCCTGCGTCGAACTCGCCGACAGCGACGCCGTGACGGTGGGCGACTTCTGCTTCGCCGCCGGCAACCCCTTCCTCCTCGCCACCGACCTCGTGCCCACGGTGACCGCGGGCATCGTCTCGGGCGTGCACCGCTACCAGTTCCCGGCGGGCACGATCCTCGAGTACACCGACTGCCTGCAGGTCGACCTGTCGATCAACCCCGGCAACTCCGGGGGTGGACTGTTCGACGCGGCGGCGCGGCTCATCGGCGTGAACGGACGGGCGTCGTTCGAAAAGCGGGGCCGGGTGAACGTGGGCGCGGCCTACGCGATCTCCTCCAACCAACTCCGCAACTTCCTGGGCAGCCTGCGGTCCGGGCGCATCTGCGACCATGCGACGCTCGGGGCGACGGTGTCCACGTCGGCCGACGGCCACGTGGTCGTCTCCGACATCCTCGAATCGTCGGATGCGTGGCGGCGCGGCCTGCGGTACGACGACGAGATCGTGTCGCTCGCGGGTCGGCCGGTCCGATCGGTGAACGAGTTCAAAAACCTGCTGGGCACGCTGCCGGCGGGGTGGCAGGTCCCGCTGGCGTGGCGCCGCGACGGGGTGCGGCACGAGATGCTCGTGCGGCTCGCCGCGGTCCACTCCCCGGCGAAGCTGGCGGCGCTCGCGCGGGGCGACGCCGAGCCGCCCGGTGACGAGCCGGCGAAGCGGCCGGAGCTGCCGGCGGCGGTGCGGGACATGTTCGATCCCCGTCCCGGGCACGCCAACCACCACTTCGCGATCGTGGAGCGCGATCGCGTGGCCGCGGCGCTGGCGTCGTTCCGCGACGGCGTGCCACCGGGCCCGTGGGTGTTTACCGGGACGCTCGACGACGGCGGTGAGTTTCGCATCGAGCTCTCCGACGCGACGGCGTCGATCGATCTCCCGACCGGGACCTCGACGCTCGCCGCCGACGAGGAGTTCGACCGCGCGGCAGTGCCGCCGGGCAGCGGTGGAATGCTGCCGGCGCTCGTGCTCTGGCGGCGGCTGGTGATCGCGGGCCCCGCCGCCGTGGGCCGGACGTCGTATTGGGGCACCGCGGCCCGCGATCCTGCGACCCTGCAGGCCGGCGCCGCCGCCGAACTCGCCGACGTGCTCGAGACGGCTGCGGCCGGCGTGGAGGCGCGGTTCACGATCGACGAGTCGGGGCGGGCGACGGTGATCGATCTCTGGACGGCGGCGGACGCCGATCCCTGCGAACTGCGGCTGGTGTGGCCGCCCGCGTCCGCCGGCGCCGTGGCCCCGCTCGAGATCGAGGTCCGCCGCCGGGGAGAGCCGTTCGCGACGCTCCACCTGCAGGCTGCGCCGGCTGGAGCCACGCCATGACACCGCTCACGGCCCGATGCATGAGCGCCGTCTTCGCCGTGCTCGTGATGACGGGGGACGCCGACGCGGATTCGGGGTCACCCCAGCGGACCGCAGCCACGGCCGCCCGAAAGGTGGTGAAGGTGTACGGGGCGGGAGGCATCCGGGGCCTCGAGGCCTACCAGTCGGGACTCGTCGTCTCGCCCGAGGGCCGCATCCTCACCGTGATGAGCACCGTGCTCGATGCCGAGGCGGTGTCGTGCGTGTTCGACGACGGGCGGCGGCGCGAGGCGACCGTCGTGGGCATCGATCCCCGGCGCGAACTTGCGGTGCTGCAGGTGGAGGACAAGGACCTCCCGGCCTTCGAGGTCACGTCGCGGCCGCGGGCCCGCGCCGGCACGCGGGTGATGGCGATCTCGAACCTGTTCGGCGTGGCGGCGGGCGAAGAGCGGGTGAGCGTGCAGCGCGGGGTCGTGTCGGCGGTGGTGCCGCTGGAGGCCCGCCGCGGAGCCGCGGAGGCCCCGTACTCCGGCGCCGCCTATCTCGTGGACTGCACGACGAGCAATCCCGGTGCAGCCGGGGGCGCGCTGGTCGATTCGCGGGGCGATCTCGTGGGCATGCTCGGCAAGGAGTCGCGATCGAACGCGAGCGGCATCTGGCTCAACTACGCGCTGCCGGTGGACGAACTCGCGCTCGGCGTCGAGGGGATCCTCGCCGGCGCGGCGTCTGCGCCCGCGGCCGCCGCGGGACGGCCGCGATTCGATCTCCGTGGGCTCGGGCTCGGTCTCGTGCCCGATCTCCTCGACCGCACGCCGCCGTTCGTCGACAGCGTGCAGGCGGGCTCGCCGGCGGCGACCGCCGGCATCCGCCCCGATGATCTCGTGATCGTCGCCGGCGGCCGCGCGGTGGCTTCCCGGGCGGCCGTTGAGGAGGCGGTGGCGGCGATCCCGACGGGTGACCGCGTGAGGCTCACGCTGATCCGCGAGGGAGCGCTCGTGGAGGTCGATCTCGGCCCGCGGCCGCGGGATGCGAGCGCGCCATGACGTCGCTTCCGGCGGGGTGTCACGTGCCGTGGTCGCTCGCCCTCGTTCTCGCCTCGTGCCTGGTCGTCGTCGCGCGGGCCGACGAGCCCACGCTGGCCGAAGAGGCCGCGTTCCAGGCGGCCGCGGACCGGGTGGCGGCGGCGGTGGTCCGGCTGGAGCCCTCGATCGCGGTCGACCCGGCGGCTGACCGCGTGATGGAGGGGCCGTCGACCGGCCTCATCGTCGCTGCCGAGGGCCTGATTCTCGGCACGGCGTTCGCGGTGCCGGAGGGCACCCGGGAGGTGGTGGTTGTGTTGCCCGGTGGCGAACGCCGTCTCGCCACGCCCGTGGGCCGCGACCGCGTCAGGGGCGTGGTGCTGCTTCGCACAACACCGATTCCCGATGCGCCGACGCTCGACGCCGTGCCGCGGGGCGACCTCCGCCCCGGGCAGTGGACGATCGCCGTGGGCCGCGGCTGGCGGGCTGATGAGCCCGGGATGTCGGTCGGCATCCTCTCGGCGACGGACCGGTGCTGGGGTGTGGCCGTGCAGACCGACGCGGCGGTCTCGCCGCTCACCTACGGGGGGCCGCTCGTCGACATCGCCGGCCGCGTGATCGGCCTGATCGTTCCGCTCCCGGCCGACACGGCCGGCATGAAGCGGGGGAGCGACCTCTATGATTCGGGCATCGGGTTCGCCATCCCGCTCGTCGACCTGCTCCCGCTCGTGCCGCGGATGCGGGGCGGGGCGGTGCTCGAGCCGGGCGTGCTCGGAATCGGATACGAGTCGCGCGACTCGATCAACGGTGTGCCGACGATCGGGACCGTGGCGCCGCGGTCGCCGGCGGCCCGGGCCGGACTCGTGAGCGGAGATCGGATCGTCGCGGTGGCCGGCCGGAGCGTCGGCCGCATCGCAGAAGTCCGGCACGCCATCGCCCCGCTTCACGCCGGCGATGCCGTGGCGCTCGAGGTCGAACGGCTCACCGACGGCGCGGCCGGACGGGTGGCGGTCACCGCGACGCTCGTCGCCGAGCTCCCGCCGCTGCGCCGCGGAGTGGCGGGCATCGTGGTGGAGCCGGATGACGATCGGCCGCGGATCGCCTGGCTCCTTCCGGATGGTCCCGCCGCCGCTGCCGGAGCACGGATCGGCGACATCGTCACCCGGATCGAGCCCGTCGACGAATCGCCCGTCACGAGCCCGTCGGTGGCGGCGCTCGCCGGCGTGCTCGCCGGCGTCGAGCCCGGCGCGGAGGTGCGGCTCGAGGTCGATCGCGGTGGGACGCGGGTGCCTCTCGAGCTCCGCCTCGCGCCGCCGCCGGCGGACGTGCCGGAGGAAGGTCCGCCAGCCGCGTCGTCCGTCGGACCGCTCGCCGACAGCATCGATGCCGTCAAGGTGATGCGGCTCGAGATGGCCGACTCGGCGGAGCGACCGCTCGTCGTCGTTCCCCGCGGCGGCGACGCGCCGCTCGGGCTGCTCATCCACTGCGGTTCGCCTCGGGGCGAGGTGCCGGACACCGAGGCCGCGGCGTGGAAGGCCGCCGTCGCCGCGTCCGGCGTGGCGGTGCTGCTGCCCGGCTCGACGGATCGCACCCGCTGGAGCCGTGACGACGTGTCGACGGTGGTCCAGGCGATCCAGGCGCTCCATGCCCGCAGGCCGATCGATCCGGACCGCGTCGCCGTGTCCGGATCCGGCCCCGGCGCGGCCTTCGCCTGGCTCGTGGCGGAGCGGCTGGGCACGGTCTGCCGGGGAGTGGCCGTGCCGGGCTCACCCCTGCCTGCCGCGATGCCGCCGGGTTCCGCGGGCCCGGGTGAGGCACGCTGGTATCTTCTCGCCGCCGGCGAGCGGATGCCGGCGGCGCGGGTGGATGCCGATCGTCGGCGACTCGAGGCCGCCGGGCACGTGGTCGGGATGCTTCCGGACAACGCCGATCCCGCGGCCGCGACGCTCTGCCGCTGGGTGTCGCTGCTCGGCCTCCTTTAACGGGGTTTTCGCCTCCGTTCCATGCACGACGATTCCGCAGTCTCGCCGGTCGTGGTCTACGCGGACGAGGATCTCGTGGTGGTGGACAAGCCCGGCGGGGTGCCAAGTGTGCCCGCCCGCACGCCGCTCGATCCGCCCCACGTCGCCGCCCGGCTGCATGCCGCCTTCGGCGACCTCGAGGCGGTGCACCGGTTGGATCGAGACACCTCGGGGCTGCTCATGCTGGCGCGGCATCGGTCGGCCCGCATCGCCCTCGGCCGGGCGTTCGAGACGGGGGCCGTGACCAAGGTTTACCTGGCGATCGTCGCGGGAGTGGTGCCGTCCACGGCGGGCACGCTCTCGCTGCCGCTCGCCGCCGACCGCGATCGGCCGCCGCGGCAGCGGGTCGATCTGATCCTCGGTCGCCCGGCGACATCGCGCTGGCGGGTGCTCGCGGCCGCTGCCGGCGCGAGCCTCGTGGAACTCGAACCCATCACCGGCCGTTCGCATCAGCTCCGCGTCCACCTGGCCTGGCTGGGATGCCCGGTGCTCATGGATCCGCTTTATGGGGAGCGGACCGTCGGCGCTCCGCGGCACGACGGGCTCGCGCTGCGGGCGATGCGGCTCGTGGTGCCGCATCCGCGGGACGGGCGGCTTCTCGCGATCGAGGCCGCGTGGCCGACCGATGGCGCGTGGGGCAGGTTCGACCGCCGGGACTGGAACGCGGAAGCCGTCGGCTCGGCTCGCGCGTGGCAGGCTCGTCAGTCGCCGGTCGGCCGCAGCGCGGAGGCGGATACCGCGTTCCAGTAGCGGGAAAAGCGACCGACGTCACGGACGCGGGAGCGGTCGCAGAACCGACGCTCGGCCACGCGAACGACGGGCAGGCTCGCCGCCACGGCGCCTTCGACGAGGCGGTTCCGCGGGCACGGGCCCGAGGCGACGGTCACGGCGTCGCAGCCGTGCGCCGCGGCACGGTCGCGCAGCACGTGGGCCGGGTCGCCGAGCCAGAGTTCCACGTCTCCGGCCTCCCCGAGGCATTCCACGAGAAAGACGAGTCGTTTCAGGGCGGGACGCTCGTCGCGCAGCCACTCCGGATCGATGACGAACACCCGCGGCGCGGCGGGGCAGGCGGCTGCCGCCGGGCTCCCGGCGGCGGCCGAGTCGAGCGTCAGCCAGACGAGCGGCCGCACCGGCCGGCATGCGGCCGGCGGGGCCTCGGCACGCGGCGTGATCCGCAGGCTTGTGCGGCCGCTGGGCGCCGCCGACGCGAAGCATCTGGCGGCGAGGTCGTCGTAGCTGCCCTCCACGTCGCATCGGCCGCGCAGCCGGCAGTCGCGGCAGTGGACTCCCGACGTGTAGGTCTCGAGGTTCTCGCGGTTGAAGAGGTACGGCTTCGCGGAAAACGTGCCGGCGATCCACTGCCACGAGAGGTGGTTGCTCGCGGGATCACCGTCGAGCAGGTGGGTCAGGAACCAGTCGGCGCCGGCCCGCCAGTGGATTCCGCGGACGTGCACGAGCCACGATGCCAGCCACATCCGCTCGTGGTTGTGGAGCCAGCCGGTGTCATGCAGACGACGGACGAAGGCGTCGATGCAGGCCATGCCGGTGCGGGCCTCGAGAACGTCGTCGGGCATCCGGTCACGCGGCGGATGACGCGGCGGAGCAGCCGGTGGCTCGAGGTCGGTCCGAATCGCGTCTCCGAGCGCGTCATGAACCTGCCGCCAGTAATCCCGCCAGCCGAGTTCTGACACGAGCTTCGCGGCATCCTCGGGCCTCTCCACGCGGGCCAGTGCCGCGTCGCGAACCTCCGCCAGCGAGAGCACGCCGTGGCGAATCCAGGGCGACAAAGACGTCACCGCGCCGGACACGTGGTTGCGGCTGCGGGCGTAGCTGATCGGGTCCACAGCCGCGAGCCGCGCGAGCGCGGCCCGCCGGCCACCGCGGTGCATCGGCTCGATGGAATCCGAGCCGTCGCCGACATCGGGCACCGCCGCGGCCAGGCTGGTCGCGAGCGCGGTGCCGTGGAGTGCGAGCAGGTGGTCGAGCCGGATGGGGGGTGCGTTCGCAGCCATGCCGCACGGTAGCCGATGCCACGGAGTTGGGCAGGGCGTGCCAGAAAAACGAGCGTCTGCGTCCGGAGCGTGGGTCCACCCACGGGGCACGCCCGTCGTTTTCGCGGCCCGCAACCCGCTTTCAGCCGTTTTGAAAGCCGGAGTCCGCTCACGGCACGGCGTTTGCGGAATCGTGCCGCCGCCCTTTTACCGCCTCGCCCAAGCGCCGTTCCGGCGACGTCTGGGTTCCGATGGCCGCCCCGTCCGGAAGGATGCCCCAACGTGGCCTTGGGTGGGTACTCCGCCTACCACCCACCCGGGCCGGGGCATGCGCAGACACCCGCGGCGGACCCGCGGCTTGTGAAGGTGTCACGACGCGGGATAGCCTCTGGGGCCCACGCGAAAGGCGGAGTTTCGTGAAGCTCATCATCGCGATCATTCAGCCCGGCAAACTCGAAAGCGTGAAGCAGGCGCTCTCCGAGGTCGAGGTGTTTCGGCTCACGGTCCTCGACGTGCAGGGCTTCGGGCGGCAGCGAGGCCACGCGGAGGCCTACCGTGGTCACGAGATTTCGGTGAACCTCGTGCGAAAGGTGCAGCTCCAGATCGCGGTGAACGACGAGTTCGTCGAGCCGACGATCGAGGCGATCATCCGTGGCGGGCGGTCCGGCGAGCATGGCGAGATCGGCGACGGCAAGGTCTTCGTGCTGCCGATGGACGAGTGCGTGCGGATCCGCACCGGCGAACGCGGCGGCGAGGCGATCTGAGGACGCACCCGGCGGACGTCTCGCCGGGGTCGGTCGTCTGCCGTCCAGTCGCTGCGGTCGGCAATCTGCGGCCGGTTCAGGCCCGCTGCGGGTGGAGTCGTGGGCCGCCGCCGAGCACGAGCCGGTTCGTGGCCGCGAGGAAGGCCTTCGCCGAGGCCTCGAGCGAGTCGGTCGACACCCCGCGGCCCCGCTGCACCTGGCCGGCGTGCTCGAGTTCGACGGTCACCTCCGCCTGGGCGTCCTTGCCGACGGTCACCGCCTGCACGCGGAAGTCGCGGCACGCCGTCGTGATCCCGGTGAGCCGTTCGATCGCCAGGAAGATGCCGTCGATCGGCCCGTCCCCGGCCGTGATCGTGGCCGAGGTCGGCACGCCGTTTTGGAGCACGCGGAGGGTGACGGTCGGCGCCGCACCCGATTCGCTCGTGAGCGTGTAGCCCTCGTAGACGAACTGCTCCGGCAGTTCCGAGAACTGCTGCTCGCAGAGGGCGGCGATGTCGCCGTCGTAGATCTCCTTCTTGCGGTCGGCGAGCAGCTTGAACCGCTCGAACACCGTCTGCAGCTGCTCGGGGGTGAGCTGGTAGCCGAGCGCCTTGGCCCGATCAGCGAGCGCGGCGCGGCCGCTGTGCTTGCCGAGCACGAGGTCGGTGCGCTCCAGGCCCACGTCCTCGGGCCGCATGATCTCGTAGGTCCGCGGCTCCTTGAGCATGCCGTCCTGGTGGATGCCCGATTCGTGTGCGAAGGCGTTCTTGCCCACGATCGCCTTGTTCCGCGGCACCTGGATCCCCGTGATGTTGGCAACCAGCCGGCTCGTCGGCACCAGCTTCTGCGTGACGATCCGCGTGGAGCACTGGTAGTAGTCGCCCCGCGTGCGGAGCGCCATCACCACCTCCTCCAGCGAGCAGTTGCCCGCCCGCTCGCCGATGCCGTTGATCGTGCACTCGATCTGGCCGGCCCCGGCCTCGACGGCCGCGAGGCTGTTGGCCACGGCAAGGCCGAGGTCGTCGTGACAGTGCGTGCTGATCACGGCCTTGTCGATGTTCGGCACCCGATCGACGAGGCTCTTGATCACGCGGTGCATGTGCGTGGGCGTGGCGTAGCCGACGGTGTCGGGGATGTTCACGGTGGTCGCCCCCGCCGCGATCACCGCCTCGACGACGCGGCAGAGGAAGTCGATCTCGGTGCGGGCGGCGTCCTCGGGCGAGAACTCGACGTCGGCGCAGTGGTTGCGCGCCCGCGTCACGCCCGCCACGGCACGGGCGAGCACCTCCTCCTCGGTCATCCGCAGCTTGAACTCGCGGTGGATCGTACTCGTGGCGAGGAACACGTGGATCCGCGGCTGGCCGGCCGGCTTGAGGGCCTCCCAGGCGCGGTCGATGTCGGCGTCGTTGCAACGGGCCAGCCCGCAGACGGTCGAGCCCTTCACCGCGGCGGCGATCTCGCGGACGCTCTCGAAGTCGCCGGGCGACGCGATCGGGAATCCCGCCTCGATGATGTCCACGCCGAGCAGCACGAGCGCCTGGGCGATCTCGAGCTTCTCGGCGAGGTTCATGCTCGCGCCGGGAGACTGCTCGCCGTCGCGGAGCGTGGTGTCGAAGATGCGGATCGGGCGGGGGTTGGT
>Ga0315902_10005672_pt1 | contig 17497 bp, 14 predicted proteins | sample LakEriMetagenome_9_FD_203523 | JGI IMG/M metagenome (GOLD analysis project Ga0315902, IMG submission 203523) | Freshwater fungal communities from buoy surface, Lake Erie, Ohio, United States - Buoy 12 MA117 | ecosystem: Environmental > Aquatic > Freshwater > Lake > Lake biofilm | place: USA...
ACGCCAGGGGCTGCCCTGCGGATCGAGCTGGCAGAAGCCGAGCACCGTGCCCGCCTGCTCGAGCAGCCAGGCAGGGTGGTGATCGAGCGAGTCGGGCGCGGTACGAAGATCCGCGGCCCAGACTCCAAGCTGCGCCGGCGCATAGCCCTGGGAGGCCTTCGCGGCCAGCGCGAGCGCATCGAGCGCCGGCAGATCGGTCGGCCGCACGGCACGCAGTGCGACAGCGTCGGGCGGCTGCGCAGCGCGGCGTTCCACGGTGTCGCGGGTCGGGTACCGTCAGCCTGGCGTCGCGCCTCAGGCACGCATCTCGTAGAACGCCTGCGCGGGACTGCGGATGGGCAGCGCCCGGAACTGTCCGAATCCCGCCTCGCTCGCCAGCCGCTGCGCGCGCGCCGGCCCCCAGCAGGCGCCCAGACCGGGCCCACCCTGGAAGATCGACTGAGGTACGCAGTGCAGGCAGCTGATGCCGTAGAGCATTCGTGCGAAGGGGTTGCGGGCATCGGCGTGCAGATCGTCGGCGACCTTCGGCTCGACCATCAGCGCCGTTCCCTCCGGAGCGAGGGCTGCGCGGATGCGCGCGAGCACGCCCTGGGGATCGGGCAGGTCATGAACGCAGTCGAAGGTGCTGATGAAGTCGTAGCCGCCCTCGGGCAGCGGCATCGACTCGGCCGGCCCGAGCACGAACTGCACCCGGTCGGCCACGCCCGCCGTGCGGGCGTTCTCGCGCGCCAGTTCGATCGAGCGCGCATCGATGTCGAGGCCGGTGATCCGCGCGGTCGGGAAGGCCTGCGCCAGCAGCACCGGGATCACGCCGGTGCCGCAGCCGATGTCGATCGCCCGGCCACCCGCCTCGAGCGCCGCGACCACCTGCGGCATCGTCGGCAGCCACTGGCTGCGCAGCCGCGAGGCGTAGACATTGCGGTTCATCTGCTCGAGCGCGAGTTCGATGCCCTCGCCATAGTCCCGGAAGGCGATGCCGCCGCCGGTGGCGAAAGCCTCGGCCAGACGCGGCGCCATCCCGGCAAGCCCGGGCACGCCACGGAACAGCCCCCCGAGGTAATACTCGCTGCCCGGATCGGCCAGAAAGAGCGCATGCTCCTCGGGCAGCATCCAGGTACCCGCCCGGGCATCGTGCTCGAGGTAGCCCGCGCACAGCATCGCCGCCAGCCACTCCTCGAGGTAGCGCGGATGAATGCCGGTGCGTTCGCGCAGCGCCTCGAGCGTGAGCGGACCGGCACCGGCGAGCGCGCGCCACAGGCCGGCGCGGTCGCCGACATGCACCAGCGAGGCCGCCAGCGCGGTGGCCACATCGCCAACCGCCTTCTGCATGAAGGCCTGGGACTTTTCCTTGTTCACGACGACTCCCGCAGGGGTGGTTCGGTCCGGTGCAGTATAGCGACGGCCCGCCCGACGGCGACGGTCCGTTCGAGGCCTGCCGCCAGGGCCTGTCGCGGCCGGCCTGGTTCACACTGGGCACGGCACCGTTGGAGGAAACGCCCATGCAATCGACCCTGTGCAGGAAGCTCGGCATCGAGTTCCCGCTGTTCGCCTTCAGCCACTGCCGCGATGTCGTCGCCGAGGTCAGCAAGGCCGGCGGCTTCGGCGTGCTCGGCATCGTCGGCCACACCCCCGAGAGCGTCGCGATCGAGCTCGACTGGCTCGACGCCCGTGTGGGCGATGCGCCCTACGGCGTGGACCTGATCGTGCCCAACAGCCTCGACGCCAAGGAAGGGGGCCTGAGCCCGGCCGAGATCGAGGCGCGCATCCCGCCGGAGCACCGGCGCCATGTCGAGCGCATCCTCACCGATCACGGCATCGACACCCGCTCGCTCTGGCAGGGCGGCATCGACACCGACTACGGCGACAACCTGCGCGCGAGCGGCGCGCAGGCGGTGCTCGCCGAGGCCCTGCGCCACGAGCGGGTGAAGCTGGTGGTCAACGCGCTCGGCGTGCCGCCGGCCTTCATGTTCGAGATGGCCCGGGCGCGCGGCGTGATGGTCGGCGCGCTCACCGGCGCGCGCGAGCACGCGATCAAGCACGCGCAGGCGGGCGTGGACCTGCTGGTGGTCGCTGGCGGCGAGGCCGGTGGCCACTGCGGCGAGGTGGCGACCATGGTCCTCGTGCCCGAGGTGATCGATGCGATGCGCGACTACCCCGGCATCCACGTGCTGGCCGCCGGCGGCATCGTCACCGGCCGCCAGATGGCGGCGTGCATGGCGATGGGCGCCGACGGCGCCTGGTGCGGCTCGGTGTGGCTGACCACGCGCGAGGCCGAGACCAACCCGGTGGTCAAGCAGAAGATGCTCGAAGCCGATTCACGCCAGACCGTGCGCTCGCGCAGCCGTACCGGCAAGTACACCCGCCAGCTGCGCTCACCCTGGACCGACGCCTGGCAGGCGCCGGGCGCGCCCGATCCCCTGCCGATGCCGCTGCAGGGCCTGGTGAGCGGCCCGGCGCTCGAGCTGATCGACAAGCTCTCGCAGCAGGGTGACCCGGGCGCACGCGCGCTCGCCACCTACTGGGTGGGTCAGGGGGTCGGTCTGATGAACCAGCCCCTGAGCACCCGCCAGGTGGTCCAGGACTTCATGGAGGATTTCGCGGCGGCCTGCGAGCGGCTGGGCGCGCTTGCCGGCTGAGCCGACCGCCTAGTCGAAAGACAGCCGCCACAGCAGGTCGATCGCCGATTCGCTCCCGGTCTGGGCGCGCACCGACAGCCGATCGGTGAGTTCGTACTGGATGCGCAGCAGGTTCCAGACGCCGCGCAGGCCCTGCTCGTAGGTGAGCAGCACCTTCGAGCTCAGGCGCTTGCCCACCGCGACCACGTTCTGGCTGGCGAGCGACGGGCTCACCGTCGAGGCGCTGGTGGCCTGCCCCGGCAGAAAGCCGCTGCTGCTCAGGCCGCTGAGCGCGGACGCCGGGGCGAAGGGATCGACCATGCCGGATGAGCGCACCGTCAGGATGTCGAGCCCGAGCGCGGCCGCGAGCCCGCCGTCGTTGCGCCCGAACAGGGTGGCGGCTGCCGCCTGCAGCGCGGCGCTCTGGGCGCCGGACTGGGCGCTGTCGGGAGGCGTACCGAGTACCAGCCACGACAGGCGCTCGGCGTCGGACATCTCGGGCCGCGAGGCAAGCCGCACCCGTGGCGACAGCACCGTGCCGGTGACCGCCACACCCACCTGCACCGGCAGGTTCGGCCGCATGGCGAGCAAGTCGAGGGTCGGGTTGTCGATCGGGCCGTTGAAGTCGAGTCTGCCGCGTTCGATCAGCAGCTTCTGCCCGTAGGCGCTGTAGGTGCCCTCGCGCACCATGACGGTGCCGGTGGCCCGCGGATCGGCCGGCAGCGTGCCGCGCAACTGAAGGGCCCCGGCGAGACGCGCCTCGACCCCGCTGCCGCGCACCCGCAGGCGCTCGCCGAGATCGATCGCAAGGTCGGCGAGCACCCGCAGGCTCGCCTCGCCGACGGCGCGTCCGCCACGCGCAGCTGCGGCACCGGCCGGCGATGGCGCGGACGGGGCGCTGGTCGCCGTGGCCGGCCGCAGGATCTCGACATCCTCGGGCAGCGAGGGCGCATCGCCGCCGCGCAGCTCGATCAACCCCTCGTCGGCGCGCAGGCGCCCCTTGAGCTCGACCCGACCCGCCTGGCTGAGCACATCCGCGTCGCCGGACATCACCAGCTTCTGGCCGGGGCCGAAGGGCACGGTGACCGCGCGGGCACGCAGCCGGAAGCGACCGCTGCGATCGGCACCGCGCAGCACGCCGTCGAGATCGAGGGCGCCGGGGGGCGGGTCGCCGGCATCGTCGGCCTCGGTGCGCTCGCGCCGGGCGGCCGCGGCGATGGCCGCCTGCCCCGAGTGCAGCCGCAGCCGCTCCAGGCGCAGGCTGTCGCCATCGAAGCGCGCGCGCATGGTGCCGGCACCCAGACGCCAGCCGAGCGAGCGCTGGGTCAGACGCAGTGCATCGCCACGGACCTCGCCCACCAGCCGCGGCGCGGCGAGCGTGCCGCCAAGGCGCCCCGACAGGCGAAGGCTGCCGTCGATCGACCACTCCGGCCCGATCCAGCGGTTGGCGACCGCGAGCGTGGGCAGCGCGGCGTCCAGCGCACCGTCGAGCTCGCCCGCGCGCAGCGTGAGCCGGGCCTCGATCGCGCCAGGCATCCCCGGCGGCGCGCGTACCGAGAGCGAGACGTTGCCGGTGAGATCGTCGGCCTTGGTGCCCTCGAGACGCGCCGACGCCTCCACGCCGAGCTGGTCGAGGTCGAACTCGGACGCCGGCACCGGGCGCTCGAGGCCGAGCGCCTCGGCGGCGCGCGCCAGCCGCTGCAGGCTCGCCCGGCCCGCCACCCGCCAACGGCCATCGGCCACCGCGAGCTCGTCCAGACGCAACAACCCCACCTCACCCTCGAAGACCGCGGCACCCAGACGCAGCTCCCCCACGGCAAGCGCCAGCTCCGCCGGCTCGCGCAGCCGCAGCGGCAGCGGACCGGCAAGCGTGAACCCGGTCAGCCGGCCCTGCCAGCGCGGCGCGGTCCACCCACCCTGCAGCGCCAGGCTTGCCTGGTGCGGTCCCTCGCGCAGCGTGACCTGCAGCCGATGCTCGGCAAGGCTGCCCTCGGTGTCGAGTGTCAGCGCCTCGCAGCGCCAGTCACCCGACTGCAGGCGCCCCACCTGCGCACGCAGGCTCACCCGATCGCCCGCGCGGCGGGCATCGAAGGTCAGCCGGGCAGCGGCGACACCGGCAATGCGCAGCCCGGTGCCCTGCCCCGACAGCGTCAGCTCGGGCTCGGCCGCGGTGCCGCGCCAGCTGCCGCGCGCCTGCAGCGCCCCTTCCACGCCCGGCTGTCCGAGCAGCCTGCCGACCAGTCCGAGCTGTGCCGCCTGCAGCTGAGCGTCGAGGCGAGCGCCGGGTGCGCCGACCTCACCCGTGAGCCGCAAGCGGTTGGGGCCGTGCTCGACGCTCGCCTCGATGTCATGCAGCCGATCACCGGCCAGACGCGCCTCGATGCGCCCGCGCAGGGGCGTGTCCTGCAGGTTGCCGCGCTCGATCACCGCCTCGAACCCGATCGCCCGGGGCCGCGCGGCGTCACCAGGCTCGCCGCCGGCGCGCCAGCGCAGATCGATCCGACCACGCAGCGCGGGATGTGCGAGCCGCGGATCGAGCGACCCGAGCGAGGCGAGCTCGAGCCCGTCGAGCCGGCCGCGAAGCTCGAAGGCCCACGGGGCGACCACCTGCGCGATGCCGCTCGCCTGCAGTACCGCCCCCTCGAGCTGCGGCAACCCGGCAAGCTGCGCCTGCTCGATGGTCAGCCGCTCACCGGCGAGTTCGCCGCGCAGGCGCAACGCGGTGGTGCCGCGGCTGCGATCGCCGAGATCGATGTCGAAACGCTGGGCGTCGAGCCGGATGCGCCCGCCCAGTTGCGCCTCCGGCAGCCGGGTATCGAGGGCGTGCGGCACCACCGCGTCAAGCGCAAGCGCGGCGCGCACCCGCGGCAGCTCACCCCAGGGCGTGGACACGGAGCTCGCGGCCTCGACACCCAGCGAGCCGCTGATCGTGCCCCGCGAGCCGGATGCGTCGGCGACCGTCGCCTGCAGACCGTCGATCTGCCAGCGCGCATCGCGCCAGACGATGACGCCGCGCGCCGCCGCCAGCGGCAGCCCGCCCCGATCGAGCGCCGCGGGCTGGCGATTGCGCAGGCTCAGACGCAGCCGCAGTTCGGGCGTCGGAGCGTCGGGACGCCAGTCGAGATCGCCCTCGCCGTCGAGAATGCCGAGGGTCGGGCGGACAAGCCCGAGCTGTGCCGGACGGATGCCCCGTGCCTGAAGCACCACGGTGTCGAGCAGCGTCGGCCCGAAGAGCCGCAGCATCGTGCTCGCCTTCAGCACCGACTCGACCTCGGCATCGCGCTCGGCCGGCCGCGCCTCGAGGCGCAGCGCGAGTTCGGCAAGCGGTCCGCTGGCGCTCGCCGACAGCCGCAGGCCGCGCCAGTCGGCGCTTGCCGTCGCGGTGGCGCGAACCTGGAAGGGCGCCCGGTCCTCGAGACTGCCACTGGCGGTCACCGGTCCCCAGGGGGTGCGCATCGAGAGCCGCTCGACACGCCAGGTGCCGCGCGAGTCCTCGTAGTCGGCGCGCAGGCTCAACGCCTCGAGGTCGATCGGCGCCGCACCCGGGCGCTCGATGCGCAGCCGCGTGACGCTCGCGGCGCGGATCGCAAAGGGCAGGGGCAGCGCGATCGACGTCGGCAGGCTTGGCGCTGCCCCGCCAGCCGCCAGCTGCATCCGGACCTGGTCGGCCCGCACCGAGGCGAGCACCACCCGGCCGCGCAGCAGCTCCGCCCAGCGCCAGCGAAGCTGCAGCGCATCGACCTCGACCCGCGGGCCCGCTGGATCATTCCAGCCGAGCCGAGCCACCCGCAGACCACGCCCGAAGGCGCCCTCGACACCTTCGACCGTGAGGCGCCCGCCGCTGGCCGCCACCGCCTCGGCCAGCACCCGTGCAAGCACCCGATCGTGCAGCTGCCAGACGGCGATCGCCGACAGGGCGAGCAGCACCACGCCGAGGGCAAGGCCGCGTCGGAGCCAGCGGCGCGCGCTCATCAGAAGCTGTAACCCACCGAGAAGTGTGCACGCAGGCGCCGGTCGCGATCAGCCCAGGCGAGATCGAGGTTGACCGGACCGATCGGCGAACGCCAGCGTACCCCCACCCCATAGCCCACCGCGGGCCGCCACTGCGCCGGGGTGTCGACGACATTGCCGGCATCGACGAAGCTCGCGCCCCACCAGGCTCCCTGCACCGGGAACTGGTATTCGAGGCTGCCCAGCGCCAGCATGCGGCCACCCACGATCGCCTCACCCTCGCGCAGCCCGAGCGACAGATAGCGGTAACCGCGCACCGACTGCGCACCACCGGCCCGGAACAGGTTCTGCGAGGGGATGTCGAGGCGGGCGCCGGTGATCACCCAGCCACTCTCGGCCAGCCCGATCAGCACGCCGCGCGGCAGCCAGCCGTCACCGGCGACCGGCCAGAAACGCATCGTGCGCGCGTACAGCCGCCCGAAGGTGGGCGCCGAACCGATGCCGCGCACGCTGCCCGAGACCTGCGAGCTGAAACTCCAGCCCCGGCGCGGATCGACCCGCGAATCGAGTTCGCGGCGGCTCCAGGCCCAGCCGAGGGTCAGCGCGTCGCGATGATCGGTCGTGCGCTCGCCGCCGGTCTGATCGAGCTGCGCATACTCGGTCTGGTACTGCAGCGACACGAAGGACTCGGTGTTCTCGCGCCGCAGGCCCTGTCCGGCATAGACGGTGTGGGTACGGGTGAATTCCCCCAGCGTATCGAGCCGTTCGCTGCGCAGGCCGGCCTGCCAGAAGCTGCCGTCGGCCGCCTGCGGGGTGCGCACCGTCGCGAAGGCGCGTCCACGCACCTGCTCGAGCACCACGCCCGACTCGAGCTGCCAGCCCCGGCCCATCAGGTTGCGGTGGTCGTAGCCGAGCAGCGCGCGCACCCCCTGATCGGTGGAGTAGCCCAGCCCGGTGCTCACACGCTGGCGGGTGCGCTCGGCGAGATCGACGATCAGCGGAACTTCGGCGAGCGCCGGATCGGCCTCGAGCGCGGCGAGATCCGGCAGCACGGTGGCCGAAGCGAACTGCCCGGCCAGCCGCAGCCGCTGCTGGTAGATCAGCAGCAGCTCCAGCGAATAGGGCTCACCCCGCTCGAACGGCCGGAGATCGTCCACGATACGTCGCGGATAGCGCTGCAGGCCGCGCAGCTCGAGTGCGCCGAAGGCGATCCGCGGACCGCTGTCGAGCACCAGCGAAAGCGCGCCCAGCCCCAGTTCGGCGTCGATGCGGGCATGGCTCTCGACCAGACGCGCCCGCAGGTAGCCCTCGGCCTGCAGCAGTTCGAGCAGCAGCCTCTTGCCGAGTTCCCAGTCGGCCGTGCGCAGGACGCTGCCTTCGGGCAGAGGCCAGCGCTCGGCGAGCCGGGTCTCGATCGCGCCGCCCGCCGCGGCGCCGCGCAGCGTGATCGCGACGCCGCGCACCACCGCACGCGTGCCGGGATCGACGACGATCCGCACCCGCGGCGGCTCGGCCGGGCTCGCCGGCGGCTCGAGCGTGACCCGGGCGCTGGCGGCAAACCAGCCGCCGGCCTGGGCGATCGCGATCGCCTCCTCGCGACCGCGCGCGAGAAAGAGCGGCATCTGCTCGTCGCTGAACTCCGGGTCCTCGCGCCATCGACCGAGCAGCGTGCGGTTTTGCAGCGGCTCGCGCAGTTCGTCGGGCGCCTCGACCTCGAGCACGTAGTTGATCACCCCAGCCGGGACCCCGGCGGGTCCCACGGCAGCAGCGGTATCGGGGGTGCGGGTCGTGTCGGGAGCGCCCTGGGCGGAGGCGGTGCGCCCCACCATCGGCGGCACGCCGATCATGAGTACCGCCAGCAAGGCGGCAACACGCAGACCGCGCGCGAGCCGGTCCACGGCGCGCCCTTCAGCCTCAGCGCACGACGGTTGCGGCCTCGCCTGCCGGCCGGGGCAGGACTTCGCCGATGCGCCGAACGCTTTCGCCCAGGCCGGCGAGACGGGTGATCGCTTCATCGGCATCGTCGGGCGCGACGACCACGACCATGCCGATGCCGCAGTTGAAGACCCGGTGCATCTCGTCGTCGGCAATCGAGCCCTCGCGCTGCAGCCACCGGAACAGCGCCGGCATCGTCCATGCATCACGGTAGAGCACCGCCTGCAGCGAGGGCGACAGGATGCGCGGCACGTTCTCGACCAGTCCGCCACCGGTGATGTGGGCCATGCCCTTCACCGGCAGATGGCTCATCAGGTCGAGCAGCGGCTTGACGTAGATGCGCGTGGGCGCCATCAGGGCATCGGCGAAGGGGCGTCCGTCGAGCTCGTCGCGCAGGCGCGGGTCGTCGATCGAACCCCATGTCCGTTCGATCACCCGGCGCACCAGCGAATAGCCATTGGAATGCGCCCCGCTCGAGGCAAGACCGAGGATCACGTCGCCCGGCTCGATGGTGGCGCCGCTGATGATGCGCGACTTCTCGACCACGCCGACCGCGAAGCCCGCGAGGTCGTACTCGCCGTCGGGGTACATGCCGGGCATCTCGGCGGTCTCGCCGCCGATCAGCGCGCATCCCGCCTGCTCGCAGCCTGCGGCGATGCCGCCGATCACCTGCGCCGCGGTGTCGACCGCGAGCCTGCCGCAGGCGAAGTAGTCGAGGAAGAACAGCGGCTCGGCGCCCTGGACCAGGATGTCGTTGACGCTCATCGCGACGAGATCGATGCCGACCGTGTCGTGGCGATCGAGCGCGAAGGCGAGCTTGAGCTTGGTGCCCACGCCATCGGTGCCCGAGACCAGCACCGGCTCGCGGTAGCGCCGTGGCACCTCGAAGAGCGCGCCGAACCCGCCGATGCCAGCCAGCACGCCCTCGCGCAGCGTGCGCCGGGCGAGGGGCTTGATCCGGTCGACGAGTGCGTCGCCGGCATCGATATCGACGCCGGCATCCTTGTAGGACAGGGGGGTGCTCATGGGACGGGGCACTCGGCTGACGGAAGCCGGCATTGTAGCGGTCAGCCGCCAGCGGCCGCTGCGCTGGACTAGAATCCCGGCGTCGCCAGCCAGCGCCAGACGCTGGGCTGGACCGTCGTCGGCCTGCTGCTGATCGGGCTGCTGGTGGTGCTCGGTCCGGTGCTCACGCCCTTCGTGGCCGCCGCCATCCTGGCCTACGTGCTGCAGCCCGGTGTCGCCTGGCTGACCGCGCGACGCGTCCCCCGCACGCTGGCTGCCAGCGCGGTGCTGCTGCTGGCGCTGTTCGCGCTGGTCGCGGTCGTGCTGGTGCTCGTGCCGATCGTCCAGGTCGAGGTCGCGCAGGTCCGGCAGCGGCTGCCCGGCCTCGTGCAGACGATCACCGAGCGGCTGCTGCCCTGGCTGCGCGAGACCACCGGCGCCGAGCTCACCATCGACGGCGCGGCGCTCCGCGCATGGCTCGCGCGCCAGCTCGCGAGTGCCGGCGAGGACTGGGCCGCCGCGCTGCTCGGCTATGCGCGCTCGGGCTGGTCGGCGGCGATCCAGGTGCTCGGCCTGATCTTCCTCGTGCCCGTGCTCGCCTTCTACCTGCTGCTCGACTGGCCGGGCCTGATTGCCCGCGCGACCACCCTGATGCCGCCGCGCTGGCGGCCTGCGGGCGGCGCGCTGCTGGGCGAGATCGACACGCTGCTCGGTCACTACCTGCGCGGACAACTGCTGGTGATGCTGTCGCTCGCGGTGTTCTACGCGGTTGGCCTGGCCATCGCCGGCTTCTCGCTGTGGCTGCCGATCGGCGTGCTATCGGGCCTGCTGGTGGCCATCCCCTACCTGGGCTTCATCGTGGGCTTCGCCTTCGCGCTGCTCACCGGCATGCTGGAGCTCGGGCTGATCCCCGGCCTGGCGGCCGCCTCGATCGTCTACGGTCTTGGCCAGCTGCTCGAGAGTTTCATCCTCACGCCGCGGCTGATCGGCGAGCGCATCGGCCTGCATCCGCTGGCGGTGATCCTCGCGCTGATGGCCTTCGGCGCCCTGTTCGGCTTCGTGGGGGTGCTGCTCGCCCTGCCGCTGGCCGCCATGGCGGCGGTCGGACTGCGCAGGCTGCATGCCGCCTACCTGGCCAGCGACTTCTACCGGCGAAGCCGATGAGCCAGCTCGCGCTCGACCTCATCGCGACGGTCGAACCCACGCTCGACAACTTCGTCACCGGCAGCAACCACGAGTGCCTGGCGTGCCTGCGCGCCCTTGCCGCCGGGGAGCGCCGGCATCGCTTCGTCTATCTGTGGGGCCTGCCGGGCAGCGGTCGCAGCCATCTGGCGCGCGCCCTCGCGGCGGCGGGCCCGGCGGGCGATCATCCTGGGGCGGAGCCGCAACCCGCGCTGGAGGCCGTCGACGACGTCCAGCGTCTCGACGCCGCGGGTCAGGCGTGGCTGTTCGGCCGCTTCATCGCCGCCGCCGCCGATCCCCGGCTCGCGATCGTCTGCACCGGCGACCGCCCGCCGCTCGCCCTGGCACTGCGCGAGGATCTGCGCACCCGGCTCGGTGCCGGGCTGGTCTTCGAGCTGCGCGCGCCGGACGACGCCGGGCGAGCCCAGGCGCTGGTGCGCGCCGCGCACGAGCGTGGCCTGCAACCGGCGCCCGACCTGATCCCCTGGCTGCTGACCCACCATGCACGGGATCTGCGGGTGCTGATGTCCACGCTCGAGGCGCTCGACCGCCATGCGCTCGCGCGCAAGCGCCCGCTCAACCTGCCGCTGCTGCGGGATTGGCTCGCGCAGGCCGGCGGGGCGGCGGCTGGGCGATAGCGCCGGCTGCTAGAATCCCGCTGCAATGAACCTGGCTCTCTTCGATCTCGACCACACGCTGCTGCCCATCGACAGCGATTACGAGTGGGGGCGCTTTCTGGCGCGAGTCGGTGCGGTCGATCCCGCCCACCAGCAGCGCGAGAACGATCGCTTCTACCGCGACTACCAGGCAGGCACGCTCGACATCCAGGCCTTCCTCGCCTTTCAGCTCGCACCGCTGGGAGCCCACCCGCCGGACCAGCTGTATCGCTGGCACGCGCAATACATGAGCGAGGTCATCGTGCCGGCGCTTCGGCCGAGCGCCCACGCGCTGGTCGACCAGCACCGAGCGCGAGGGGATCTTTGCGCGATCATCACCGCCACCAATGAATTCGTCACGGCGCCGATCGCCCGCCGCTTCGGCATCGACCACCTGATCGCCACCCAGGTCGAGCGCGACGGCGAGCGCTACACCGGCCGCCCCACCGGGATCCCCAGCTTCCGCGAAGGCAAGATCGCGCGCCTCGATGCCTGGCTTGCCTCACGCGGCAGCGCACTCGCCGACTTCGCCAGCTCCACCTTCTACAGCGACTCGGCCAACGATGTCGCGCTGCTCGAGCGGGTCACGCACCCGGTGGCCACCAACCCCGACGCCCGGCTCGCCGAGATTGCGCGCGAACGCGGCTGGCGTACCCTCGCGCTGTTCGCATGATCACCCGATTCATCAGCCGCCTGTTCGGCCGGCGGGGTGCTTCCCCGAACGGCAACACCGACGCCACGCGCGCGGCGCCCGCCCGCACCCAGCCGGTGGTGCCGCGCGAACCCGCGCGTTACGCGGCCAGCGCCGAGGGGCTGCGCCGCGCCGACGTCCCCTCGTCGGCGATCCGCACCTGCGAGACCCTCCAGAAGGCGGGTCACAAGGCCTTCGTGGTGGGTGGCGGTGTGCGCGATCTGCTGCTCGGCCTGAAGCCCAAGGACTTCGACGTGGCCACCGATGCCACGCCCGACCAGGTCACGGCGCTGTTCCGGCGCTCGCGTGTGATCGGCCGGCGCTTCCAGATCGTGCACGTGATGTTCGGCCGCGAAACCATCGAGGTCTCGACCTTCCGCGCGCTGCAGACCGACGCCGAGACCGACGAGCACGGGCGCGTGCTGCGCGACAACGTCTGGGGCAGCCAGGCCGAGGACGCCACCCGCCGCGACTTCACGATCAATGCGCTCTACTACGATCCGGTCGGCGATCTGCTGATCGACTACCACGAGGGTGTGCGCGACCTGCATCGCCGGGTGCTGCGGATGATCGGCGATCCGGCCACGCGCTACCGCGAAGACCCGGTTCGGATGCTGCGCACCGCGCGCTTCGCGGCCAAGACCGGCTTCGCGATCGAAGCCGGCACGCGCGCCCCGATCCGCGAGCTCGCGCCACTGATCCACAACGTGCCGGCAGCGCGGCTCTTCGACGAGATGCTCAAGCTGCTGCAGTCCGGCCATTCGCTCGACAGCCTGCATCAGCTGCGCAGCGAGGGGCTGCACCATGGTCTGCTGCCGATGCTCGACGTCATCCTCGAGCAGCCCGACGGCGAGCGCTTCATCCGCGTGGCGCTCACGCGTACCGACGAGCGGGTCCTCGAGGGCAAGACCGTCTCCCCGGGTTTCCTGTTCGCCACCCTGCTCTGGCAGGAGGTGCGAACCCGGTGGGCGCAACGCCTCGAGCACGGCGAGCAGGCGATCCCCGCGCTGCACGAGACCATCGACACCGTGATGGCCGAGCAGGGCGCGCGGCTCGCGATCCAGAAACGCTTCATCGCCGACATGCGCGAGATCTGGACGCTGCAGCCGCGTTTCGAGCGGCGACACGGCAGCGCACCGGCACGACTCCTCGAGCATCTGCGCTTTCGCGCGGCCTTCGACTTCATGCTGCTGCGCTGCGACGCCGGCGAGCTGCCGGCCGAACTCGGCGCCTGGTGGACGCGCTTCGCCGACGCCGATGCCGCTGACCGCGAAGAACTGCTCGCCGAGGCTGCGGCCGGAGGGTCGCGAGCCGGTGGTGTTGCCAATCGCCGACGCCGGCGGCGCCGCGGCGGCGGTCGTGCCGACGGCCCGGCCGATGCCGACAGCAACCCCGCGGCAGGCGATGGCGGTCCGCGCGAGGCCGCCGGGTGAGCAGCGGCCGGGCGCTCGCCTACATCGGCCTGGGCGCCAACCTCGGCGACGCGCATGGCACGCTGATGCGCGCACTCGCCGAACTCGGAAGCCTGCCGGGCACCCGGCTGAGGCGCCGGTCCCGGCTGTACCGGAGCGCGCCGGTGCAGGCCGATGGCCCCGACTTCCTCAACGGCGTGGCCGAACTCGACACCGGGCTCACAGCGATGGCACTGCTCGACCATCTGCAGGCGATCGAGCGCGCGCACGGCCGCGAGCGGCCCTGGCCCAATGCGCCGCGCACCCTCGACCTCGATCTGCTGATGCACGGTGACAGCACGCTGAACGATGCGCGCCTGGTGCTGCCGCACCCCCGTCTGCACCTGCGCGCCTTCGTGCTCGCGCCCCTGTCCGAGCTGCGGGCCGACCTGGTGGTGCCCGGTCACGGGCCGATCGCGGCGCTGCTCGCCGCCTGCACCGCGCAGCGCTGCGACCCGGTCACCGGCGTGGATGTTCCCCCGGTGGCCCCATGAGCCTGTTCGCCGCGATCCCGATTCCGCTGCAGACCATCGTGCTGCTGGTGGCCTCCAACGTGTTCATGACGATCGCCTGGTACGGGCACCTGAAGAACCTCGCCTCACGCCCCTGGTACATCGCCGCGCTGGTCAGCTGGGGCATCGCGCTCTTCGAGTACCTGCTGCAGGTGCCGGCCAACCGCATCGGCTACGGGCACTTCACGCTGGCGCAGCTCAAGATCATCCAGGAGGTGATCACGCTCGCGGTCTTCGTGGCTTTCGCGGTGCTGGTGATGAACGAGCCGCTGAAACTCGACTACCTCTGGGCCTCGCTGTGCCTGATGGGTGCGGTCTATTTCATCTTCCGCGCCGGATGAGGGTGATCGACCATCGGGCGGCCGCACGATGAGCGGCCTTGCCATCGGCGGCGGCGCCTCGCCCTTCGAGCGCTTCCGGCACATCGTGGTCGAAGGCCCGATCGGCGTGGGCAAGACCACGCTCGCCCGACGCCTCGCCGATCACTTCGGGGCGCGTCCGGTGCTCGAGGAGCCGCAGGCCAATCCCTTCCTCGAGCGGTTCTACCGCGAGGGCGCGCGCTATGCGCTGCCTGCGCAGCTCTTCTTCCTGTTTCAGCGCATCGCGCAGCTGCGCGAGCTCTCGCAGCGCGACCTGTTCACGCAGGCGGTGGTTGGCGACTTCCTGCTCGACAAGGATCCCCTGTTCGCCCGCCTCACGCTCGACGACGACGAGCTCGCGCTCTACCAGCAGATCTTCGCGAGCCTGCAGCCGCAGGCACCGGTGCCCGACCTGGTCATCTACCTGCAGGCGCAGCCTGAACAGCTGGTCAACCGGGTTCGGCAGCGCGGCATCCCGATGGAAGCCGACATCGCCGAGAACTACCTGCGCGAACTCGCCGAGACTTACAGCCGCTACTTCCACCACTACGAAGCGGCGCCGCTGATGATCGTGAACACCGCGCACTTCAATCCCGGCACCCACGACGCCGACTTCGCCACGCTGGTGCGCCAGATCGCGGAGATGCGCGGCCGACGCAGCTTCTTCAATCAGGCGGTCTGAAGCGCGCGCCCCGAGGCCTGGCTACCTCAGACCGCGCTGCCCGCATCGGCTTCGTAGCCCCCGGGATTGGCGCACTGCCAGCGCCAGGCATCGGCGCACATCGTCTCGAGATCGCGCTCGGCGCGCCAGCCGAGCAGCGCCAGCGCCAGCGCCGGATCGGCCCAGCAGGCCGCGATGTCGCCGGGCCGCCGCGCGACGGACTCGCAGGGCACCGTGCGACCGCTGGCACGCTCGAAGGCACGCACCACCTCGCGCACCGAGTGACCACGGCCGGTGCCGAGATTGACCGTGAAGCCGCCGGGGTGGGCAGCCAGCCGCGCCAGCGCCGCGAGATGGCCGAGCGCCAGATCGGCCACGTGGATGTAGTCGCGCACGCCGGTGCCATCGGGCGTCGGCCAGTCGGTGCCGAACACCGCCAGGTGCGGGCGCCTCCCGACGGCCACCTGCGAGACAAAGGGCATGAGATTGTTCGGGGCGCCGCGCGGGTCTTCGCCGATCCGGCCGCTGGGATCGGCCCCGACCGGATTGAAGTAGCGCAGCACGGCGAACTGCCAGCGCGGATCGGCAGCGGCCAGATCGGCGAGCATCATCTCGACGATCCACTTCGTGCGACCGTAGGGATTGGTGGGGCCGAGTCGGGCGGTCTCGGTGATCGGCACGGCATCGGGATCGCCATAGACCGTGGCCGACGAACTGAACACCAGACGCCACACCCCGGCACGCGCCAGCGCGCGCAGCAGCACCTGCGTGCCACCGACATTGACCGCATGGTAGTCGAGGGGCCGCGCGACCGACTCGCCCACCGCTTTCAGGCCCGCGAAGTGGATGACCGAGCCCACGCGCTGCTCGGCGAGCAGTGCGTCGAGCAGCGCCTCGTCGCGGATGTCACCCTGCACGAACGCCAGCGGCCGGCCGGCCAGCGCCTCGACGCGCCGCAGCGCCTCGGCGCTGGCGTTGACCAGGCTGTCGAGCACCACCACGCGCCGGCCGGCACGCAGCAGCGCGAGCACGGTATGCGAGCCGATGTAGCCGGCACCGCCGGTGACGAGCACGACGCTGTCATCGGGCGGCAGCGGCGGCGCCGCCGCGGGCCCGGGGTTCGGAGGCTTCGTCATCAAAACGTCATGCGACCTTCATAATCTGCGCGCCGTGACTGCACGAATCCTTGTTGTCGAAGACGAACCCGCCATCGGCGAACTGATCGCCGTCAATCTGCGGCACGCAGGTTACACTGTGGTGGTCGTTCCCGACGCCGCCAGTGCCCGCCAGCACCTTGCCAGCAGCCTTCCCGATCTGCTTCTTCTCGACTGGATGCTGCCCGACAGCTCCGGCATCGAGATCGCCCGCCGCCTGCGCATCGATCCGCGCACCCGCGAGCTGCCGATCCTCATGCTGACCGCCCGGGCCCACGAGGGCGACAAGCTCGCGGGCTTCGAGGCCGGCGTCGACGACTACGTCACCAAGCCCTTTTCGCCGCGCGAACTTCAGGCCCGCATCCGGGCCATGCTGCGTCGCACGACCCGCCCGGACACCGACGAGGCGCTCGAGGTTTCGGGTCTGCGCCTCGACCCTGCCACCTTCCGGGTCACCGCCCATGGCACGCCGGTCGAACTCAGCCCGACCGAGTACCGGCTGCTCAGCTTCCTGATGAGCCGCCCCGACCGTGTCCATTCCCGCGCGCGCCTGCTCGACGCGGTCTGGGGCGATCGCGCCGACATCGAGGAACGCACGGTCGACGTCCACATCCGCCGTCTGCGGGTCGCGCTGCAGCCCAGCGGCTTCGATCGCCTGATCGAGACCGTGCGCGGCGGCGGCTACCGCCTGCTGCCCTCGTGATCTGGCTGCGCGCGCTCGCGCCCACCGCGGCGGCGCTGATCGTCGCCGCGGTGCTCGCACTCGCGGTCGATACCGCAGCGGCCGGTCTCTGGCTCGCGGCGGCACTGATCACCCAGGCCGTGCTGGTCACCTGGCTCATGACCCGCCTGCACCACTGGGCGGCGCTACCGCGGCAGCGCGAGGTGCCAGGCTTCGGCGGGGTCTGGCAGCCCTTCCTCGATCGGCTCGCCCGGATGGTACGCATCGAGCGCGAGCACCGGCTGCAAATCACCGCCGAGCTCGAGCAGCTGCACCGCGCCGTCGACCGCCTGCCTGACGGGCTGGTGCTCCTCGACCGCTACGACCACGTGCAATGGTGCAATGACGCCGGGCGCGAGCTTCACGGAGTGCTTGGCACCGCCCGGCCGATCCTGCACTTCATCCGCCAGCCTGAGTTCCTCGCCTACCTCGAGAGCGGCGACTTTTCCCGGCCGCCGGTGCTCGCGCTCGCCACCCGGCCCGGCCGGCTCTTCGAACTGCGACTGCACCGGCCCGACGAGCAGCACAAGCTGCTGATCACCCGCGACCTCACCGAACGCGCGCGGCTCGACGCGATGCGCCGTGACTTCGTCGCCAACGTGTC
>Ga0315902_10005673_pt1 | contig 17495 bp, 17 predicted proteins | sample LakEriMetagenome_9_FD_203523 | JGI IMG/M metagenome (GOLD analysis project Ga0315902, IMG submission 203523) | Freshwater fungal communities from buoy surface, Lake Erie, Ohio, United States - Buoy 12 MA117 | ecosystem: Environmental > Aquatic > Freshwater > Lake > Lake biofilm | place: USA...
ACATACCTGGCTGAGAGTATCAATCATCTCTGTGCGTAGCGCGCGTATCTGCAAGCGAAACGGCTTGGGATCATCAACGGATGATGTGTGTGTATCTGCAAGCGAAACGGCGTGGGATCATCATCCGATGCATGTTGTGATGTAAGGTATGCATAGTTGTTAACGAAACAGCTTGGGAGCATCAACGGATGATGTGTGTGTATCAGTGAGCGGAATGACCTGAGATCAATGCGGATGATGGGGAGAGTGTCAAGTGCTCGCCGTTATGAGCGAAATGGCTTAACAGCGTCAAAGAACGTCTGCATGTTTGCGTGAGCGAAATGACTCAACTGTATCAACGGATGATGTGTATGTATGTGTGAGCGGAATGCTGTGTAATTAACGTGGAATGATGTGTGTGTTAACGTTAACGAAACGGCTTGGGATCATCAACCGATGCAGTACGCTACATAGACCACTTGCATAGTACTCGAAGTTGTTAACGAAATGACTCAACTGCAACAACGGATAACGTGTATGTCTCTGTGAGCGAAATGAGTCAGCTGCAACGATGGATAACGTGTGTGTCTCTGTGAACGAAACGACTCAGCTACAACGGGAATAACGTGTGTGTCTCTGTGAATGAAATGACTCAACTGCAACAACGGATAACGTGTATGTCTCTGTGGACGAAACGGCGATGCAATAACAACGAATGAAGTGTATGTTTGAGTGGATGAAACGGTTTGACAGTGGCAATAAATGCAATAAATAATTTGTGTAAAACCGGAAACCGCGGGAAACCACACGCATGATTTCGGAGGACAGAAGCGCAATAGGTTGAGAACGGAGGCGGGGGCGTACGGGGCTGCGAACCACCGAGCGAGGAATTTCGGAAAAAAATTTGATTAGACCCCTGTTATATAGAGGTCAGCCAACATGTCGGGAAACTCATACTCCCCTGGCGGTAACGATGACTACCAAGACCCGCAGCAATACATGATGTATGAAGCAAAGCAGACCCGCTCGCGCAAAATGATAGACTACGAGACGCGCGGAAAGCGGCAGGTCTACCGTCCGGTCGGAGACCCGAAAACTTGGACGCGTAACGACAAACTGGCGCTAGCGCACATGCTGCAGACTGTGAATGAACTCGGCCGCCGGGACGTAGCGGTAGGCAACCCGCGCTATGGGATTGCTGATGGGTTCATCGACGCTGCGCGGGGGATGCTGCAAGCGCAGCAAATGGGCTTCGGATTGACTCAGCGGCAGTTCGCAGCATTTGAACCCTACCTTATCCAGGACAACGAGCGCGAGGAAGAAATGGCGCGCGCAAGGCAAATGCGTATCGGAATGTTCGACGAACCCGACGACGAGGACGACGACGACATGGGGCCAATTGCTGCAGCGGGCGCGCTAAATGGCATGCGTTTGGCAGACGCGCCAGAGTATCCGGCGTGGCTAGAATTCACCGCCAAACGGGGGCGTTTTCTGGAACCGGAAGAGCCCAAGAATGCGCGGGCGCGGGCATGGCTGCCGGCGGCCGGCGAAGGGTGTTGCGCGCTGCGAGCATTGTTTGCCGCAGGTATCCCGTTTCGCGATCTGCGCAATCTGGACAAAGAAGAATGGAAGAATGTGCGCGTCGAACAGATGACCGAATTTCTGCGGGGGCGCGGGCAGCCGCATAGATTTTACGACGCGCTGGGTAGAATTGTTGTTGACTATCAGGGAAACGGGTCGGCAAAAATGCATTTTCTTCTCTGGCAGAATCACGTGGCGGCGTTTGTGGCTGGTGCGCAGGAGCCTTTCAGATTGAAAGAGGTGGAGCGCGCGCAACACACGCGCAAAGTTTACGAGTACTTCGGGACGGTTTTGGGCAAATGGCGTGGGACAAACAGCATCGAAGTGGCGGAATTCTTTGAAAATTGCGGAATCCGTGCGCCAGTGTTTGGTGGTGGTCAATTTTCTTTCACTGTCGATATGAAGCAAGCATACCCGACCATTATGCAGTCGGTTGATAACATTTTCCCGATTTCGACTGGTGTGGAGAAAATTGAACATTTTGAGGCAAAATTGGTGGCAGTCGGCGAGCTAGGTGACGAATTCGTTTATGTGCAATGCAACTACGGTACAGCGCGATTTACAGCGGACGAAATTAAGTTCTTGCCAGTCCGCGAATCGACGGATTATTTCTGGATCTGGGCGCCGGCGTTGAAGAAACTGTTGGCAGAGACTGAAACGCTTTACATCCGTGGGCGGTTTGAGTTATTTGATGCAAAACGTGGGCGCGAAATTGATCTGGAAGACTTCGCGCGCGAAAATGATGTAGATGGACTGCTGGAAGAGATGAAACTGGAACGCGGACTAGGCGCAGAAAAGGCATTCAAAAACGCGATGGTGCACTACTCTGGCTTTCTTGGGGCAGAAAAAACAGTTCGCGAAGTTTGCACGATTCCATTTGAATTGCAGCCAGATGAGGTGGCGGCGCTGCGCGCACGCGAGCGAGAATTATGCGATTTCTCAACTCAATTTTGCGAGGGCAAAACTAAAGTTACGCGCGGGTCAATTTATCGCCAAACTGGACGTCCGGCATTGCTAGCGATTTATAGCTATGTTTCTGTTGAGTTAATTATGCTGTGGCGTGAAATAAAGGCAGCAGACAAATTTGCCGTACTACTGTTGTCGCGCACGGACTGTATTGGGTTCTACACAAAAATGAGGCGAGCGGCACTTGAGCAGTTGCCTCGAATTGCCTCAGGCCGGTTTAAAATTGAGAAGCAAAACGACGAGAAAGAGGGTAAATTTCGCGGCGTGTGGTCGATGTCGTGCGAAGTAAAAAAGAACATCATGAAAATTACCCGAGAGGAAGCACATGACGCGCGTTCTGTGCTCATCCAGGGTCCACCGGGAGCGGGAAAAACTCATTTCGTCGTTAATTCGCTAATTCCGCGACTGCGCCAGGAGAATCCGACGACAGAAATAATTTGCGCCACTACAACAAAAGAATTTGCTGCAGTAAACGGATGGGAGCTTGTACAAAGCCTATTTCGTAAAACGCTTTGCAGCGACCGATGCCGGCAACGCGTAGAGCGCTCCATATTAATTTGTGACGAAATTTCGCTAGCAGATCCTGCGACGCTGCGCATAATTCAATTGTGCAACGCGTATCGACTTTATCTTATCGGGGATGCCTGCCAACTCAGCCAGGTTGGTGACATTGAGCGTATTGCGGCGCGGATGGGCTGCGCGCTGCTAAACTTTGACTACGCGGACATAAACAGGTTCACGGACGGCGGGCGCATGACGACGCTGCTAACGTATTTGCGCGCGATGATCAGCCGTTCGGGCCCAAATAACATGCAGGCAGTGCGGCCGCCGCGGTCGCTGCGGAGACGTTTCGAGGAATATGGTGTGCAAATTGGCCCCGCAGCGCCTGGCTCGACAGTTTTGGCGTGGGAACATGTTTATGTTAATGCGTATCGCGCAGACGGATTTGTGGCGCAGACAGTCCACAGCGCACAAGGAAAAACAATTGAGGGCACGATAAGCGTGGTCGATTGCTGGCGCGATGTGCGCCTTCTCTACACTGCGATTTCTCGCGCCAGGTCACTGGACCAAGTGGTTGTTGTGCCGGACGAACTGGCACTGCACGTAGACAGACGCGTCGGAGGAAGGCAGATGGAAGATGATTAACAATCGGATTCATTCGGTTCTGGAGAAACATCCATAACAACACGTTGCAAAAAATCGTATGCGTCTAGAAGTTGTTCGGGAGTCATCTGGTTTATCAGCGCGATGACCGTCGATTTCTTCAACTTTTTTTGGGCGGGAGGCGGTTTTGCTATCTTGTATTCGCGCACTTCGCCGTTTTTCAGCGTGCGTTTGCGCACAAAAAAACCGTACGGGAAGTCTTCATCCATCACTGGCGTTGCTATATTTTTAGCAGTTCTTTGAAAGTACGGCGAGCGATTTTTTCGCCAGAACGTGCGATAAGAAAATCGGCGACTTTGCGGTCGCGGCGATTGACAGCATTTTGCGCAACTATGTTCCAGCAGTTAGTCAATTCGCAGCACCATGCTGCCAAGTCGTCATTGCCATACTGTGCAGCAGCAAACGCAGTCATGGCTGCCGGAACTTCTCCGCTCTCTGCTGTGAGACTTTCGTCAGATTCGTCGCCGAGAATACGCCTATTAAAAATACTCAGCAGAAGTTGTTTGTCGCCGGTTTTCGCGCATTCAGTGCACAATGCGACTTTTATCGCCCCGGAGTCCAGCGATCGCAAGACGCCGGCGAAGTCGCGTTTGTGAACTGCATCAATGCCGCTAATCGTTGCAGCATGCGAAACACGATGATGGTCTTTTAGAAGTGAATTCATTTCTGCGTCCATGGTGTTTTTCCGCTTGATATATGTCAGCCGCTATTTCACTAAATGAATTCGACATCGAGTGATAGTATCGATTTCCTAGACGTTGCCGCAGCTACAGCAACGGTCGCTGGGTGTCTCGCAACGCTAGCCGCACTGATAGGTGTCATAATGCACCGTAATGCGTCTTTTTGTGCTGCCTTCATTAATTTCATGTGTTGTTGCCGCAAACGATCAAATCGTGTTGCGTCATCGCTGCACTTGCGGCGAGCCGGCGGCGTGTTGGCGGAATTGGGCGGCGTTGTAGTGCATCCAGCGTCAGGGCGGGCAAGTCCGCCTGGGGCCCCGGTTGAGAGCGGAACGGTTGCTGGAGGCGCGGAAAATACAGAAGTGGAGAACATTTACATTGAGCCGTTAGAACTAACAGGGCGTCCACCCTATGGTGGACTGTTTGGGGAACCACGCCCGCCAGCCTCCAGCGGGCCCCCCCCCCGCCCTGAACGGACCGACCCGCCAAATGAGCCGCCTGTCCAGGCGGGCCCTCAAGCGAACGCTCCGCCGGTACTGCAACCCGTTTTCAGTCTTATTTCGCCGCAGCAACACATTGAACTAGAATTATTGCGCCCCCCGCTCAGCGGACGTTCGTCCGCTTGGGCCGGCAGGGCGAAAAAAACACAGGCGCGCAATGAGAGTTTCAAGCTGTAAATTCCACGACGGCGCCGACAGCATTTTGCGGCGGCTCTGCGCTACCAAGCTCGCTTTTTTGCAGATGGCAAGAGATTTCGAGGCAGCATACGGCTTGAAGTGGATTAGCCAGCACAAGATCGTACGATTCGGCGCCGAAAAGAAAGCGATCGATTTTGTGGTCAAAGTTTAGTTCGTCCAGCGCAGCACGGTCTATGTACTTTTCGGGCATTTCGTGAGGCGTCCCAGCAGCGCGCAGCGTTTCGAAAGCTTCAGCGGCAGCGTCGTTTTTTGCATGCCGCCATCGGATTTTGACGAGCGTCCTGAAACTCGTGTGCGATTTCAACCGAATTGCATAAATTTTCGCGTTCGGCGCGTCGACAACAACTTTGGGCACGCCATCAGCGGCAAGAGCGACACATGAGACGTGCGCCGATTTGTTCATCTTCTGCTCAAACATTTCGGACAGATGGCGCAGCGCCGCGGCTGATTGGTCGAGTCGTTTTGCTAGATTTGCGAGTTGCGTAACCTGCTGTGTTTCGCGTTCTTGTGTTTGCGCGCAGTACAGATGCCCATTAGCGTCGCAAGTTAGCGGCAGAAGACCGTCGGGCCCAGCTGCATAAACGGGTGCAATCGCACAAGAAAGTTGGCCTTCAGCGTTTACTGCGACGGGAACAGGCTTCCCATCATGAGTTCCTTGCATTGGGCCGCCCCTGAAAAAGTTCCCATGGACAGACATGAAAAAACGTAGAACGAGTTTCTATATTAACCGGCAGCAAAATTAAGCTGCGACGCTGTATGAGCACTGCATCGACAGGTCAGCGCCCGGCGCAGTAACTCCGGCATCATCCATCTCCAACGTCGCTGCGCACGACAGAGCCGCCGAATACTGTTGGCCAAACTGAGGCTGCCAAACCAGGGACGCCCCGGGGGGGCACGAGAGGCACAGAGCAACCGGAGTAGTGCCCACGACGACCGAACCGGCAGCAACATTGTAAAATTTCGCGTGAGACCACGTGGCTGAAGTGTTCGAAAGCGTCACGGAATGGAGCCGGCATGCGCTAGAAGAAACCGCGTGCGGTGTCAAAGCGAGATCTTGCGTACGTGAAACGGAGGCGCCGTTGGTAGCTGGGGTGGGCTGCGCAGTGAATGCGGTACAGTGCAGCCGCATCAGGGTTTGCGCGGCGCTTCCGTTCAAATAGCGGACGCGGTAGTATGCGGAGACTATGGGTACACGCGTGGCAAAAGCCAAATTGGGGTAGCGCGACGCGGCAATTGTGTACTCATTGGAAATGTCCCAATTAGTCCCGTCGCTGCTGAATTCAATGAACAAAGACCCGGAAACATCGGTTTTCAGAGCAACGCCAAGTTCGGTGTGCTGGCCAGCATGCGTTGATGCCCCCGCAAACGTGGCGCCAGCAGCGAGAGTGACCGTAGAACTGCAACCAGAGATCGTAGTAGTCATGTTGACTCACGCAGGCTATGCCTGCTGGGACGCGATATGACAGCGGTATATTATTCAAATTTTTAACCAGGCTGATTAACCTGAGCCGGCAAGATTTGAAGTACGACTGCGGACTTGTTACCTGGTATCACGGTTTGTTTTGTAACTCCGTCGCGGAACCGGTATCGGATCCCTGACACGGTTGTTTGGCTCTGCACAATATGCGGTGGAAGCGTATCTGCTGTAAGTAAATCGCCGCTCGGGAAGGCTGCATCGACAACACCAACTATTGATGGCTGTTTCCCTGCTGCGTCCATGTATTGCGTCGGCACAAGATCGATCAGCAGCTCATAAAATCCTGGGCTATTAGTTTGGCTAGAGCCGGATGCTGTTATCGCATTAGTCTGGCTGCTCGCGTCCAGCGTATAGATCTGCGTGGAAGCATAAACGGTTGTGAGCGCAGCACCGCCGGCCAGCATTGACGGGGTCAATACAGTATCAGTGCAAGTCCACCCAGCGTAATTATCTCTGTGCAAATCCGCGAGAGTAAACCCGAGAAGAGCCCAAATACTGCTGCTAAAATCGGTGCTGTTTATGCACCAATACGAACACCCACCAGGGGGTATTTCTGGGAGAAACCACGATGCGGCGCCCGCTGGCGTAGGAACTGCTATTCCGGCGGAACTGCCGACTGTTGCAGCCTGTCGCACGTTTCCGTTGAGCGTAAAAGTGCTTCTGGCTGCGCAGAGCGAGCCGTTCACGGGTGCATACAACGGGGTATTCAAATTAGAAATTTGAAACCGCAGCTGCGACGCATCCCAGAAAACTGTGAGACCGTTCGTGGAGCCGGCAGGAACACCGGACACGGTTCCGCTGAACGAAGCCCGTGGAGCGCTGCCAGAAGGAACACCTTGTCCGGCGGCGTGGTCTAGGTCGGTCAACGCAAACGGCGCGAGTTGCTGCCCGTCGTCGAAGGCAGTAGAGTCCATTAACAGGAATGTTTGGGACCGCGGCAATACTTCATTGCTATGCTGCAGCGCTGGTAAATCTGTGCGCAGAACGCGGGTTTGCTGCGAAATAAGTTGCGCGAGCTGGGCGGGCTCATACGTGCCCACACCGACGGAAATTGTTACGTCAAAATACATCAAACCGGGGCCTGACGGCGGAAACCCACCCTGCACCGCAAAAATGCCCTGCAATTGCGAGAAATACGACTGTCCGATGTTGCGGACGATCCCAAGTTCTTCCGTCCCTGTTTCCGCAACGACATAGTATGGGAAACAGCGAACTACGGTGGTTATCGGCTGCAAAACTTTGATGGCACCAGCGCTGTTGCTGCTACTGCCCGGCACGTGTAGATATGCCTTTTGTACAGAAATTTCGGTACCTGGCGGTAACGATAGCGTACCCGGCAAACTGATGTACCAACTACCGTCGGGACTGATATTTCCGCGTGTTGCCGCATCGGCATAACCCGACGACACATAAATCGGCGCAGAAAGTAGCGACATAGTATATTAGCGCTTTTTTCTGGCGATGGACGCGATTGGTGCAATTTTTGAAGCGGAGGACGCCCGCGCGCGTGCATTGGAAGCGGAGGCGACGCGAAACAAAAAGAAAACAAACCCCAAATATACCGAACGGCAGACGTTTCACTTCCCGAAAAATGGCGCAAATCGTGTACGCGGTCGCGCCGTCAAGCGCTGAATCAAATTTCTGGACCACGAGACTTTCGCGTCCGGTGCGGATGGGGCCGAAATCCTCCGTGCATTGTAAATCGGCGACAATGGTGCTGAAAAATGTGACAGAGATTGAAACTGGTGTTAACGATACTTTTGTTGTGCAACTGGTCAGCGGTGATCTAAATTCGCAGGTGTTGGTTATAGTTCCTGCAGGAGAATACGCGAGTTCAGCCGACCTGGCGGCTGCGATTCAAAACGCATTTAACAATCAAATTCCTGGTTTGCAAATTGTTGGCGACACCGGGCAGCCTGAAAATGTTTACGCATCGTGTATGTGCTCGTTCAACGCCCCCGCATTCATTTTTACAGTGCTTGGGCCGCAGCAACCGCAACCATTTCCCGACGACCCGCTGTCCGAGTTTTCGACAACAGCACAGTGGACGCCCGGTCAACCGGTTGGAACGTCAATTCAAAGGACAGCGCCCGGCGCAGCCGACTGGTATGGATGGGTGCGCGTTCTAACTGCCGGTAGCGCAGGATCATCACAATTATCGTGCCAAGTTGATCCGGCGGCGCCAGCCGGCTGGGCCGGCATGCTGGGCTATCGTGCGCCGACAGGAGCAGATACAGACCCAACCGAGCCAAACACAACAACAGTGGCAATAGTGATGACGCTCGGTGCGCCACCGGAAATACTTGTTAACGGGCAAGTCGTAGCGCCAAACGGTGCAGTTGGCGGAGTCGTCGCGGCTGGCGACGTGTTTCGCATCTTTCGGCTCGCCGGGAATATCGGGTTTGTGCGCGTTGTAGGCGCAAATGAAGTGCTGATGCACAATGCTGGGGCGATTGATCTACGCGCACAACTAGCATTCGGCAGCATTTTTGCGGGTGGCGTGCTTGCCGGGCTTCGGTGGACCCCCGGAATCCGTCCAGTTCAGGGACCTGCTTTGAATCAACTGGGCGCTGTGAACCCGAATTCTGTCAAATCCATTGTTTTCGGTGCTCTCGGCGAAGCTACTGGTTTTGTCCCGCAGAAAACTTACACAGCCGCTGCCGGCGCCACGGCGGTTTTTACCAGCGACACACCAATTTTGCTGCAAAACACATATCCAAGTGTTCAAATTCTTGTGCGGAATCTACCGTTGCTCGCGTGGGACGGCAACACAGGCAGGCCTGCGCCGATTGTCGCAAGTGTTCCCAAAGTGGCCCTGATGCAGCTGCAGGACGGGCAACAATTACTTTACACCGACCCAGCGCCGACGCCAATTGCCTGTCGTTTTGCTGACGAACAGTCGATTACTGAACTGGTTTTAGAACTGCAGGACACCGACGGCGATCGTGTCGAAACCACCGGCCGAACGCAAATTGTCCTTGTAATTACGAATCCTGTGTAAAAAATCGGACTAACCAATAATATACCCAGTCCATGGAGACGCCAGCTGAAGCAAATTTTTTCCTGCTACCGGGGTCGTCAGCTGACGCGCCGTACGGCGTTGTGAACGGAAAACCCCGCCGTCAACCGACAAGGCAACAAGTGCAATTCTTGCAGAAACAGGGAATCGACCCCAAAAACTACGGCTGGAAAGCGGAAGCCCGCGCAATGCCACCAGAACGCGCCGAAAAGCTTCGGGAGAACCTTGCAAACGTACATGCTGGCGGACGTGCTTACGCAGAGAAACGGCGACAGAAAATGGCCGAAATGTACGGAGATGACTGGTTTGAAAAAGGCCACCGCGTTTCGGAATTGAAGGTCGTAAAAAAAGTTGAACCCAATCCGAATCTGCCGCCGGCAATGCTAGAAATACCGGTCAAGAATCGGCCACGCACCAGTGTGGGCAAAAAAGTTGCTGCAGCTGCCAGCGAAGTCGCAAAAACAGTCGACGCCTGGAAAACGGAAAACTCTGTGGCTTTGAAGGCTTTGGTAGAATCTGTCCAGGCGGCGCACGGCGCAGCCGTTCAGGCGAACGAACGTTCGCTGGGTGCGCAAAAAGAAGCTGCGTCAGTCCGTGAAGAGCTAGCACGCATCCGCGCCGCCGCCGAATCCGCAAGCAAAACTATCGTAAACACAAAACAGACATCAGTACCAGCGGTGCCCGCCGCCAGCGGACGGCCGTCCGCCACGACGACACCAGTTAGCGATCCCGGGGCGGACGGCCGTCCGCTGGGGGCCCAGCGCCCCCGAAGCGCCGAACCATTGCGAACCGGCTCTCTCTGGTAAACTGTGGATCATAGCGGTCGCTGTCATCATACAGCTTCGCACCAGCCAACCGTTCCCACGCTGCCGGGCCGTCTCCGGCAAGTCGACAATACATGAAAGAATATCTTTTCCGGCATGCCCAATCTAGCATTTCCAAGAACTCGGGACCGAATGCACCACCGTGTTCATCATTAATTTTTTTGCGTTCGGCATCTGATAAACGGAAAATAAACATGGCTCCCATATTATTGCGAAGTACTGGCGGCACTGCACGGAATTGCTGAATTGCAACCCAAACTGATACTTTGAAATGGCGATGTTTGGACAGCAACTTGCTCAATTCTGATGACGGAAGCAGGCTCCGTTCGCCCAAACAATCATCACAGTAGATCAACATTTGTGGCGGTTCCACCCCCATTTCTCGCGCTTCAGTTATCGCGGCGTCTTGTTCAACGATAAGTTGACGGATAATTTCATCGCTCATATGCGCGTGGTGCTCAACCAGTGGATGCGCCAAACACGCGCGCATAACGTCGTCTTGGTGGGCGCTAGGGCTAAAAATGATAATTCGCGACCAAACGCGCCCGTAAAACCGGTTTCGCAGCATTAGGTTAAGAGCCGTAACCGTTTTCCCAGATCGAACCGCACCGCAGAACAGCATGACATTTGGCGCAGGCAAAAGCATGTGCGGCAAGTTCGCCGGACGCTTGGTTCCCGGCACTTTAATGGGAAAGATCTCAAGAGAATCGGCCATCCCAAGCTCAGGACTTTCGCGCCTCTGTATATTTTGCCATGGACGCGGTCAACCAAAATATTGCCGATTTTGAGCAAGAGCAGTCGGCCCGTGCGCAAGAGATTTTCGACGACGTGCAACAAGAGAGCGAGCGGCAGGCTGAAAAAGGATCATTAGCGAGCATTTTGGGGCAAGCGACCAATATTGGCATTGGGGTAGGCCAATTGCTGGCGATTAGTACCCGCGGAACTGCTGCGGAAAAAGTGTTCACTTCGGCCAGCAACGCGCTACGCTCGCTGAAGGAAAAACTTGACGATACCACGCCGGACGAATCGTTGTTTGGCCAGTTGTCTGGCGCTGTGCGATCGGGCGCGGCTGAGGGCGGTTTGCGTGGTGCTGTCGCCAGCGCTGGCCAGTTTGTGCAAGAGCAGGCGCAGACGCAAGCGCAAGCAGTGCTTGATGAAGCGGCGGCAATCGCCGAACCGATAATTAATGACGCAAGAGAAACCGCCACATCAGGATTGCAGGCGCTTGACGAAAATTCTTCCGAACTTCTAAATGTTTTGTCGGAAGGGTTCAGGGCGGGGGTTCCCCCCGCTGGTACTGCGACGCAGCTGCAAGACACGCTGCTCGAATCTGTTCCCGAGTTATCTGCCAGCGATGCCGAATCGCAACTTTTCGAATATTTTCGGCCAGGGGCGTCGGCGAACGGAATTACCGCCCCGGAAACGTCTGTTTTCGACGCACGTCCGACAGTCGACGACGAATTTGGCGATGAAATGCTGTCAGATCCTCGCTTAATTCTACAATCTGGGGGTTTTGGCAAGAGTCCTCAAGGGTTTGCTGGACTGCAACGCGCTCAGCGCGGTATTAATGTGGCTGAGGACGCCACATCAGAGTTGCAGGCGCAGGGCGGGGAAACTATTGACACTGCGGTCGGAGCAGCCCAAGAAGCCGCTGGCACTGTAGTCGGAGCTGCGTCCGAAGCTGCTGGCGCTACCGTTGGAGCTGCGTCCGAAGCTGCTGGTACTGTAGTCGGAGCTGCGTCCGAAGCTGCTGGCGCTGCCGTTGGAGCTGCTCAAGAAGCCGTCGGCGGTGTTATTGCCGGTATTTCGGCAGAGTTAGCCCCTTTTGCTGGCCCTCTTGCGCTCGCTGTTGGTGTAGGCGCCGGCATCTATTCTTTGGTGGAGGAAATCCGTCAAACGCTCCAAAAACACAACGATACCGCCATACAAAATGCGACCCCAATCAGTAGCTACACAGCTCCGACGAGTTAAAATTTGCCCGGTTATTTTTTGCTGCGCAATCATATAGCCGCAACAACACGTTCCAGGCAACTCAACGAGTCGCTGAAGAATGGCTGCGATTTATCAGAAACTCGCCGCCAACGAGTCTCAGCCGTGGGCTCCTGGCGATGTGATAAGTTTCACTATCCCACCAAATGTTCCGTGGTGTGATCTCCAGAAGTCTCGTATTGAGCTTACGATTCAGCCCACGGCTACCGCGGACACTGCTGGTGGCGTGGCCTGCCTCACAACACCTGGAGGTGCGGCCGCGTTCGTCCGCGATATCCAGATTATGACTACTACGGGCCAGGTCCTCGAATTAATTCAGGGTTACGCTCAGCTCTCTCAGGTAATGCAGTCGGCCAGTTGCGGCACTGAAACTAGTGCGTACCGCAACTTCGTGTACGGCACACAAAATTGCGAATTATTTGACTGGCTCAACCGCAGCACAACTGGCGGCGTCCAGTCCACGATCAAAACGCGGCGCATTTACCTCGATCTTTCTGCGCTGACTGCATGCTTCAAATGGTCCACGTTCCCAAATGCTGCCGTTGGCGGCCTGACGGTACAAATAACCCTCAACAGTGCGGAAGAGTGTTTCAAACGGTTTGACTTGGGGGGCAGCCCGATCAGTTGTGCCAATTTGACGGGCGGTGCTGCGAATGTTTCAGTTACAACAACGAACGATGTCGACCAGGGCGTCCATCCGATGGTGGACAGCGAAAAAGACGCTTATTCGCAGCATTTTGAGGTGGGGGATGATGTTTGCTTCTTGTACACTGCGGGTGGTAATTTGACGGCGCAAGTTCAGACGCTCACTGGTGCCGACTATTTGCCGGCAAACAGCCAAATGACGCTCAGTTTCGGCACCGCGCTGCCAGACTGCACAGGCCTCAGTGTTTTCCGTAGTGCTGACGGCGCAGCGCTAACTTGCGAAGCAGCTGCCGGAGACTACGTTGATTTTGCTGACTATCACGACATTATTTCGTCGCCGTTCTTCATCGGTCAAAATATTGAAATGATTGTCCAGCTTGCGGGTGCTGGCGCGTACCAAACATTCAAACGGTTGGTGGCCGACCTGACGCTGAACGCAGGAAATCTGCGCCTGACGTTCGACGCTCCGCTGGGCGTGGCGGCCGCAGTTGGCTTTATTCGCGGTGTTTCGGCGCCTGCCATTGATTACAGTGTTGTGGATGCCCGTCTACGTCTACGCACCACGGTGCCACCGCAGGCGGCGCTCGAGCGCATCGCAAAAGAAGGGCTGCGAATGGATCTTGTTTGCACCTCTACAGCAACTCTGCAGGTGAGCGCCGGCAGCACGGTCGTCGACTGGCAATGGGTCGGTGCGAACTACCTTTCTCGCGCGCTGGGGTTTGTTGTTGTTCCGCTACACACCAGCGGGACGGCGCGCTACGACACACGGACGCGTGGTGTCCGTTCCGCATTCAGTTCGTATCGTTTTGTCGTGGATGGCCAATCAGACCCGGTTCAGCCCATCAATCTTTCGCAAGTTCGTCCGCCGTTCCACGATGCAAACACGCAGCGAACTTTACAGCAGTTTGCGCAAGCAACTGACGGACTAACCGGAACACTCCGTGTGCTTTACCCAGGACGTGAAAACTTCGCCATGTTCAAAGCGCTAAATTACGGCGGCCTCACAAAATCTATCGCATCTATGAATTGCGGTTTTACTGCAAACGCCTCTGCCGCCCTGCCTGCCCTGCAGCTACGGCTGTTCACTCTGCATTTGCGCACGCTAGTTATTTCCGCCAACAGTGTCGAATTTCTGTAGGCCACTGAAGAAAAATATTGTCTGACAGCGTTATTTTTTAGATATACTGCTGACATGACAGCGACTAACATGCAGGCGTTTCGACTAGCTCCAGAGTCCACTGGCACTGGCGTGCATCTCCCGCAAGAAACGCTCAGCTTCGCTCTCTCAGATGAAGGTACCCTAACCGGGGGCCTACGTTTTAGTTTTCAGTTGCGTTGTGGGACTGGCAGCCCTATTGCTAATCCGTTTGATGCGGCCGGCGCCGACCAGATTTCTTTGTCCCAGTTTGCTGGCGCCAACGCAGTAATTTCGCGACTTTGGATTCAATCGGACGCCACTGGGGAAATTTTGTATGCTGAAAATGATTGGCAAAGGACAAGTGCAGTTCTGACCGCGGTTGGGTTTTCTGCAGCAGGCGAATCACTCGGTAGCAAGGCGTGCCAATCTTTGACGACATATTCCCCGTGGGTCGCCCAAAACCTCGTGCGGACATCCAACAATGACGCAAGCAGCCGCGCCGTCTCAATCGCTCTTCACGACGTTGTGGACATGCTCCGTCAAGATCTACCGCTCAATTTGCTGCAGCTCCGAATTTATATCCAGCTTGCTCCTGCTGCTGCCGCTTTTTATTCTGCCGTCAACCCTGCCACAGCCGCTGCCACTTTCGAAATTACACAGCCGTATTTGGAGGGCTACATTCTACGCGGCGCCGACATGACTTCCGCAACGATTTCGTTCACCAGACTCGAAACCCTCTCGCAAGTGGTATCGAGCCAAAACGCAACGATTAACATGAGCGCCAGCAATTCCGCCGCATGCATCGGCGCACTTGTCAGTTTCTGCCCAACTGCCTCTATGAATAACCTTACCGCGGATCAGTCTGTTTTGGCTACGCCAACTGGTGGCGTAAACTCAGTTTCCTATAGGCTTGGAGGATTGCAGTCAGTATTATCGTTCGACGTGCTTCCTTATGTCGTCAACGGTACTGACAATTTTGTGGAAGCAATCGACTTTGCACTGCAGTTGTTTGCAGGAATCAACGGCGCTAAAACTACACTAACCGGCGACCGCGCATCTTCCAATATTCTACTTAACCGGCCGAACTATTTCCTGCTCGGTGTGCCGTTTGGTTCTCCAACTGACCTACGCCGAACGCAATTCTCGCTGCAAATCACAACTGGCATTTTGTCGGCAAATCCTTTCTTGTGTTATGTCTCTTTCATCAGCCGTGCTACTCTGCAACTTGGCGCTTCAGCTGGGGCACGCAAGTAAGCCGCGAAAAATAATAACTGCTAATGTATAGACTGCTCCGCTTTTTTCTCCTGAAGAAGCAAGATGGACGGCCAAGCTTATGTTCGGCTAATCGATCCCGTGGCAACCAACAGCCAGCAAACGACATTTGTCATCCAACCTTCGGGGCAAAACGCGTTTCTCCGGCCTGATGTAAAAATCCACTTTGGCGCAACTGCAACGCCGCAGGGTGCTCCAGACCTCGGCTGCGTTTGGCGCCGTTCCCTGGGCGCGTATGCCGCTCTCGACACTATCACCATTACAGACGAACGCGGCGCTCAACTCGTTTATTTGCGTCAGGCAGCACGCTACGCTCACTGGAAATTGACCGCACGCCCGCCATCAACGGCGTGGGATCTTGACAACGAAATCAGTGGTGTGGCGCGTGGTATTACCCAGAATTACTGCGCCGATGTCGCCAACGTTGCAAACGCAGTTTTCGGTTCTCAAGAACGCCAGTACAAAATTACAGGCACCGCAGCTACTACGGCATTCGCAACTCTCGATTTGAGCATGATCGTTGATTTTCTAGGGCGATCCATGATTCCTCTTCAACGAACGGGTCCGCTAACGATTACGATTGCGTGGACCCAAAGCGCGGCAACCATGTTTTCGCAGGCAGCGAATGACCTTTTGCCGACCGCCTACACAAACCCGGTTATCGTATCACCACAACTCAGCTACACAATTTTCAACAGCGCCGCGCTCGCCAACGCACTTCCCGCCGAAATTGCTTGGGCGTACACGATGCCCGAGTTGTCCGCACAACCTTTTGCCGGCGCAAATGCCCAAGAAACTATCCAGTTGGGGTTTTCCAACATGCGCGTTTCTGCTCTACTGTTTTCTGCAGCCCTTGACGCAATCGACTACATTCATGCGGCTTCTCTTGCCGGTGTACAACTGAATCTCGTTTACGGAGGGCGCAATTTCTGGCCGTCAAATATCGGCGCCGCATCGCTCATTGGCGAAACTACCGCTGCTGCCGGCAACATGCTCACTCTCCAACCTGGATCGCACCACAGCCTTATTACGTTTGGCGCAGGTCCACCCGTATCGATCAACGCCGACGACACTGTCAACCATCTGGCCGGCGGTTTGTCCGCCGCCGCGCATTGCATGATCGACCTGCGCCAGCAGCTGAAGAGCGTTCCCGGCTCAGTGAACAATTGTGCCATCACTGATAATACCGGGATAAATATGTTGCTAACGACGAGCGCCGGAGCTGGGCGTATTTACGCGTTTGCCATCCGCGAGCGTGTCGCGGTCATCAGCAAAAACGGCATTACTCAAATTATTTAAGCAAAAAAAGACTGCGGATGTTTAGCCTCCCCACAAAACTACCGATGAGAACCAGCCGGGCGAGTACACGCGACCGATATTTTTTGCATGCCGCGCTCTCCACGCTTCGCGCTTTTCCTCGTCTTTTTTGTCGAAATATGTGTCTCGGGAATCTGAACCAAATGAAACCAAACTTCCGTCGCTCATGCGTGCCACAAAACGTTTCCCGTCTTTTGTTGCGTGTGCGATCCCTAAAACGAAAACCTTTCGCAATGAAATACGCTTCTCCGCTTCTTTCACAAGTCGCTTCGCGCGCTGCAGCTCTCGGTCGGTCATGTCTATACTTTAGCCGAACCGCAATCTCTGCAGATGTATGGAACTAACTCATCTGAATATTTGTCCGTTATCCAAATCACTGCATGCAAGCATCCGTTCACTCTACAAATCTGCTTTGGGTTTCCTGCTTTCGTTGCTGTCTTTTCATCCGCAAACGTCACGAATTGCTGCCCCTTGTGGTCTGCACAGAAATCAACATACATTTGCCCATTTTTGATCAAATACGGCGACATCTTCTTCCAGACTTGGTTAAACGGCTTCTTCTCAGCCTTGGGCCGTTTCATTGTTACGCTGTTTCCCGACATGTTGGTCTCGCTATATAGAGGGTCTAATCAAATTTTTTTCCGAAATTCCTCGCTCGGTGGTTCGCAGCCCCGTACGCCCCCGCCTCCGTTCTCAACCTATTGCGCTTCTGTCCTCCGAAATCATGCGTGTGGTTTCCCGCGGTT
>Ga0315902_10005677_pt1 | contig 17490 bp, 14 predicted proteins | sample LakEriMetagenome_9_FD_203523 | JGI IMG/M metagenome (GOLD analysis project Ga0315902, IMG submission 203523) | Freshwater fungal communities from buoy surface, Lake Erie, Ohio, United States - Buoy 12 MA117 | ecosystem: Environmental > Aquatic > Freshwater > Lake > Lake biofilm | place: USA...
ATCCCCACGATGTCGTGCTGACGCGCGTGGCGCTCAAGGCTTCCGCGGTCTCGGGGCGCATGGCGGCGCCCGCCGTGGGCCTCGTGCGCATCCCGGGGTTCGGCACTGACACCGCCTCGCAGCTCACCCGCGAAATCGCGGCGCTGAGGAAAACCGGCGCAACGCGCCTCATCATCGACCTGCGCGGCACGGCCACCGGCGACCTCGACGCCGGTCTGTCAGCCGCGCGCCTGTTTGTCCGCAGCGGCACACTCATCTACCGTCAGGAACGCGATGCCGAAAAGGTGGCGGTCTCGGCCACCGCGGGCGATGGCGCGATTGCCCTCCCGGTTGTGCTGATGACCGACAACGGGACGTCGGGGGCGGCGGAAGTCTTTGCCGCAGCCCTGCACGGCAACACGCGTGCCTCGCTGGTGGGCGAACGCACGCTCGGCCGCGCCGCCCGACAGAAGCTTGTGCCGCTGCCTGACGGCAGCGGCCTGCTGCTGACCTACCAGCGGTATCTGATGCCCGGCGGGGCGGCCATCAGTGCCCGTGGCCTGACACCTGACGTGGCCGTCGACCAGCCCACGGTCGAGTTCGGGGTGGCACCGCCATCGGGCGATCCCATTCTCGAGAAAGCGCTCACGGCCGAGGCCCCACCGCCGCCGTCGGCACCCGGCGCGTGATATACTGCGACGTCGTTCGTGGTTCCTTCGGAACCTGCCTAGGCGCGTAGCTCAGTTGGTTAGAGCGCCTGCTTGACACGCAGGAGGTCGGCAGTTCGAGTCTGCCCGTGCCTACCAGTCCTTGTCATCGTCCGTTCACCGGCCGTTCACCCATGAGTCAGGTCACCATCACCCTTCCCGACGGCTCACAGAAGCAGGTCGCGGCTGGCGCGCCCGTGCGCGCCGTGGCTGAGATGATTTCGCCCCGCCTGGCCGAGGCGGCATTTGTCGCCTGGGTAGGCGACCGCATGGTCGACCTCACCCATCCGCTCACGGAAGATGCCCCGGTGCGCTTCGTGACCAGCAAGAGCCCGGAGGCGCTGGATGTCTACCGGCACTCGACGGCGCACCTGCTGGCCGCCGCCGTGACGGCGCTGTTTCCCGACGTCCAGTGCGGCATCGGTCCCCCGACCGACGAGGGCTTCTTCTACGACTTCGTGGTCAGCCGGCCGTTCGTGCCCGAGGACCTGGCGGCCATCGAAGCCAAGATGCGCGAGTTGGCCGACGCCGATTTCATCTACGAGCGGCAGGCGTGGCCGCGCGACGAGGCCATCGCATTCTTCCGGCAGCGCGGCGAGCCGCTCAAGGTGCAGCTCATCGAGGAAAAGACGGCGGGCCAGTCGCACGTGTCGTGCTACACCATCCGCGATCGCGAGACGTTCCTCGACTTCTGCGTGGGCCCGCATGTGCCGTCGACCGGCCGGCTGAAGGCCTTCAAGCTGACGGCGACCTCGAATGCCTACTGGAAGGGCGACGCGAAGAACCAGCCGATGCAGCGCATCTACGGCACGGCGTTCTTCACGCAAAAGGAACTCGACGAGCACCTGGCCCGCATCGAGGAGGCCAAGCGGCGCGACCACCGCAAGCTCGGCAAGGAGCTCGGGCTGTTCACCTTCCACCCCTGGGCCCCCGGATCGACGTTCTGGCTGGCCAAGGGCGCCACGCTCTACAACACACTCGCCGACTACATGCGCGATGTGCTGTTCCCCGCGGGCTACGTCGAGGTGAAGACCCCCATCGTGTTCAACAAGGCGCTTTGGGAGACCTCGGGGCACTGGACGCACTACCGCGAGAACATGTTCCTGGTCGAGTCGCGCGACGGCGAGGAGATGGGGCTGAAGGCGATGAACTGCCCCGGCCATATGCTGGTCTTCGGGGCCGAAAAGCGCAGCTACCGCGACCTGCCGCTCCGCTACCACGAGCAGACGCCGCTGCACCGCAACGAGGCCTCGGGCACGCTCTCGGGCCTGACCCGCGTCCGGCAGTTCTCGCAGGACGATGCGCACTGCTTTGTGGCGGAGGATCAGATTGCGTCGGAAGTCGAGGCGCTGCTCAAGCTGATTCAGCGCGTCTACGGCGACTTCGGCCTGCCCTACTCGGCCAAGCTGTCGACGCGGCCGGCCGAGTTCCTCGGTGACGTGGCCACCTGGGATCACGCAGAGGCCTCGCTGAAGGCGGCGCTCGAGCAGGCCGGCCAGGCCTACACGGTCAACGAGGGCGACGGCGCCTTCTACGGCCCCAAGATCGACTTTGATGTCACCGACGCGCTCGGCCGCAAGTGGCAATGCGCCACCATCCAGCTCGACTATCAGCTGCCGCAGCGGTTCGACCTGACCTACGTCGGCGCCGACAATGCCGAGCACCGGCCGGTGGTGATTCACCGGGCGATCTTCGGCAGCTTCGAGCGGTTCATGGCGATTCTCATCGAGCACTTCGCCGGCGCGTTCCCGCTGTGGCTGGCGCCGGTGCAGGCCACGGTGCTGCCGATTGCCGACCGTCACCTCCCCTATGCGCGCGAGGTGCAGGCCACGCTGGCGGCCGCCGGCCTCAGGGCCACCGTGGATGATCGGCAGGAGAAGGTCAACCTCAAGATCCGCGAGGCCCAGTTGCAGAAGGTGCCGTACATGCTCGTCGTCGGCGACCGCGAGGCGGCCGAGGGGGCCGTGGCGGTGCGCAGCCGCGCGCAGGGCGACCTCGGAGCCCGGCCGGTGCCGCAGTTTGTGCACGAGGCCCTTGCCGAGGTCGACCGGAAGCAGGTATCCTAAGTGTCTTTGTCAATGGAGGATCACTATCGCCTTCGACCGTAACCGCCCGGGACGCCGGGACGACCGCCTGCGCATCAACGAGCGCATCCGTGTCCGTGAAATCCGCGTGATTGACGACACGGGCCAGCAGCTCGGCATCATGCCCCCGCCACAGGCCCTGGCCATTGCCAGGCAGAAGGGGCTCGATCTGGTGGAGATTTCGCCAACGGCCATGCCTCCGGTCTGCCGGATCATGGACTACGGCAAGTATCAGTACCAGGAGCAGAAACGATCGCGCGAGGCCAAGAAACACCAGAAGGTGATCGAGGTCAAGGAGATCAAGTTTCGTCCGAAGGTGGACGAACACGACTATCAGTTCAAGAAGAAGCACATCGAGCGCTTCCTGGCTGAAGGCGACAAGGTGAAGGCGACGGTGTTCTTCCGCGGGCGCGAAATGGCGCACCCGGAAATCGGGCACCGGATCCTGATGCGGCTCCTCGAGGAGCTGGCCGAGGTGGCCATGCCCGAGACCATGCCGCGTCAGGAAGGCAACCAGATGCACACCATCCTCTCCGCCAAGCGCGGGGCGGCACCGAAGAAACCGGTGACGAGAGCGGATGATGAGGCAGAAGAGAGGGACGGACAGGAATCATGAAGCTCAAGACTCATCGCGGAGCGGCCAAGCGGTTCAAGAAGACGGGCACCGGGAAGATCACCCGCGCGGCGGCGTTCAAGCGTCACATCCTCACGAGCAAGGCCAGCAAGCGCAAGCGCCAGATGCGTGGCACCCGGGTGGTGTCAGACGCCGACGCGCCAAAGCTCAACCGGATGCTGCCCTACTAGGGCCTCCGGGGGGGGGCTTGCGCCGCGGTCGGCGCGAGGTCCCCTGTCGGCACGCTGCAGCCCGCAGTCTGGGGCCTTTCTGCTGCAGCACCTGATGCCGACCCGCTCCCATGAGAGCGGACCCAAGTGCCGTGAGACACGGCCCCCCAGCCACTGCGAACAGGAGCAGACATGCCGCGCGTCAAGCGTGGAGTGGTTCGTCGTCAGAAGCGCAAGAAGCTCAGCAAGCTGACGAAGGGCTACTTCCAGAACAAGAGCAAGCTGTACAAGTTCATGCGGGAGGCCGCCGAGAAGGCGGGCGTCTACGCCTATGTCGGGCGCAAGCGCAAGAAGCGCGACTACCGCAGCCTCTGGGTGGTGCGCATCAACGCCGCCGTCCGCGAGCATGGCCTCACCTACAGCGTCTTCATGAACGGCCTCAAGACGGCGGGCATCGAGCTCGACCGCAAGAGCCTGGCCGAACTGGCCGCCCGCGAACCGGCGTCGTTCGCCGCGCTGGTGCAGCAGGTCAAGGCCAAGGCCGCCTGAGACAACCGGCCCGTCCGCCGGTCCTTACAACTCTGTCAGGGCCTCGCGCTCCCCGCGCGAGGCCCTTTCTGTATCATCAAGCCCGATGCACATCGACCCTTCGATTGGTCCTGACCGCGCCCGTGCGGTCTTCGATGAGGAACTGCAGGCCGCCACGTCCGAGTCTGCGCTGCGCGACCTCCGGCACCGCTGGCTGGCACGCAGCGGCAGCTGGGTGGCCGCGTTCATGGACCGGCTGGCCGCCGCCCCCCCGCCTGAAAAGAAGCTGCTCGGGCGTGGCGCCAACGAGCTGAAGCGGCACGTCGAGCAGGCCCTGGCCGACCGCGAGGCCGCGCTGGCGGCGACAAAGCGTCCCGAGGGGGCCGTCGACATCACCCTGCCCGGCCGCCAGCCGGCGCTCGGCTTCCGGCATCCGCTGAGTCTCATCCGCGAGCAGATCGGCGACATCTTCAGCCGGCTCGGCTACCAGGTGCTCGAAGGCAGCGAGATCGAGGACGACTACCACAATTTCGAAGCGCTCAATATGCCGGCCGAGCATCCCGCGCGCGACATGCAGGACACGCTCTACCTGGCCACGCCGGTGCCTCCGCCCGATGTGCCTCCGCCCACGCGCGGACGCGCCCCGCGCACGCCCCAGCCGCTGACGCTGCTGCGCACGCACACCTCGGCCATGCAGATCCGCCAGATGGAGCGGCACGATCCGCCCGTGCGCCTCGTGGCCATCGGCCCCGTCTACCGGCGGGACAACCTCGACCTCACGCATACGCCGATGTTCCACCAGGTGGAAGGCCTGGTCGTGGGGCGGGGCATCACGCTGGCCGACCTCAAGGGCACCCTCACCTCGATGGCCACCGCCCTCTTCGGCGAGGGACAGCAGGTGCGCTTCCGGCCGAGCTTCTTCCCCTACACCGAGCCGAGCGCCGAGGTCGACATCCGCTGCATTCGCTGCCAGGGTGGCGGCTGCCCGATGTGCAAACGCACCGGCTGGATCGAGATTCTGGGCAGCGGCATGGTGCACCCGGCCGTCTTCGAGGCCGTGGGCTACGACCCGGCCGAGATCACGGGCTTTGCCTTCGGCATGGGCATCGAGCGCGTGGCCCTGCTGAAGTGGGGTGTCGAGGACATCCGCCTCTTTTACGAGAACGACCTGCGTTTCCTGGAGCAATTCGGCCGATGAAAGTGCTGCTGTCGTGGATTCGGGAATTTGTCGACGTGACCGAGTCGGCCGAGGAAATCGGGCGGCGGCTCTCGCTGCGCGGGCTGGCGCTGGAAGGCCTCGAGCCCCAGGGCGACGACTGGCTGCTCGACTTCGACGTGACGGCCAACCGTCCCGACTGCATGTCGATTGCGGGCATTGCACGTGAGATTGCCGTGGTGTTCGGGCAGCCGTTCCGCGAGCCGCACGTGCGGCTGGCCGACGCCGTGCGCTCGCACACTGCAGCCCCGGGGGCCACACCGGCCCTGCCCATCCGCATCGACGCCCCCGACCTCTGCCGTCGTTACGTGGGTGCCACCGCCGAGGTCACGATCGGCCCGTCGCCCCAGTGGCTGGCCGATCGGCTCGCGGCATGCGGGGTGCGCCCCATCAGCAACGTGGTCGACATCACCAACTACGTGCTGCTCGAACTGGGCCATCCCATGCACGCGTTCGATCACGACCGCCTGGCAGGCCCGGCGATCGTCGTGCGGTGTGCCGCCGACGGCGAGACGATGACCACGCTCGATGGCAAGTCGCGGGCCCTGCGTGGCGACATGCTGGTCATTGGCGACGCCAGGCGGGCCTGTGCCGTCGCCGGGGTCATGGGCGGGGCCGACTCGGAAGTGCATGCCGGCACGCGCCGCATCGTGCTCGAAGCGGCGTGGTTCAAGCCGCAGTCGGTGCGCGCGACCAGCAAGGCCCTCGGCCTCCGCAGCGAGGCCTCGATGCGGTTCGAGCGCGGGGCCGACCTGACAGCGGCGACCGTGGCCATGGCCCGTGCCTGCGAATTGCTCGAGCAGACTGGCGCCGGGCGCCTCACGGCGCCGTTCATCGACGTCTACCCTGTGCCCTACGCCCCGGCGGCCGTGCACCTGGCCCGTCCGCGCATCGAGGGGCTGCTCGGCATGGCCGTGCCCGAGGCCGAGGTCGAACGCATCCTCACGGGCCTGGGCTTCACCGCCACGCGCACCGGCGACGGTTGGACGGTGACGGCGCCCGGATGGCGCGTCGACCAGCACCGCGACGTCGACCTCATCGAGGAAATCGGTCGGCACTTCGGCTTCGAACACCTGCCGAGCACGTTCCCCGGTGTGCAGCAGGCGCCGGCCCCGTCCGATCCCAGGATTGCCCGGGATCAGCGCACACGCCGGCTCGCGTTGGCGCGCGGATTTTCAGAGGCCATCAGCTTCGCCTTCATCGACGCCCGGCACGCGGTGCCCTTCCTGGTCGGCGCCGCGCCGGTGGCCCTGGCCAATCCGCTGTCGGAAACCTTCGCCGTGATGCGCCCCAGCCTGCTGCCCGGGCTGCTGGCGGCGGTGAGCCACAACCGTCGTCACGGGCGGCGCGACGTGCAGCTGTTCGAAGTGGGCACGCGGTTCTCGCCTGCGGGCGAGAGCCGGGCCATCGCCCTGGCCTGGACCGGCCTGGCAACGGCCGACCACTGGTCGGGCCAGCGACGCGACGTCGATTTCTTCGACCTCAAGGGCGTGGTCGAGCAGCTCGCCGACGCCTTCGATGCCCCGCTGACCTTCGACCTCCCCGACAGCGACTCGCTCGCCAGTGCGGTGCTCGTCCCCGGACGCGCGGCCACGCTGCGGCTGGCGGGGACCGCCGTCGGCGTGCTGGGGCAGGTGACACCCGCCGTGTGTGACGGCCACGACATGCCTGGCCAGGAGCCGACGCTTGTCGCGGAACTCGACCTCGACGCGCTCTCGCGCGAGAGCGGCGCCCTGCGCATGGCCAGGCCCCTGCCCCGCTTCCCGGCCGCCGTGCGCGACGTGGCATTGCTCATCGACGAGCACTTGTCGGCAGCACAGGTTCGTGGCACCATGCTTGCCGACGCCCCGGAGACGCTCGTGAGCGTGGTCGAGTTCGATCGCTATCAGGGCAAAGGCATCCCCGAGGGCAAAATCAGTCTTGCGCTGCGCCTGACGTACCAGTCGCACGAGCGCACGCTGACCGACGCCGAGGTCGAAGCGGCCAACAACGACGTCGTCGGCGTGCTGAGCAACTCGCTGGGCGCCGTGCGCCGATAGGTGCGCGACCACCATTTTCTGAAAGAGAGACTCCTGCGTGACCACGCCGACTACTGCCCGACTGGAACCCATCGATCGGCTCGAAGACAAGATCAAGGCCCTCGTGGCCCACATCGGCCGGCTGCGGCACGAGCAGGGTCGCCTGGCGGACGAGAATGCCCGACTGCAGCAGGAGCTTGACGCCATTCGCGTGCAGCTGGCGGCCGGCACGTCGGCTGCCGCCGAGGCGGCGGCGCTGCGCGACGAGCGCGATCAGGTGCGCGGACGCGTGGCCGAGATGCTCGAGCAGCTCGACGCGCTGCCCCTCTAGGCCGGACGGCATGGCGTCGGGACTTTCGTCGGTGGTGACGGTCGAGATTCAGGGGCAGCAGTTCCCGATCCGCACCTCGCTGGACGCCGCCTACGTGCAGCGCCTCGCGGCGCACGTCGAGGAACAAATCCAGAAGGTGTCCCGGTCGGCCCCGACTGCCGACATGCTCTCGATTGCGATCCTGGCGGCGCTGAACGTGACCGACGAGTTCTTCAGGGCCCGCGACGTCAGCGATGCGGCGCGCACGACGCTCGCCGAGCGCGCGGAGGCCCTCGAGCACCTGGTCGATGCGGCCCTGGCGCTCGACGCCGGCGCCACCGACTGACCTGCGTGTCTGGCCACGCTTGACCCGCCCCCCGCAAGGCACTAAGCTCGGAGAGTCCTGCGCTGCTCGTGATGGTTTTCCGGAGGCTTGTCTGAGCCAATGTTTCTTCCAAGCGAGTTGCGACAGCCGCGTGGTGCGCATGCCTCCGTCGAGAGGAAGCCTGAAGCGTGGCGTATACAGCAGCTCCACCTGCTACCGCAGGTTCAGCAATCCTCCCCACACGGCAGGGCGGGACACACTTCGTGACCACCAGTGACATCGGCGAGCGGGCGCTCATCTCCCGCCTCCTCGCTCGCCTGCCCCGTCCCTCACCCTCGCTGCTGATCGGCCCCGGCGACGATGCCGCCGTTGTCCGTCCCGGACGGGCGGCACTGCAGGTGCTGACGACCGATGCGCTCGTGGAACACGTGCACTTCTCGCGCGCGTGGGCCTCGCCGGAATCGATCGGCCACAAGGCGCTGGCCGTCAACCTGAGCGACCTGGCGGCGATGGGGGCCCTGCCCCGCTGGGCGCTCCTCTCGCTGGTGCTGCCCCCTGACACACCGCTGTCCTTTGTCGATGGCCTCGTCGACGGCCTGGCGGCGCTTGGCTCACAGCACGGCGTGACGGTAGCCGGCGGCAATGTTACGCGGAGTCCCGGGCCTGTCGTGATTGATGTCACGGCCGGCGGCGAAGTGGCGCAGCGCAAGTTCATCACGCGCGCCGGTGCGCATCCCGGCGACGAACTCTGGCTCAGCGGATCGATCGGTGGCGCCCACGCGGCGCTGGCGATGCTGTCGGCCGATGAAGCCCCCGGACCTGCGCTCGCCGAGCGCCTGCATCGGCCCACGCCTCGCGTGCGTCTCGGGGCGACCATCGCCGCGCATCGCGCGGCGCGCGGGCTGATTGATCTCAGCGACGGGCTCGGTGCAGCCGTCACGCAAGTGGCCGAGGCCTCCGGATGCGGCGCGCGAATCGACGCTGACGCCATTCCCGTCATGGCCGAGGCCCGCGAGTGGTGGAACGCCAAGGGAGTCGATCCCGTGCAGGTGTCGCTCGCCGGCGGCGAAGACTACGAACTGCTGCTGGCCGTCCCCGCCCGCTGGGGAGGCCGCCTCAGGCACCTGCGGCGGCAGGTCACCGACCCTCCGCTCACCCGGATCGGGACGCTCACCCGTGACCGTGCCCTGGTGCTGTCACGCCCAGGCATCGAGACGCCGCTGCCTGGCGGCTTCGAGCATTTCCATCCCTGACGGTGCCCCTGCCGTGGCGTTGCATCCCCGGTCACTCGCGTGGCAGCTGCTGACGACCACACTTGTGGCGGTGGCGCTCGTGTTCCTCTGGCAGTCGACGGCGCGCGGCCCGCGCGACGGCACCACCGAGGTCTCTGAGGTCAACGGCACGATCCTCGGGCCTGGCGAGCGCGCCGGCTTCACGGCCACGGCCTACTGCAAGGGCACCACGACCCGCGCCGGCACCTCTGTGGTCACCGGCACCGCCGCCGCCGACCCGCGGGTGCTGCCCCTCGGTTCGATAATCCGAATCGATGGCACCGATGCGCGTACCGACGGATTATGGGTCGTGCTCGACACTGGCCCCGGCGTGAAGGGCTATCGCGTCGACCTGTACATCTGGAGCTGCACCGATGCCCTCGAGTTCGGCCGCCGCCCCGTGACCGTCACGGTGCTCCGGCGCGGATGGGCGCCGGGGCAGAGCGTGCCCTCACCATAGCGCCCCTCACGGCACCGTTCGCTGCGCTTGAGAGGTTCCGGGCGGGCCAAAGGCTGATATCATCCCGCGCTATGCATGCACTCTACGTCGTCGTCCCGGTGCTGGGCATCCTGGCGATTGCATACCGCTATTACAGCGCCTTCATCGCCACGAAAATCTGGATGCTCGATGATGCGCGGGTGACGCCGGCGCACACGAATTACGACGGCGCCAATTTCTATCCAACGAGCCGCTGGGTGCTGTTCGGGCACCACTTCGCGGCCATCACCGGTGCCGGTCCGCTTGTCGGCCCGATGCTGGCGGCGCAGTTCGGGTATGCGCCTGGCCTCATCTGGCTCGTGGCCGGTGTGGTGCTGGCCGGTGCCGTGCACGACTCGATGATTCTCTGGGCGTCGACGCGCCGAGGCGGGCGTTCGCTGGCCGACATCGTGCGCGATGAGATCAGCCCGGCCGCCGGGGTAGTCGCGTCGATCGCCATCCTCTTCATTCTGATCATCGCGATGGCGGGCCTTGGCATCAACGTCGTCAATGCGCTGGCCGACAGCCGCTGGGGCACCTTCACGATCGCCATGACGATTCCCCTGGGCATCTTCATGGGTTTCTGGATGTATGTGTGGCGGAAGGGCCGCATCGCCGAGGCCACGGTCATTGGCGTCATCGGCCTGCTGGCGGCAGTGGCCGGCGGCGAGCCGCTCAACCACTCGACCGGCTGGTTCGCCAACCTCTTCAACCTGTCGCGCACCGAGATCGTGATTGCGCTGGCCGTCTACGGCTTTGCCGCGTCGGTGCTGCCAGTGTGGCTGCTGCTGTCACCGCGCGGCTATCTCAGCTCGTTCACCAAGATCGGCACCATCTTCTTCCTGGCACTCGGGGTGATCTGGGTGAACCCTGAGTTCAAGATGCCGGCGGTGACGCAGTACGTGAATGGCGGGGGCCCCATCATCCCCGGGCCGCTGTTCCCCTTCTGCTTCATCACCATCGCCTGTGGTGCCATCTCGGGCTTCCACGCGCTGATCAGCTCGGGCACCACGTCGAAGATGGTCGACAAGGAAATGGACATCCGCCCCATCGGCTATGGCGCCATGCTGATTGAGTGCCTCGTCGGCATCATGGCCCTGGTGGCTGCCAGCGCCATGGAGCCGGGCGACTACTTCGCCATCAACGTGCCGGCGGCGCAGTATGCCAATCTGGTCTTCGAGGGGGCCTCGCTGGCGCCGGTGCACCTGGCCGGGATTGAGGCCGCGGTCGGCGAGACGGTGACGGGCCGCACGGGCGGCGCCGTGTCGCTGGCGGTGGGCATGGCGCAGATCTTTTCGGCCATGCCCGGCATGCAGGGCCTGCTGGCCTACTGGTATCACTTCGCCATCATGTTCGAGGCGCTGTTCATCCTGACCACGATCGACTCGGGCACCCGCGTCGGCCGCTTCCTGCTGCAGGAGTTCCTTGGCAAGGCGTACAAGCCGTTTGCCAACAAGGAATGGGTGCCGGGCGCCATGATTTCCACGGCCCTGCTCGTGATGGGCTGGGCGTACTTCATCTACACCGGCAACATCAACACCATCTGGCCCATGTTCGGCGTGGCCAACCAGCTGCTGGGGGCCGTCGCGCTCGCCGTGGCCACCACCATCCTGATCAATGAGGGCAAGCTCAAGTACGCCTGGGTCACGATGCTGCCGCTGTCGTTCCTGTCGATTAATACGCTCTATGGCGGGTTCCTGAATGTGCGGGACAACTTCTGGCCGCTGGCCGTCGGTCCCAACCCGGCGACGCACGTGCAGGGCTATGTCCTCAGCATCTGCACCGTGGCGATGATGGTGTGCGCCGTGATTATCCTCGGTCAGGCCATGGCCAAGTGGGCGGAGAGCCTGGGGGCGCAACGGGCAGCCGTCGCCACCGAGAAGCCGTAACCGCCAGCCCGGACGACGCGCACATGTCACGCCCGGCTCGCCGCCTGTTGTGCAGCCTCGCCGTGGCCCTGCTGCTGTGTGGCGGCCGGGCGGCCACGGCGCAGCCCCTGCTGGCGCTGCCGCCGACAAATCCCGGACCACGCGCGGCCATCGGCGAAGACTACACCTTCGAGGTGGCCTTCGGCCTATGGAACCCTGCCCCGGGCATTGTCATCAATTCCGAGTCGCTGGGCATTCCGGGGACCGACATTGATCTGGTCAACGACCTGGGTGTGGCCCAGAAGCGCCTGACGCGCCTGAACGCCACGATGAAGGCGGGCCGCCACAAGTTCCGGTTCGAGCGCGTGCCGATTCAGTATGTCGCCAGCACGACGATCACGACGCCGTTTGTCTTCAACGGCCAGCGGTTTCCTGCAGGCACCACGGTTGATACGAGCGCCGCGTTCACAACGTATCGCGCCGGGTATGAGGTCGATATCGTCAGAGGCCCGCGTGGCTACGTCGGCATCCTGACCGACGTGAAGATCACCGACGTCGACATCACGCTGACCCGCCCCCTGGGGCCTGAGTTCATCTCGGCCATTGCCCCGATTCCGACGCTGGGCGGGGTGATGCGCCTCTATCCCCTGCCCTTCCTGGCCGTAGGGGGTGAAGCGTCGTACTTCCGGATTCCCGAGTCGATCAACGAAAACTACCGTGGCCGCTACCTCGACTACGACGTCTATGCGACCGTGAATGCCACCAACAACGTGGGCGCGACCCTCGGCTATCGCTCGATTGACGTGTTCTACCGGAACCGGCTCGACACCGGCACGCTGACCTTCGCCGGCTTCTACGTGAGCGGCGTGGTCCGCTTCTAGGTCCGCCGGTCAGGCGGGTCGCACGCCCGACCGCAGCACCGACACGCGGCAGAGGCGTCAGGGAGTGCGCATCGGCTGGCCCGCATGGGCCCGCGTGTCAGGGCTCTGGAAATTCGACCCACACACCAAGACGCCGCAGGTCGGCCTTCCCCTGGTCGACCAGCGCCGGCACAAACTGGCTCCCGGTCTCGAGTTGCACGTGCCAGCGCAGGCGCGCCCCGGCCCCGGCGTGCTCGGCACGCAGCGCGAGATCGTGCGTCTGCCCAGGCTCGAGCGATACCTGCTCCGTATACGTGCCGACCGCGACTCGCACGCGCGTCGCCACCGGACCGGCCCGCAGGCGCATGACCGGACGGCGGGGCATCGGCTCGAGTCCTTCAATCACCAGGGCTGTGGTGTCGATGCCCTGCGTCCAGAACCCCGGCGCTTCCACGAACGATCGGTCGTCGAGGAACCAGGCCTGCACGGCGCCATAGCGCGCCGCACGCACGGCGACGGCACCGGGCACGACGCCCTCCTCGACGCGCACAGGCTTGACCCGCACCCGTGCGATCGTCTGCCTGGCCCCATCGTCGCCTGTGATGGTGAGGGCATTGACGCGCTGCGGCAGTGTGAGTGGCAACCCGTCGCCCTGCGACAACTGCGAGGCATCGAGCTGCATGAGCGGGGCATCGGAGCGACCGATGGTGACCGTGAGTGTGCCGCTGGCGATCGTCCGGCTGGCGCTGACCAGTCGATACTCGCCTGCCGATACCCGCGCCGATGAGAACAGCGTGTCGCCGGGACGTGCGGTCTCACGCTCGCTCGTGGACAGCATCAGCCGCGGAAGCACCTCGCCGGCCACGTGCAGGCGCGTGGGAGCCTCTGACAGCCATACGCGCCGGGTATTGCCGTCGACAAAGACTTCAAGCAGATCCGCGGCGGACCTCGCCGGCGTCCAGACGACACCGTGGCGCGACCAGACGAGGGTCGTCGCCGTGATCGTGCTGATCACCAGGGACACGCCTGTCGCCAGCCAGTGATGGCGGCTGTGGTCGGGAAGGCGCAGCACCAGCAATCCGGTGGCGGACAACACCACCAGCCACATGGCGATGTCGACGCCGGCCACGGCCGGTGCATCCCGATGCAGCGCCGGCAGGGCGAGCGTCAGGTTGACCAGCGGGTTGAGCCAGGTCAGCAGCAGATCGCTGCCGTCACGCACGTTGAAAATCAGGCCACCGTCATCCACCACGACACGAGCCACCGTGCCCGTGAGGCTGACCAGCAGCATCGCCACAGTGAACACCCGGCGTGCCGTGCCTCCGGCGGTCCACCACGCCGCAAGCGGCAGCGCCAGGGCCGGCAGCACGGCCACCAGAAAACGCGCGGGCGCGCTGTAGCCGCCCCACCACATGCGATAGGCCGCCACGGCCAGCAGGTAGGGCACGGTCAGCAGCACGACTTCCACAGCGAGCCGCGGTGACTGCCGGGCCAGCGATCCGACTCCAAGCACCGCCAGCAGCAGCACCGGCGCCGTCGCAAACAGCCCGAACTGCTGATCGAAGAGCAGCCCGGGAATGCCTGGTCCCCAGTGCGACAGCGAGCTTTGCGTATAGCCCCCGTAGGGCGCGGTCGGCATCGGTGTTCCGTAGGTCAGCTGGAAAAAGACGAACCACGCGGCGGCCGACACCACGGGCACGGCGAGGAAGCACGCGCTCCGCGACCAGCGCCGAGGCTGCGTCCAGAGGCGCGCGAGCATCAGCAGGCCGGCGACGCCGGCGGTCAGCGCGAATCGCGTGTGCAGCCACGGCAGCAGGGCCAGCGCCGCCCCGATCGCCACGAGTACGGCCGACGACACCGTCTCGCCCCGATGCATCCGCACCAGCAGCCACAGCGCACCGAGGAGCACCACGGCCCCGGCCGGATCGGGAAAGACGGTGAACCCGTGGAAGAACACTGGCACACTGCCCATCACCCCGAGGGTAGCCACCCACGCCGCACCCGCATCGGCCGTCATGCGGAACAGCAGCTGCCACAGCAGGGCGGCTCCCAGGCTCGAGAGGACGATCATCAGCACGACCGTGCCCTCGTAGCCGGCCAGGGCGTAGGCGGGGGCGATCAGCGCCGACACGCCGGGCGCATGGATCGAATAGATGCGTCCATCACGCCCCCGGCGGAGGTAGTCGGGCTTCAGTTCGCCGCGAAAGTACGGCAGATACTCGCGGCGCGCATGGTTGTCGTCGATGGCCAGGTCACCGTCGTTGAGCAGGCTCTGCGCGATGATGAGGTAGTGCGGCTCGTCACCGGCCGGCAGCCTGTCGCGCACCTGCGTCCAGCTGACAGCGAGCGCCGATGCACACAGCGCCCCGGCCACGAGGGCCCCGCTGGCACCGGCCGTGGGCCATCGCATCGCACGCAGCGCGGGCCACGCAAGGCCAGCCAACACCAGCAGCCAGACCAGGGCCAGCAGGGGTCCCTGCCATAGTGCAAAGGCCGGTGGAATCTCTCCGGGCAGCAGGGGCAGCCAGACGACGCTTGTCAGCAGCAGCGGCAGCCACTGCCCGGGTGTGGCGCGACTGGCCCGTGCCAGCAGCAGGGCGAGTGCCACCAGCACGCCGAGCCCCCACAGGGGCGGCAGCACCACGATGCGCACGGGAGGCAGGGCGCCGGTGAGGCCGTGCTGCGCCAGCGACACCCAGAGCGTGAGAGCCCCATACAGGGCCAGTGCCGTTCGCATCAGCCAGGCAGGCATCGTCTGCGCGATTCTACTGCGGCTTCCTGGCGATGCAGACGAGCGACGAGCCAATCGGCATGTCGACCACGCGCAGCAGCGCGGCTTCCAGCATGAGTGCCGCCGTCAGTGCCGCGTTCACGGGCGCAGGGGGCACGGCTAGTTCCCATTCGTCACCCGCGGGCGTCGGCCGTGCGCCTCCGAGGCGATCGGCCAGGCGAGCGCCCAGCACGAGCGGAAAGATGGTCGCGTGGGTGAACGTCACCCGCTCGGGCACCAGACCACCAGCAGCCATCAGCGCCCGCAGGCGCGCGGGCGTATAGCGGCGCGTCTCGCACGCCAGGCGCGAGTGGGCCCCGTGCAGGATGTCGAGGGCCGCGACGGTCAGCACCGCGGCCCCGCCTGGCTTCAGCACGCGTGCCACTTCCCTGATGCCCTGCTGCTCGACCTCGTCAGGCAGCGCCGAGAAGACATCGAACGATGCCACCATCTCGAATGTCGCGTCCCCGAATGGCAGTTCGGCGACGGACCCCTGCAGCACCCGTCCGGCGTCCTGCCGCGCGAACGTGAGGCCGCGCCACGTGATGTCACAGCCGATGGCTGTGCCGTACGGAGCCAGCAGGGGCAGGTTGACGCCCGTGCCGCACCCGCAGTCGAGCACGCGCCCGTGCGGGCGCCCCTGCATCGCCTGCGCCAGCACCGTCCCCATGAAGGCGCGAAAGCCACGGAACCAGAAATGGTCGCGTTCAGCGCGCCGGGTCAGTTCAAGGAGGCGGTCCATGGAACAGGGCTCAGCGGCCGTAGAGCCGGCGATAGTCGTCGGCCGTACCGAGGATGCGCTTCACGTAGTTCTGCGTCTCGGGAAAGGGGATGTCGTCGATGAACTCATCCTGGGCGAGGCCGGGCTTTTCCTTCAGCCACGCCGACACGCGGTGCGGGCCCGCGTTGTAGGCAGCCAGCGCGTAGTGCACGCCGCCGAACTCACGGATGCTGTCGGCGAAGATCGCCGTCCCCAGCCGCACGTTGGTGTCGGGATCGGTGAGGCGCGCGGGTGTGAAGCGCGGCAGGCGAAGCCGGCGCGCAAACTGGCGACCCGTGCTGGGAAGAATCTGCATGAGCCCGACGGCCTTCGCCGACGAGGTGATGACCGGATCGAACGTCGACTCCTGCGCCATCAGGGCGGCGACCACGAACGGATCGAGTCCGTTGGTCTTTGCATATTTCTGGATGAGCGGCCAGTAGGCCAGCGGAAAGATGACCTGCTGCAAGGGCTCGGGCAGGCTGTCGCCACCGGCCGCCATCCAGTGCGGATAGGCACGCTTCATGGCGTTGATGCCTGCGCGGAGCCGGCCGGCACGGTGCTGCGCCAGGGCGATGGTGGCGGTGAGGGCGGGCGACTCGCCGGCTGTGCGCTGGACGAACGCGAGCTCGTTCAGGGCATCTTCGTCGAGCCCTGCCGCCATCAGACGACGGGCCCGATCGATGCCCGGCGGGGGCACCACGGCAGGCAGCGTGCGGGTGAACTGCGGACCAATGGCCTTCTCGGCGCCTGGCGAGAGGTGCGTGCGCGCCAGACGGCCGTAGTAGCTGTTGGCGTAGTCGATGGCGGCGATGCGCAGCCGCTCGTCGGCGCGCGCGGCATCACCGACGGCCTTCCAGGCGCGTCCACTCCAATAGAGCCACGACGGGCGGGCATCTGCCCGGGGAAACCGGGCGATCCCCTGATCAAACAGGCGCGCCGCATCGTCGTAGCGGCGGGCGCGATAGGCCCACCAGCCCGAGCGCCAGTAGGCGCGTTCCGCGTGGCGACTCGACGGATAGCGGTCGATGATCAGCCGGAACACGCGGTCGGCCTCGGCATCCTCGTCGGCGACGATGAAGTGGGTGGCCAGATCGTTGAGGGCCTCTTCGGCAAAGGGGCTGCGGGGAAAGGCGTTGGCAAAGGCGACGGCCTCGCGACGGTACGTGTCGCGCGGACCGAGTGAGGCCAGCGCGGCGACGCGATAGAAGCCGACCTCGTCTGTGACAGCTGCCCCGTCGAACTGGCGCAGGAGATCGTAGCCGGCACGGTGGCGGCGCAGGCGCACGTCGCACGCTGCGACCCGGACGTGTGCGCGGGCATCGTCGGCGGCGGGCAGCCCGGCGGTGCGGGCTCTCGTGTAGGACGTGCGCGCGGCCTCGAACCGGCGTGCCTGGAACAGGGCATCGGCGCGGCGAAGTTCGCGCGGGGCGAGGGCAGGCACAGACGACTGGGCTGATAACTCGGTGAGTTCGTCCTCGGCGGTGGCCGACTCGGCTGACAGCGGATAGTCGAAGTAGACGCGCCGATAGG
>Ga0315902_10005681_pt1 | contig 17481 bp, 26 predicted proteins | sample LakEriMetagenome_9_FD_203523 | JGI IMG/M metagenome (GOLD analysis project Ga0315902, IMG submission 203523) | Freshwater fungal communities from buoy surface, Lake Erie, Ohio, United States - Buoy 12 MA117 | ecosystem: Environmental > Aquatic > Freshwater > Lake > Lake biofilm | place: USA...
GCATCCGCTTCTTGTTTTTGTGCACGCCACGATTGACGTCGCTGATCTTCATGATGATTCCTCGACTGAGCCCCTCGAGGGGCGTGATGAACGATGGATGCTCTGCAGGGTTACGACAGCGAGACGCCGCGGAGCCGCTCGACGTCGGCCTTCGTCCGCAGCTGCTTGAGGGCCTCGAGCGCTGCCTTCACGAGATTGACGGGATTGGTGGATCCGTGGGCCTTGGTGAGCACGTCGCGGATGCCTGCCGATTCGCACACCGCACGAACCGCCGCTCCTGCGATGATGCCGGTGCCTGGGCTCGCCGGCAGGAGGATCACCTTCGCCGTGCCGCTGGTGCCTTCCACCCGGTGCGGAATCGTGCCCGACTCAACAGGCACTTCGATGAGATTCTTCATGCCGTCTTTGATCGCCTTCTCGACGGCCGGGGGCACTTCGTTGGCCTTGGCGTAGCCGCAGCCCACCTTGCCGCGGCCATTTCCCACCACGACGAGGCCCGCAAAACTGAATCGCCGGCCGCCCTTCACCACCGTGGCGCAGCGGCGAACCTTGACCACCTTTTCGGCAAACTCGCCGCTCATCCGCTCGCCCGAGCCGCCTCGATCGCCGCCGCGTGATTCCCGTTCTCTGCTTCCGGTCGACACTGGATTCATACTCCCGAGGATTGAGGTGGCTTAGAATTCAAGGCCCGCGGCACGGGCCGCGTCGGCCAGGGCGGCGACCCGGCCGTGGTAACGGAATTCACCGCGATCGAAGCAGACGTGCTTCACACCGGCGGCCACGGCCCGTTCGGCCACGGCCCGGCCGATCGCCTCGGCAGCCTGCTTGTTGCCGCCAAACCCGACCGACCCGCGGATCTGCTTGTCCATCGTGCTGGCCGACGCGAGCGTGCGGCCGGTCGAATCGTCGATCACCTGGGCGTAGATGTGCTTGTGCGTCCGAAACACCGCCAAACGGGGCCGCTCCGCGGTGCCGTGCATATGCCGGCGCACGCGATGGCGGCGCCGCAGACGCTGGCGAAGAATGGTGCGGGCGTGGTCCATGGAATCCTCTTGCTGCTGCTGACGTGGATGCTATTTGGTGACGGCCTTGCCGGCCTTCCGGCGAACCTGTTCGTTCTCGTAGCGGATGCCCTTGCCCTTGTACGGCTCCGGCTTCCGCAATGCACGCACTTCGGCCGCGAATTGGCCGACGAGTTGCTTGTCGATTCCCTTGACGACGACGTGCGTCTGGTCGGGGCACGTGACGTTCAGGCCGGCCGGAATCGGCACCTGCAGTTCGTTGGCGAAGCCCACGCGCAGCTGGAGCACGTTTTTCTGGATCGCGGCGATGTAGCCCACGCCCACGATCTCGAGCTTCTTTTCGTAGCCCTTGGTGACACCCTCGACCATGTTGGCCGCGAGGGCCCGGGTGAGCCCGTGCACCGACCGGGACACGCGGGTGTCGTCGGCCCGCTTCACGGTGAGCAGCCCGCCCGCCTGGTCGATCTCGATGCCGACGGCTGGATGCAGCCGCTGCTCGAGTTTGCCGAGCGGCCCTTCCACCTTGAGCGCGCCGGCCTCGAGAGCCGCCTTCACGCCCTTGGGAATCTGAATGGGAGCCTTGCCGATACGAGACATTGCTGACTTGCCTTTCTGACTACCACAACTCGCAGAGCACTTCGCCGCCGAGCTTCCGCTGTCGGGCCTCGCGGTCGCTCACCACGCCGCTCGACGTGGAGAGGATCGAGATGCCCAGCCCTCCCAGGATCGGCTTCAACAGGGCCGACCGGCTGAAGACCCGCCTGCCCGGGGAGCTGACCCGCTTGATGTGCCGAATCAGCCGCTCGCCGTTGGGCCCATACTTGAGCTCCAACTGGAGCTTCGCCACTGGCTCCGACTCCACCTCGCGCCAGTCCCAAATGAATCCTTCGCGCTTGAGCACGTCGGCGACGCCGCGCTTCACCTTCGAACTCGGCAGCTCCACGGTGGCGCGTTCGACGCGCACCGCGTTACGGATGCGGGTGAGCATGTCGGCGATGGGGTCGGTCATCATGTCGCAGGAGCCCCTTGAAACTTGAAAAAACGGATGCTTGACAACCCGTCAGCGGAAAAAAACGACGAACTACCTTCGTTGCCCATTTACCAACTGGCCTTTCGGACGCCCGGAATGAGGCCCTGGTCGGCCAGCTTCCGGAAGCAGATCCGGCACGTGCCGAACTTGCGGTAGACGGCGCGGGGCCGTCCGCAGAGCATGCAGCGATGCACCTTCCGCGTGGAGAACTTCGGCGGACGCTTCGCGGCCGCGATTTTCGACTTGCTCGCCATACTCGATTCCAGTGCCGTCGGCCGGAAAGGGCCGTGCTCGTCCGATCGAACCGGTGCCGCTACGCCGCGGCACCGCCATCCTCGCCATCCTTCTTGAGCGGAACGCCCATCGCCCGGAGAAACTCCCGCGCTTCGTCGTCGGTGCGGGCCGTGGTCACGAGGGTGATGTTCATACCCTGCGGCCGCGTGAACTTGTCGGGGTTGATCTCCGGAAACACCATCTGTTCGGAAAGCCCGAGGCTGTAGTTGCCGTGCCCGTCGAACGCGGTGCTCGACAGCCCGCGGAAGTCGCGCACGCGAGGCAGCGCGAGCGACACGAGCCGATCGAGAAACTCGTACATCCGCCGCCCACGGAGCGTGACCTTGCAGCCGATCGGGAGATTCTCCCGCAGCTTGAAGCCAGAGACGGCCGCCTTCGAGAGGGTGGCGATCGGCTTCTGCCCCGTCACCTGAGCGAGTGCGCCGAGCGCCTCCTCGAGATACTTCTTTTCGGTGACGGCCACGCCCACGCCCATGTTCACCACGATCTTCTCGAGCTTCGGAATCGCGTGGGGATTGGTACGGGCGAGCATCTGACCGAGCGCCGGGCGCACAGTGTTCACGTAGTGCTCGAGCATCCGCGGCGTGCCGGCCGGTCCGGGAGCAGGCTGCGCCGCCTTGGTTTTCTTCGCCATCGAAACGTTCCTCAGGTCACTGATCCGTTGTGCCGTGTCTGGTGATTACTTCTTCGCCGTCGCCTTGGCCGCCTTCGGCCGCTTGAGCGCGCCCAGGTCGGCACCGCATTTCCGGCAGGCCCGGAAGCGACCGCCGTCGGCCGCCACCTTCACGCCGAGCCGTGTCGCCTTGCTGCACGAGCCGCACACCACCAGCACGTTCGATGCGTTGATCGGCATCTCCTTGCTGAGGCGGCCGCCCTGTTGGTTTTTCTGACTTCGCTTCACGTGGCGATAGACGCGATTGACGCCCTCGACCACGAGCTTGCTCTTGTCCGGCTGGACGGAGAGCACCTTCGCCCGGGTGCCCTTGGCATTGCCGGATTTCACTTCGACGAGATCACCCGATCGGATCAGCATCACACCACCTCGCTCGCCAGGCTGACGATCTTCATGAAGTTGCGGTCGCGCAGTTCACGGGCGACCGCACCGAAAATGCGGGTGCCCTTGGGATTCTTGTCGTTGTCGATGATCACGCAGGCGTTCGTGTCGAACTGCACGTAACTGCCGTCATCGCGCCGCGTGGGCCGCTTGCAACGGACGATCACGGCCTTCACGACGGCCTTCTTCTTGACTTCGCTGCCGGCGATCACGCTCTTCACGCTGCACACGATGATGTCGCCGAGGCCGGCGGTCCGCTTGCGGCTCCCGCCGAGCACCTTGAAGCACATCACTTCCTTCGCGCCGGTGTTGTCGGCCACAACGAGCCGGGTCTGCATCTGGATCATGTCGCGGTCCCTTCTTGGGCGATGGGCCTGCCGGAGGCCGCGGCCTCTTCGGCGCGGGCGGCCGTCTCACGCAGCTCCGTGGCCCGGGCACCGCTGCGGAGCGAGGCCACGTCGACGGCGGTGCTCTTGGCGACGACCCGCACGAGCTCCCACCGCTTCAGCCGGCTGCGCGGGCGGCACTCGATGATCTCCACCGTGTCGCCGAGCTGCGATTCCTCACTCTCGTCGTGCACGTGGCACACCGTGCGGCGGTGCTGGATGCGGCCATACTTCGCATGCCGAATGACGCGCGGAATCTCCACTCGGCGGGTCTTGGCCGAGGCGGCGCTCGTCACGGTTCCTGTTTCGATTCGCTTGGGCATTGGGCAACTTCCTGGTTAGGTGGCGCTCGCGACGGCCTCGCCGGCGGCCTTTTTCTGGCGTTCGGCGAGGATGGTCTGGCACCGGGCGATCGTGCGGCGATTTTTCGTCAGGTCGGAAGGGGCGGCGAGCTTCTCTGTCTGGGCCTGCAACTTGAGCCGAAACAGCGCCTCGGCTGCGTCCTTCCAGACCAGCTTGATCTGCTCGTCGCTCATGTCGCGGATGTCTCGTGCCTTGGTGGTGCTCATCAGATCACTCCTTACATTGCCCGCCGTTTCACGAACCGCACCCGAATCGGCATCTTGTGCGCGAGACGGGCCATACAGACCCGCGCCGCTTCTTCCGACACGCCACCGATCTCGTAGAGGATGGCCCCCGGCTTGATGACCGCGGCCCAAAACTCCGGTTCGCCCTTGCCCTTCCCCATGCGGGTTTCGAGCGGGATCGACGTGATCGACTTGTGGGGAAACACGCGCACGTAGAGCCTGCCCTCCGTCCGGAGGTATTGCTGGGCCGCGATGCGGCCAGCTTCGATCGTCGCGGCAGGCAGCCACCCCGGCTGTTCGGCTTGGAGGCCGAAGTCGCCGAAGACGACGCGGTTGCCGCGCGAGGCATCACCTCTTATACGACCTCTTTGGCTTTTTCGGTGCTTGACCCTCTTGGGCATCAGCGCCATCGCCATTCTCCTCGTACATGCCTTGGTTGACCCACACTTGAATTCCGATGTTGCCCTGCGCGGTGGGAGCCTCGCAGAACCCGTAGTCGATCTTGGCTCGCAGCGTCGACAGCGGCATGGCGCCGGCGATCGCCTTTTCGCAGCGTGACATCTCCGCTCCGCCGAGCCGCCCGGCGAGCTGGATCTTCACACCCTTCGCACCCGCGTCCATGGTGGTGTCGATGGCCCGCTTGAGCGTGCGCCGGAAGGCCGCCCGCTTCGTGAGCTGGTCGGCGATGTCCTCGGCGATCAGCTGGGCCTGAATCTCAGGCCGCGAGACCTCCTCCACCTTGAGATTCACCCGGCGGCCGAGCAGTTGCTGCAATTCATCCTGCAGGCGGTCGACCTCCTGCCCCTTGCGGCCGATGATCACGCCCGGTCGTGCCGAATGGAGAATCACCTTCACTTCGTCGCGGGTGCGCTCGATCTCCACCTTCGGAATGGCCGCGGCGCGGTACTTCGTCTTGAGGAACTTGCGAACCTTGAAGTCCTCCATGAGGAGATCGCGGAAATCCTTCTTCGCGGCATACCAACGGCTCTTCCACGGCTCGGTGATGCCGGTGCGGAAGCCGGTGGGATGTACTTTCTGACCCATGATGAAGTGCCTTTTGCTTCCTCGGTGTCTTGTTTCGACTATTCGGCGCTGTCCAGCGCCACCTTGATATGCGACATCCGGCGCTTGATCCCGAACGCCATTCCTCGGGCCCGGGGACGAATCCGCTTGAACATCGGCCCCTCGTCGATCCGGGCGTCGACCACCACGAGGTCGTCGACGCCGGTGGCCTGAGCATGCTCTGCATTGCCCAGGGCACTCTTGATCACCTTCTCGAGCATGCGGGCGCCGCGGTGCGGCTGAAACCGCAGGATATCGAGCGCCTCGTCGGCAAACTTGCCGCGCACGAGGTCGGCCAGTGCCCGCACCTTGCGGGCACTGATCCGGGCGTATTTATGAGTGGCTGTGTAGGGCATGGATCACCTGGTTCTTGACGTGGAGCCTACTTGCCGGCCGGGGCTGGCGTGGCTGCTTCCTTCACCTTGCCGCCATGGCCGCGGAACGTGCGCGTGGGGGCGAACTCGCCGAGTTTGTGCCCGACCATGTCTTCGGTGACGAACACCTTCATGTGCTGCTTGCCGTTGTGCACCATGAATGTGAGGCCGATGAACTCGGGCACCACCGTGCACGACCTCGACCATGTCTTGATCGGATCCCGTTTGCCACTCGAAAGCTGTGCCTCCACCTTGCCGAACAGGCGGGGGTCGACGAACGGACCTTTTTTTGCGCTGCGTCCCATGGTTCATTCCTACCTAGCGGAGCTTGAATTAGCGGAGTTTGAGTTGTCCGTAGCGGCGGCTCTTGCGGCGCCGCAGGATTGCGGTGCTCGAGGGCTTGCGAGGCTTGCGGGTGCCGCCACCCTTGGCGCTCTTGCCCGTGGGGCTGACGGGATGCCGGCCACCCTTCGTACGACCTTCACCACCGCCGTGCGGATGGTCGATCGGATTCATGGCCGTGCCACGCACGTGCGGCCGAATGCCCATCCACCGCTTCCGTCCAGCCTTGCCGAGCACCACGTTCATGTGCTCCGAATTGCCGATGGCGCCGATCGTGGCCCGGCAGGCAGCCGGCACACGACGGATTTCACCGCTCGGCAGCGTGAGCTGGGCCCACTGCGACTCGCGGGCCACGAGCACGGCCGACGAACCGGCCGACCGGCAGAGCCTGCCGCCCCGCCCTTCCTGGAGCTCGATGTTGTGAATCTGCATACCGAGCGGAATCGCCGACATCGGCAGGCAGTTGCCCACCTCGGGAGCCGCATCGGCACCACTCATAACCTTCGCACCGACCTTCAGCCCCTCGGGCGCCAGGATGAACCGCTTCTCGCCGTCGGCGTAGTGCACGAGCGCCACACGACAGGTGCGATTGGGGTCGTATTGGATCGAATCGACCTTGCCGGGCACGCCGTCTTTGTTGCGCCGGAAGTCGATGAGGCGGTAGTGCTGCATGTGGCCGCCGCCACGGTGCCGCGACGTGATCTTGCCCTGGTTGTTTCGGCCACCAGTCTTCCGCTTGCGAAACCGCAGCTGCTTGGGCACCTCGGCGCCCGGCGTCAGCTCCGCAAAGTCGGAGACGCTCGCGCCACGGCGGCCGGGACTGGTCGGGTTGTAGGTGCGAATTCCCATCGGAGTCATCCAGTGCGTGTGATTTCAGCGTGCTGCGAACTAGAACAGATTGATCTTGTTGTCGGGCTTGAGCGTCACGATCGCCTTCTTCCACGCCTTGGCCGTCGTGCGCCGCATGCGGCTCCGCCGGGCTTTGCCCAGCCGATTTTGCACGGCGATCTTCTCGACCTTGACGTTGAAGAGCTCTTCGACCGCACGACGCACGTCGGCCTTGGTGGCGGCACTGACCACCTCGAACGAATAGGCGTTGTGCCGCGTGGCGCGGTGCATGCCCTTTTCAGTGAGCAACGGCCGCACGATCACCTGATGCGGAGCCAGCTGCGGATTGAGGCTCGGGGCTGGAGGAACAGGAACGGCCATCGCTTACTCCCCCTTCTTCGTGGTCGAGGTCTTCCGTCGGCCGGGCTTGGCCGTGGACTTCGCCTTGGCGGCGGCAGGCTCTGCTTTGCGGCGAGCGGCGGAACGCTTCACGCCCTTTTGACCCGCGGCCGCAGGCTTCGCCCGCGACTTCACCGTGGCCCGAAAGGCGTCGATCGCAGCCGTCGTCATCACGATCGCCCGCGGCCGCAGAATCGACCAGGCATTCAGATCGGCGACGGGCGCCACCGACACACCTTCGATGTTGCGAAAACTCTTCCACACGTTGTCGTCGTGCTTTTCCGGAGCGAACAGCACCGTGTGCTCACTCAGCCCGAGCGCTCCGAGCAGTTTCGCAGCCGCCGCCGTCTTGGGCGCCGCGAGCGGCAGTTTGTCGACGAGCTTCACTTCGTCGTCAGCGAGCCGGGCGGCCAGCGCCATCCGCGTGGCCACCTGGAGAGCCTTGCGGGGCATCCGCCAGCCGAAATCACGGGGCCGCTTCGCGAAGATGTGGCCACCGCCACGCCGCGTGCCGCTGCGCCGACTGCCGGCACGAGCATTGCCCGTGCCCTTTTGGCGATAGAGCTTCTTGGTCGACCCGGCCACTTCGCCGCGGGTCTTCGTCCGCTGCGTGCCCTGCCGCTGATTGGCCTGATACATGATCACGGCATCGTGCAGCAACTGCTTGTTGACCGACGGAGCGAGTTCGGCAGGATCGATGTCGTACGACCCGACCTTCTTGCCCGAGATGTCGTAGACGGCAAGATTCACTTCGCACCTGCCTTCTTCTTACCGGCCGGCGTCGCGGGACCGCCGACCCTCTTGATCTTGTTGGTCTGCTTCACCACCACATACGAGCCGTTCGGCCCCGGAATCGCGCCCCGCACGAGCAGCAGATTGTGGTCTTTGTCGATCCGCACGAGCTTGAGATTTCGCACCGTCGACCGCTCGTTGCCGAAGCGGCCGGCCATTCGCTTGCCCTTGAAGACACGCGCGGGCGACGTGTTCATGCTCGTGCCGCCCTGATGACGATGCACCTTCTTCACGCCGTGGCTGGCACGCTGGCCCTTGAATCCGTGCCGCTTCATGACGCCGGCCGTGCCCCGCCCTTTCGTGGTGCCGACCACATCGACGGAAGCGACGCCCTCGAAGAGCTCGACAGTGAGCACCTGGCCCACCTCGGCACCCTCGTAGGCGCCACGAAACTCACGAACAAACCGCTTCGGCTCGCAATCCGCCTTGGACGCCGCCACCGCGCCGCCCTCGGCCAGCCGCTTGCCGCGCTTGCTGTCGAGCTTGGCGACCTGCCCACGGATCGCCCGGCTGGCGAGCCGCCGCGGCTTGTCGAGAAAGCCGACCTGCACCGCGGCATAGCCGTCGCGATCGGGCGTGCGCACCGTGAGCACCGGGCAGGGGCCGGCCTCGATCACGGTCACCGGCACCGCAGTGCCGTCGGCGTCGAACACTTGGGTCATCCCGACCTTGCGGCCCAGGAGACTTTTGCGGCCTGCCTTGTCGGCTCGGCGTGCGGCAGTGGCAGTGGATGCAGCCATGTTCATGTCGCCGGCGATACGAGCGGCACGGCGACACCGTCGCCTGCCACCATCTCGCGATCACGCTCGAAGCCGTCGGCTGCGGGAGTTCCCTGGGCTGTTTCCACCCGCCTTTCGGCAGGCAGCCCCGAGCCTTACCCGCAACGCCTTCCAAGCATGCCTGTTCGTGCGCTCCTGAATGTGGTTCCCGAATGACGTGGGCCGCGCGGCAACGTTACCGCGACGAAGCCTTGATCTTGATGTCGACGCCGGCCGGCAGGCTCAGCTTGTTGAGGGCCTCGATCGTCTTGGCCGTGGCCTGGACGATGTCGATCACCCGCTTGTGCGTGCGAATCTCGTACTGCTGCCGGGCCTTCTTGTCGATGTGCGGGCTGGAGAGCACCGTGTATCGCTCGATCCGCGTGGGCAGCGGGATCGGCCCGTGCACTTCGGAATTCGTCCGCTTGGCAGTGTCGACGATCTCTGCGGCGCTCTGATCGAGCACGGCATGGTCGTAGGCTTCCATGCGGATGCGAATGATTTCCTGTGTCGGACCGGCCACGAATCACACTCCACTCGTTGCAAAAATTGCCCTAAAAAACAGCTTTTCAGCTCCTTCAGGGCGAGCCTTGGAAAGTAAGTATCTCGTGGGATCGTGTCAACAACCCACGAAATCCCGGCCGAATCGCCGGCAGTCGCCCCCTACAGCCGCTTGAGCCGAACGTCGCGATACTCCGCCCACATCGGCTTGCCCGCATGCAACTGGAGGGCGAGCACCCCCTCGCGCAGGGCCTTCGCGGGGTCGGCATCGGTGAAGTCGAGGATCAGCCGGCCGTTCAAATAGTGGCGAATCCGGTTGCCCTCGGCCCGAATGACGACATCGTTCCAATCGTCGATTTTCATGAGTTTCGTGAATTCCGCCTGGTCGATGAGGGTGCCGGTGACTTTCTTGCCGGTCTCCGGCTCCCACACAGCCTGCTCGGCAGCCTGGCAGATGCGCTGCCGCCCCCCCGCCCCACCACCTTCGTCGTAGATGAAGCCGGAGACGTTCGGAAGGGTGTGTTCGTTGCGGATTTCGTGCTGGTAACCACGCACCACCCACTTGTTTTTCGCCTGCTCGCCAGAAATCCGCTTGGAGCGGTACTGGATGCCCGAGTTGTTCGTGGCGTTGCAGCGAAACGACAGCCGCAGCTCGAAGTCGCCGACATCGCCGCCCTGCCAGATCAAAAACGTGTTGCCTTGAGCGACGTTGTCGAGGGTCGTCTCGCCGTGGATCACGCCGTCACGCACGCTCCACAGCCGCGGATCGCCATCCCAGCCAGTGAGATCAGTGCCGTTGAAGAGCACCTCCATGCCCTCCGGAGCGGGGGGAGCTGCCGTGGGGGCGACTTCGGCGCGAGCTGCGGCCGCAAGGCTCAGGAAAACCGCACCCATCAGCACGACGATTCGAGGCATGTCTGGACTCCGTGTGGAAAGGCTTTTCGACCCCGTCGAGGGTATCATACTGGCTCGTTTACGAGGATGACGCCTTGAGTTCTGACCGTCGCTTTACCCTGCTTGGCGGTTGGTCGTTCTGGGTCGCCCACGCCTGCTTTTGGGCGGCGACGTTCGCCGCGGCGATGATCGTGATCCGGGCGTTCAAGCCGGCCCTCCCCGACGCGGCCTGGTTCGTCGGCATCCGGGTGATCGCAGCTTTCCTGATCACGTCGCTCGTCCGAATGGCGGCGAAAGACACGCCGCTGCTGGAGCGGCTCGGCATTTCCAAGATCGGGCTCATGGTGGGCGGACCGCTGGCAGGCTCGGTGCTGATGACGCTGGCGTTCGTGGTGTACGACCTCACCGGAGGGGGGGCGCTCGTGCTTCAGAACCCGCTCGACGGAGCCCCCGATCGGCTCGGCATCGCGGCGCGGTTCGTGCTCAACCTCGTCATGCTCGGCACCTGGTCGGCGGCCTACTTCGGATCGCAGCTGCTGCGGGATCAGCGGGCGGCGGAACTGCGCGCCTTCGAGGCCGAGGCCCTCGCCGCCCGCAACGAGCTCAACCACCTGCAGGCCCAGATCAGCCCGCACTTCCTCTTCAATTCGCTGAACACGATCCTCGCGTGCAAACACTCCCCCGACGACATCGAGGTGATCACGCAGTCCCTGGCGAAGTACCTGCGGTTCCTGCTCCGGCCCGTGGCCACGCTCGAGCCGCTCGGCCGGGAGATCGACGCTCTCGAGGAGTACCTCACGATCCAGTCGTTCCGGTTCGGCGACCGGCTCTCCTGCCGGATCGACTGCGACACCGACATCCGCCGCATTCCGGTGCTGCCCGCCATGATCCAGCCGCTCGTGGAAAACGCGCTCAAGTACGGACGGCAGGCCGACGATCAGCCGCTGGAGGTGACAGTGCGGGCCCGCCGTGATCACGACAAGCTCTTTATCGAGGTCGCCAACACGGGCCACTGGGTGCCCGCAGATCAGGCCCAGTCGACCAACACCGGCCTCCACACGCTCCGGCGCAGGCTGCTCATCCATGGCGGCCCAGAGGCCACCGTGACCACGTCGGCACACGACGGCTGGGTGCAGGTTGTCATCCAGATTCCCCTCACGGCGGAGTATGCTCTCACCCCAGCCGCAACTGCCTCGCCGGAGACCACGGAGATTGCCGGATGATCACGGCCCTGCTTGTCGACGATGAACCCAAGGCGATCGATCGCCTCGCCGAGATGCTCGAAGCATTCGAGACGGTCGACGTGATCGGCCGTGCGCGCAGCGTCGACGAGGCCGAGAGGTTTCTCCGGGGCAGGGCTCCGGACGTCGTGTTTCTCGACATCACGATGCCCGGCCGCCTCGGCGTCGATCTCCTCGGCAGCGTCCCCCACGGCACGGCGGTGGTCTTCGTGACGGCCCGCGACAACTACGCGATCGACGCCTTCCGGGCTGGAGCCGTCGACTACGTGCTCAAGCCGTTCGACCACGACCGCCTCGCGATCACGGTGGAACGGCTCGAGCAACGCTTCGCCGCCGATGACAGCCGGATCGCGGCCGAACCGTCAGCGGAGGAACTCGGCGGCGACCGCACCAAGGCCCGTGAAATCTCCGGCGACGAGGGGCAGGCTGTGCGGCTGGCGAGCGGACGCGGCGCTGGCTTCGTGGTGGTGCCCTACGTCGAAATCGCCTGGATCGAAGCGGTGCAGAACTACACTCGAGTGCAGATCATCGGCGAGCCGCCGACGGTGGTGCGCCGCACGATGCAAGAGTGGGAGGCGCTCCTGCCCCCAGCCTTCGCGCGGATCAGCCGATCGCTGATCGTGCAGGTTCCGAAGATCCGCTCCACACAGTGGCAGTCGCGCGACCAGATGCTCGTCTTTTTCGCCGGGATCGAGGAACCGCTGCCGATCGGCCGCACGCCGATGGCCCGCCTCAAGGACCTCTTGCAGCTCTCCTGAGGCGTTCCAGGCCGCCGCCATGAGGCCCCGTCGAGGCCCCACGCCTCACACAAACGCGTCGGCGGTCTCGGCCGGCGCGGGGCCGTACTTGAGCGGGGCCATCGTGAAGCTCGCCCGCCCCTGGCTCACGCTGCGCACGGCGGCCGAATAGCCAAACATGCTCGCGAGCGGCGCCTCCGCCGTGAGCACGTTCATGCCGCTGCGGATCTCGGTGTTGGTGATGATCGCCCGGCGCTGCTGGAGGTCGTTGATCACGTCGCCAAGGTGCTCCTCCGGCACCGTCACCTCCACCCGCATCACCGGCTCGAGCAGCACGCTGCCGGCCGCGTCGAGCAGGCGATCGATCGCCTCGGCGGCCGCCATCCGGATCGCCACGTCGCTCGGCGGCGGATCGGGAATCGGGCTTTCGAGCACCACGATCCGCACGCCCCACAGGGGGCAGCCCTTCAACCCGCCGCGCTCGGCGCTCTCGCGCACCGACTGCGTCATGAGCGCGGCCATCGCCGCCAGCGACTCGCTCTCCGGAAACCACCCCTGCTCCACCGTCACGGTGGCCTGCTCGTCGACCGGCTCCGCGCGGAGCGTGACGGTGGCCACGAGATTCTGCCCGCCCACCTGGCGGTTGATCGAGCCGGCGACGGTGGCCGGCCGTTCGAGCGTCTCCTTATAGCTCACCCGCGGTTTGTGCACGCGGCACGTGAGGTTGAAATCCCGCTCCAGGCGGTGGCGGATCACCTCGAGGTGCAGCTCGCCCATCCCCGAGATCAGCGTCTGCCCGGTCTCCTCGCTCTCGATCGCCCGGAACGTCGGATCCTGCCGCTTCATCATCTCGAGCACATCGCCGAGCTTCTTGCGCTCGAGGCTCGTCTCCGGCTCGATCGCCATCGAGATCACCGTCTCGGGAAACTGGATGCTTTCGAGCAGGATCGGCTCGCCTGCATCGCAGAGCGTGTCGCCGGTGACGCTCGCCCTCGGGCCGATCACGCCCACGATGTCGCCGGCGAAGGCCTCCTCGATCTGCTCGCGGCGGTCGGCCTGCACATGCCAGAGCTGGGCGATGTTTTCCTTCTTCTGCCGCAGCGGATTCCAGGCCCGGCTGCCCGCCTTGAGCGTGCCGGAATAGACCCGCACGAAATACAGGTCGCCGTGCTTCTCGGCGATGATCTTGAACACGAGCCCCGAGAACGGGGCCTTCGGGTCGGGCTTTCGCACCGCGGGCACAGGAGGCTTCTTCGACGGATCGAGGCCCTCGACCGGCGGCACGTCGGCCGGGCTCGGCAGATACCACGCCACTGCGTCGAGCACGGGCTGCACGCCGATGCAGTCGAGGGCCGAGCCGGCGAGAATGGGCACCACCTTCCGCGCGATCGTGGCCTGACGGATCGCCTTCCGCATGAGGTCGGGCGGAATCGGCGCCTCGCTCATCGCCAGCTCCGCGATCTCGTCGGAATAGTCGAAGAGCGTAGAGACGAGCTGCTCGCGGTATTCGGCCGCCATGTCGGCGAGCTCGTCGGGGATCGGCGACTTCGTGACGGCCGTGAGCGCCGCCCCGCCGGCGAGCGCCTCGTCCTTCGGCGGAAACGTGAGCAGCTGCATCTCGACGAGGTCGACGATGCCGCGAAACGGATCCTTCACGTGGGGCGGGCCCATCCCCTGCGGCACGTGGAGCACGAGCGGCTTCGCGCCGAGCCGCTTCTCGATCTGGTCGATCGTGCCGAAGAAGTCGGCCCCCTCGCGGTCGAGCTTGTTGACGAGCGCGATCCGCGGCACCCCGTATTTGTCGGCCTGCCGCCACACCGTCTCGCTCTGGGCCTCTACGCCCTCGCGGGCACTGAACACGACCACCGCCCCGTCGAGCACCCGCAGGCTGCGCTCGACTTCGGCTGTGAAGTCCACATGGCCCGGCGTGTCGATGAGGTTCACCGTCACGTCCCGCCACTTGAACGACACGGCGGCCGAATAGATCGTGATCCCCCGCTCCTGCTCCTCGGGATCGAAGTCGGTGATCGTGGTGCCGCGGTCCACCTCGCCGAGGCGGTGGCTCGTCTTCGTGTAGAAGAGCATCCGCTCGGTGAGCGTGGTCTTGCCGGCGTCGATGTGGGCGACGATGCCGATGTTGCGGATGGTTTCGAGCTGGCGTGCCATGGGAGACTCGGGCAGTGGGGCGGAAGAACCGAGATCATTCCCGCCATCGGCCGCGTTGTCCACCCGACGGACCCGGCGGCCGACGGTCAGCCGGCGAACACCTCGAGCCGCCCGGCCGCCAGGCCGAGCGATGCCGCGCGAGTGGAGAGCATGTCGAGAGCTTTTGCACCCGTCGGGCCGAGGGCGAGCGTCCAGTCGTTCACGTAGAGATCGACGTGCTGCATGAGCACGCGGTCGTCGAATTCCTGCGCGTGGGCCCGCATCGTGGGCAGGGCGGCGCTGCGATCACGGAGCGCCAGCATGAGCGAATCATGGATCACCCGTTGCACCGTGGCGATCGTCGCGCCGGAAAGCTGCCGACTGGCCACGATGCCCCCGAGCGGCAGCGGGCAGCCGGTCTCTGTCTCCCAGCGGGTGCCGAGATCTTCGACGAGCGCGAGGCCGTGCGCTTCCCAGGTAAACCGCCCCTCGTGGATGCAGACGCCGAAGTCGGCCGTGCGAGCCGTGAGCCGCGGCATGATCTCGGAGAACACGACCTGCTCGACGCGGCTCGTGCGCGGATAAAAAAGATCGAAGAGGAGCGAGGCCGTGGTGTGCCGGCCGGGGCAGAGCGTGAGCTGGCCGGCGTGCGACGGCCGCGTGCCCGGCTGGGCCGCGAGCAAGAGCGGCCCGACGCCGAAGCCCAGAGCCGAGCCGCTCGGGAGCACGACCACGCTGTCGGCTGCCAAAAGCGCAGCATGGAAGCTCGCCTTGCAGACGTCGAAGTCGCCGGCGAGCAGCCGCTCATTGAGCGTCTCGACGTCGAGCAGTTCGACCTGGAAGTCGAGCCCCCGCCAGTCCACGGCCCGCGTCAGGAGCCCGTGAAACGCGAACGTGTCGTTGGGGCAGGTGGAGATGCCGAGCCGGATGCGTTGCGTCATGCCCGCGCTCCGAGGAGCATCGCGGCGAGCTCCGCAGCCGCGCGGCAGGCGGCTTCGATCTGCCAGCGGGAGATGTCGCGGTCGCCGGCCGCGTTGGAGATGCCGCGAACGATGTCGAGCGGCACCCCGGCGAGCCGGCAGGCCGCGGCGACCGCGAAGCCTTCCATGTCTTCGGCTTCGGCGTCGGGAAAGAGCTGGAGCCGCGACCGCACGTCGGCATCATCCGCCGACGCGGCGCAGGCCGAGAGCAAGAGGCCGACCCGCGCGGCGGAAGCCGGAAGCCGGCCGCTCGTGCAGGCAAGCACGTCGCCGATCCGCGTCGCTGGATCGGATCCGTCGCCGGGCCACTGTGGCCAGCCCATTGCCTCCGCCGGCACGAACGCCTCGCCCGAACCCGCGCCGACGCCGTGGCAGGCGACCCGCTCGAATGCATAGGCCTCGCCGATCGTGAGCCGGTCCGACATCCGGCCGGCGATGCCGACGAGCAGCACACTGTCAGGCCGGTGCTCGGCGATCAGTTGAGCGGTGCGAGCCGCCGCCACCACGGGGCCGAAGCCGCAGAGTTGCAGGCAGAACGAGCCACTACCGCCTGCCCGCACCACCGGCTCGATGATGCGGCGTTCCGACTCGGTGGGTACGAGAACAAGATGGTGCCGCATGCCGAAGGGCACGACACTGTCCGGTCGCTGCTGGGGGAGTTTCATCTCCTGGCATCATAGGCTACCGCGACCATGAGGCCGCGGTGAGCCCCGCCGGTGCGGTATACTGTGGCTATGATTCGCAATGGAGCTGCTTATCGCCTTCAGTCCGACGAGGAGGCCCGGGCCGTGCTCCAGCGGATGAGCGTCGCAGAGTCGATCGCGATCGGCGAGGCGCTCCTGTGATGCCGACGCGATCGTGTTCGTCTCGCCGGCCGCGAGATGGACATGCTCGACGCTGCAGGCGTGGTCCGCAGGCATGGCGATCGGCTCGACGTGGCGTACCTGGAGCGGGCACTCCGGCCGATCTGCGAACTCGCCGAAGACATGGCCCCGTGGAACCGGCTGCATCGCGTGCTCACGTCGGCTCCTCCGGAGGGGCCGTAAGTCACGCAGGCGGGACCCCGGGATCGACGGGCTCGGGAACCCCGACATAAGACAGTGCCGTGGAAGATCGTGAAGAACGCATAATTCAGCTGCGGCGGCGTCGGCGGATCATGAGGCCGCCGGCGGCGAGGCCGGTGAGGGCCATCGCCCAGGTGGCCGGCTCGGGCACGGCGACGAAGTCGAGCATCACTTCTTGGCCGACGAGCGAGGTGGTGAAGAAGCCGCGGCCGGTGGGCGAGAGCGCATCACCCTGGGCGTCGAGGAGCGAGCCGCCCACGAAGAGATTCGAGATGCCGCTCACCGTGCCGCCCGACAGGTCGTAGATCATCCACGCACGGTTGACGTCCCAGAACGAGTTCGACCAGTCGACCGTGCTGCCATCTTGGTTGAACGACAGAGCGAGCGTCGTCGAGCCCGAGAACGTGAGGTTGCCCGACGGCATGATGATCTGGTCGTAGTTCACGCCGGCCGTGCCCGTCGTGTTGGCGATCAGCTCCCAGTTCACCAGTGCTCCGGCCTCGTAGGTGAGACCGCCGTTGAACGTCTGAGTGCCCGGCGAGTTGCCCGGCGAGTGGGTGCCGGCAATCGTGGCGCTGCCACCGACCGTGCCGGTGCCGCTGAGCGACGCGATCAGCGCGACGTTCAGCCCGCCCGCGATCGAGCCGTTGAGCCGGAGGCCGCCATCGTTCACCGACGTGAGCCCGGTGTAGGTGTTGGCCGCCGTGAACGCGAGCACTCCCGCCCCCGACTTCGTGACCGTGCCCGTCCCACTCATCACGCCGGAGTAGGTGCCGGACGTCGCCTGGGCAAACTCGACAACGCCTCCATTTTGGATCGCCCCCTGCACGCCGCTCGTCGAGCCGCGGATCCTGCTGCCGGAGGAGATGACCGTGCCCCCTGAGTAGGAGTTTGTTCCGGCGAGCACCAATTCGCCGGCGATTTGCGTGTACAGCGCCCCTGTTCCGCTCATGGCGCCGACGTAGGAGCCGGCGTCGCTGCCGAGGAAGCG
>Ga0315902_10005683_pt1 | contig 17478 bp, 16 predicted proteins | sample LakEriMetagenome_9_FD_203523 | JGI IMG/M metagenome (GOLD analysis project Ga0315902, IMG submission 203523) | Freshwater fungal communities from buoy surface, Lake Erie, Ohio, United States - Buoy 12 MA117 | ecosystem: Environmental > Aquatic > Freshwater > Lake > Lake biofilm | place: USA...
TGCCCGCACCGTCGACACCCTCTGGGACGCCATCGCCCGGATCATCCAGACCTTCTCCCCCCAAGAATGCCGGAACTACTTCTCCGCCGCCGGATATGATGCAGACTGATCGGAAAATGCTCTAGCGCGTCTGATTGGCCGGGCGCCTGCGCGTCAATGTATTGTGACGTGTCGTCCTTCGGCAGGATGGCGGGCGGTGCGGTCAGTAGTACGACGCCAGTGTTCACGGTGGGCGCCCAGATGGGCGCGGCCTCTTTGGCGTCGAGGGCCGGCGACAACAGGAAATCGCAGCCCCCATCGAGACTTCGTCGCCTCGGTTGCTGCGGTGTCGGCGTTCGGTTCCAACTGAGCGGCCTCGAAGTCGCGCTGATAGTCCTCGTTCCGGCGCAGCCATTCCCAAGCGAGTTCGGGCGAGACGAGGCCTTCGACGTATTCGTAGCGCTCGGGTGATCGCCAGTGCGAGATGTCGGGGGTCATGTATCCTCCGCCAGCAAACCTGCAGCAGCTTCGCTGCGCAGGATTCCGCCACCCGAGCGCCAGCGGAAGCCGGAGAATAGGAAACGGGTGATGCCGCTGCGGCATCACCCCCGCATCAACGACGCGGGTGCCCGTGTGCGAGCTCGCGGTAGCCGTGCTGGGTCATCCATTTCGCACGATCGAGATGGCTGTCATGGATGCGGCGGGCCCGCTCCGGTTCGGCGGCCGGGTCTATTCCGAACAGGATCGATACGGCCTCTTCCCAAGCAGCGCCGTCCGACGCGGCATCAAGGAGACGGAGGTAAAGCGTCATGTGCGCCCGATCATAGTCGGTGATCGACGCGCTCTCCGGCGGTCGTTCGAGGAAGTCTGCCTTGGTCACGACGCCCCACCTGGAATCACAGAGCCCCTGCGTGTCGGCATGGCGTTAACCAAGCCCGACTTCGACGGCAACTGGTATGGCTGTCTGCTCGCAACGCGAGTTGGCCGTCGTGGAACGGCGCTAGTTTTTCTTCCGCATGTCACTGGCGGCTTTTCGGCCATGGACGAGCATCACCCCTTCACCTTGGTCGGACTGCAAGAGGACGATGCCATGCGCTTCAAATGCCCGGCGCACCTGATCGCGCGTGCTCTCGTAGACCTTCAAGTCGCTCTCCGACTCGAGGCGCTTGAGCGCGGTCAGTGATACACGGGCTTCGTCAGCGAGCGTCTCCTGTGTCCAACCCAGCAGCGCGCGTGCGGCCCGCGACAGTCGGGCGGTGATCATGCATGATCACCTCCACTCGGACCTCAGCGCACGCCAGAACTACGACTATAATAGTCGCTCTTGGCTTCTCGGGCCAGACTGAAGAGCGTCTATTGCGGTCGTTCGAGTAGTTCAGGCCGCAACCTGATTCGGATGCTTTGGCCGACGAAGGCCCCGTCCGGATCGACCGTACGGGGCGTCGCCGGAGTCTCAGTCACCGTTGCGGCGGCTGGGGCGAGACCAGATGAGGCTGAAAGCTTCGCCATCCTCGTCGTCGAACAGGTTGGCGTAGATCGGGGCGTTGAAGCTCGGGTCGTCCAGCTTGAGACCAAGATAGTCGCGGCCCTCGTTGGAGCGCTTGGACCAGGCGGCGCCGATCTCGGCGCGACCGACCAGGACGCGGTGGCTGGGGGCGTTCTCGCCGGTGGCCCGGGTCTCGGGGACGATGCGGACGTTCTTGGCCTGAACGCTCAGGGTGACGATCTCGCCGGTGAACTCGTTCGTGCCGATCTTCTTGAAGGTGCCGATGGTGGCCATGTCATTTCTCCTCGATCTGAAGTCTCGAGCCCGCACCATTGCGGCCTCGATGGCGATCGGCGGGCCGGAGACGCTCGGCGGCGCACCCCAGCCTCGGGGCCCCAGCTCGCTGGGGTAGGCTTGGGGCCTGACAGCAAAGGAGGAACTTTCTTGTCCCGCGAGGAATGGCGGCGCAGCCGGCAGGGGAAGAAAGTTGTGACGGCGCTGTTGCGCCATAGGCGAGCGAGGCGCGAGCCGGTCTTCGGCCAGATCAGGCCATTGAAGAGGCCGCTCGGGTGCGCTCGATCTGGCTAGATCCCGAGGGGATGACGTGGCGGCGCAGGGCATCGGCCGAATTGGCACGCGCGGCTTACGCGATCGGCGTTTCTGAGCGCGGAGCTGGCACGTCTCGTCCTGCTGATGAGGGGCGCCTGACCGGTGACGCCCGTCAGCCTGCGTTTGGTCGGTCGGCTAGTGAGCAGCCTGGGATCAGACGATCAGCGAGCCCTGCGCCATGACAGGTTGCGCGCTGACGTGCGCGCCCTTTCGCCCGATCCCACATCAGGTCGGTCGAAGGTTGGTGCGTGGTGCACGTCCGCTTTCTGGTCCGGCTCTGCGGTCAGTTCGACATTCAGGCATTAGCGACGCCCCGGCTGGTCGATCCTGGCGGGGTGAGTGACGTCACGCGGATGAAGGTCGTGACCGCAACGGCAATCGCCCCGATGACCGAAAACACGAGCTGCCAGGTTTCCGACGGCATGGTGTGCTTCACGATGCCATGCGTCGCGTGAAAGCCCGCGATGGCTGCGGGCGCGACGAAAGCCAAGGCGACGAGGAGTTTCAGCCAGGCTGGCCGCAGGATGGCGAGCAGAAGCTGGCCGACGCCGAGTGCGATACCGGCACCAACGGCACCGATGACGATGGCGCCGACCAGGCCAGCGCCGGTCTCATGCGCCCAAATGCCCGCGCTGACGCCGATGAAGGCTGGAAGCGCAAAGACGGCGAGCGTGAACAGCAACCAGCAAAGCACGCCGATGGCGGCGAGCGAACCGAGAATGGCGAAGACGATCATGGTGGTGGCCTCCGTGAGAATAGGTCTGACGGGTGCGCCGACCACCACCACCAAGGCACACTACAGAGTATAGCCAAATTCGATGCGCTTCGGGAGCGGAAATCGAGCCGATCTCCGCCCGCGAAGCTGTTCGGCCAGACATCAGACGTCGAACGGATCGATCTCGGCCACGACCTCGGCATCGCCGTCAAACTCGTTGCAGGGAGTGACAGACAGCGTGCCGTCGCCCGCCCGGAAGATGATGATGGCGACCATCAGGGTGCCAGCGAGGCTGTTTGCGAAGGCATAAGCGGCGTCGAGGGACATCGGTCCGGCTCCTGTTTCGAGCGGAGGACCATCCCCCGCTGACAGGCGCCCGATGTGTCCGGCCGAGGGCCGCAATCACCGCGTAGGCGAAGACGAAGCGGCGGCACGCGAAGGCGTAGCCGACCCTTCACGGGTTGATGGCATCAGGCCCCCGGTTGGACCAAGGATCAGCGCATTTGAAGCGGGGGTCGCGAAGTTTCAGATTAGGAGCTACACCGATGGCCGGACCACGATGCTGGTGCTGACGTAGCTCTTCATGCTAACGACAGAACTTGACGCAGTCATCATGCGAAGGCTTGCCGCCGATATGTTTGCACCCTTCAACGCAGTTCAGATTCGTGTGTCAATCGACGATATTGACCCTCCTGCTTGGAGGCGTCTGATCGTACCGATCGACTGGAATCTGGAGCAATTGCACCTGACAATCCAAGCGGCGTTTAACTGGTGGAATTACCACCTGCATGAGTTTCAGATTGGCGGACTGCGCTTTGGCGATGCGGCGGCTGCCTACGAAAGCTCCAGCGGGGATGATCCCAAGGTGTTTGAGCAGACGGACGTTCGCTTGCGTGACTTCACGAGATCTGGTGCGAGGTTCAGCTACCTGTATGATTTCGGCGACGGGTGGTCGCATACCGTTGAGTTAGAACAATGGCTTTCCCTCGACCTCGCACCAACGAAGGCTCAATGCATCGACGGTGCACGGGCTCGCCCTCCCGAAGATGTCGGCGGAATACCCGGCTATCAGCGGTTTCTAGAAATCTTGGCGAACCCGAGCGACCTGGAACACGATGAAACCAAGCAATGGTGCGGAGGATATTTCGATCCTGACTGGTTCGATCTCGCGACTGTCAACAAGGACGTGAGCAATGCGCTGAAGCCCAATGTGAAGCGGCGTCTTCACCAGCCGAAGCCGCGAAAGGCTTGAGTGCATCGGTGGCGCCTAGGCGCCACCAGAGCCGAACTTCCAGACCGGGATGCCGAGCTTCTTCGCCTTGTCGGCGAGATTGTCCTGAATGCCGGTGCCGGGGAACACGATGACCCCGATCGGCAGCACGTTCAGCATCTGATCGTTGCGCTTGAACGGGGCGGAGCGGCCATGCTTGGTCCAGGCGGGGGCAAAGCCGATCTGGGTAACGCCGCGGTGGTCGGCCCAGCGGGCCGCGATCTTCTCGGCGCCTTTTGGAGATTTGCCGTGCATCAGCACCATGTCGGGGTGCTTCGCGCGGACCTGGTCGAGCTTCGCCCAGATCAGTTGATGGTCGTTGAAGTCGAGCCCGCCGGTCAGTGCGATCTTCGGTCCGGCGGGCAGCAGCACCTCGCGATCGGCGCGTTTGCGGGCGGCGATGAAGTCGCGGCTGTCGATCATCGCAGAGGTGAGCTGGCGATGGTTGACGCGTGAGCCGTGGCGGGGAGACCAGTTCGAGCCGGTCGTCTTCCGGTAGAGCTCGGCACCGGTGTCGCGGAAGAGTTCGAGGGCGTCACGGCGTTCGATGAGCCGCTGTCCGGTGGCGATCAGCGCTTCGAGCTGCACGGCCTTCACCTCGGAGCCATCCTGTTCGCGCTGCCCCTGCTTCTGCGCCAGCTCGTTGTCGTCGAGTGTGCGTTCGACCCGTTCGACGGCGCGGTGGAAGGTGTTGACCGTTGACCACAGTAGGTCGTCGAGATCTGCGTCGAGGCCGGTATCTGCCATGGTGGCAATCAGCGCGTCGAAGATGTCGGCGACGGCGCCGGCGATCACGCGATCTTCCGGAATTGGTCGCGGATCGGGTTCATCGTCGCGGGGATGGAAGCCGTAGAGCTGAAGCTCGGTCAGAACATGGTCGGTGGGAGAAGAGAAGTGGTCGGGCTCAAATTCGTTGTGCTCGCTCATGGGAAGCTCCGTTCGCTGGACCGCGACCGCCGCGGCCTTCATGGCGACGAAGCCGTCGGACGGGCTGGACTGGCACCCCAAGCGACAGCGAGGGGCCGCAGCGTGAGCGAAGGACCGCAGGGGCCGGCTATTTTCTCTCGCGATGGAAAGGCCCGAGCCGGGGTCCCCGCGCGGCTTGACCGCGTGGGGTGGAACGGGCCGCCGGAAAATAGCCGGCCACAAGGTTGCCTGGATGGACCGTCTGATGGCCGATCGCCCTCTGGAAGGCCGGGACACGGTCCTCTGGCGAAACGGTCATCCCGGATGCGAGCGTTGATCGAAGTGCTCGACCGGCAGCCGCCTGCCTCCATCACGGTTAAGCTGCATGCTCCATGAAGCGTGCGACGTCCTGGGGCGCGATCTGGACACGGATGGCCGCCCGGAGCGCTGCGAGTCCCAGCAGCCGGAGGTCTTCATTGAAGTCGCCGAGGGTCGGAGACAGGATGACCGCCTCGATGCCCGCTTCCTCCGCGCGGGTCATCAAGGTCGTCACCGCTGCATCGCCGGCGGGATCGTCATCACGCGCGACATACAGCCGGTGCAGGGTGTCGGGGAACTGGATGGCAGCGAGATGCGCTGCCGACAGCGCGGCCGCCATCGGCATGGTTGGCAGGACGCAGCGCAGCGACAGCATGGTCTCGACGCCTTCGCCGGCAGCCATCACCGAGCCCGGCAGTCCGAAGCGCACGGCAGACCCGAGGAGATTGCCCATCGCCCGTCTCGGTGTCTCGACGGGCGCCTTGCCTAAGGTCGCTTCGTTGAAGCCGTCGGGGTCCAGCCAGGTGCGATGTGCGCCGGTGAGCTCGCCATTGAGATCCGTGACGGCTGCGATGATCGCCGGCCAGATCTCGGTCGGGGAATGCTCATTGGGGCGGAAGAAGCAGCGGGGATGAAAGCGCAGCGATCCGGTTTCGTGCAAAGACGTAATGCCGCGTCTGCGCAGATACGTCTCGGCGAGTGTACGGTTAATCGGCTGTGCCATCGCGAAGAGACGTCTCGCGGCTTCTGGCGAACCCATTGGCACCAAGGACGTCTTAGCCCGCCGCGACTCTCGTGCGGGCTCTGGATGCGGGAGGCTCAAGAAGCGCCGCGCTTCCTCGGCGACCTGCTTGAAGTCGGGAAGGCCGCAGGTTTCGCGAATGACATCGAGCAGATCGCCATGCTCGCCGGTGGCGGCGTCGGTCCACTTGCCGGCGGCGCCCTTACCCGTCTGCGGCCCCTTGAGCCGCACGAACATTGAGCGGCCCGGCGTGTTGCGAACGTCGCCTACCAGCCAGTAGCCTCCCTGTTTTGTGCCGTTGGACAAATGGTGCCTGCACACGGCTTCGGCTTGGCTGGCCAGGCGCGCCGAAAGATCGGATGCGTCCAAGTTGGCCATCACGCGGCCTCCCGCTCAGAGATCCGCGTGACCGGATAGCGCTCCATCACCTTGGCAAGGACGGCCACACCGGTCGCGTCGGTGGGAACGAACATTCGGAGCTTCCAGGAGATGATCTCGTGGAATAGGCCGTAGGCCCGAAGCCGGTCGCGCATCGTGTCGGAGAAGCCTGATAGCTCGATGCGGTGCACGCCCATGACCCGCGCGCGATGAAGCTGGAGGCCCTCAGTGAGATCGAGGACGGTGCTGCCTGCCGCCAAGGCTGCAAAGGCGTCGGCAGCCGTCAGCGTGGGCGCTCCGATCGCGAGCGCGTTGGCCGCCCAAGCTGGAGACACGCGTCGCCCGATGATGCGTTCGCCATCGTCCGTCTGAAGGCGATAGACACGCGTGCACTCATCCGGGAGACGCTTCCAGATCGGGAGCAGGAGCCCGGCGACGACATGGATTGTGCTGTCGGTGAACTCGGGGATCTGCCCCAGTTCGCGCTGCCACGCCGCCGCGAAGACCTCGCGATCGACCGCCCGCCAATGGCTTTCCGCCATCGACGCCAGCGATGCATGGTGATGTTCCATCGGCCGGAGCAAGCGCACCCGGCGTTCGATTTCGCCATCATCCAGCATGATGCTCGGGGCAGGCACCTGAACCGCCGCCCGCGCGGACCGCTCGTTAATCAGCAGAGCTGCACGTGGATCGGCGAGAAGCTCGAAGGCTTGGTCGAGCGACAGGGGCCGGTTCCGCTCGCGCTGGGTGATCGTCAGCAAGCGGGTTTCCGCGCTAGTGGCGGGATGCGTGTAGATGGTGTGCCGGTCGATGACGACGAAGCTTTCGGCCTTCAGCGTTTCCAGCCCGATGTCATAGGTGCCGCTGGCCACTGCTCCGGCAATTCGGGCATTCAGAAGCTGCTCGAAGGCGGTGAACAATATGCCCTGCAGGTCGATCGTCAGCGCCAGCAAGCGATTGAGAGAGGTCGTGATCGGCGGTAGCTCGTCGCGGATGCCCGTGTCGTCCATCAGGCTGAGGCCAGTGGCGCTCTCGAAGAGCTGGAGCGGGCAGCCATCGACCTTGCCGCGGACGATCAGTAGGTAAAGTTGGCGCAGCGCGTCGCGCGCGTGGGGGCTTTCGAGATTGTCCTCGGGTCTGAAGAGGCCCTGTCCGCCGGTCTGGCGCTGGCCGCGCGTGATTGCCCCGAGCGTGTCGAGCCGGCGGGCAATGGTCGACAGGAAGCGCTTCTCGGCTTTCACATCGGTTGCGATCGGACGAAACAGCGGCGGCTGCGCCTGGTTGGTGCGATTGGTGCGACCAAGGCCCTGAATGGCGGCGTCGGCTTTCCAGCCCGGTTCGAGGAGATAGTGGACACGAAGGCGCTGGTTCCGCGCCGCGAGGTCAGCGTGATAGCTGCGCCCGGTGCCGCCAGCATCACTGAACACGAGGATGCGCTTGGCATCATCCATGAAGGCGGCGGTCTCGGCGAGGTTGGCGGAGCCCGGACGGTTCTCGACCATGAGCCGATCACCTTTGCGGATGATGCGCCGCGATCGCCCGGTCACCTCGGCAACCAAGTCCACTCCGAAGCGCTGGACGATCTGATCGAGCGCGCCAGGCACCGGCGGCAGGCTTGCGAGTTTCTCGATCAGCCGGTCACGCCGGGCGACCGCTTCACGGCTTTCGACGGGCTGGCCGTCGCGGGTGACAGGTCGCGAAGAGAGGTTGCAATCCGCGTCGGTGAACGGCTCGTAGAGCTGCACCGGGAAGGAGTGTTGAAGGTAAGACAGCACATATTCGCGCGGCGTAATGTCGACGCGCACGTCGTTCCATTCCTCGGTCGGCACCTCGGCCAGTCGCCGCTCCATCAGTGCCTCGCCGGTGGAGACGATCTGGACAACAGCCGCGTGCCCGTCATCGAGATCGCGCTGGATCGAGCGGATCAGCGTTGGGGTCTTCATCGAGGTCAGCAGGTGCCCGAAGAAGCGCTGCTTGGTGCTTTCGAAGGCCGAACGGGCGGCAGATTTGGCGCGCGGGTTGAGCGTGCCGGTCTCGCTGGTGATGTTCGCGGCGCGCATCGCGGCATCGAGGTTGTTGTGGATGATGGAGAACGCGCCAGCATAGGCGTCATAGATGCGGCGTTGCTCGTCGGTGAGCGCGTGCTCAACCAGCTCGTACTCGACCCCGTCGTAGGACAGGGATCTGGCGGTATAGAGGCCGAGGGCGCGAAGATCGCGGGCCAGCACCTCCATCGCCGCGACGCCGCCGGCCTCGATGGCTGCGACGAATTCTGCTCTGGTGGCGAACGGGAAATCCTCGCCGCCCCACAGGCCAAGACGCTGGGCATAGGCGAGATTGTGGACGGTGGTGGCGCCTGTCGCTGAGACGTAGACGATTCGAGCGCCGGGGAGGGCGTGCTGGAGCCGCAAGCCGGCACGGCCCTGCTGCGATGGCGCGACATCGCCTCGTTCTCCCTTTCCGCCGCCGGCGTTCTGCATGGCATGGCTCTCGTCGAAGATGATCACCCCGTCGAAATCAGAGCCCAACCAATCGACGATCTGGCGGACGCGCGAAACCTTGTCGGCCTTCTCATCGGACCGCAGCGTGGCATAGGTGGTGAATAGGACGCCTTCCGGCAGTGTGATCGGCCGTCCCTGGGGGAAGCGGGAGAGCGGCGTCACCAGCAGGCGCTCCATGCCCAGGGCCGACCAGTCGCGCTGCGCATCCTCGATCAGCTTGTCCGACTTCGAGATCCAGACGGCCTTGCGCCGACCGTGCAGCCAGTTGTCGAGGATGATGGCGGCGGACTGGCGCCCCTTGCCCGCGCCCGTGCCGTCGCCGAGCATGAAACCGCGCCGGAAGCGGACGGCGGATGCCGCCTCGTCGGGTGCGGCAGAGACGACATCGAGCGTCGCGTCGATGGTCCAGGCGCCGCTGAGGAAGCCCGTATGCGCCTCGCCGGCATAGATCACGGTTTCGAGCTGCGCGTCCGACAGTACGCCCTCGTTGATGAGCCGTTCAGGCACGCGTGGACGATAGCTTGGCTTGGGCGGCGCGACCGACGCCATGGCCGCCGATTGCACGAGCTTGGTTGGATGGGCCTGAGAGCCGGGAATGCGGATCGTCTGAAGTCCGTATTCCTCGTAGATGGCGTCGGTCAGCCGACCATCTTCGGCCGGCTTCCAGTCGAGGGTCTCATAGGCGAGGTCCAGGTAAACCGGCTCCTCGAGTGATGACCTCTGCGGCGCGTTCGCGGTGCCGCGCGCAATCGGACAGGCAACCTGCTTCGTCGCCATCGCCGACGGTGCCGGCAGGGCGACGAAACCCGCCAGTGTAAGCCGTGGGGGAACGTGTTCCGTGACCCAGCCCATAAGCGTCTGCGTGTCGGGTGCGTGACCCTGTGATGCGGGAAACCGGGCGGGATCGTCTGCTGGCAGCTTGTCGAAGACTGTGAGCCGCGTCTCGATGGTTGTGCCGTGCTTGGCGTAGACGGCGCCGTCGATGCTCGCGGTGAATACGACGCGCCCGCGCTCCTGCAGTCGGATGAACGCGTCGCGCCAGGCTGGATGCTCCGGGCTGACATTTGCGTCGGTGATGGCCACCAGGCGCCCGCCTTCGGCGAGGCGGGCGAGCGCGGATGCGATGTGTCGCAGCGCTGCGTCGGCCATGCGACCGGTGACGTTCGCCATCGCCGAGAATGGCGGGTTCATCAGCACGACCGATGGGACCACGGCCGGGTGCAAATGATCGTCGATCTGCGCTGCGTCGAAGCGCGTGACTGCGACCGCCGGGAAGAGGGAGGAGAGGAGGCTGGCGCGGGTTTCCGCCAGTTCGTTGAGGATCAAAGTAGCGCCCGCAATCTCGGACAGAATGGCGAGCAAACCGGTCCCGGCGGACGGTTCGAGCACACGGTCGGCAGGTGTAATAGCGGCCGCGCGAGACGCGATGAATCCGAGCGGGATGGGCGTCGAGAATTGCTGGAACGTCTCGCTTTCGAGGGAGCGGCGCGTGTGCGTGGGAAGCAGACCGGCGACTTTTGCGACCAGCGGCAGGGCAGCGGCCGGAGAGCCGGCTTTTTGCAGAAGCGCTTTGCCGAATTTGCGGAGGAAGAGAACAGTTGCTGCCTCGCAGGCATCGTAGGCCAGTTTCCAGTCCCAGGCTCCGGCAGCGTCGCTCGCGTTGAAGCTCGCTCCCATCGCGTCACGAAGCAGGGTGGCGTCGACACGTCGGCCGGCTTCGAGATTGACGAGGATGGATCGGGCGGCATCGAGCAGGGCCGCCATTCGGTCGACGCGTGGCAGATGAGACGCCGGCCTATGTTCTTGCGCGCATGGTGCGGAACGATCGTGCATGGGGAAGACCTCGAGGAGAGCGGGAACAGGGCGAGCCCTCGGCCGCTCTCTCTCGACCGTCCGGGCTCAAACCCGTCCCGGCCCCCTCTGCCTCTCGACGTGCGAGCGGCAGGCTGAATCAGCCGAAGCGCCGGCCCGCTTCGGTGAAGGTGTAGCCGTTCGCCGCAATCGCCTCGTCGACCACCGCGTCCGAGGTCAGATGCTCATATTCCCTTTCGAGCTGGCGATAGAGCCAGCGGGCCAGGTCACGGAGCGCTTCAGAGACGGCATCTTCTGCATCGGCGGTCATGTCTTGACCCACGGGACTGTCGCGATCGACCATGATGGCCATGCACTGCTCGTGATAGTAGCGCCCCCGGTAGGTCATCGTGGCGCGGAGCTGGTAGAAGTTGCGCCGCTGAACGGCCTGGAGGGTATCGGCGATCCGGTGAAGCGCGGTATCCGTCGGTGCATAGGCCCGGATGCGCCCGGCGGCGGATATCGCGTGTCGGTGGTCGCCCTCGAAGCAGGCTCCGTCGCCCTGGCTCCAGAAGCCCGAAAACCAGATGCAGGGTTTCGAGCGGGTGCTACCGCCGAACAGTCGGACAGGGCGCCTCCTGAGACTGATGCCGAGGATCATGCAAATGCGTTCGAAGTCGTCATAAACGTACTCGAACCAGTCATAATCGAAGCCACCCTCGCGGTACCATCCGCGGGCGGCGTCCTTCGCCGCAGCGGAGAGTTTGTCGAGGCGATAGACGATGGTTTCGATGATCTCAGGCATCGGGATCACCTCCATCCACCGCGGCGGCGAGCCAGCCATCGGTGTCGATCCATCCGAGGGTCTCACCCGTGCCGAGGTCGAGGACGTGCGCACCGCCGCCAAACGCATTGAGCCGGGGCCGCGAGCAGGTATTGGCGTATTGGAAGCCCCAACGACCCTTCAGGCTGAATTCCGCCGCGCAGAGTTTCACGAACTGGATCAGCCGTTCGGGATCGCCGGAGACGTCATCCCGTAGCCAGAGCTGCGAGCCGCCGTGCTCCGGCTGGATGGAGACAAGGAAGCCCTCCGACGGCGGTTCTTCCGACGCGCCCGCTTCGGACAGGGCATTGTAGAGATCGAGTGCGCGCGCGGCGTTCTGAGCTGTGCCGACGTCGAGCAGGCACGAGAAGTGCGTGAAATAGTCTGCCATGACAGTCTCCCACGAAAATGAAAAAGCCCAGCGCGGCGACCGGGCTTATGGAAGGGGCGTGCGAGGAAAGATGCGGGACCACCGGAGCGGTCCCGCCTGGATCGGCTACTCGGCTGCGATGGCCGGGAGCGGCTCGGTATCTTCGTCCGAAGCTTCCTCGTCGCCTGAGAGGAACGCCGGCAGATCCACGGAGCTTGCCTCAGCTTCGGGTTCGCCCGGTTCGGACAATGTGTCCGTATCAGCCAGTCGCAGCGGTTCGGGCAGCCACCGGGCGTCGGCGAGAAGGCGTTCGGCTTCCTTGGCCACTTCAGCCTTCTTCAGATGCTCGATGAGCTGCGCCGCCCGGTCTCCCGCGCCCTCACGCACGGCCTCGACGATGCGACGCTTCGGCACCCGGCCGAGATAATTGTCGACCGAAGGACGCCATCCGGCCTCCACCATGTCGAGACCAGTCGCCCGCGCGAGCCGGTCGGCCTGGGTGAGACGGCGTTCGAGCCCGTGCTGGGACACGCCGTTCCCGCCGTAGGGGTTCGGCTTCTCGTAAAGCGCGTTGACGCCGAAGCTCACGCAATGAGCGAGCAGCGCGAGTCGGCTCGCATCGTCGAGTGCCGACAGCCAGTCCCAGAGCGCCTGATCGTCCTGCGGAAGATTGGTCTTCCAGGCGTCCTGACGCTCCGCGATCGCGCGTGCGGAGGGGCTGTCCTTGAGGTCGGCGGCCTGCGCGGGGAAGAAGACGTGTCGCACGGACGCTTCCAGGCATCCGCCGCCGGTGCTGGTGCGCTGGAATGTGTCGATGACGAGCTTGTGCAGCAGAGCCGTCAGCGCGATCTGTGGGTTGCTCGCCACGGCGTCGCGCAGCGCGAGCGTGCGATGGGCGGTCAGTTCGATCACCAGGCGCTCTGGCAACGGCTTGATCACGTCGTCCTCGTCGTCCTCGCTTTCGATCGGCTGCCCGCCGACCGTGATGACGGTGCGGGACGTGCCGCTCGGTCCGGGTTCGCCGGCTTGTGCGCTGGTGGCCGCCGTAGCGCCATCGGTCTCGTCATCGGGCAGGACGAGGGGCGCCTCGTCGTCCGGGCGGACATAGCCGCGGTCGACCACGAGCCTGCCGTCCGCGCCGATGCTTACGAAGACGCCAGCACGCGTGATATCGCAGGGATCAAAGATCACCGGCCGGGTGTCGAACTCATCCAGCAGGGCCTCGATCTCGCCGAGCCGCGCATCGACCTCGTCTGGCAATTCGTCCGCACCTTCATACTCTGCTTCGAGCCGCTGATCCTCAGCGTTGAGCGCGTCGATCGTCGCCTGTTCGTCAGCCGATCGTTCGGCGGCGACACCGTCGATCTGGCGCAGACCGTGGGTGTGACCGTAGGGGAAGTCGGCAGCGACCTCGATCCACTTCCAACCTTCGGCCGCGATGGCCTCAGCCTCTGTCTTCAGCTTGGCGGCAACCAGGGTATCGAGCAGGGCGACATCGGCGAGCCAGCCGCCATCGTCCTGTTGGAAGAGATCGCGCAGGACCGTGCCGCCAGCGGCTTCATAGGCATCGAGCCCGACGAACATGGCGCGGCGGTCCGACGCGCGCACCGTCGTCTCGGTCAGCATGCGGCGGATCTGATAGGGCTCCTTGGACCAGGAGCTTGCGATCGTCTCCCAGACCTGTTCCTGCCTCGGATGGTCGGCGCTGACCGTGAAGGCCATCAGCTGCTCCAGCGTCATGCCGTCCTCGGCATAGATGTCGAGAAGCTTCGGCGAGACGCCGGCAAGGCGCAGACGCTGCTTCACCACATGAGCGGAGGTGAAGAAGGCCGCGGCAATTTCTTCCTCGGACTGGCCCTTGTCGCGCAGCGCCTGGAACGCCCGGAACTGATCGAGCGGGTGGAGCGGGGCACGCTGAAGGTTCTCTGCCAGGGAGTCGTCTTCGGCCAGAATCGGCGTCGCGGGATCGCGCACCACGCACGGCACTGCGGCTGTCTTGGCGAGGCGCTTCTGATTAACCAGACGCTCGAGCGCCCGGTAGCGACGCCCACCGGCCGGGATCTCGTACAGGCCGGTCTCTGCGCCATCGGCATCGATGATAGGACGGACGTTGAGGCTCTGCAGGAGACCGCGGCGGGCGATGTCCTCGGCGAGTTCCTCGATCGAAATGCCGGCTTTGATGCGCCGGACGTTCGCCTGCGAGAGCGTGAGCTTGTTGAAGGGGATGTCGCGCGATGGCGAGAGGATGATCTTCTGAATGGCAGTGGCCATGACAGGTCTCCGCGACGGGCGGCCGGGAGCCTCTCTCCCGACCTCCAACCCGTCACGAAAATCGGCGCAGCCCTCTTCCTCTCAGTGCTTCCGGAAAGCCGGAACGCCGTAGAGCCGGAAAGACGGGACTGCGCCGATGCTTGGAGTGGAAGCGAGTGGGTCAGGCTGCCTGGCGTTCGGCCTCGGGAGTGGTGGCAATTGCCTGACCCGGTTCGCCCGCATGTGGGGCGAAGGCCAGCAACCAGTCCGCTGCCTTGCTCGCCTGACTGGCTGCACTGACGATGGCGCGATTGTCCTCGCGCAGGACCTCGGCCCAGGATCCGATGTAGTCGGCGTGGCGGACGGTCGGGGCGATGCCGAGGGCGGCGCAGCAGAAGGCCGAGGCGATTTCGGCCACCAGTTCCTCGAACGCGTATTTCTTGGAGCCGAACGATCCTGTGAGATCGCGTCCGAGCCGATGGGCTGCGCCGCTGGCATGGGCGCATTCATGCAGCGCCGTGCGATGCCAGTTGATGGGCTCGAAGAAGGCCTGGGGCGGCGGCACCATCACATAGTCAGGTGCCGGCGCGTAGTAAGCCCGGTCGCCGCCGATGCGAAAGTCGATTCCGCTCGCCCGGATCAGCGCGTCGACCGTGGGCTCGATCAGCCCGGGTTCGGGCGCCGGCACAGCGGCCACGAGGTCCTCGGGCAGGCCGTCACACTGAGCGACGTTGAAGACCGTGAAGCGCTTCAGGAACGGGATCGCCTGTGCCTCGTCGCCGGTCTCTCGCGCACGACGGCGTTCATCGTCCGGCACGAAGCGGTCGGCATAGACGACGGTGGTGCCGCGCTCGGCCTTGCGGACATTGCCGCCAAGCGACAGGGCCTGGCGGAAGGTCAGCCAGCCTTGGCTCGGGAAGCCGTGCGAGATCACCGCGCCCCAGAGGATCAGCACATTGACCCCCGAGTAGCCGCGCCCGGTTGCGGCGTTGGTCGGCATGGCGAGCGGCGCCTTGGCCGCGGCCGTCCCCCAGGGCTGGACCCAGGGCAACCGTCCGGCCTCCAGTTCGGCCAGAATCTTGCCGGTGATTTCGTCATACAGGCTCTTCCGGTCGGCGCTCGGCCGGCCGCGTGGATCAAGTTTCGACATCGCGGGTCTCCGCGACGGGTGCCGGAAGCCTCTCTCCCAGCCTTCAACCCGTCACGGCACAGCCGGCCTGCACTCTCACTCTCGGGGGGCGTTGCGGGGGCTCCCCGCTAGACACGGGTCGGCAGAGACAAAGTTCAGCCGCAGGGGAAGGCTTTCCCCTCAGATCCTGGGAATGCTCACGATACCAATCAGCGGACCATTGACTACAAATCTGCCGAGGCTGATGATGCCAATCAGCCGGTAGTCGGAGATGTCATGTTCCAGCGATTCGTTGAGCGGAGGGCGGAGGAGGCGCTTGCAGACACGCCGGTCGTCCTCATCGTCGGACCGCGCCGGGCCGGCAAGACGACGCTGGTGCGAAAGATGGGAGAAACCGGCTGGACCTATAGCACACTCGACGACCAGACCGTCCTTGAGGCCGCCCAGTCCGACCCGGCCGGGTTCATCCGAGGTCTGGATCGCGCCATCATCGACGAGATCCAGCGCGCGCCCAATCTGTTGCTGGCGATCAAGAAGACGGTCGACGAAAATTATCGCCCGGGCCGTTTCCTGCTGACCGGCTCGGCCAATGTGCTGACATTGCCGCGCGTCGCTGACAGCCTCGCTGGCCGGATGGAAACCATTCGGATGCTGCCCTTGGCTCGGGCGGAAATCGAAAGCCGAGCACCGACCTTTCTGGAACGCCTGTTCGAGGGGAATTTGGAGAGTCAAAGCGCCGCCATTGTCGGCGACGAGTTGGTCCAGCTTGCGTTGCGCGGCGGCTTTCCTGAGGCGATTAGCCGTGACAGCGAACGCCGGCGACAAGACTGGGCGCGTGCGTATCTCACCTCGATCCTGACCCGTGATCTGCGCGATATCGCTGAAGTTGAGAAGCTCACCGAACTCCCCAAGTTCGTGCGTCTTCTCGCCGAACATTCCGGGCAGCTCGTCAACTATTCCCAGCTTGCGAGCGGCATCAACGTCAACCACAGGACCGGTCAGCGCTATGTCGGTCTGCTCGAACAGGTGTTCCTGATCGCGACCCTGCAGCCATGGTTCACCAATGCGCTCAAGCGCATCGTTAAGACGCCCAAGCTGCATTTCCTTGATTCCGGCCTGCTGGCTGCCGCGCGCGGGCTGACTTTCGATCGGATCAAGGCGGATCGGGGGGCATTTGGCGCGTTGCTCGAGAGCTTTGTGTTCTCCGAAGTGCTGAAGCTGATGACGGCCTCAGACCTGCGTCTGACGCCACATCATTTCCGCGATCGGGACATGCGCGAGGTCGACATCGTGCTCGAGCGCGATGACGGCATGATTGCCGCCATCGAGGTGAAGGCGAGCGCAACGGTCAAGGCCAGCGACTTTTCGGGCCTGCGCGCATTGGCCGAGGCTTGTGGGGACCGCTTCGCGTTTGGCGTCGTCCTCTACGACAGCACGGATGTCGTGCCGTTCGGAGACCGCCTGGCGGCCGCGCCACTATCGTGTCTGTGGGCGTGAGGAAAAGCCGATGAAGATAATCGACAACACCTCACTGCTTCTCGGCGATGACCTAAAGGCGACGTTGGAGCGTGGCGCTCGGATCAAAATCGCAGCGTCCTGCTTCTCGATCTATGCGTTCGAGGCCCTGAAGGCGGAGTTTTCGAAGGTCGAAAGCCTACAGTTCATTTTCACAGCCCCGACCTTCGTCGCGACGGATGTGACTGACCGCCTCCGCAAGGAGCGGCGAGAGTTCTTCATCCCAAAGACGACGCGAGAGCGGGGGCTCTACGGCACCGAGTTCGAGATTCAGCTTCGCAACAAGCTCACGCAGCGCGCAGTCGCGCGCGAGTGCGCCGAATGGATACGAAAGAAGGCTCGCTTCAAGTCGAACAAGACTAAGGCACCGATGCAGCAGTTCATTCACGCAGGATCGGAAGCCGGCGACGTCGCCTACATGCCGATTAGCGGGTTCACGGCCGTTGACCTGGGCTATCAGAAGGGCGACGCCGTCTCGAATCTCGTTACGCGCATCGACGATGCGGCGCACACACAGGTCTATCTGCAACTGTTCAATCAGATCTGGAACGATGAGGACAAGGTCAGCGTGGTCTGACCCCCTTGAAGTGGTCCATCCCTTATGTTGGTCCGATGACCATTTTGGATGGATGGAACGATGGCAAGGAAGCGCCACAAGCCCGAAGAGATCGTCGCCAAGCTGCGGCAGGTTGATGT
>Ga0315902_10005684_pt1 | contig 17476 bp, 10 predicted proteins | sample LakEriMetagenome_9_FD_203523 | JGI IMG/M metagenome (GOLD analysis project Ga0315902, IMG submission 203523) | Freshwater fungal communities from buoy surface, Lake Erie, Ohio, United States - Buoy 12 MA117 | ecosystem: Environmental > Aquatic > Freshwater > Lake > Lake biofilm | place: USA...
CCTCGAGTTCGGATGACTCAACCCGCGACAAGATCGCCCGGCTCACAGCCGACTGTTGTGGTTCCAGCAACTCGGCCAGGACAAACCGCCCACGGTAACCAGTCCCATGACACCCGGTACAGCCGATAGGCTGTTTGGCCCGCTCGACCGGCAGTCCCAGCCGGTCGCCCGGCTCATCTGACCAGACCGCACAGGCACACAGTCGCCGCACCAGCCGCTGGCTGAGAATGCCCTGCACAGTGCTGCGCAGCAGGTAGGGTTCGAGCCCCATGTCGGACAGCCGGTTGATGGCCCCCGCCGCACTCGCCGCATGAAACGTCGTCAGCACCAGGTGCCCGGTGAGAGCCGCCTGCAGCATCACCTCGGCGGTTGCGGCGTCGCGGATCTCACCCACGAAAATCACCTCGGGATCCTGCCGCATCAGCGACCGCAGGCCGGTCGGCATGTCGAAGCCCGCCGTGGGATTCACCTGCGACTGCGCCACGCCGGGCACCACCACTTCAATCGGATCCTCCAACGACACCAGACTGCGGCCCCCCGCCGATTTGTCTGCCAGTTCGCGCAAGAGCGCGTAGGCGGTCGTGGTCTTCCCGCTACCGGCCGGTCCCGTCACGAGGATCACCCCGCTGGTCTGGTCGAGCAGGCGGTCGATGGCCGGGGCGAGATCGGCAGGCAATCCCAGGTCGTGGAGTCGCTGGTAGGTCCCTGCCCCCACGAGCAGCCGGGCGACCCCTTTTTCTCCAAACAGGGTGGGAAAGGTGCTGAGCCGGGTTTCTTCACCGGCCGTTCCGCCCGTGATGCGCCCCTCCTGCGGGATGTCGGTCTTGTAGGTCAGCAGTTGGGCCAGCACCTTGAGCCGGGCGAGCACTCGCGGGGCGAGTGCCGACGGCAACTCGGTCACCGGCTGCAGCACCCCATCAATTCGCCAGAAGATCGCCAGGCCGGTCGCCTGGGGGACAAGGTGAACGTCGCTGGCCCCCGCCGCGCGGGCCGACTTCAGCAGGGCCTCCACCAGGTCGGGGACGTACTGCGGATCAGCTTCCGGGCGGGATTGCCGCGAGTGGAACAACTCGGCCAGGTTTGCCATCCGGGGTCTTGCGCCTCAGCGGGCCTGGGTCATGAGGGCGAGCTTTTCCTGCCGTTGCCGAAACGCCTCTTCGAGGCGGGTCGTCTCGGTCTCAAACTGGCCCAGCAGGGGGCCTTGCCGGGGATCGACCGGCTGGGGGACCTCGTCGGGGACAATCCCCGGCTGGCCCGGATTGGGGACCGCCGGCGGAGTGGGCCTGGCCGGCGAGCCCTCCGCTCCCGGTTGTTCGACCAGGTTTTCGAAAGCGTCTGTGTCGGACGTTTTCGGACCGGGGGTGGTCGGGGCGGAAATCGGTGTTTCCACGGGGATGGATTCGGAACCGCGTGGCGGCGATTCGCCTTCGACGGGGGGGAGTGGGAAGGTCGGTTGGGGGACACTCATCGGTGGAAAGGAGTTGATCTGGTTGTTCTGGATCTGATCGAGGCGCAGCTTCTCGAAGCGGCGAGACTCGAGGACTCCGATCCGCCAGACAGTGCCGCCCAGCAGTCCGCCGACCGTCAACAGTCCGAGGGCCCGCCATTTCCAGGCCGAGCGCGCCTCGGCCGCCCGATTCGCAGACCCCAGCACTCTCCGTCGGAAGGAGCCGGGAACAGGGGGAAGTTCGGCATGCCGGGCCAGCAGCAGTTCCTCGGAGAGCAACTGCTCGTTCGCCAGGGACGACTCGGGAAGAGAGGCGTTCGGTTCCATGGGAATTCGTTCGCGGGGACGATCAGTCAGTGGGGAGGGAAATCGCAGGGGAGGTCATTTGCGCGGTTCCAGCAACGGCTGCAGGCTCTGGCTGAGCTTCTCCAGCGCGTAGCGGTACCGGCTGGCCGCCGTGTTGGGCGATTCGTTCAACACGGCGGCAATCTCGGCAAAGGTCAACCCTTCCCAGATCTTCAGCACGATGACTTCCGACTGGGTTGGGGGGAGGGAGGCGACCGCCTCGCGCACAAACCGCTGTGTGTCGGGCAGGTCGAGGGGAATCGGGACATCGGCTTCATCGAATTTCAGTTCGAGTGGCCGTTCCCGCTGTTTCTGGTTGATCTTGAGCGCCTCGTTCCGCACGATCCGCAGCAGATAGGCCCAGGCGTGGTCGGCCTTGGCCAGTGCCTTGGGGTGCAGGGCGACCCGGACCAGGGCCGCCTGGACGGCATCCTCGGCATCGTGCCCGTTTCTGGTCAGTGTCCCGGCGAACCGCAGGGCCCGTGGAGCCACCAGGTCAAACAGGTCCCCCAGCGCAGCCGTTCCCTCGAGCGCAATGCGCACAGCGCAGCGCCGCACAGACTCGGCATACGACTCGTCAACCGGAGGAGCCACCGGGCAGACGCCTGCACGTCAGGGGGGAATGTCGGACACAGATCCAGATCCAGCACTCCACCAGATTTGTCTGTCGAATGCCAGTTGTCGACAAAAAAGGTCCCGAAATGTCCCCGGGGCCCGCCCGTTCCGTTGACGGGGCCAAAACCGGGCCACGAGAATCCCCCTGTGACCACCGCAGCCCCCCCAGACTCATCCGCCCCCGTTCTCTCCCCTCCCTCCCCCCCGCGCCGGCGCCGGGCCGGGGCCAACGAACTGGGCCTGCTGGGAATCATCCTGGTGCTGGGAGGGCTGCTGGCCGCCTGTGGGGGGACCATCGAACGCCGGGTCCGTGATCCCCAGACGGGTGAACAGTACATCCTCACCCGCAACAAGTTTCTCAATGTCGACCGCCTGCTGACCCTTGCCAAGAACACCTCGTTCTTTGCCATCATGGCGATCGGGGCGACCCTTGTGATCGTTTCGGGGGGGATCGATCTCTCGGTTGGAGGGATCTACGTTCTCTCGGGATTGGCCGGGGCCTCGCTGCTGCACGCCCTCGGCCCGTCGGGCACCCTCACCGGCTGGCCCCCCTGGGTTGTCGTGCTGGCGACCATGGCGGTCTGCCTGCTGACCGGGCTCGCGTGCGGCCTGATCAATGGCCTGGGGGTCATCGGGCTCGGGTTGCATCCGTTTCTGATCACACTCGGCACCATGAGCATCTTCCGCGGGGTGGCGTTTGTCGCAACCCGTGCGCAGTCGATCGGCGAGTTTCATCCGGCGTTTGTCGATGGCTTCATCAGCCGGAAGATGTCGCTGGGGACCGGCGAGTTCATCTACCCCATCCCGCTGCTCATCCTGATTGCGGTCGCCCTGTGGGGCTATTACTTCCTGGCGCAGACCGTCACGGGGCGCAAGCTGCTGGCGATCGGGGGGAATGAGACGGCCGCCCGGTATGCCGGCCTCAATGTCGCGGGGCTCAAGGTACTGACCTATGCCCTCGCGGGGGTTCTCGCGGGGATCGCCGCGATGGTCAACATTGGCTACCACGGCTCGGCGGCTTCGGGGGATGGTGCCGGCTACGAGTTGCAGGTGATTGCGGCTGCGGTCGTGGGGGGGGCCAGCCTCTCGGGTGGCCGGGGAACCGCCCTGGGGGCCGTGCTCGGTGCCTTGATCATCTGCCTGATAGTCGATGCGATCGTGGTTCTCGATCTCGACCAGAACTACAGCCAGATCATCGTCGGCCTCGTCATCGTCGTGGCGGCCACACTCGACCGCTGGCAGGCGGTCTGGCGCCGGACGAATGCCGTCGCGTGAGCGCGGCCGAGAGAGTGGCGCAGGAGCACAGTCGAGCAGGAGAGACCGAAGGTCATTGTGGAGGAACGGCCATGGGTCATTGTGGATTCCAAACCGGTCGTCGCGGACCACGCAGTTTGTGCACGGTCACCTCGGGTCGCTGGTGCTGCACTTCAGCAACCCTCATCGATGGTAGAAACTCCCTGCAGGGGTTGAACGCGAAGTCTCGTTGGTGTTTGGCAACCGGACTTGTCACCCCGAAGTCGACACGCCGGATTTGCCCATGCCGCCATGGCGGTTGCGTTCGGCCGAATCGAGAGCAAAGACCGCGTGGGACCGGTTCAGCCCGATTCCCCGGAATCGCCATGACAGGGTTGGCGGTCCCCGGCCGGTCTGAGAAGATGAGCCGAGTGCTGGCAATTACCATTCCGGAGTTGTGGCGACCATGTGGAAGTGGCTGCTCAGGAAAATCCTGTTCTGGTCCGGGGCCCTCATCACCACGGCGGGTGTGATTGGTCTGATCTTCGTTTTCAACGACCGCAATCGCGGGCAAAACCCGGGAAATCTGATCGGGTTCGGCATCTTGCTGCTCGTCGGACTGTTCCTGGTGTTCTGGTTCCGGGATACGATTGGCGATTCGACCGGGGAGGGTTCTGACCCGGCCACCATTCGCCAGGGGCGTTACCTCGTCGACCAGGCTGAGCCCCTCACGGGCCTGGGATTTCCGGCCGAGGTCCATTTCGAGAAGGAAATCTCAGGCCGCACGCCCCGGCCGTCGTCTTTGCGCGTCCGCCTGCCGTGCACACTTCCTGGTGAAGTGCAGTGCAGTGCCGAGACCTGGTTCGACCGCTGGAGCAAGGCGACCGGTCTTGCCGTCGAGCCGCAGACCGGCGATGACGAATTTGATCGCAGCGATTACCTGCGGACCGATGATCCCGGCTTGGCGCAGCAACTGCTGGCCGATCCGGCGCACCGCAGTGCTGTGCAACTGCTGCACGCACTCGGCTACCAGCAGATCGATCTGGGGCCCGATCTCGTGCAGGCGATCTGGACAGGATTCAATCCCCAGAAGGATGACCGCGAGCAACTGCCGGTTCAGACAGCGCGGTTGCTGGAACCTTTCACCCGCTTGTCGTTGGCACCCCGCGCCGAGCCCGAACTCCCCGCCGTTGGGCCGGGACGGCTGGCTGAGAAGCTGCTGTGGGGAGGGAGTCTGCTGTTGGCGCTGCTGGCCGTATTCGCCTGGCTCGATCAGCCGCTTCGCTTCTGGCAATTCGCGAGACTGTCGGCCGGTGTCTGGGGAGTGGTGGTTCCCCTCGCCGGTGTGTTGGGTTACGGGGTGATGCGGGGCGATTCCCGGTCGCACGATCGCTGGCGCACCTGGATGTTGCCGACGCTGCTGACAACCGCCCTGGGAACGTGCGGCACCCTGGCGGCATTCAACGCCCTCGCCGATCGTACCCCGGCCCAGACCCGCCAGTTGCCGATCCAGAATCTGCGGGAAGTGCGGGGCCGGCGTACGTCGAATGGGTATTACGCCTACGTTCCCGACTGGGACAATCCGCGCGAGACCCGTGAATTCCGGCTCTCAGCGGTGGAATACCGGGAAGCGCGGATCGGACGGTCGCAGCTCGAAGTCACCACGAGTGAAGGAGCGCTGGGCTTGCGGTGGATTCACCACTGGCGGTTCCTTCCCTGACTGGGCGGGATCGGGTGTTCCCCGGTGCCGAACGGTGTGCCCCACCTCGCTTGCCCCGGCCACTGGCGGGGCATAAGGTGACCGCGTTGCGTGCTGACGGCCTTGATGGACCGGCACACACGTGACGTCGAGTTTCTCCCACGTCGTCTTCCCGGTTCCTTCCGTCGTGAGGCCTGTCATGCCTGGTCGTGCTGTTGCCCGTTGGTGGTTGTCCCTCTCGTTGTCACTGGTGGGGCTGGCGGTCGGCGTCCCGGCTGTGCAGGCGCAGAGTGGTCCGATCATTCCCCCCGACGCCAAGCTCGAGAAGCTCTTCGAGGCCCGGGTCCTCACCGAGGGGGTCGCGGTCGCCCCCGATGGACAGGTCTACTTCAGCGAGATCACCTTCTCGCATGTCGCCCGCGATGAAAATGGTTTCATCGAGGCGGGGCACATCTGGAAATTTGATCCGACGACCGGCAAGACCAGCATCTACCGCAGTCCCAGTGGCATGTCGAACGGCATCAAGTTCGACGCCCAGGGGCGGATGATCGTGGCCGAAGGGGCGGACTTCGGTGGCCGACGTGTCACCCGCACCGACCTTGCCACCGGCAAGACGCACATCATCGCCGGGCTGTATGAAGGTCGACCCCTCAATTCTCCCAATGACATCGCCATTGATGAGAAGGGGCGCATCTACTTCAGCGACCCCCGCTACCTCGGCCACGAACCAATCGACCAGGGAATCGAGGCGGTCTATCGCCTCGACCCGAACGGCAAGCTGCACCGCGTGGTGACCGACGCCGGCAAGCCCAACGGAGTCGCCATCTCGCCCGACCAGAAGACGCTGTACGTGGTGAGCAACGCGAACGGGACGACCGCGATCGAACGGCTGGAAAAGGGGACCGCCGCCCAGGCCGACAAGGTCGTCACCCCGCTCCGCAAGGGACTGATGGCCTTGCAGGCGTACGATCTCTCTCCCGAGGGGACCGCGAAGTTCCGCAAGGTGCTGGTCGATTACTCGCCGCAGGATGGCCCCGATGGGCTGACGGTCGACCGCGATGGCAACCTGTGGGTGGCGGTGCGAGCCGAGAACCGCCCGGGCATCTGCGTCTATTCCCCCGATGGGAAAGAACTCGCCTACCTGCCGACCGAAGTCCCGACCAACGTCGGGTTTGGCCGGGGGAAAGACGCCAACCTGCTCTACATCACCGCCGGCAAGAGCCTGTACCGCGTCCGCGTGAACCGCGAGGGGTATCAATTGCCGGCTGCGAAGTAGGCGAGTGGCGTCCCAGGCGACGGATCAAATCGGCCGAACGAGGAATTCCACGACCCCTGGCCGCCCCGGGCAACCGCGGATGGGTCGTGGATCCGTGCTGCCCAGGGAGGGAATTGTGCCAGCTTACGATCCCGAACCGAACGCGTTTCAAGCCAGAGACGTTCCGCCCACGAATCACTCTGGTCCTCCCGCCTCACCGACCAACCGGGCCATCTCCTGCGCCGCCGAATTCGGCATCTTCGAGAGTGCCCTGATCACCCCCGCCCGATTGATCTCGGGCTGATTCTGGCTGACCTTCCACTTTCCCTGGAGCCGGTCGACCAGAATCTCGACCCCCACCACGCTCTTGAGCAGGGCGGCGATGTATTCGGGGGGAGCGTCACCGATGCTCCAGGGTCGCGGTTGGTTTGCTTCCATCTGGTCGGTCAGCCGTTCGAGTTGTGCGCGAATCCAGCTGGGGTCCTCATGAAACACGACCCGGCCGTGGGCGTGGACCACCACGTAGTTCCACGTCGGCACCACGCGTCCATGTTCCTGCTTCGTGGGATACCACCCGGGAGAGATGTACTGTGCGGGGCCCTGGAAGACGACGAGCACCTCAGGCTGGGTCGCGGACGATTGACCCAGGGGATTGGCCCGGGCGACATGTCCCAGCAGACGGAGCTTTCCCGTCTCGGCCACCTCCAGCCACCACGGAATCTGATTCGCCTCCAACCCCTGGTCGCCAATGGTGACCAGCGTCCCCAGTGGATGTGCGCGAATCCAGGCGTGCAGCACCTCGGGACGGTCTTCTCGGAAGGCAGGGGGGATGTACATGAGGGGATGACAGAAGTTGGAAAGGAAATTCTGGTCAGGGACACGCCGGGCCCTGTAAAGTCTGAGACAATCAGGAACAGGTTGATTGGCCGGTGTGTGACGGGTCACAGCGCAACAGGAATCGCGCGGCAGTCAGCCCCTCCTGTGCAATCTGTGGACTCCAGGTTTCGGAGAATGTGAGATGTGGGCAGAGGTCATCGGTCAGCTGCTTGTGGTCGCAGTCGTGAGCTTGGCGATGTGGTGGATGAGACGGAAATTCCCCGCACCCGAGTTGACCGACAACGGGCCGAAACTGGAGGAATTGCGGCCAAAGTATCAGATCTGGTCGGTCATCACCCTGTTTGGGAACATGGCTCTCTGGATTCCCATGACAGCCCTGGTGTTCGCAGGTTTGTATCCACTGGTCGTGTGGTATTCCGCAACGCTCCGGGACAGCCCTGACACATTCGTGTTCTGTTTGCAGCCAATTCACTATTTGATGCCGGCATTCTTCGTGGGAATTCTGTTGAGTTCGTTTGTCATGGTCGGAATTCTCAAGCTGCTCCTCCGCGAGCGGTTCGCCGAATTTGGACGATTCGACAACCAGAGAATGGGGATGAATCAGGGGCGACTCGTGGGAGTCCTGATTCCTGTCATCGGTATCGGTTTCACAGTGGTTGTTCTCCGGATGCTCAACATCTATCTGGTTGCCTCACCCACCGAATTGCGGATCAATCGACCATTCGGCCTGGAAAGGCGATATCCCTACTCCGAGTTGACGGCCGTGGTGACGGCACCGGCATCAATCGCCAGGAGTGGCAAACGTGTGCAGCATCGCCTGTATCAGCTGCAGTTTCAGGATGGGACGTCTTATTCGACACTCTTCATGCCATCCCAGGAACTGGATGGTCGATCCGAAGAGATGCTCATCGATGCGATCCTCGAACGCAGTGGTCTGACGCTTCAGGAACAGCCGGTCTTCAAGGCGGGTGAACTCGAGTTCTGACAGGGACACCGGCGAGCCTGTCATTCCTGTGTGAATTCCGGAAGCCGTGGTTCCGGAAGCAGCGAGCGGAACTCCCCGACCCGACGTGGCGATGGTCATCGGGAATGCCTTTCCCCCACGGCCTGTTGCCTTACATCCCCACCCGGTCCCCTCAATCTGTCCCGGCAGGGCGTGACACAGCGGCTTTCAAATGTGTCCCTGCGACGGCGTCACGGCTTCGCCAACCGGCTCGCTGCGTCCAGCGTCAGCCCGGGTGCGCAAAGCCATTCCTGCACCAATTCGCCTGTCTCGGTGTTCCAGACGCGGGCGATCCCGGTGCGCGTGGTCGTGATGGCCCGCTGTGTCCCCGGGTGCAGCGCCAGGCCGAAGAGCCAGTCGTTCTGCGACGGGTACTCACGCAGCAGTTTCCCCTCGGGCAGCCCGTACTGCCGCAACCGGCCTTCTCCTGTCGCGGCAAACAACTGGTTCCCCGCGGTCGCCAGCTTGAACACCCCCCGCTTCGCGTCGTGTGGCAGATACTTCGTATGCCCCGCCTGGGCGAACCGTTCCTCCATGTCGGCTGCCGAGCCATTCTCGACCTGCGCCCTGGCTGCCTCCCACATCCGGATCGAACGTCCCAGCCCCGCGGTAAAGATCCGCGGTCCGTCGGCTTCCGCCGCCAGGGCATACACCTCAAACCGCCCGTTCTCACTGCCAAACTGCCGCTGGTGCCCGTTGTAGGTCGTGAAGAGCACTCCCTCGGGGGTCAACACCTTCGCGGTGTAGTCCCGGCAGGCGACCAGGACATGTTCGTCCCGGGCTCCGTAGGCGACTTCCGTGATCCAGTCCGAGAAAAGCCGCGAGTCCCAGGTCAAGCTCCAGCGTCCCTGCTCATCGCGGGTGAAGCTGCGCACCACCCGGTCGGCACCGCCACTGGCCAGGTGCCGTCCGTCGTGGCTGAGGGCGATCGACAGCACGAGGTCCTCGGCGGTCTGCAGCACCTGCCGATTCCCCCCGTCCGTCGCGTCGAGTGCCACGATCTCGCCGTAATCCCCGGGTGTACCCCCCGCGACCAACAACCGCGTTCCCGCAGGTTCGTACACAATCGACTGGATCCGCTTCGGCAATCCCCCCAGTCGTCGCAGCAGGGCTCCTGTCTGCGGATTCCAGATCGTCACTTCATGGTGTCCGCCGACTGCCACCTCCGTCCCCGCGGGCGAAAAGACGCACGCCTGCACGGGAACCGCCACGCGGTACATCGCCGGTGCCGGCGGGTGCGTCCGGGGGGGCATCTGCGACTTGAACGAGACATTCGGATCCCGTCCGTCGAACCGGGCCCCCTGGCGAATCCAGCCTTCGACCAGCGCAATCTCCGATGCCGAGAGGGGGTCATCCAACTGCGGCATGCGGGTCGACTCGTTCTCGTCGATGAGCCGAAGGTACAGTTCCGATTGCTCGGGCTGACCGGGGGTCAGGGTCGGGCTGTCGCTGGCCCCGGTCTTCTGCAATGCGGCGAACGTGTGCAGGCGGTAGTCCCCCTCCACCTTCGTCGGTCCATGACAACCGGTGCAGTGGCGCGTCAGTACGGGGGCAATGTCCCGGACGAAACTGACCTCGTCGTCGGCTCCGTGCGACAGGGCCGGACACGAAAGAAACAGCACCGCCACCAAACCCGGCAGCAGCCGACGACTCAGGAAGCCACAACACGGAACAGCATCCACAATCCAGCAGGGGTTCATCACAGTTGCCGTCGTCAGGAGAGTCGAAGAAGAGTGTGCCGCGTTGTTGTGAATTCCGTCGCCACGACTTCGGCCACAAGTGGACCGTTCCGTGGGGGACGAGTCAGTGGGCGACGAGTCGGTGAGTGACGGGTCAATGGGCAACGAGGAACTCGCGGGTGTTGAGCAGGGCCCAGAGAACGTCTTCCAGGGCCAACCGGCGGGAACTCGACTTCTGCAGGTGGGCCAGGATCGGTTGCCGTTCGGTCTCGCGCGGGAAGCGACTGAGGATGGAAAGGTACAGTTCGTCGACGAGGGCCGAGTTGTCGGCAATCGCGTCGTACTGCCCCGCGCCATGCGTGATCTGCGGCAAGACCTGGCCGCCGTTGAGCAGGTGCAGCACCTGGTCGATCGCCGGCTCATTGACCCGTTCGCAGACGCACGGCGTTTCCCGCCGGGGCTGCCCGAACGCGCGCAGGAAGTCACCTCCCGCAGGCACCAGGCGTTGCGTCTGGTATGCCTCCCGCCGGGTGATCTTCTGCCATTGGTCACGCAGGGCCAGCAGGTCGCGGTCCTGTCGTTCGCGATACTGCTGCAACCGTTGCTGCAGCGCCTCGGGAAGCTCTCCCGGATGGGCGGCGAGTTCCTCGGCCAGGTCGGGCGCGAGTTCCGGTGCGGGAATCTCCCTGTCCTGGAACGAGCCCAGGCGGAAGTAGAAACCACAGAATCCCCCCGAATTGATGATCTTCAGCAACAGGCGGTTCTCACCGGCGGCCAGCTCCAGCGGAATCGTGTCATCGTTCTCCCTGACCCCGCGGGTCCCCGGCTTGTCGTGAACCACCCGACCATTCAGCCAGACCTTCACGCCATCGTCACTTCCCAGGGACAGCACCGCTGGTCCCGCCTCGCGGGTCACCAGCGAGCGGGCGATGTAGTGCACGGCAACCCGGCCGTCCCCCACCTGCTGCACCTTGGCTTCGGGCCATTCGGGATGCGCGTTGCCGGCGAGGGGCATCTCGGTGAAGGTCTCGGTTTCGGGTGGGAACGACGTCTTCAGTCCTTCGTCGTACGAGCCGACGCCATACGGACCGCGATGCCGCCAGACTCCCAGCCGCAGCGGCAGGCCGGCGAGGCGGGCCCGCTGCCGGGTGATCCACTCGGGTGTCCCCGACCGCACTTCCTGCTCGCGGCGTTCCAGGGCCCCGGCCGTCTGCTGCTGGTCGCGGGCGATTTCGACCAGGCTGGGGAGCGAGCGGGTCGCCAGGCCGATGGCATCCTGCACCTGCTCGGCCGAGAGACGGCGGACCAGGGCGTGCGAGAATTGCCGGTCGTCGTCTTCATTGAGGGGTGTTGTTTCCGCCGACCGCTGGTAGGTGTCGCTGGTGAGGATGAGCCGGAGGATCGCCCGGCGATCGAACCCCGACCGGACGAATTCCCCCGCGAGCCAATCGAGCAGGGGAGGATTGGCGGGAGGATTGGACGAGCGGAAGTCGTCCACGGGATGGACAATGCCCCGGCCGAGCAATTGCGCCCAGAGGCGATTGACCTCCACCCGGGCAAAGAGCGGGTTCCCCGGTACGGTCAGCCAGTTGACAAAGTCTTCGCGGCGATCCGGGGCGGCGGCCTGGGGGGTGGGGGGAGCACCCCACGGGGTCATCACCGCGGCGGTGGCCGGGTGTCGCACATCTCCCTGGTCGGCGAGCCGCAGGTTGGTTCCATCGCGCTGCAGTCGGGCGAAGACCGCCGCGATGCGGTAGTAGTCGTCCTGGGTCCAGTTTTCGAATGGATGGTTGTGGCACTTGGCGCAGTTGATTCGCGAGCCCATGAACAATTGGGCGGTCGACTCGGCCAGGTCTTCGGTCGCCGGGATGGCCAGAAACAGGCTGACCGGGGGCTGTGCACTGGCCGGTCCCGAGGCAGTCAACAGGCGGCGGACCTGCTGGTCGAACGGGAGATTCTGCCGCCAGGCGTCGACAATCCAGCGGGCGAGAGCCTCGGCTCGTCCTTCGGGCATCGCTCCCGCATTGACCCGCAGCAGGTCGGCCTCTTTCTGTCCCCAGAAGCGGGCGAACTCTTCACTGGCGAGCAGTTGGTCGATCAACCGGGTGCGCTTGTCGGCCGAGGTGTCGGCCAGGAACTCCCGCACCTCCCGGGCCGTGGGCAGCAGTCCCGTCACATCGAGCGACACCCGCCGCAGGAACGTCGCGTCGTCACACCGCGGGGCGGCGGGAATGCCCAGCAGGTTCAACTGCACCTGCACGAGGCGATCGAGTTCGTGTTGCGTGGGCAGGGGGGCGGGCTCAAAACCGGCGACCGGCTCGACAATGGTGAGTGGCACCGATTGCAGGTGCTGCAGGTAGCGGACCGAGATCGCGGCGACTCCGCGACGCAGCCCGGTGATGTGGCCTGCCTGGTCGCCGGTGGCGAGGTCGCGGTTGGATGTGTCGTACGTCGCCAGCCCGGTGACGTCGCGGGTCGATCCATCGCGGAAACGGGCGAGGACCGACAACTGCTGACCGGCTCCGGCGGGCAGCAGCACGGCACCCCGCGGCTCAATCTCGATGCCGACGCACTCGGGAACCGGTGCGGGATCGGGCTGGGCCCCCTCGGCAATCCAGTCCCGCAGCAGCGCGTAGCCCGGGTCGGTCTCGCGAAAGCGCTTCCCCCCCACGTGCGGCAGGGCCAACAGGGGCTTGCGCAGCAGCAGGCTCGATTCGGGATCGATCGGCTCGATCCGGCGGACCAGTCCCCCGTTTCTCAGCGACTCTTCATCACGGTCGGGAGCATAGGCCAGCATCGACAGCGCGAAGCCCCCTTTCCCCTCGGGCGCTCCATGGCACGAACCGGCATTGCAGCCGTGCCGGGTGAGGATCGGCAACACCTCGGTCCGGAACCCGACCGGATCGGGCTGATCGAACCCCCGGGCACGGACTGGAATCTCCCGCTCAAGGTCACCCACCCGGATTGCAAGACGGGTCTCCCCGAGGCCGCGGGCGGTCACCCGGCCCCGCGCCACGTCGGCAATCGCCGGTTGCGCCGATTGCCACGTGGCGAGTGCCGTCAGATCGCGGGTGGAGCCATCGCGGTAACTCCCCCGGACCAGCACCTGGCGGGTGGCCCGGGCCGAGGCGAGCTCGACTTCGGCCGGGGTGACATCAATTGCGGTGAGCCCCTCCAGGGGATCGACGACCGATCTCTCGGCAGGGGTTGCGGAGGGGGGAGCTTGGGCCAGGACGTGGTCAATCGGGCCGACTGCCAGCCCGAGCGTCAGGACACACAGCAGGCGAACAACAGTCGGCAGACCGGCAGGAGATTTCACAGGAGGCTCAGCGGGGTGGAGACTCGGGCTTGGTGCGAGATGCGACGGGCGTCCGGGGCAGGGCCCCCGGCCGGCCCGGCTACATCAGTTCGGGAATCGCCTCTCCCTTGCGGGCGAGGTAGATCGGGCGATTGGTCGGGGTGTAGAGGGGATCGTGCCGGTTGATTCCCAGCTTCTCGTAAATGGTCGCCGCGTAGTCTTCGATCGTGTACGCGTTCGAGCTGGTGATGAAGCCCCCCTCGCGATCGGTTGAGCCGACGACCTGGCCCCCCGGCACACCCGCCCCGGCAAACGCCATCGTGAAGGCGTGCGTCCAGTGATCGCGCCCCTTGCGGTCGTTGATGCGGGGAGTTCGTCCAAACTCGGTCGCGAAGACCACCAGTGTCTCGGCCAGCAGGCCGCGTTCGTGCATGTCCTCGATCAATGCGGCAAACGCCTGATCGGTGCTTCCCATCATCGGCCAGGTGCCGATTCCCCAGCGCCCCGCCCCCGCTCCGCCATTCGCAATCGCGGTCGACCCGGTTGAGTAGATGAAGTCGTGGTGGTCCCAGTTCATGTTGCTGCCGCCGGGAAACTCCGCGGCGGGAGGCTCACGGCACTCGACCGTCACAAATCGCACCCCCGCCTCGATCAGCTTGCGCCCCAGCAGATAGCACTGGCCACGATGACCCATGCCGTATTTTTCCCGCAGGGCCTGTGGTTCAGACTGCAGGTCGAACGCCCGGCGCGTCGCGGGATTGGTCAGCATGTCGACCGCCTGCTCCCGCAGGGAGACCAGCGCATTCGCGTCACGCGCTCCCCGGGATGATGGCACTCCCACATCAAGCGTGCTCAGCAGGTCGGTCCGGTCGCGGAACCGGCGCTCATCGATCCCCAGCAGGCCCAGGTTGGGGACTTTCCAGTCGGGCTTCTGGGGCTGCCCTCCCGTCTTGAAGACCAGGTGGGCCGGAGGAAGAAACCCAAGCCGGGTGTTGTCGTGCTGCTCTCCCGTCCCGGGGACCATGATGTAGCTGGGCAGGTGCCTGGCTTCCGTCCCCAGGCGATACGAGACGACCGAGCCGATGTCGGGCATTTCATCGGGGCCACCCGGCGCTTCCCCCGAGAGCACATGCTGGGTCCCCTTGGGATGCGAATTGCTGATGCCCGGGGTCGGCTGCGTCATGCACCGCACCAGCGTCAGCTTGTCGAGGTGCCGGGAGGTCTTCGCGAGTAGCTCGGTGACATGCACTCCCGGCACATTCGTGTCGATCTGCGGGAAGGGGCTGGCGTGTTCGGCCGGCATCTCGGGCTTCGGATCGAACGTGTCCATCTGCGACACCCCACCCTGCTCGAAGATCACCAGCACCTGCCTGGCGCGGGCGTGCCGGGGGGCCGCGACGGCACGGGGCACAATCCCCAGTGAGCTGAGCCCCACGGCTCCCAGGCGCAGCACGTTGCGACGGTGAAGCGGAAAGTTGGGGTGTGTCATGGCGGGTGTGCGAACGGGGAGGAAGGTCAGGGAGGGAACGCATCGAGACCGAAACCGTCACGGATCCGGTGCCGTGCCGGATGCAGACATTGGTCATCTTCGCCTTGCCCCGTGGGGAGGGCAACTGGAAGCGGGGAACGGTCTGGAAAAAGACGCAAAGAACTTCGGCAGACGGGACACGACCCGGGCCCCGCAGTCAGTCGCGGACCAGCCCTTCGCCCAGATTCTGGACGAGCCGGGCGAGTGCGGTCCAGGCGGCGAGTTCGCCGGGGTCGGCGACCACCCGGGGTTGGTATTCGCCGGGAGACAGAAACGCCTGGGCGGTCGTCTCGTCGGCGAACTCACGGCGGGAGTCGGCGAGATAGGCCAGGGCCTCGGCCTGCTCGGTGGGGGTGGGCCGGCGATCGAGCCAGAACTGCCAGAGCAGCTGCACGCGCTCGGCATCGGTCTCGGGAGACGAGTTGAGCACCGGTGTGCGCAGCACGCGCACGGCCAGGGCCCGGGCCGTCTCGAGGAAGGTCGGATCGTTCAGCAGGACGAGGGCCGCCTGGGGAGTGTTGCTGGAATTCCGGCGGGCTGTGCATTCTTCGCGGGTCGGGGCATCGAAGGCAGCCAGCATCGGATGCAGGTACTGCCGTTGCCAGTGCATGTAGACACCCCGGCGATACTGCTGGGAGTTGGTGTCGGGTTTGTAGTCACGCCGGGGGAAGTTGAGCTGCACGTAGTACCCCGCCGGTTGCCACGGTCGGGCGGGCCGGCCCCGCAGTTGAGACACCAGCAGCCCGCTCGCCGCGAGGGCCTGGTCGCGGATCGCCTCGGCTGACAGCCGCCAGGAATTCTGCCGGGTGACGAGGCGGTTCTCGGGATCGCGGTCGACCTGCGCCAAAGTCTCCCGCGACGACTGGCGGTACGCCTGCGATGTGACGATGAGCCGGACGAGCTGCTTCACATCCCAGCCCGACTCGACAAACTCGACACTCAGCCAATCGAGCAGTTCCGGATGACTGGGCCAGTCTCCCTGCACTCCGCTGTCATCGAGCGAACGGGAGAGTCCTTCGCCAAACAGCATGGCCCAGAGGCGATTGACGAAGACGCGGGAGGTCTGGCCGGCGGCGTCGTGGCACAGCCAGTGGGCCAGGTCCAGCCGGGTGCGCGGCCCCGCGGGGAGTTCTCCCGCAAGAAACATCGGCGGGCGGGCTTCGACCACCGCTCCCGTCTCATCCTGCCAGTCCCCCCGGTGCAGCACCCGGATGACCCGGGGCTCGCGCCGGCGGGTGATCATCGTTCTTCGGGCCTGCTTGCGGACCGAGGCCAACTCGGCCTGCACCCGCTTGAGCTGTGCGGCGGTCTGCGCGTTCGGCTCGCCAGCCTGCAGGGCGGTCACTTCCGCGGTGAGGGTCGCGAACCGCTCCTGGTCGGGCTCTTCAAACACCTCGATCTCTGGTTCGCGGCGGGTCGGATTGCTGTCTCCCCCCTGGAAGCTGAGGGTGTCGTCGACGTCGGCGAAGTAGGCGGCGAGACTGTAGAAGTCGCGCTGGGTGAAGGGGTCGTACTTGTGGTCGTGGCACTCGGCACAACCAGTGGTCAGCCCCAACCAGACCTGCCCCAGGTTGCGGACCCGGTCGGCATCGTATTTTTTCTGGTATTCCGCTTGTTGGACTCCCCCTTCATGCGACGTCTGCAGCACGCGGTTGTATCCGGTGGCAATGATCTGCCGCGGGGTGGAATTGGGAAGCAGGTCTCCCGCCAGTTGCTCGCGGGTGAACTCGTCAAAGGGAAGATTGCGATTGAACGCCTCGATCACATAGTCACGGTAGGGGGAAATCGCATGCTCCTGATCGCCGTGATAGCCGACGGTGTCGGCATAACGCACCAGGTCGAACCAGAAGGTGGCGAACCGTTCTCCAAACGCGGGGTGAGCCAGCAGGCGGTCGACGAGGGAACCCCAGTCGGCGTCTGTGGCCGTGCGCGGCTCATCCGCCAGCCCCAGGTGGGCGGGAGGCAACCCGCAGAGATCCTGGGCGATGCGGCGTCGCAACTGGCGGGGTGCGGCGGGCGGCGAGAGGTCGAGCCCCGCGTGCCGGGCACGAGATTGCAGGAAGGCATCGATCGGATGGGGTGCGGCATCGACAGCCGGCACGGGAGGACGGCGCAGGGGGGCGAAGAGCCAGTGCGGGGCGTATGGTGCCCCGTCCCGGATCCAGCGTTCCAGTCGCTCGATCTCGACCGCAGCCAGTGCCGGGCCGGCGCTCGGTGGGGGCATCCGCAGCGATTCGTCGGCTGTCCGAAGGCGGGTCAGCAGTTCGCTTTGTTCGGGATGAGCCGGGGTCACCGCCCGACGGCCGCCAAGGTCCGCGGTGGCGGCCGCCTGCGAGTCGAGTCGCAGGTCGGCCTGGCGTTTCGCCGCATCGGGGCCATGGCAGCGGTAGCAGTGCCGGGCCAGCAGCGGGCGGATATCACGCTGGAAATCAACCGGCGTTTCGGCGGGCTCGGCCCCGTCGGCCGGCTGGTCGACCCCGAGCGCAACGAGCCCCCCGACCAATCCCAACAGCAGCAGCACGGGGGGCAACCAGGGA